>ENA-OYXS01000112-OYXS01000112.1-human-gut-metagenome-genome-assembly--contig:-NODE-112-length-35984-cov-10.604498_pt1 | contig 35984 bp, 23 predicted proteins | sample MGYA00243240_ERZ653429 | MGnify/ENA primary metagenome ERZ653429 (study PRJEB26926, sample SAMN06164958) | human gut metagenome | biome: ENVO:00009003; feature: ENVO:2100002; material: ENVO:00002003... | reverse complement strand
CTCCGTCTCGTGGGCTCGGAGATGTGTATAAGAGACAGCCACAACACCACCGGCACCTACTTCATCCACATCTATTCCGGGAACAAGCTGGTGGCCCACACCACCGTCACCGTGAAGTCCCTGCCCAACCGGTAAGGACGGTTCCCCCCTTAACCCCATAGGCAAAACCAGCCCCCGCAGGCAAATGCCTGCGGGGGCTGAGCTTTATCTCACATTTTATTTTCCTGCCAGCTTCTTCACCAGCTGGCCGTCCGGAACGGCCAGCATGGTCTGATAGGTGGTGTACACCACCATGCCCGGCCTGGCCCCGGCGGGCTTTTTCACATACCGCACCGGGGTGTAATCCACCGGCACCTTCCCGGCCTCCCGGCCCTGGGAATAGTACGCCGCCAGGCAGGCCGCCTCATACAGGCTGGTCTCATCCGGCTCCTGGCCTCCGGTACACAGGATCACATGGGAGCCGTGGATCTTCTGGGTATGGAGCCAGATATCCCTCCGGTCGGCCTCCTTGGCGGTGAGCCGGTCGTTCTGCCGGTTGCTGCGGCCCACCAGGATCCGTAGCCCGGCGGAGGACACAAACTGCCTGGGCCTGGAGGCCCGCTGAAAGCCCGGCTGCTTTTTCCCCCGGTTTTTCAGGTACCCCCCGCTTTCCAGCTCCGCCCGGATGTCGTTGAAATCCTGCTCCGCCTCCGCCTGGGACAGCTCCTGCACCACGCTTTCCAGATAGGTCAGCTCCTCCCGGCCCTTTTCCAGCTGCTCCGTCAGAATTTTTTCGGCGGTCTTGGCCTTGGCGTACTGCTTGAAATACCGGGCGGCGTTTTCCTGGGGCCCCAGCCGCACATCCAGCGGGATGTCCATTGGTGGGCAACCGTCCTTATAGTAATTTTCTGCCGTCAGGCGGTTCATGCCCCGCTCCATGCGGTAGAGGTTGGCGGTGATCAGCTCGCCGCAGATGCGCAGCCGCTCCCGGTCCCGGGTGGCGGCCAGCTCCTTCTCCTGGGCCGCCAGCTTCCGGCGCACCCGGTCCCGGGCGGCGGTAGCGGACTTCATCAGGTCCTGGCCCTTCTGCCGGACCCGGTCCGCCTGATCCCGGCCCTCATAAAATTCGTCCAGCAGCCGGCCGAAGGAGTCGAAGGTCTCCTGCTCCATGGCCGGGCCGTATTGGGTGATGGGACAATAGGTAAAATCCGCCGGCCGGCCGGCCCGGCGCAGCAGGGTGGGCACAAAGCCGCCGCCGGCAATTCTGTCCCGCCATGTCCCAAGGCTGTCCCACAATTTTTCGCCCCTGTCCCGGGACAAACGGGCGTCTGTCTCACCGTATGCGGCGCAGACCAGCTCCCGGGCCATCAGCGGCGGCAGGGCCGTGAAGGTGTCCAGCAGCCACCCGTCCAGGGACGTATCCTCCGGCAGGGCGGACAGCAGTTCCAGAAATTCCTCCCGGCCGATCTCCAGCGGAGAGCGCTTTTCCTGCCGGGGCGGCAGATGATAAAACAGGCCCGGCAGCACCTGCCGCTGCTGGGACATCTCGAAGTCCACCCGCCGCAGGCAGTCGGTGATCCGGCCCTGGTGGTCCACCAGGATGAGATTGGCGTGCCGGGGCATGGCCTCCAGGATCAGCCGCCACTGGCGCTGCTCCCCCAGCTCGTCGGCGGCCTGGATGGTCAGGGTCACCACCCGCTCCAGGTGCTCCTGGACAACGGACAAAATGCGCCCTCCCGCCAGGTGCTTGCGCAGCAGCATACAGAACATCGGCGGCTGGGAGGGATTGTCCCGCAGCTGCTCCGTCAGGTGCAGCCGGGGCTGGGTGGCTCCGGCGCACAGCAGCAGCCGCCGCCCGCCCCGCAGCAGCAGCACCACCTGGTCCCGGGCGGGCTGCTGGATTTTTTCAATGCGGGTGTTTTCTACCTGGGCGGCGGTCTCCCGGACCACGGCACTCAGGCAAATGGCGTCCAGCGGCATATTACTCCCCCTCCATCATCCGGCAGAACAGCTCGTTGGCCCGGTCCCGCCGCCCCTGGAGATACAGATAGCCCAGCAGAGCCTCCAGGGCCGTGGCCTGCTGATACTGGGCCCGGCTGGCATGGGCCGGGATGGAATGGACGTTGGCGTTGCGGCCCCGGCGGAACACGTCCTGCTCCTCCTGGGTCAGCAGGGGGAGAATTTTCTCCGCCAGCTCCGCCTGCCGGGGGGCGCACACCAGGGCCACCGCGGCCCGGTGCAGGCCCTTTCCCGTGGCCTTGCCCCCAGCGCACAGCCAGGTGCGCACCAGTAGCTCATACACCGCGTCGCCTATATGGGCCAGGCCGATGGAGCTGATGCTGCGGATCTGCTCCGGCGGCAGCTGCACGGCAAAATAATCAGTCATGGTATTTGCTCCTTAATGGTTTCGTTACGCAATATCAGCCCTTGGCGGCCAGCCAGTTGCGGCCGCTGTGGGCCTCCGCCAGCAGGGGGACGGACAGCTCCGCCACGCCCTGCATCTCCTGCTGCAAAAGGGCCTCCACCCGGGGGGCCTCCTCCTCCGGACACTCCACGATCAGCTCATCGTGGACCTGCATGATCAGCCGGGCGGCCAGGCCCTCCCGGGCCAGGCGGCTGTGGACCCGGACCATGGCCAGCTTGATGATGTCCGCCGCCGTACCCTGGATGGGCATATTCAGGGCCACCCGCTCGCCGAAGGACCGCATATTGAAGTTGGAGCTTTTCAGCTCCGGCAAAGCCCGGCGGCGGTGCCACAGGGTCTCCACATAGCCCTGCTCCCGGGCCTTGTCCACCACGTCCGTCATATACTGCTTCACCCCGGTATAGGTGGCAAAATACCGGTCCATATACTCCTTGGCCTCCTGCACCGTGACGCCGATGTCCTGGGACAGGGAGAAGGCGGAAATGCCATAGACAATGCCGAAGTTCACGGCCTTGGCCCGGGAGCGCATCTGGTGGGTCACCTGGTCCTGGGGCACATGGAACACCCGGGCGGCGGTGACGGTGTGGAAGTCCTCCCCGGACAGGAAGGCCTGCTGCATGGCGGTGTCGCCGGAGATGTGGGCCAGCAGCCGCAGCTCGATCTGGGAATAGTCGGCGTCCACCAGCACATGGCCCGGGGCCGCCACGAACATCTCCCGCATTTTGCTGCCCAGCTCCGTGCGGGTGGGGATATTCTGAAGATTCGGCTCCGTGGAGGACAGGCGGCCGGTGGCCGTTACCGTCATCTGGAAGCTGGTGCGGATGCGGCCATCCGGGTCGATGACCTTCAGCAGGCCGTCGGCATAGGTGCTTTTCAGCTTGGCATACTGCCGGTAGGTCAGCACGTCCGCCACCAGGGGGTGGTCCTTCAGCTTCTCCAGCACGTCGGCGTTGGTGGACCAGCCGGTTTTGGTCTTTTTCCCGTGGGGCAGGCCCAGGTCCTCAAACAGGACCTTTCCCAGCTGCTTGGGGGAATTGATGTTGAACTGCTGCCCGGCGGCGGCGTAAATCCGCTGCTCCAGCCGGTCGATGGTGTCGGACAGGTCCGCGCCAAACCGGGCCAGGGCCCCGCCGTCCACCAAAAAGCCGCTGCGCTCCATATCCGCCAGCACCCGGCACAGAGGAAGCTCCACATCGAAGTACAGCTTTTCCATGCCCTGTTCCCGGAGCCGGGGCAGCAGCACACCATACAGGGCCTCTATCGCTGCACCATAGCTGTGCAGCGACGCCCAGGCGGCAGCCTGGTCCCCCAGAGGAGAGAAGGCGTCCGGCTCCAGGTGGACGGGCTTTGGCAGCTCCTGGTTGAAATAGGCCACAAACAGCCGGGGCAGGTCGTATTTCCCGGCGGTGGCGTCCAGCAAATAGGCCGCCAGGGCGGTGTCGAACACGAAGCCCTCCGCCGGAAGGCCCGCGTCCAGCAGGGTGCGCATCAGATCCTTGACGTTGTGGGACACCTTGGGGATATCGGCGGCAAACAGCGCCGCCAGCAGGGCCTGCCAGTCCCCCTGATAGTCTCCGGTCCACAGCTCCGCCGCCCAGGAGGCGTTCTCCCCGGCGTCCCACTGGACGGAAAGGGCGGACAGGTTCGGCACCGCATATACGGTGACAGACTCCGCCTGCCGCCACTGGGCCAGCAGGTCCCGGGCCTGGTCCTCCGTCCGGACGGGGACCACCGTGGCGGTAACCTCCGACCTCTCCGCCGTCTCCTGGTGGGGGCGCAGGTGGTATTTGTCGATGAGCTTCTGAAATTCCAGCCGCAGGAACAGGTCGTACAGCTCCGGGCGGAAGGGCCGGCGGAGATTTTCCGCCGGGTCAAAGTCCAGGGGGGCGTCGGTGACGATGGTGGCCAGCCAATAGCTGTGGCGGGCGGACTCCTCCCCCTCCGTCAGCTTGCGGATGGCGGCGGGCTTGGCGTGCAGGTCCGGCAGCAGGCGATAGATCTCGTCAATGGTGCCGTATTCCTGCACCAGGGCCATGGCGGTCTTTTCCCCTACCCCCGGCACGCCGGGAATGTTGTCCGAAGTGTCGCCCATCAGGGCCTTCAGGTCGATCATGTGGATGGGGTCGAAGCCGTACTGCTCCCGGAAGGTCTCCGGGGTCATATCCTTGGTGGTGGTCTGGCCCATACGGGTGGACACCAGCTTCACCTTGGTGCGGTCGGTGATCAGCTGGAGGCTGTCCTTGTCGCCGGTGACGATGACGCAGTCCCACCCCGCCGCCTGGCATTTGCGGCTGATGGTGCCGATGAGGTCGTCGGCCTCGTACCCCACCAGCTCATAGCAGGGCACGGACATGGCCGAAAGCACCTGCTTCATCACCGGCAGCTGCATGGCCAGCTCCGGGGGCATGGGCTTGCGCTGGGCCTTGTAATCCGCGTCCGCCCGGTGGCGGAAGGTGGGCTCCCGGCGGTCAAAGGTGACGCATAGGGCCTCCGGGTTTTCCTCGTCCAGCAGGCGCTGGAGGGTGGTGATGAAGCCGTATACCGCGTGGGTATACAGCCCCTCCCGGGTGGACAGGGGGCGGATGCCGTAATAGGCGCGGTTCAATATACTGTTGCCGTCCAGGACCATGAGCTTCATGGAAGGGACCTCCTAATTCGTTTGATCCGTTTTATTATACCTCTTTTTATTCTTTTGTACAAGGAGCAGAAAGAGACGCACGCGGCTTGTCAAAAAAGAATTTTTTGATAAGCTGGAAATCCGTGAGGCGGCATGATAAAATAAAAGAAAAATTTTGGGAAATTTTTTTCGGGGGACGCAATAAAACCGCCTTGCCGTGCATTATCCAGATGACAGGAGACAAAAGAGATGCTGCACAGGATTGACAACACAACTTCATCCCTCCCTGCGGAGGAGGTCCAGGAGCTTCGGCGGCTGCTTTCGGGAGTGGCCGCAGGAAGCCAAGACGATCTGGCCGAACTATATCGCCGCACCCGAACGGCGGTGTACGGTCTGGCCCTGTCCTATCTCCGCAACGCCCACGACGCCCAGGACCTGACCCAGGATGTGTTCGTTCACATCTGGGACACGGCGGGACAGTACCGGCCCACAGGCTCGCCTGTGGGGTGGATCCTGGCAGTGTGCCGGAATCTGTGCCTGATGCACCTGCGGCGGGAGAGCCGTCAGGTGACCATGGAGGACCGGGAGTGGCACGCCATCCCCGACAACTGCCCGGGGCTGGACAGCCAGGAGCGGCTGCTTCTGCAGGACGCCCTGGCGGTGCTGGGAGAGGAGGAGCGGCGGATCGTCCTGCTGCACACGGCGGGCCTGAGGCACCGGGAAATCGGTCAGGCGCTGGGCCTGCCCCTGGCGACCGTCCTGTCAAAATATCACAGAGCATTGAAAAAGATGCGAGCTTACATGGAAGGAGATGACGCCCGATGACCAACGATCAGATGGAACGCAGGCTTTCCGCCGCGCTGGACAAGACCGCGCCGGACGACGTGGACGGCGTGCTCTCCCGCTGTACAGAGCGGAAAGGAACGGTAGTCCCTATGAAAAAGAAGAATAACCGAATGAAGAAATGGATGCAGACGGTGGCGGCCTGCCTGGCGGTGCTGCTGCTGGGCGGCGGCGGTCTGCTGGTGCAGCAGGCCCACGCCGTGACCTCGGTGGTGTCCCTGGACGTGAATCCCAGCATCGAGCTGCGGGTGAACAGCCGGGAAAAGGTGGTGTCCTGCCAGGCCCTGAACCAGGAGGCCCAGGCCGTGCTGGAGGATATGGACGGAGGCCGGGACCTGAAGGGCGTCAAGGCGGACGTGGCGGTGAACGCCATCGTGGGCAGCCTGGTGCGGTGCGGATATCTGGACAGTCTGTCCTCCGCCATCCTCATCTCCGTGGAGGATAAGGATCAGGCCCGGGCCCAGCGGCTGCAGCAGGAGCTGACCAATGTCGCGGGCGGCGCTTTGGGCGACTCCCAGGCCGCTGTCCTGAGCCAGACGGTGCAGCAGGACAAGGAGCTGGAAAAGCAGGCCAAGGCCAACAACATCTCCACCGGCAAGGCGGCCCTGATCCGCCAGGCCATGGCCCTGAACGGCAGCCTGACCTTCGAGGGGCTGGCCCAGCTGTCCGTGGAGGAGCTGCGGGACCTGATCGATGCCGGGGCCCCGGGGATGCCCATCGGCATGACGGCGGCTCTGGAGGCGGCGGCCCAGTATGCGGGCCTGACCACGGCGGACATCACCGACGCGGACGTGGACCCGGAGCTGGACGAGAATCCCGCCCACTATGAGGTGGAGTTCCAGGTGCCCGGCAAGGGCGAGTTGGAGTATAAGGTGGAGGCGTATACCGGCCAGGTGCTCACCGGCCAGGCCAATGTGCAGCCCTCCACTCCCGTGAACCCCTCCGGTGACATTGGCATGGAGGCCGCCAAGAGCGCTGCTTTGAAGCACGCGGGTCTGTCCACCGCCGTCTTTACCAAGGCGGAGCGGGACTATGACGACGGGCGACTGGAGTATGAGCTGGAGTTCCACACCGACAGCGCCGCCTATGAGGTCACCGTGGACGCCGCCACCGGCCGCGTGCTGGACTATGAGAAGGAGAACCTTCGCGGCGGCACCGGCAGCACCGATATTGGCGCCCAGGCCGCCAAGAGCGCCGCGCTGAAGCATGCGGGCCTGTCCGAGAGCCAGGTCCGGGAGCTGCTGGTGGAATGGGACAGTGAGCATGGCCGCGCCGTGTATGAGGTGGAGTTCAAGTCCGGCGGCATGGAATATGAATATGTCATCGACGCCGCCACCGGAGCCGTGCTGGACCACGAGGTGGAGCGGGACGACTGAGCGCAGTAAAAAAACGGGGGCCGCGGCCCCCGTTTTTTCCGTCTGGACAATGCCTCCCGGATGTATAGGGCGGAAGGTTTGACTTTTCATCCAATTTTGGTATAATATGTGCAGTAAGTTCTATTCAATCGAAAGGGAGAAAGGATATGGAACGGAAATTTGTACTGAGCTGCTGCTCCACGGTAGACCTGCCCTATGCGTACATGGCCCAGCGGGACATCCCGGTGCTGTTTTACCACTATGTGGTGGGTAACCAGGAGTATGTGGACGATATGGGCCGGGATCCGGCGGCTCTGCCCCGGTTTTACGGGTTCCTGAAGGCGGGCCAGCTTCCCCAGACGTCCCAGATCAACGTGGCCGATTATCTGGATTTCTTTGAGGAGCAGCTGCAAAAGGGCGACCTGCTGCACATCGCCTTCACCTCCGGCCAGTCCGGCTCGGTGCACAACGCCCAGGCCGCCGGAAAGCTGCTGCAGGAGAAGTATCCCGACAAGAAGATCGTGGTCATCGACTCCCTGTGCTCCTCCTCCGGCTACGGTCTGCTGGTGGATACGGCGGCGGATATGCGGGACGCCGGGGCCACCCTGGAGGAGACGGCCCAGTGGGTGCTGCGGAACCGCAACAAGGTGCACCACCAGTTCTTCTCTTCCGATATGACCCAGTTCCGGCGCACGGGCCGGGTGTCCGGCGCGGCGGCCATGGTGGCCACCATCATGAACATCTGCCCCATTATGCGGCTGGACGACAAGGGGGCCATCAAGGCCTACGGCAAGGTCCGGGGCAAGAAGAAGGCCGTGGAGGCCACGGTAAACGCCATGGAGGAGCACGCCCAGGGCGGCCGGGACTATGACCAGCGCTGCTTCGTGTGCCACTCCCAGTGCCCGGAGGACGCCCAGATGCTCATCGACGCTCTGGAGGAGCGGTTCCCCAGGCTCCGGGGCAAGATCCGCCTGTGCGACATCGGCACCATCATCGGGTCCCACAGCGGCCCCGGCACCGTGGCGGTGTTCTTCATGGGCGACGAGCGCCCGGCGATGGACTGATACATCATGCTCCCGATGCAGGCATCCGTGAAACGGGTGCCTGCATCTCAGCTTGTCAAAAAGGCCTCGCAGAGTTTGCCGTCCGCAGGCGGCAAATCAAATGTGATCCATTTTTTGCCGGGGCGTGTACCTGGCAAAAATACTTCTCAGTCTGCAAGTGTGGAATTTGGTCGCCCGTGGCGAACAAATTATGCGCGCGGCAGACTGCAAGCCTTTTGTTCAAAAAGGGCAACGCCCTTTTTGAACAGTCTCAAACGGGCGGGGCCGAAGCCCCGCCCGTTTTGCACTTCACTCCCCCTTCCCTGCCGTCCGCTGCCGGAACCGGCGGGAGGCCGCATCCCAGTCGATGATGGCCAGCGCCGCCTCCACATAGTCCTCCCGCCGGTTCTCATAGTCCGGGATAAACGCATGCTCCCACAGGTCCACGTTGAACAGGGGCCACAGAGGCAACGGCGTGTCCTGGTTGGCGGTGCAGGTGACCTGCAGCCCCCCGGAGCAGCACACCAGCCACACCCATCCGCTGCCGAACACGCTCATGGCAGCGTTCTTCAGGCTGCGGTGCAGCCCCTCCATGGAGCCGAAGCTGTGCTCCACCTCCGCCAGCAGCTCCCCGGAGGGCTTGGTGGTCCGGGCCGGGGCCAGGGACGAAAAATACAGCCCGTGGTTATACACGCCCCCGCCATAGCGGCGCACTGCCTGGCCCAGGGTCCGGGGCAGCTGGCACCAGTGCAGCAGCAGCCGCTCCAGCGGCCAGTCCTGATATTGGGTCCAGGGCACCAACGCCCCGTTGAGCCGGTCCACATAGGCGGCAAAGAACGCGTCGTGGTGCAGCCGCACCGACGAGCGCCCCAGGTTTGGCTCCAGAGCCGCCGGGGCATAGGGCAGCGGCGGCAGGATATAGGGATAAGTCATGGCAGGCAGTTCCTTTCCGAAAAAATTTCCTGCTTCCATGGTATGCCGCCGTTGACAAACCATGCCTTTTGGTGCAAACTGTAAACAGCCGCCCGGCGGCAAAGGAGGAAGAAACATGCGAAGAAAAGACAGAGAACGGGACCGGAGCTTTGCCTGGGAGGTGCTGAAAAAGGCCCCCTACGCCACCCTGTCCCTGACGGACGGCCAGGGCCGCCCCTATGCCGTGCCGGTGAACCAGGCCGTGGACGAGGAGTACCACGTGGTCTATTTCCACTGCGCCGGAGCCGGAGAAAAGTGGGAGCTTCTGAAGGACGGGGCAGAGGTGTGCCTGTCGGCGGTGTCCCACGCCACGGCGGTGCCCAACGCCTTCACCATGGCCTATGCCAGCGCCGTTCTGCGGGGCCGGGCGGAGGTGGTGACGGACCAGGGCGAGTGGACCCGGGCCCTGCTTCTGCTGTGCTCCGCCTTTGATCCCAAGGGCATGGGCCGCTTCACGGAGTCCGTGGAAAAATACGGCCCCGCCACAAAGGTGATCCGGATCACCCCCCGGGAGCTTACCGCCAAGGAAAACACCGCCGCCGAAGCGCCCCACCATCATCACGACTGAGGAAACGCTATGGCATGCTATATTTTCGGTGCAGGCAGCTTTTACGGCCTGGACCGCTGTCCCCGGGCCGACGACTTCATCATCGCCGCCGATGGCGGCTGGCTGGCCTGCCGCAAGACCGGCATCACTCCGGACCTGCTGCTGGGGGATTTCGACTCCCTCAGCACCCAGCCCGACTTCCCCAACATCCTCCGGGTGCCGGTGGAGAAGGACGACACCGACACCATGCTGGCGGTGAAGACCGGCCTGGAGCGCGGGGAAACGGAGTTCCACATCTACGGCGGCATGGGCGGCCGCCGGACGGACCACACCATCGCCAATTTCCAGGCCCTGCTGTACCTGGCCCGGCGGGGGGCTCAGGGCTGGCTGTATGGCCAGGGGGAGCGGTACACCGCCGTATGCGGCGGCACCATCACCTTTCCCGCCCGGGACCGGGGCATCCTGTCGGTGTTCTGCCTGGGGGCCGACGCCAGGGACGTCAGCATCCAGGGAGGCCAGTATCCCCTGCACCACGCGGTGCTGACGGCGGAGTTTCCTCTGGGCGTCAGCAACCACTTTGTGGGCCGCCCCATCACCGTGTCGGTGCGGGACGGCAGCCTGCTCATAGGCGTCGTGGAGGACTGACCCGGGCGTTTTTTGCGTTCCCGGTTGCCAAAGCGCACTGTGCGTGGTAGAATAGACAGGAATGGAAAGGGGGCTTCTGCCATGCTTTTGGCCATTGATATCGGCAATTCCAACATCTCCGTGGGGCTGTTCGACCAGAAACGGGACCTGAAATTTCTGTCCTCCATCGACACCGACAGCCGGAAAACGGCAGATCAGATCAGCATCGACCTGATGAACATCTTCTCCCTGTATCAATACGACCTGCGTGACGTCAGCGGCGCCATTTTCTCCAGCGTGGTGCCGCCCATCAACTTCATGATGGCCAAGGCCCTGACCCGCCTGCTGGGAAAGCCCCCCATGATCGTGGGCCCCGGGGTCAAAACCGGGCTCAACATCCGCATGGAGATCCACAACCAGTTGGGTGCCGACCTGGTGGCAGGCGCCGTGGCCGCCCTGGACAAGTACCCCACCCCCATCATCATGATCGACATGGGCACCGCCACCACCATCTCCTATATCTCCAGCAGGCGCAGCTATGAGGGCGGCCTGATGTTCCCCGGGGTGCGGCTGAGCCTGGACGCCCTGTCGGACCACACCGCCCAGCTGCCGGACATCTCCCTGCAGCACCCCAAGAGCCTCATCGGCAAAAACACCGAGGACTGCATGCGCTCCGGCATTGTCTACGGCACCGCCGGGATGCTGGACGGCGTCATCGACCGCATCCGGGAGGTTCTGCCCCAGGGGGAGACCCCCACCATCGTGGCCACCGGCAGCAACGCCCCGGTGATCGTGCGCTACTGCCGCAACAAGGTGCTCTATGACAAGTATCTGCTGATGGAGGGGCTGTGGGACATCTATCAGAAGAATCACTGATAAAAAGAGCTTTGCTTTTTTGACAGTCACGGCAAAGGCCCCGGACTTTCGTCCGGGGCCTTTGCTTATGCAGTTGGCGTATGAGGAAGGCTGTCACAGCCGGTTGGGCAGGGCTGCGGCCCCTTCCTTATAGGTGGGTCAACGGGCCTTGCGCTTCAGGGTGACGGTCATGGGGATCATCACCACGGTGAAGGAAGCAGCCAGAACCCAAACGATGATGCTGCTGGTGTCGCCGGTTTTGGGGGCGTCGGGCTTGCCGGGCTCCTCGGGCTTGCCGGGGTTCACGGGATCGGGATTCTCGGGCTGGGCAACGCCCTCGTAGGCCGTCTCAGTGAGGCTGCGGGAGAAGATGAAGTTGCTGATGAAGGTGTACTCGTCGGTCTGGTGGATCTTGTGGTTCAGGACGTTGGCAAACAGGGCCATGTCCAGCTTGCCGCTCTGATACTCGAAGCCCACCACGCCGTTGTTGTACTGGTTGAACTGCTCGGTCAGCTTATCGTCCGTCAGGCAGATGCAGCCCTGCAGCGGGGTCTTGCCGGCGTTCTGCACCAGAACGGTAGCGCCTTCGGGAATCTTGGTGAACCAGTTGGTGCCGTACTCGTACATCACGTCGTCAGCTTCATTGATGTAGCTGGCGTTGACCAGGGTGTTGTTGGGATATACCACCCGGCCCAGGAAGTCGGTGCCCATGGTGCAGGAGGAGATCTCCACGCCCAGCTCCTGCATGAGGGCAGATTCGCTGATGGCGCCGGTGCTGTAGCCCATGTAAGGCGTACCGGCCTTCACGGCGGCCAGGGCGTCGTCGCTGAGGGCGCGGGAGCCCACGATGACGTTGGCCTTGGTCAGATCCTCGGTCATGGTAAAGCCCATGGCGGTCAGAGCCAGCCAGTCGAAGCGGTAGTTGTAGGAGCCGGAGCGCAGGGTGGTCTCCACATAGCCGGAGGTGTTATTGGCAGGCTTGCCGGGCAGGAACACCAGAGGATTCAGGATCACGGCGGCCTTGTAGTTCGCGCCGTACACGCCGGTGGCAGTGATAACATAGTCCTTGGCCACGGTCATGAAGTCCTCATAGGAGCAGATGAAGTTGCCCTTCTCGCTGCCCTCGGTGATCATGGCCACGGTCTTGCCGGCCCGCAGCAGCGCGTTGACGGCAGCGGCGGAGTCGTTGGACACGTTGTCGATGATGACGTCGGCATTCTCCACGCCCTCAAACTGAGTGGCGAAGGTGGCCAGATAGGTCAGAGCCTGGGTATAGTTGATGGTCTCGGGGCAGGCAGCCATAATGGTCTTGTAGGCAGCGGGCTCGGCCACGATGATGCGGTCATAGCCGCGGGCGTTGCTGCGCTGGGCAAAGCTCTCGGAATACAGGCCCCGCCATACGTTGATGAAGGTGCCGTCAAACAGCTGGCTGTTGGCCAGGGAGCGCTTGGCCTGATACATGGACACCACCATGGTACCGGCGGGATAGGTCACGCCGTCATAGGTGAATTCCTTGCTGGCCACGTTGACCTTCACATCGTTGCGGGTCAGGTACTTCATCTCGGCGGCGGCGTCATACAGATTCTTCTGGTTGGCGCTGTCCATGGGGATGATATAGCACTCGGGATAGAAGTTGCCGTTCTGGCCCTCGCCATCGTACACGGGGCGCATCAGCTCAGTCTGGGTGCCGGGCCGGTCGTACTGGTCCACGTACCAGGGAGCCACCAGCTCGTTGGAATTGGTGTTGTTCACGCCGCGGGAGAACAGCTTGGCCTGGTTCTCCAGCATGGTGATCTTGTTGGCCTGGATGTACATGGCCTGGGTCATCAGGCCGTAAGGCACCACCAGCTCGGAGGCGACGTCACTGTACACAGGCAGCTCCCAGGTGATGCCGGCGGTGCCGATCAGGACGGGGAACTGGGAACCGTAGGCGGTGGTCATATCATCCCAGGGCTCGGTCCAGGCCACGCCGGAGGGAGAATCGTTGTCCACACGCAGGTAATCGCGGTAGGGCATCTCGAAGCTGTTGTGCTCGGGGTTGTTGGCGATGGCGCCCATACCCACGGCCTCGCCCAGCTGGATGAACTGCTTGGCGATCAGGTCGTACTCATAGTTGGGCTCGTGGGGAGGCGTGCAGGGCTCGATGAGCATGGCCTCCACGCGGCCGTGAATCTCGGTGAACACCATGGGGTTGAACTTATTCACCAGGGCCATGGCGTTGGCATCCTCAAACAGGGTCTGGTTGGCCTCGTCACGGTTGGGGTCATAGCCCTGACCGGTGGTGCGGGTCATGTGCTCATAGCCCTCGATGTTCTGCTCGGGGACGATGACCATAAACACGTCGCCCAGCAGCTCCTTGACGTTGACCCGGTTCTCCTGCACGTTATAATAGGCGGCCAGGTCCAGCTGACCGGAGTACAGGCTGCCGTTGGCCTTGTAGCCGTTTTCACCGCGGATGAAGCCGATGTAGGAGGCGAAATTCTTGATCTGCTCGGGAACGGCCACGTTCTGCTTGGCCATCTCCTGGGCCAGAAGCTCCTTACCGGCGTCGGTGAAGCCCTCCAGGGTGTTGACGTTGATGGTCTCGTTCTCCAGCAGCAGGTGGGCGAACTCCAGGATGCCGTTGACGGCGGCGTTCTCGTTGGAGTGGACGTTGGAGGCGAACATGGGGACCCGCAGGTCGTCAAAGTCGCCGTTGGCCAGCTTGGTCAGCGCCAGGTCGGGGTCGGATTCCACCAGGTCGGTGTATGCCAGCCACTTGTCAACGGACTCCTTGGAGTCGGCAACGATCAGGTAGGGCATATCATAGCCGTCGGTGGTGGTCTGGCCCATGGACTCCTTGGACACATACAGGTCGGTATCCGTGGCGGCCAGGGCTTCCAGATCGTCATACAGCTCGTACACGGTGCGGAAGCTGTCGTAAGGAACGACCTTGGCGTGGCAGGAGGCGATGTCCTTACCGTCGGCGGTCACACGCAGGGTGTAATAGCCGCACAGGCCCAGGTATGCGCCGCCGTTGCTGTGGGGGGCGCTGTAATCCACGCTGCCGGAGCGGTTGGCAAAGTAGCAGGAGATGTTCAGGTACAGGACCAGAGAGACCTTGCCGTCGTCGTCGAACGCAAAGCCGTAGTCATCCACCTGGAACATCTGGGTGTCTCTCTGGGTCTTCCAGCTGTCCAGAGGGCCGCCCTGATAGGGGTTGGGGAACTTCTCGGGGTTCAGATAGCCGCGCTGGGTGTCGCGGTCCAGAGACAGGGACAGGCCCGCGTCCATGGCGGCGGCCAGCTCATTCTCCGTCAGGTTGGTGGGCAGGGTGACGGTGGCGGTGGCATCCTCCGCCAGGGAGATCTGCCAGTCGATGTCGGTGTATGCGGGATAGGTATTTGCCAGGGACTTACCGGGGGAACGAGTGTCCTTCGCCACGTCTGCGACGCTTGCGAACGCAGATGCAGGGAATACGAGAGCGAGGATCAGGACAAACGCCAGGATCTTCGTCGAAAGACGGGATCTTTTGTGCTGCATAGTTTTCTCCTTTTCTTCTCTTTCTTTTCCATGGTGGTCCTTGGGTCGTCCGACGGGGCCGCCGGGCCGTCTGTCGGATCGTTGATTTTAGATTAAAACGGCTGTACAGCTTTGTCAATCTGTACAGTCATATGCGGTGCAGTAGAAAAATATTTGTATATTTTTGTGCAATGTGCTGTTATGTTTTCCTCTCATGCATTCCATTATTCATATTGTGAATTTCCAGACAGTCGACCATGCGTTCCACAGGCCGCCGCAGCTATTTGGACATCACTCAGAATTTGTATAAGAAAATATGGTTTTTCCCCCGAAAAACCGGGATACCCGGAGGAAATGCAGGCATTTCTTCGGATATCCCGGCACGCATGTTCTTTTCTATAATCGCAATACGCGTTTTACCGCCATCAAATTGGCCGGTTCTGTTATCCCACCGCCTCCAGCATATGCTCCAGCAGGATGCCGTAGCCCTGGGAGGGGTCGTTCACCAGCACATGGGTCACAGCCCCCACAAAGCGCCCGTTCTGGATGATGGGACTGCCGCTCATCCCCTGGACGATGCCGCCGGTGGTCTCCAGCAGCTGGGGGTCCGTGACCTTCAGCAGCAGGTCCCGGCCGTCCCGGTTCATGGGGCACAGCCGCACGATCTCCACCTGATAGGCCCGGGTATCATCTCCGGAGACGGTGGACAGAATGGTAGCAGGGCCCGTGGTCACCTGGCTGCGCTGGGCCACCGGCAGGGCCGTGCCGGAGACGAAGTCCCCCTCCGCCACGGTGCCGAAAATGCCGCCGGTGGTGTTGGCGGACACGGTGCCCACGTCGTGCTGGGCCGTGAAGTCCCCCTTCAGCTGGCCCGGCTCACCCTTTTCGCCCTTTTTCACGGCCTTCACGGAGGTCTCCATAATGGAGCCGCTGGACAGCGGCATCAGCTGGGCCGTGTCCGTGTCGGTGATGCCGTGGCCCAGAGCGCCGTAGGCCCCGGTGTCCGGGTCATAGAAGGTCAGGGTCCCCACGCCGGCCATGCTGTCCCGGGTCCAGGCGCCCAGCCGCCAGGAGCCGTCCTCCCCCTGCACCGGCGCGGCGGTGACGTTCAGGGTCTTGCCCTCACGCCGCAGGCCGATGGCGGCGGGCTGTCCCCCGGTGGCCTGCAGCAGGGCCTGCAGGTCCTCCGTGGAGGTGACCTTTTTGCCGTTGCAGCTGACGATCAGGTCCCCCTCCCGGATGCCGCAGTCCCGGGCCGGGCAGGGGTCCGTTTCCGAGGTGGACACCACCAGCACGCCGTCGGCAAAGAGCTTGATGCCCACCGCCTTCCCCACGGGGATCAAGGCGCGCTGATCGGCCCATACCGCCTGGCAGCACAGGACCCCGGTGAGCAGCACGGCCAGCAGCCATGCGGCCGGTCTGCGTATGCGTCGCTTTTTTTGCGTTTCATACATGCGATCACCCCTGTTTTGGAATTTTGTCGCCGGCGACAGAGTTACTTTGCGCCGCCGGACGTCGTTTCATGTCCGCTAAATAAAGGATGCTTTTCCGCCGGACGCGAAAAAAGCGCCGCAGACGGCTGTCTGCGGCGCAAAGGCGGAAGAAATTTCCAATTTTTACCGGGTCTCGTAGCGCTTGGGGTCCTTGGGCAGGCACAGTTCCAGGATCAGGCCCACCACGAACACACCGGCCACCATGTTCCCGGCGAAAATTTCGCCGAACACCGGGGGCAGGTTGTCGAAGAAGCCCTCCACCTGGGTCACGCCCACGCCCAGGCACAGGGATGTGGCCGCGATCAGCACGTTGCGCTGGTCCAGGCCCGCATCCTGCATCATCCGGATGCCGGACATCATGATGGAGCCGAACATGATCACGGTGCAGCCGCCCAGCACGCAGTCCGGCAGGGTGGTGAAGAAAGCGCCGATGGGCGGGAACAGACCGCCCAGGATCATGGCCAGGGCGCCGAACATGATGGTGAAGCGGTTCACCACGTGGGTCATGGAGATCAGGCCCACGTTCTGGCTGAAGGAGGTGATGGGGGAGCAGCCGAACACGCCGCCGGAAAGGGCGGAGGCGAAGCCGTCCACGCACAGGGAGCCGGAGATCTCCTTATCCGTGATATCCCGGCCCAGGCCGCCGGTGCAGGTGGCGGTGGTGTCGCCGATGGTTTCCACGGCGGAGACGATGAACACCAGGCAGAAGGACAGGATGGTGCCCATCTGGAACTTAGGAGTGTAGGCGAACAGCTGGGGTACGGCCACCACGCCCAGCTCCCGGATGGTCTGGGTCATGCCGGCAAAGTCCACCATGCCGAAGCACACGGCCACCACATAGCCCACGATCATGCCCAGCAGGACATACAGCTGCTTGGCCACGCCCTTGAGGGTGGTGTGGAAAATCAGCGCCGCCGCCAGGGTGATGGGCGCCACCAGCAGGTTCTGCCAGGAGCCCAGGGGATACTTGGCGGAGGAGCCGAAGGAGGATACGCCCACGTTGAGAATGCTCAGGCCGATGGACACCACCACGCACGCGGACAGGATGGGAGAGATGATTTTGCGCCAATACTTGGCCGTCAGGCCCAGAATGCCTTCAAAGACACCGCCCACAATGATGGCCCCCACCATAACGCCGTAATCCTGGGAGGCGGCGGTCATGCAGGCGGCCAGGAACGTGAAGCTCAGGCCCATGACAACGGGCAGGCCGGAGCCGATCTTCCACACGGGATAAAGCTGGAGCATGGTGCCGATACCGGCGATGAGCATGCAGTTCTGCAGCAGCCGGGCGGTTTCGATAACGCTGAAGGGCTGGCCGTTGTACACCGCCACCGAGGCGATGATGATCAGCGGCGCGATGTTGGCCACAAACATGGCCAGCACGTGCTGGAGGCCGAAGGGGATTGCCTTTGCCACCGGCACGCGCCCTTCCAGTTGATAGACATTCTCAATGTGGGGTTCCTGACGATCTTTTTTCATGGCCTTTCTTTCTCCCTTTTGTAAATTTGCCAAAACCGCAGGCGCGGCGGCCGCCTATAGATATGAAAAGGGTCCGAAAAGCTATCTATAGCGGCCTTACGTTTGGCGCTTATGTATAAAATACCATATTTACGGATTCTTCACAAGTGAAAATGTGTAAAAATTTACAATTTTTGCCGAAGCCTTTCCGCCAACGCGCCGCTTCGGAGCAAATTGCACTTTGAAACGTTACCGGTATCGTTGCCGATGATGCGGTATAAAGGCCCTGGCCATCCCGATGGATGGCCAGGGCCGTATATTTTACAGTCTGACCTCGCAGCCGGGGGCGAAGAAGTACAGCACCATTTCCGCCACCGGCGTTTCCAGCACCCGGCTCAGGGCCTGGCTGTACGCCGTCAGCTGGGGGCGGTACAGCTCCGCCCGGGCGGGGGCCTCCTCCGGCCTGATGCGGTCGGTTTTGAAGTCCACGATGACCAGGCCCTCCTCCGTCCGGAAAGCGCAGTCCACCACGCCCTGGAGCATCAGCTCGTCCTCCGGCTCCGCCGCCGGGTCATACAGCGCCGCCGGCAGCAGCAGGGAAAAGCGGTACTCCCGGTACACCTGCTCCGCCCGGCGGATGCGCTGGGCCAGAGGCGAGGCCAGGAACCGCCGCACCTGCTCCAGGTCCAGGGACGCCGCCTGCTCCGGGGTCAGCAGATGCCGCGCCGTCAGGGACGCCGCCTGCTCCTCCGGGTCCGGGCCGTTCAGGTCCAGGTACTGCATCAGCAGGTGCATGGCTGTGCCCCGCTGGGCGGCGGACAGGGGCCGCTCCCCCAGCAGGAACCGGGGGGTGTCCACCTGCACCTGCCGCACCCGCCGGACCGTGCCCTGGGCGATCTCCTCGTCCAGCTCCCGGCCCTTCAGCTGGGTGGCCGTGACCTTGGTGGGGATGCGGCAGGCCGCCTGATGGGGATAGTCCAGCTCCTGGACCTCCACGGCGCTCTCCGGCAGGACCTCCTGCGGCGCGTCCTCCCGTTCCCGGGCCGCCGCAGCCGTGGGATTTTCCCACACCTGCACCTGCCAGCCGCCGCCCAGGCCCACCCGGGTCTGGGGCTCCGCCTCTGCCCATCGGCGCAGAGGCTCCCCCTCCGGGGCGCACAGCAGCGGCAGCAGCAGCCAGTCTCCGGGGCATTTGGCCCCGGCCACCGCCTCCGGCGGCGTGGGCATATCCGCCAGCACCGAAAGGTCCGCCAGCCGCTTGCGGCCATGGGCCATGCACTGCACGCAGATGAGCTTCTCCTTGGCCCGGGTCAGGGCCACATACAGGATCCGCATTTCCTCGGACTTGCTCTCCCGGGTCAGGGCCGCCGCCACGGCGGTTTTGGTGACGGTGTCGTACCGGATGCGCTTTTCCCGGTCCACACGCTCGGTGCCCAGGCCCAGCCGGGGGTGCACCAGCACCGGACGGCGGAAGTCGTCGGCGTTGAAGGTCTTGTGCAGGTCCGTCAGGATCACCACCGGGAACTCCAGTCCCTTGGACCGGTGCACGCTCATGATCTGCACCCCGCTGCCGGCGGTCCGGGTGGTGATGGGGGGCTGCCGCCCCTCCTCCAGCAGGTCGTGGAGCTGGGTCACGAAGTCGAACAGGCCGCCCCGGCCCGCCGCCGCCTGCTGACCGGCGTAGGTATACAGGGCAATGAGGTTCTCCTTCCGGGCGGCTCCGCCCTCCATGGCCCCGAACACCGCCAGGGCGTGGCACTCCGTATAGAGCTTCCACAGCAGGCGGTCCGCCGTCATGTCCCGGGCCGCCAGCCGCAGCTCCTCCAGCAGCCGCCGGAAGTCCGCCGTGTCCGCGCCGTCGTCCAGGCACAGGGCGTCGTAATAATCCCCCTCCGGCTGCAGCGCCCGGATCAGGGCCAGGCGATCCGCCGAAAAGCCGAACAGCGGCGACCGCAGCACGGCGATCAGCGGCACATCCTGCCGGGGATTGTCGATGATCTGCAAAAACGACACCATCACCGCCGCCTCCGGGGTGCTGAAGAAGGCCTCGCTTTCCCCGCTGGTGCAGGGGATATTCTCCCGGCGCAGGGCCGCCGTATAGGCCGCCAGCCTGGCCCGGGGGGAGCGCATGAGAATGACGATGTCCTCCGGCTCCACCGGCCGGGGCCGGCCGTCCTCCCCCTGCACCTGGAATTTCTCATCCAGCAGCTGCCGGATGCGGCGGGCCGTGAACCGGGCCTCCATCTCCGTCCGGTCGAAGCTCTCCTCCTGGGTGTTCTCCACGCTGATGAAGTGCAGCTCCGGCTCCATGCCCGGCCGGGGCGGGTACGCCGCCTCCGCGCCGAAGTACAGCTGCTCGTCGTCGCCGTAGTCCATTTCTCCCATTTCCCGGGACATAACAGACCGGAACACGAAGTTGGTGCCGTCCAGCACCTCCCGGCGGGAGCGGAAATTCCGGCTCAGCAGCACCTTCCGGGGCTGGCCCTCCTCCGCTTCCGATGCCGGGACATAGGACAGGTATTTTTCCAGAAAGATGGTGGGGTCCGCCAGCCGGAAGCGATAGATGCTCTGCTTCACGTCGCCCACGGCGAACAGCCGCCGCTCCCGGTCGGACAGCGCCCGGAAAATGCAGTTCTGCACCTGGTTGCTGTCCTGATATTCGTCCACCATCACCTCCCGGTAGCGGGAGGCCACCTGCCGGGCCAGGTCCGTGGGCTGGCCCTGGCCGTCCGTCAGCAGGTCGATGGCATAGTGCTCCTGGTCGGAAAAGTCCATCACGTTCCGCCGGACCTTCTCCGCCTGGTAGCGCAGGGTGAACCGGGCCGTCAGGCTCAGCAGGGCCAGCATGGCCGGGGCCATCTGGCGCAGGTCCTCCAGCAGCTCCTCCTCCGGCACAGAAAAGGTGGCCTGGATGTCCTTCAATGCCTTTTTGCACTGCTCCAGCACCGCCTTGGACCGGTCCCGGCAGGCGGCGTTTTCATCGCCCCGGACGGCTCCCATCCGGCGGAATACGGGGACCGCCTGTCCCAGGCTGTCCCAGCTCTGTTCCGCCTTGTCCCGCAGGTGTTCCAGGGCCTGGGCTGCCTCCAGGAACCGGTCGCCGTAGGCTTTGTACACGGCGGGGTAGTCCTCCATGTCCTCCACGGCCTGGGTCAGCCGCCGGGACCAGAAGTCCGCCTTCCGCAGGGCGTCCTCCATGAGATACCGGCCGCAGCCGGTGTCCGGCAGGTGCTCCGGCGTTCTGGCCCAGTCCCGCTTCAGCTCCTCCAGCCACCGCAGGGGGTGGGGGTGGCTCTGGGTCTTCTGGTGCAGGTCCAGCACCAGGGCCTCCAGGGCCCGGTCGTCCCGGCCGGCTCCCAGGGTCTCCGCCAGCAGGCGGGCGTTTTCGTCCCCCTCGATGCCGGCGTAAAAATCCTCCAGCACCCGGCCCAGCACCCGCTGGCGCAGCAGGGCGGCCTCCTGCTCGTCCAGCACCCGGAAATCCGGGGTCAGGCTGTGCTCCTCCACCGGCGGCAGCAGGTGGACGTTCTCCCGCAGAAGCCCGGCGCAGAAGGCGTCCACCGTTTTGATGTCCGCCTGATACACCCGCAGCATCTGCCGCCGCAGGTGGCCGTCCCCGGGGCGCTCCGCCACCCGGCGGGTCAGCTCCTGGGCGATCTTGCCCCGCAGCTCCGCTGCGGCGGCCTTGGTATAGGTGATGATCAGGAAGTCGTCCACCTGGCAGCCCTCCTGCTCCATATAGGAAAACAGGCGCTCCACCAGGACCTTGGTTTTGCCGGAGCCTGCGGCGGCGGACACTAGCAGGCTTCCGCCCCGGTTATATACGGCCGTTTCCTGCTGCGGCGTCAGCGGCATGGCGATCCCTCCTCTCGGCTTTCTTCCTCCACAAATTTCCAGAATTCTCCCGGGTCTACGCTTCTGATGTACCGCACCCGGTCACCGCCCCGGCCCTCCTGGAACCCGCAGGCGGCGGCAAAGTCGCAGTGCTGGCAGGCCCGGTCCTGGGGGCCGTGGGCCACCGGGTCGGCGTCGATGCTGCCGGAGCCGATCTCCCGGGCGATCTGGTGCAGCAGGCGGTCCACATAGCGGCCCAGCTTGCCCAGCTGCTCCGCCGAGGCGACGCCGTCGGCGATGGAGCCGTCCTTTTTCACCTTGATGGGCAGGTAATGGGGCGATTCCAGGGCGCTGTGCTCCATGGCCCGCAGCACCTGGGGGTCGGAGAGCACCATGCCGCTGCGGCGCAGGGCGCTCTGCAGGGCCAGCTGCAGCTTCTCCGGCTGGATGCCCCGGTCCGCTTTCAGGATCACCTCCCGGGCCGGGTGGTACAGCACCCCCGCCGGGACGATGGGATAGCCGAAATAGCTGCGGCCCTCCTGCTCCAGGGTGAACAGGTACAGCAGCATCTGGATCCCCAGGCCGTACCGCAGGTCCGACAGGTCAAAGGACTTTTTCCCGGTTTTGTAGTCCACCACCCGCAGATACAGCCTGCCGTCGTGAAGCCAGCCGTCTACCCGGTCCACCTTGCCGCTGACGGACAGGCGCTGATCTCCCTCGGTGATGGTCACGGCAGGGAGCTGCCCGTCCTTTCCGCCGAAGCCCAGCTCAAAGGCCACCGGGGAAAAGTCCGACTGGGCCAGCTCCCCGGCCATGTCCTCCACAATGGCATAGGCCGCCGTCCGCAGCCGGGAAAACAGATACCGGAACCGGGCGCTTTTCTCCTGATATCCGTCGATCTCCTCCCGGGCGTAGCGGTCCGTATATTCCCGGACCAGCTGCCGCAGCTCCGGCTGCTGCACCGCGGCCCAGCCGCCCCGGGTCTTGACCTCCCGGGCCACGTTTTCCAGCAGATAGTGGATAAACGTGCCGATCTCCGGGGCCTCGAACCCCGCCGGGCGGCGGTCCCTGGCCCGCAGGCCGTACTGCATGAAATACCCGAAATGGCACCGCTTTACCTGGTCCATCCGGGAGGCGGACATATGCAGGGAGCGGCCATACAGGGCCTCCACCGCCGGGCCGGACAGCCGTCCCCGGCCCAGGGACCGGCTCCGGTCCATGGCGTCCAGCACCCGGTCATAGCCTCCCCGCCCGCGGAAATACTGCCGCAGGGCGGGGTCCTCTCCCGCCAGCTCCAGGGCCGTGGCGGGGAGTCTACGGCGGTAGCTGCCGTCCTCCCGGGTCACATGCAGCCGGGGAAATAGCTTTTCCATCCGCTGCACCACAAAGGAAGGCCGCAGCTGGCTGCCGTTGACGTCCCCCACCGGCCAGCTGACGGTGAGCCGGTCCGTGGGCTGGGCCAGACAGGCGTAAATATTCTGCAATTCGTTGTCCAGCGGGTCGAAGCTGGCGTCCGACAGCAAAATTTCCCGCTGCTGCAGGGCGGCCCGGTCCTCCGGGTCCAGTAGGCCGTGGCCGCTGGGGGGCATGGGCAGCACATGGTCGTTGGCTCCCAGCAGGAACAGGCACTTCACCCGGTGCCGGTCGTTGCGGGTGATCTCGCTGACCTTCACCTGGTCCAGGGTGGCCGGGATGGTGCCCACGCTGTACTGGGTCAGCACCAGCCGCAGGAGCCGGGCGAACTCCTCGCCGGACAGCTCCGTATCCCCCAGGATTTCCGCAAACTGGTCCAGCACCCCGCAGAAGATCGCCCACAGCTGGACATATTCCTCCGCCAGCTGGGGCCGGTCCTCCTCCAGGAGCTTTTTCGCCGTGTCCTCCAGGGTCTGCGGCACCCCGGCCTCCTGCAAAAAACCATACAGGCACTCCGCCTTCTGCCGGGCCGCCCCGGCGGTGCGCATCCCCCGGTAAAGAGGCTCCAGCAGCAGGCGCACCCGCCGCCGGATGCCGTTCACCCGCTCCAGCCGGGCGGCGCTGCGCTCCGTCAGCTCCCGGCCGTATCCGTCGGGGCTTGCCGTCCAGTCCCCCTCCCGCAGCCACATGGCGCTGCCCCGGATGTCCCACAGGATGACGTAGTTTTCCAGAATGTCGCACTCGTCCGGGGTGATGCCCCCCAGGCCGGTTTTCAGGCAGCGGAACACGTCCTCCCGGTCGAAGCCGCCGGTGACGGCGTCCAGGGCCCCCAGCAGCATGGTGATGGGGGGCTTTTCCAGCAGGTCGCTGCGGCGGCTGATATAGGCCGGGATGCCATCCCGGCGGAACACGCTCTCCAGCAGCGGGCCGTAGACCTCCATATTCCGGGCGCACACGCCCATTTCCCGCCAGCGATAGCCCTCCGCCGCCAGCTGCCGCAGCTGCTGGGACACCCATTCCACCTCGGTGAAGGCCGTGGCCGCCTGGTACAGCTCCAGGCCCTCCGATTCCCCGTCGTAGGGGATCTCCTGGCCGAAAAAGTGGGCTTCCAGGTGTCCCAGGGGGCCCTGCCCCCGGCTTTCGCACCACAGCACGTCCATCTCCTGCCCCGCCCGGCGGGCCATGCGCTCCAGGCGCATCCGCTGGCGCAGGGCATTCTGGAACAGCCGGTCGCTGCTCCGGTCTCCCAGCAGCGTCACCGTGACGCCTTCGGCCTGCCGCAGCACCAGCTCCAGAATGCTCTCCTCCTGGCGGTTGAAGTATGAAAAACCGTCCAGATACACGTCGCAGCCCCGGAGATAGCCGCTTCCCTCCAGGTGCTCCCGGAGCTTCTGGAGCCGGGAGCGGGCGTCGAAATCGCCGCTGCGCAGCCGGGCGTCATAGGCGGCGTATATCAGGGCGATGTCCCGCAGTTTGCCGCCCATGGCCCCGTCCAGGTCCTCTACCTGCCGGTACAGGGCCTGGGGGCCGATCTCGTAGGCGTAGAATTCCTCCGTCAGGTCCGTCAGCTGCCGCAGGAACGACGCCCGCTGGCTGGGCCGTCCGAATACCCGCAGCTCCGGGGCAAGCTCCTGCAAAACCCGCCGCATGGTCAGCAGCTTTCCCCCGTTGTCCAGGGTAAACTCCGCCAGGCCGCCGGTTTCCGCCAGCACCCGGGATGCAAGGCTCCGGAAGCTCAGCACCTCCGCGTCCCGGGACGCCGTGGGCCCCAGGGCCCGGCACAGGTCCACCTCCGCCTCGTGGGAGATATGCTCCGGCACCAGCAGCACCTGCCGCCGCAGACGGCGGTTCTTTTCCATGGCCTCCAGCACCCGCCGGGATTTCCCGGAACCGGCCCGGCCCACCCATATATGAAGCATCTGCCCGCCTCCTTTCCGACAGCAGGATACCACCTCCGCTGTCCCGAAAAACTCTCATCTGACAGTATAGCGCATTTTTCTTCCCCTGAAAAGGACAAAAAAACACCGGCTGCTGTGCAGCCGGTGTTTTTATGCTTACTGATTCTCGCCCAGCTCCCGGAGATACCGGCTCAGGGCGTCCTTCCACTCCGGCAGCGGCGTGAAGCCGTTCTCCGCCAGCTTGCTCTTGTCCAGGCGGCTGTTGAAGGGCCGGGCCGCCTTGGACGCGCCGTATTCCGCCGTGGTCACGGCGTCCACCTGCACTGGCAGCCCCGCCTGGCGGAAGATCTCGCAGGCGAAGTCGTACCAGGAGATATACCCGCCCTCATTGGTGGCGTGATAATAGCCGTACTTGTCGGACTCGATCATATCCACCAGCAGCCGGGCCAGGTCCAGGGTATAGGTAGGCGTACCGATCTGGTCGCACACCACCCGCAGCTTGTCGTGGGTCTTGCCCAGCTGCAGCATGGTCTTGATGAAGTTCTTGCCGTTCAGACCGAACACCCAGGCGATCCGCACGATGAAATACTTCTCCAGCCGGGAGCTGACGGCCAGCTCGCCGCCCAGTTTGGTCTCGCCGTAGAAATTCAGGGGCTGATAGTCCTTGCAGTCCGGCTGCCAGGGGGTCTCCCCCTGGCCGTTGAACACATAGTCCGTGGAAATGTACATCATCTTGCAGTCCATCTCCCGGCAGGCCTGGGCCAGATGGGCGGTGCCGTCCACGTTGATGGCCCGGACCTTGGGCTGCTTGTCGGCGTCCTCGGCCAGGTCCACCGCCGTCCAGGCGGCGCAGTGGATCACGGCGTCGGGCCGCACACCGTCCATCACCTGCCGCACCTGCTGCGCATTGGTGATGTCCATGGCCACATAGGGCATCCCCGTCACGGCGGAGCCGTCGGCGATGCCGCTGTATACCGGGGCAATGTCGCTGCCCACGCCCTGATGGCCCCGGCGGGCCAGCTCGTTCATGACGTCGTGGCCCAGCTGACCGCCCACGCCCGTTACCAGAATTTTCATGTCTCCGCGCTCCTTAGTGGCGATTGCCGTACATTTTCTCGTAATAGTCCTGATACTCGCCGGAGATGATGGTCTCCCACCATTCCCGGTGATTCAGGTACCAGTCGATGGTCTTTTTGATGCCGTCGGCGAACTTGGTCTCCGGCAGCCAGCCCAGCTCGTTGTGGATCTTGGTGGGGTCGATGGCATAGCGCATATCGTGGCCCTTCCGGTCCGCCACATGGACGATGAGGCTCTCGGGCTTGCCCAGCTCCTTGCAGATCAGCTTCACAATGTCGATGTTGCGCATCTCGTTGTGGCCGCCCACGTTGTACACCTCGCCTACCCGGCCCTTATGGATGATCAGGTCGATGGCCCGGCAGTGATCCTCCACATACAGCCAGTCGCGGACGTTCAGGCCCTCGCCGTACACCGGCAGGGGCTTGTCGTTCAGGGCGTTGGCGATCATCAGGGGGATCAGCTTCTCGGGGAAGTGATAGGGCCCGTAGTTGTTGGAGCAGCGGCTGATGGTAACAGGCAGACCATAGGTCCGGTGATACGCCTGCACCAGCAGGTCGGCGGCAGCCTTGGAGCTGGAGTAGGGGCTGGAGGTGTGGATAGGCGTCTCCTCGGTAAAGAACAGGTCGGGTCGATCCAGGGGCAGGTCGCCATACACCTCGTCGGTGGACACCTGGTGATAGCGCTGGATGCCGTACTTGCGGCAGGCGTCCATCATGGTGGCGGTGCCGATGATGTTGGTCTGCAAAAACACACCGGGGTCCTCGATGGAGCGGTCCACATGGCTCTCGGCGGCGAAGTTCACCACCATGTCGGGGTGCTCCTCCTCAAACAGCTTGTAAACGGCCTCCCGGTCGCAGATATCCGCCTTCACGAAGCGGAAGTGGGGGTTGTCCATCACAGGAGCCAGGGTGGACAGGTTCCCCGCATAGGTCAGCTTGTCCAGGCACACGATGCGGTAGTCGGGGTGCTCCTTGAGCATATGGAACACAAAGTTGCTGCCGATAAAGCCGGCGCCGCCGGTAACGATAATGGTCATGGCTCATTCTCCCTTTCCGTAAACGAAGTTGCAGTCGCTGTCCGCCAGCAGGGGGGCGTTCTTGTCCTTGTCGGACAGAATGGGGTCCGTCACGCCCCAGTCCACGCCGATGGCGGGGTCGTCGAAGCGGATGGACCGGTCGCTGGGGTGGTCGTACAGGTTGTCCGCCTTATAGCAGAAGTCCACGTCGTCCGTCAGGGTCACGAACCCGTGGCCGAAGCCCCGGGGAATGTAGAACTGGCGCTTGTTCTCGGCGCTGAGCTCCACGGATACCCACTGCAGATAGGTGGGGGACCCCTTCCGCAGGTCCACCGCCACGTCCATCACGGCGCCCCGCACCACCCGGACGATCTTGGCCTGGGCCATGGGGTCCTGCTGGAAGTGGATGCCCCGCAGGGTCCCCTTCTTGGCGGTGAAGCTCTCGTTGTCCTGCATGCTGTTGAAGTGCAGGGCTTCATACTTGGGCAGGGACCAGGTCTCCATGAACCAGCCCCGGTGATCGCCGAACACGTCCGGCTCGATGATCTTTACCTCGGGAATTTTCGTATCCAGAATTTTCATACAGGCCACCTATCAATAACGAATTTTACCCTCGGCCACGTGCATCAGATGCTGGCCGTAGGGGGACTTGCCATAGCGCTGGGCGGACTGGAGCAGGGTCTCCCGGTCGATCCAGCCCTCGTTGAAGGCGATCTCCTCCAGGGCCGCGATCTGGGAGCCCTGGCGGGTCTCGATGGTGCGCACAAAGTCCGCCGCATCCACCAGGGAGTCCATGGTGCCGGTGTCCAGCCAGGCATAGCCCCGCCCCAGCAGCTGCACGTTCAGGGTGCCGTCCTCCAGATAGAAGCGGTTCAGGTCGGTGATCTCCAGCTCGCCCCGGGCGCTGGGCTTCACCCGCTTGGCCATGTCCACCACCCGGTTGTCGTAGAAGTACAGCCCCGTGATGCAGTAGTTGCTCTTGGGATGCTGGGGCTTCTCCTCCACGGAGATGACCTTTCCGGTTTCGTCGAACTCCACGATGCCGAAGCGCTCGGGGTCGTTGACGTAGTAGCCGAAAATACTGGCCCGGCCCTGCTGTGCGTCCGCCGCCGCCTGCTTCAGGCGGGCCCGGAAGCCGCTGCCGTAGAAAATGTTGTCTCCCAGCACCATGGCACAGCAGTCGTCGCCGATGAACTCCTCGCCCAGCAGGAACGCCTGGGCCAGCCCATCGGGCGAGGGCTGCACCTTATAGCTCAGCCGGATGCCGAACTGGCTTCCGTCCCCCAGCAGACGCTCGAAATTGGGCAGATCCGTGGGGGTGGAGATGATGAGAATGTCCCGGATCCCCGCCATCATCAGGGTGGACAGGGGGTAATAGATCATGGGCTTGTCATACACCGGCAGCAGCTGCTTGCTGGTGACCATGGTCAGGGGGTACAGGCGCGTACCGGCTCCGCCGGCCAAAACGATACCTTTCATGAGATGGCTCCTTCCTTATGTTCCTCCGCGGCCCCTTGTTCCTTGGGCCATACGGTGTAAAAATGCTGCCCGATCCGCTGTTCCGGCGGCGGGGGCGTCATGTAATCGCCATAGGTATGGCGCAGCATCCGGTCATATCCGGCGGGAATGGGGAACTCTGCGTCCTCAAAGGGAACATACAGCGTTTTTTCCAGGTCCTCCCGCGGGAACACGATGTTCCAGTTGGTATCCCACACGGTGCAGCCCACATAGCGGCACTTCTCATAGTCCTTCTGCCGGGCCCAGGCCTCGATGCGGTGGATGTAATGGGCGCTTCCGTGGAGCCGGGCCCAGGCAAAGCCCGCCAGCTTGGCGGGGGTGTGAAGCCAGCCCCGGCGGCTGGGGGTGAACTTTTCGGCGGCGCAGCAGTTGATGAATTTCACGTCCCGCATGGGCTGCTGCACCCAGGCCCTGGCCTCCTCCTCGGTGTTTCCGCAGCCGTCCAGCGGATAAATGTCCACAAACAGTCCCAGGCCGTAATCCCGGATGCCCTGGTACTTCACCCGGTAGCGGGTGTCGCTGAACCGGGCGATGGGGTACACATACTGTGGGTTGTCGTCCACGGTCATCAGCTGCATGGGCTGAAGCTCCTGCCGGTGCCGGCGGCAATATTCCACCAGCCTGTCAAAATCCGGCCGGGGCATGGCCACGTCCAGGTCGTCATCCCAGGGAATGAAGCCCTTGTGGCGGATGGCCCCGATCAGCGTGCCGTAAAACAGGAAATACCGCAGTCCCTGCTCCCGGCAGATGCCGTCCAATTTCTTGAGAATGTTCAGAGCTCCCTCCTGCATTTGCCGAAGCGTCAGTTCCTCCACTTATCTCACTCCTATCCGTTATTTCGTAACTTCTCTTATATTTCCGTCCCGGGACAGGGCGGGATGTCCCGCAAAACCCGGGGTTTTGTCCCGATTTCAGGCCGATTTCCGGCGGAACACCGCAAGGGTCCGGGCCACCTGGTCCCGGTGGCGGAGAGCCCACAGCGCGCACACGCCCAGAAGGGCCGCCAGCAGTCCCATCCGGATCCAGAACAGGTCCGTCAGGGCCACCGTCACCAGCGACACCACCGACACGATCCCCAGCCAGAGGAACTGCTGGAGAATGTCATACACCATGCCCTTGTGGACCCACCAGGCAAATACCACATGCAGCAGGTAATACAGCAGGTAGCAGGCCACGGTGGTGTAGGCCGCCGCCACATAGCCGAAGGCCGGAATGAACACGGCGTTGAGCAGGATGTTCATGCCCGCCGCCAGCATGGTGCCCAGGGCGATGAGCTTGGTTTTCTTATAGTAATACTCCACCGAGGAGGGCAGGGTATACAAAAACGCGTAGTACATGGACAGCACGATGGGCATGGTCACGTAGCGGCTGTCGCTGTATTTGGAGCCGCCGGCAATGAGGATGACCTCCGGAGAGATCAGTGCCAGGGCCATGGCCCCGATGGACACAAACACCACATACGCCGAGGCCGCCCGGCGAATGGCCGGATACTCCTTGGCCTTCATCTTTTCAAAGAACCAGGGCGCCCAGGCGGTGTCCATGGAATTGGTGATCACCTGGAAGATCATGCCCACGTTGTAGGCAAAGCTGTAAAGTCCGGCCTCGGTGCTGCCGATGATGGACTTGATCATGATGCGGTCAAACTGGTTCAGCAGCAGCTGGCTCAGGCCGTGGGGCACCGTGGGCAGGCTGATGGCCATGCCGTAGCGCCAGTATTCCCGGCTGATGCGGGGGCGGTCCTTCCGCCACAGGCGGATCACCACATAGATGCCCACCAGCACCGCGGGGATCAGGGTGCCCAGGATGCGGCCCAGGTATCCCTGGCCCCGGCAGAGGGTCAGGATCAGCAGCACGGAGCCGCCGATGCCGGCCACGGCATACACCAGGCTCAGTACCAGGTACTCCTTATACTTATAGTCCACCGAAAGGACGGAGTTGTAGAAGGTCAGCATGGCCATGCCGAAGCTCTCCAGCACGATCAGCGCCGGAAGATACGGCTGCTCCAGGCTCAGGGACCGGGCCAGCGGCGCGGCAAACACCAGACTCAATGCCAGCAGCAGCAGGGAATTGCCGATGACCAGCAGGGTCACGGAGGAGCAGTAGGAACCGGTGAGGTCCACATAATCCAGCTTCGCGTTGCGGACGCTGGTGTGGAGGGTGAAGCCCGCCAGCACCGTCATGATCATCACATAGGAGCTGAAGGTGCTGTAAATGCCGAAGTCCTCCACCGTCATCAGCCGGGCAAACAGGGGGATGGCCAGGAAGGACAGGCCCTTGACCAGCATATTGCCCACCGTGTAGCCAAGTCCGGCCTTCAGGGCTTTTTTTCCGCTTGATTCATTCGCCATGGGGAAAACATCTCCTGTTGCGTGGGATTCAGATGCTGTGCTCCTCTAAAGCCGTGGGCACCGACAGGGTGACGGCGTACCAGGCGATGCCCAGCACAGCGTTCATCCAGGGGTTGAACCAGGTGACGATCCAGAAGGTGCACAGGCCGCAGACCACGGCCGCCCCCTCCGGGCACTCCCGCAGCAGCTCCCGCCGCCGCAGGCACCAGACCGCCACATAGCCAAAGGGCAGCATGTACAGCAGCAGACCCACGACACCCGTCCGGGCCAGCATGTCCAGATAGAAATACTCGTCCACACCCTTGTCGCGGTTGGCCGCCGACGCGCCCAGGCCGCAGCCGATGATGGGACTGCGCTGAATGTAGACATTCAGGCTGTCCTTGGTCTCCTGCCGCAGCTGGTCGGACTTCTCGGTGACCTCGATATAGGAGCGCTGGCTGTCCATCTCGCCGTTGTTGGGGGAATCGCCGGGGTCCTCGCCCCGAAGCTGGGACCGCAGCTGGGAGGCCCAGGAGGTGGGAACCTCCCTGCCGATGGTGCGGGACACGGCAAAGCTCAGATAGCTGCCCTCCAGGGCAAACTCCTGCACCGTGACCAGCACGCCGAAGCACACCACGGCAGCCAGCAGAAACGCCAGCGTCCGCTTGCGGCCCTCCGGGCACAGCACCAGCACCGCGATGATGCTGACCAGGGCCGTCAGCCCCAAAGCTCCGTACAGGGAGCGGGTATAGCTCAACAGCAGGGCGTTGAACAGCAGGGCCACCGCCAGCACATAGCGCCAGCGGAGCTTGGGGGCCCGGGCCTGACGGAACAGGGCCACCACACAGCCCACGATCATATAGGGGCTGCTTTTGAAGAACACACGGACCAGCCGCGCCGACACCACGTCCACGATGCCTACGGTGTGCTCGTTCAGCCACCGGCACAGAGGGGCAGGGTCGTCCATCAGCACCACGGCGGCGTTCACCGCCAGGATCAGGGCCGCCTGGATCACCGCGCCGGCCAGGACCCAGCTCAAAAGCACCCGCAGGCGCTGCCGCGACCGGACCGTGGCCACCAGCACAGGCACCAGGAACAGCCACATGAAGCCCTTGATGTCCGTCAGCAGCACGTCCATGCGGTTTTCCGCCCGGACGCCCCGCCAGGCGCAGAAGGCCAGCCAGGCCACGAAGGCCAGGGTCAGCCAGACGGCGGGCTTTTTCAGGTATGCGCCCAGATGCCGGAAAAGCTCCGGCAGGGCCAGAACAGCGGCCAGGCCCCCCAGCAGAATGCGGACGCTGACAGGTCCAGCCTCCCAATAGCGGCCGCCGCCGGTGATGCTGCACTCCAGCAGGAACAGGCACAAGATTCCGAAGGAGAGCTGGCTGCACCGCTGGGTAAAGGTACCCCGCCGGAACTCCTCCGTTATGTTAAGGATTCGATTTTGCAAAAGATTCACCACCAAAGAATTTGTCCGATACGGCGGTTCAGGCCGTACTTCCACAGGCCCCGCCGCCGGTAAAGAGTCAGCCGGGCCAGTTTTCCCTTTTCAGGGGCGGCGGCATAGTCCGCCAGCAGGGCCTGCTGGTCCGGGGTCAGCTCCTGACGATAGCAGGAGAGGAAGGCCCCGGCCTGCCGGGCCGTATCCACCAGGGAACGGCGCACCGCGCCGCCCTTGAGCTTCTGCAGCACATAACCCGCCGAGCGGGGATCCTTGGCCCCCACCACGTTGCCGCCGTGCTGGCGGTAGTCAATGGTGGCGCGGTCCAGGAACACGGCACGGCCCATGGCGGCGGCGATCAGCGCCAGCCACCAGTCGTGCATCAGCATGTCCCCCTCCCCCACCGGGCGGCAGGCAAGCCGGGCCAGGGAGCGGTTGATCATCATGGTGCAGCCGGTGACCACATTCTGCACCAGCAGCTGCTCCAGCGCCAGACGATGGCCGTCCAGACCGGAATAGTGCTGGAAGGAGGGGTCCATCTCATGCAGCTGGCCGTCCACCACCCGCAGGTCCGTGTGGACCAGCACCGGCAGGGCCGGGTCCGTCTCCGCCTGCTCCATGAGCCGGAGGGTCAGGCGCACCTTGTCCGGGTGCCACACGTCGTCCTGGTCACTGAACATGATGTAGTCGGCCTGGCCCCCGAACTGCTCCAGCAGGTGCATGAAGTGCTTCTGGGCGCTGCCGAACCGGCGGCCGGAACGATAATGCGTTATTTTATCCGGATATTTATCGGCGTATTCCTGCAAAATGGGGGCGGTATCCTCCCCGTCGTCCGACAGGATCAGCCTCCAACCCCCCACGTCCTGCGCCAGGATGGAGTCCACCATGGGCCGGATAAACCGGCCGCCCTTGTAGGCAGCCAGCAGGATCAATATCTGTTTTTCCACGGTCGTATCCTCACACAATGCCCTGCAGCAGGGCGGCATATCGGGCCTGCACCACTGGCAGGTCAAAATTCTCGTCAAAGACCCGGCGGACGTTCTTACGCATGCGCAGACAGTCCTCCACCGTCATGGCGGCCACCCGGACCGCCGTGTCCTCCCCCACGTTGAGGCCCACCTGTTCCCGGTCCACCAGCTCGGCGGTGTCGGCGGGAATGTTGTTGAGAATGGGCAGATCGTGGCGGAAATAGTCCACGGACTTCATGGTCAGGCCCACGCACACGTCGGGCTTCATCAGGTTGAAGCCGAAGTGGCAGCGGCTCATGACCTCGTGCTTCCGGCTCTCGTCAAACACCACGCCCAGCCAGTCCACCTCCGCCCCGGCGTCACGCAGGGCCTGGAGCAGCTGAGGGCATTTCTCGCCGTCGCCGATGACATGGACGGTGACGGGCTTCAACCGGGCCAATTGGGCCGTCAGGCCGGCGATGGCGTCGACGTTCACCACGTTATTGATGGCCCCCAGGTAGCACAGGTCCAGTCCGTCAGAGCGCAGATGGGCCTCCGGCGTCTGGTTCGGGTCGCGGCGGGAGGCCAGGTAGATGGCGTTTTCCTCCGGCAGACCCAGCTTGCGGCAGAACAGTCTGCACTCGGGGATCACCCGGTCCGCGGCGGAGAGGTTCTTATCCCGCAGACCGGCCCACACGGAAAAGGGCAGGGCCCGCAGGCGCTTCATGGAGCCGGAGGGGAAGGTCTCCGGCCACATGTCGAAAATCTCGAAGATCAGCCTGGTTTCCGGGTGCCGGGCCTTGAAGCGGGCGGCATAATGGGCCAGGTAGTTGGGGGGCAACTGGGCCACCACCACATCCGGGGGGTCCTGCTCCAGCTCCTGGAACACCAGGCGGGCAAAGTCCCGATGGGACAAAATCCGGGACAGGGACAGGTTTTTCTGATAGGGCCGCACATGGATCTGGCGGCAACCGGGGACCGTGCAGCGGAACACCTTTTTGGAGGTGTGGTCAAAGTCGCTGGTGTAGTACACCGTCTCGTAGCCCAGGGACCTGAGATAGCCGTCGATGACGTAGAGACGGTGGTTATAGTGGTCGGAGCAGCTGAGCAGCACGGCGCGCTTTGTGGTATGCATTACGGTTTTTCCTCCGTTTTCTTGTCCTCGAAGGCCTCGGTGCTCTCCTCCGGCGTCAGCAGCACCAGAGCCGTCCGCAGGATCAGCTTCAGGTCCAGCCAGACGCTGTACTGCTGGATATAGGCCAGGTCCATGATGAGCTTGTCCCGGGGAGAGGTGTTGTATTTGCCGTAAATCTGGGCAAGGCCGGTGAGCCCCGCCTTCGCCCGCAGGCGATAGCGGAACTCCGGCAGGTCGTCGGTATATTTTTCCACGTTTTCCAGCATCTCGGGCCGGGGGCCCACGATGCTCATGTCGCTTTTCAGGACGTTGATCAGCTGGGGCAGCTCGTCGATGCGGAATTTGCGGATGATGCGGCCCACCTTGGTGATGCGGTCGTCATCCTTCTTGGCGGAGACGTGGATGCTGCCGTCCTGGGCCCGCATGGAGCGGAATTTGTACACCTCGAACACCCGGCCGCCGTAGGTGGCGCGCTTCTGGCGGTAGAACACCGGGCCGCCGTCCTCCAGGCGGATGGCCAGGGCCGTTGCCAGCAGGATGGGGGAGGTCAGCACCAGGCCCACCACGGACACCAGGATATCCCCCAGACGCTTGACGATGCGCTCCTCGAACCGCAGTTCACGGACCGGGCAGTACATCATGGTCTTGTCGTCGAACATGACCCGCTCCCCGGCCATGGCCACCACGTCGGACATCTCCAGGCTGTAGTACAGGTCCTTGCGGGTCTGGTAGCAGTATTCCACCAGGTCGGTGCGCTCCCGGACGGAGAGCTCATACAGGAACACGGCGTCGGCGTGGTCCACGCAGGTCAGCAGGTCCGGCTGGTCCAGCCAGGCCACCTGCTGGATGTTGTACTGCTTTTTATAGCGGCCCACTTTTTTGATCAGGTCCTCGATGCACTCGCCCCGGCGGGCCACCATCAGGCAGCGCTGGGGCTTGTTGACCTTGAAGTACAGGTCGTTGCCGCCGTAGGCCATGATGATCACCAGGGCCACTTGCAGCAGATAGACCGCCAGCAGCAGCAGCGGGCACTCATATACAAAGCGTCCCCCGTGGATGACGGTGGTATTCATGATGCACAGCAGGAAGTGCGTCACCAGGTCCGTCAGCAGCAGCGTCAGGGCCATGGAGAACACGATGGGTTTGCTTTTACGCTTTCCGATGTCGAAGCCGCCGTAGACCTTGGTCATCAGGACGTAGACCACCACGAAGGCCACCGCCGTGACGCCCAGGGTGCGGCTGGGGCGCAGAAGGAAGAAATATTCCAGTCCGAACAGGCCGAAAAAGCAGGCGGCACACAGCAGAAAGGCCAGCAGCTTCATTAAAAAGGTAACAGACGATTTGAATCTTCTCAGCATAACAAAAATCCTTTTCCGGTTATCCTTTGACAAGTCCGTTCATTATAGCAGGTTCAGCACAAAAAATCAACCTTTTCCGCGCTATTTGAGCGGTCTGGTAATTTGTATTCGCTCATGATGCAGTATGCCCGGTTTTGATAGAGCTCTGATAGGCACACTTTTCATAGTTATCTATTATACAGATCCATCTCTGGGAATGGTGAAAAAACTTTGAACAAATTATGAAATCCGAAAAAAAATTACATAAACGCGCGAAAAAAAGCGGACATCCGAAGATGTCCGCTTGTGTTGGCGCTACCTATTTTTCCG
>ENA-OYXS01000085-OYXS01000085.1-human-gut-metagenome-genome-assembly--contig:-NODE-85-length-41480-cov-6.212118_pt1 | contig 41480 bp, 39 predicted proteins | sample MGYA00243240_ERZ653429 | MGnify/ENA primary metagenome ERZ653429 (study PRJEB26926, sample SAMN06164958) | human gut metagenome | biome: ENVO:00009003; feature: ENVO:2100002; material: ENVO:00002003... | reverse complement strand
GCTCGGAGATGTGTATAAGAGACAGGCCCAGATCTTCCCGTGATGCGCCTGCACGATCGCCTGCGCGCCCGTCACTTTTTCATTTCCTCGTGTGCTGATAAAATACATAACGTTTACCTCTCGTCTTGTGTCGTTTTTGCCCCGCGGAATAAAAAACCGGACGGAAAGAACCGCCCGGTATCCGGATCGTTAAAACTCTTTCCCGAAAAATTCCCTACGGGAAGGCATTAAAGATATTTCTGTACGAAATCGGGAAGTTCTTCCTTTGCCGCAGAAATGGAAACGGTGATGGTGAGCGAATTTTCCGCCGCGACCTTGTCGAGCATATAGAAAAATGCGGCGAGCTCATTTACGGGTTTGCCGGCAATGCGCATCACGCCGTCGATATATACGTACTCGTTGTCGTGATTGCCCGCGATAACGCCCTTGATGAAGCCGCACAGCGCCGCTTCTCCCGCCACGTCGAAATCGGTGACGTCGATAAAGCGAATGTCGCGCGCGAGGTCGTACATGCCGCGCTTTGTATCCGTAATGAATATAAGATGTCCCTTGGCAGTGGCGACCGCCGCGTTCGCCGCGTCGATCATCTGTTTGGTTTTTCCCGTGCCTTTCGCGCCGTAAATTACTTTGATCATATAAAAATCCTCCCGAATTTTTTTGACGATAAAATATTTTTTTCCGAAGATTATTCGGTTTACTATATTCTATCAAGTTTTCGTGTTAATTTCAAGACCTTTTGAGAAAATTTTTTGCTTTTTCGGAAAAATTTTTTTTCGTACGGAAATTATCCTTTGAATTATTTCCTTTTTCTGCGTTTTTATTCATTTTTTAGTTAAGCGAAGCGACAAAACGTCCGATTCGTTTAATCCCCTCTTCGATGTCCTCTTCGGAAAGGGAATAGGAAAGTCTCACGCAGTCGTCCGCACCGAAGGAAATTCCCGGCACCACTGCGACCTTCTCCGCGTCCAAAAGCGCGTCGGAGAAAGAAATCGAACCGTCTATTTTTTTACCTTTATACGACTTCCCGTACGTACCGTTCACGACCAGCATCACGTAGAAGGCTCCGTCCGGCTCCACGGCGGAAACGCCGTCCGTCTCCTCGATGAGGCGGAGCATCTTTTCCCGTCTCGAAGCGAATACTTCCACCATTTTCTGAACTTCGCTCTCAGGGGAGGCGAGCGCCTCTATTGCCGCATATTGCGAAATCGAACAGGCATTGGAGGTCGCGTGGCTCTGGAAGGAATCGATCGCTTTTGCGACGTCCTTCGGCGCGGCGAGGTAACCGACGCGCCAGCCCGTCATGGCGTACGTCTTGGAAACGCCGTTGACGGTAATCGTCAAATCCTTCATCTTCTCGGAACAAGCCGCAATAGAGAAGGGCTTCACACCGTTATAGCAGAGCTTTTCGTAAATCTCGTCGGAAAGGACGAAGATTTCAGCCTCCTCGCAGACCTTTGCAATCGCGCGCACCTCCTCTTCCGTATACACCGCGCCCGTGGGATTGGACGGGGAATTGAAGATGAGCATTTTCGTTTTAGGCGTAATCGCGGCTTTGAGCTCTTCGGGGGTAAACTTAAACTTCTCCTCTTTCTTGCACTGTATGTATACGGGCACGCCGCCGCAGACCTTCACCACTTCGGGATAGGTCAGCCAATAGGGAGCGGGAATGATGACCTCGTCGCCCTCCTCCAAAATTGCAAAACAGGCGTTAAAAATGGAATGCTTTGCGCCGTCCGAAACAATGATTTGAGAGGGCTCGTAAGAAAGGCCGTTATCTTTGAGAAATTTGTCGCACACGGCCTTTCTCAAAGGCGCGAGCCCCGAAGAGGGGGTATACTTCGTGTAGCCCTTGTCGAGCGCGGCCTTCGCTGCGTCGATAATGTGACCGGGGGTGTTGAAATCGGGCTCTCCCACGCCGAACGAAACGACGGGTTCGCCCGCCGCCTTCATCGCCTTCGCCTTCGCCGTAATGGCCAAGGTCAGTGACGGGGAAATGGCGGACATTCTCGATGCGATTCTTTTGTTCATGACTATATATTCTCCGATAAAAAAATTGTTTTTTCGATTTTAACGGGCTATAATATTCTTTTTTTCTATTTTACTCGTTTTCGGCAAAAAAATCAACCTATCGCGCGCCTCGGAAAAGAAATTTTTATTTTTGCTCAAATTTTTCGCTTTTTTGCACGCTTTTTCCTTTCTCATTTATTAAAAGTTTTCCGTTTTCTTCCGTTTTTCGTGCATCTTGCACCTTCGGCGACGGGACTTTTCCCCTATTTGCGGTCCCTCGTCCTCTCGACGGCTTTTTTGCGTTTCTTCTTATGCCGGCCCTTTCTTTTTTCAATTTGCACCCTCGTTTCCCTCCCGCCTTTCGGACGCAAAAAAACGCGGAGTTTATTCCGCGCTGTTTTCGCTCGCGAGCATCGCCTCTCTGTCCGCCAAAGCCAGAGCTTCTACCATAGAATCGATGTCCCCCATGATAAACGAATCGAGATTGTATTGGCTGAGTCCTATCCGATGATCGGTGACGCGGCTCTGCGGGAAATTATAAGTGCGGATACGCTCGCTCCTGTCCCCCGTTCCCACGAGACTGCGGCGGTTTTCCGTCCGTTCTCTTTCGCTTCGGCCGTTATAGTAGTCGTACAGTCTCGAACGCAGGACTTTGAACGCCCTCTCCTTATTTTTCAGTTGAGAACGCTCGTCCTGACAGGTGACGACGATTCCCGTGGGGAAATGCGTGATTCGGACCGCCGACGCCACCTTATTGACGTTCTGGCCGCCCGCGCCGCCCGAATGGAAAATATCGATCCGAATATCCTTGTCGTTGATTTCCACCTCCACGTCCTCCGCTTCGGGGAGCACCGCCACCGTCGCGGTAGAGGTATGAATCCGCCCCTGCGTCTCCGTCTCCGGAACCCGCTGGACGCGGTGAACGCCGCTCTCGTATTTGAGGAGCTTATACGCCCCTTTTCCCGAAACGTTGTATACGGCCTCCTTGACGCCGCCCAATTCCGTGGAATTTACGTCCGCCGCCTCCACGCGGAGCCTGTGCGCGGCACAATAATTCTGATACATGCGGCAAAGCTCCGCGGCGAACAGCGCCGCCTCCTCCCCTCCCGCACCCGCGCGGATTTCGAGAATACAGCTCCGCTCGTCGTTTTTGTCCTTGGGAAGAAGCAATATTTTGAGCTCCTCTTTGATTCCCGAAAGCCTTTCTTTACAGACATAGGCTTCATCGGAAAACAGCTTGCGCATTTCGGGGTCGGATTCTTCCTCCGCGCCCGCGAACGCTTCTTTCATCTCTCTTTCGCACGCGAGATATTCGATATATTTTTCCGCTGTCTCCTGAATATCCGCGCGTTCCTTGGAAATTTTCGCAAAAGCGCCCATGTCCGAAATGACGTTCGCATCGGAGAGCTGCGCGGACAAAAATTCATATCTTTTCAAAATATCGTCGAGTTTCTTGAACATACCCTTTTATCCCGCCGTTTCTTTGTTTTTTATCAGACGACGATTTTCACAAATCTGTCCACGCCCTGCAAATCTTTGAGAATCATCGCGTAATCGCAGTACTTGAACAGCTTGACGACCTCCTCCGCTTCGCCCAACCCCACTTCCATGATGAGCATACCGCCGCGGGAGAGATATTTCGTCGCGTTCTCCGCGATGCGGCGATAGAAATCGAGTCCGTCCTCGCCTCCGTCCAGAGCTCCGCGCGGCTCGAAATCCCGCACCTCGCGCTGTAAACTCTCTATCTCCTTCGTGGGAATATAGGGCGGATTGCTCACGATGATGTCGTATCTCCCGCGAATCCGCGAAAACAGGTCGGACTGCACGAAAGCGATGTCCGCATTGTTCTCCAAAGCGTTCTCTTTGGCGAGCTCCAACGCCTCCGCACTAATATCCGAAGCCGTCACGCTCACTTTGCGGCGATTTTTTTCCAGCTCTTTATATACGGCAATCGCGATCGCGCCGCTGCCCGTACAGAGGTCGAGAATACTGTCCCCTTCCTCCGCTGAGGAAATTACCTGCTGGGCGAGCTCCTCCGTTTCGGGGCGGGGGATGAGCACCCTTTCGTCCACTTTTATTTTATAGCCGTAAAAGTCCGTATCCCCGATGATATACCAAAGCGGTCGGCCCGTGAGTCGTTCGTCCGCGACTTTGAGAATTTCCTTGACCTGCGCGATTCTGAGAATATGTTCCTCGCCGCTCACCGCGCTCTTGGGAATATTCAGGAGAATGGAGAAGATCCACTCGGCCTCTTCCTCCTCTATTCCGTTATCTTTGAAACGTTTTTTCGTATTGGAAAGGAGCTCCGTCATCTTGCACGCCGTCGCGAATACCGTTTCGGGAATCGTCGGGTCGGCGTCCATTTTCAGGACCTTTTCAAAGGCGGCGATCGCACATTCCAGCATGCCGTCGTCCGGATCCCGCGTCGTAATGCGCTGCAAAAGAAGCCCCGGCGCTTTGAACACGAGGAAAAATTTATTCTGCGTCTTTGCGAGCGCGCGCAATATTTCATAGGAAACACCCGCGACGACGGGAAGAAGCAGCAGCTTAAAAATCAAGCGGATAAAGAAATCCAGCGTCTTATGCCCCGTATAGATGAACGCGCCCACGACCGTATTGGCGAGGGAAAACACGAGGATACTCACCACCATGACGAGAAAGAGAAAGGTCGTGCCGCAGCGGTCATGTACGCGGGAACAGCCGCGCACGTTCTCCACCGTCAGGGGGAGTCCCCGCTCGAAACAGGTGATGGTCTTATGTTCGGCGCCGTGGTACATAAACACGCGGCGAAGGGACGGGAAAAGAGAAATCCCCAGAATATACAAAATAAATACGGCGATGCGGATTCCCCCTTCGATGAGGTTGAACCAAAGTCCTTCCAACCCCGTGGTCTTGAAAGGCGTGAGCCCCGTCAGATACTGCGGAAGCATGACGAAAATGACGATGGCGAGCGCAATTCCGAGAACGGTGGCCAGACCGTTCAAGAGGGAATTGACGTTGATTTTATGTTTTTCCGCCAGCCATTTTTCGGCTTTTGAAGGCTGTTCCGTGTCTCCTTCCGCGACCTCGGCGCTGCGCATCAAAACGCGGTTTCCGACGACGAGAGAGGAAACGAAATTAAAAATGCCCCGAATGAAGGGCAGGCGGGAAAAACGGCTCTTTTTTTCGGGCGGAGTAATGCGTTCCGCCTCCACCTGAATATTTCCCTCGGGGTCTCTGACGGCAGTGGCCATGGCGAGTTTTCCCCGCATCATCACGCCCTCCATAACCGCCTGACCGCCGATATACGTACAGTTTTTTTTCTCGGTATCTGATTTTTTCATACGCCTATATTATATTCCGCAAGTGCCGCGGCAAATCGTTTTTCCACAAAAAATAAGGCTTTAAGATGAAAAGACACCTTAAAGCCCGTTTCGTTTCTTCCTTACATTCCGTATCTTTTCTTGAACTTATCGATACGTCCGCCGGTATCCACCAGCTTCTGCTTGCCCGTGAAGAAAGGATGGCAGTTGCTGCAAATATCCACCTTCATGACGTCCCCGTCTTTCGTGGTTCCCGTCTTGAACGTAGCGCCGCAGGCACAAACTACCGTTACTTCGTGATATTTGGGATGTATATCGGGTTTCATTTTTATCACCTCGCTGTTTGTGTGCTTTCCATTCAGATGCTTACCCATTATAGCGCTTTTTTTTTTGCCCGTCAACTGTTTTTGAGTGAATTTGCAAAAAATAGTTGCAAAAATCCTTCAAATGCGTTATACTGATTTCAAGCGGAGAAAACAAATGCTCTTTCTCCTTTTTAAGGGCAGCCCGACCGGGACCGCCCCATCGAATTTTAAGGATTACAGGCATCGAAATGAAAGTTTGGCAACTCAATTCCCCCAATAATTTACAGCGCGCCGAAGCACCCGACCTCGAGCTCTCCTCGGGAAAAGTGAAAGTCAAGGTCACGAAAGCTCTCCTCTCCGAAGCGGACGTGGCGGTTTATTCGGGCGCCACGAAGGTAAAATATCCCGTCGTTCCCGGCAGATATGCCATCGGGCAGGTGACGGAAGCGACGGAAGATTCCTATATGAAAAAGGGCGACAGAGTCTATCTCGCAGGCGCCATGGAGGACGAGTGCGCTCCCGACGGCTTAAAAATCGCGGGCGAGAGCATGAACGGCTTTTACCGCGATTTCGTGCTCGCGGGTGCGGACGAGGCCTATGTCCTTCCCGCCTCCGTCTCGGACGAAGCGGCTTTTTTAATCGACGCGGTAGCGACCGCGGAACACGTCGTGGAACAAATGCACGTTTCCATAGGTCAGCACGTCCTCGTCGTGGGCGGCGGACTGTACGGCAATATTCTCTGTCAGATCCTCATCTATCACCGCGCGGTGCCCATCTTGGCGGACAATAACGCCGAACGACTCAACCGCGCGAAAAAGAGCGGAATCTATTATACTTATCCCAACGACGAAACCTTAAAGGAGCATATTCTCCAAGTGACGGGCGGAAAGCTCGCCGACGCGGCGGTATACCTCGCCTTTTCCAACAAGAGCGAACCTTCCACCGTCTTTTCCCTCGTGGCGCGGGAAGCGTATGTGGCGTATTGCGCGATGACGGGAAAGAGCCTCGTCGTCAATCTGGAAAACGCCCTGAAAAACAACGTGACCGTAAAAGGAATTACCGAAAGTCGGGAATTTGTCAGCACCGCCATCAACATTCTCGCAAATAAGGCCGTCAATTTTTCCGAATTTGCTTACGGCAGTTTTGCCGAGGAACAGCTCCCCGAACTCTTGAAAAAATATGCGGCGCTCGCCGCAGAGGGAGCCGCCCTCCCCGAACAGCTAGATATCGTCAAGTTTATTTTCTGATTTTTTGATTTTATCCCGCATTGTGCCGCGGCGAGGTCTTTCGCATTCCCGCGCGCCTTAATCTCAGGCGGTTATTCCGTAACGGCGTATCTCGCGGTAATACATTCCACGACGGCGTATTTTGCAACGGCGTATCTCGCGGCAATATATTCCACGGCGGCGTGTGTGCTTCCCCGCATATGCGGGAAAGCGGCAACATTCCTCTCCCCCGCAAGCGAAAAAACGATTCCCCTGTAATAATTTTGTATGATTAAATTTATCGCCACCGATTTGGACGGAACGCTTCTCGACGGAGAAGGCGCCCTTCCCTCAGAAATTTTCCCCTTGGTCGCGCGCCTTTCGGAGTGCGGCATTCTTTTCGCCCCCGCAAGCGGGAGACAGTACGCAAATCTCAAAAAGCTCTTTTTTCCCGTATGGGAGAAGCTGTTGTTTATTTGCGAAAACGGCGCTTTGGTGCGCCGCGGAGAGGAAACTTTATACCTCGACCCCATACCCGTATCGCTCATCAAGGGAACATTGGACGCCGTCAGGCGGACCGAAGGGCTCTATCCCATTCTCTGCGGCGCGGACAACGCATACATAGAAGATACAGACGAGCCGTTCCGCACCCGCGCGCGGGAACCCTACTCCAACTGTCTGGAAGTAGACAATCTCGACGAGGTCATCGATCGGGAACCCGTCTGTAAAATTTCCGTGTATAATACGCTTTCGGCGCGGGAACAGGGAATGAAAATCCTGCCGCCCCATCTTTGCGGACTGAATATCATTTTATCGGGCGAGCATTGGTGCGACATTTCCTCCGCCACGGCGGATAAGGGAACCGCGATCAAGGAAATTCAAAGGCGGCTCCGCCTTTCTCCCGACGAGTGCATGGCCTTCGGGGATCACATGAACGACGTCGGAATGTTGAAGGCCTGCACGCATTCCAGAGCCGTCGAAAACGCCTATCCGCCCGTCAAGGAGATTTCCGCCGCGACGGTGCCATCCAATGCCGAACACGGCGTATTGAAAACGATTGCCGCGCTCTTAAAAGAGCGGGAAAAGGAGAAATAAAAATGTCTGAAAAAATTGTGATCGCGTCGGATATTCACGGCTCGGCGCACTGGTGTGAAAAATTGCTGGGGGCAATCGAGCGGGAAAACCCCGCCAAAATTTTTCTTCTCGGAGACATCCTCTATCACGGTCCGAGAAACGAACTGCCCGAAGGTTATGCTCCCAAAGAAGTATTTGCGATGCTCAACCCCCTGAAAAAAAAGCTCCTCTGCGTCCGCGGCAACTGCGACAGCGAAGTAGACCAAATGGTTCTCGAATTTCCCGTTATGGCCGATTACGCGCTGCTTTTTTCGGCGGGCCGCACGATTTTCGCCACGCACGGACATCTTTTCGGGGAACAGAATCCCCCGCCTCTCTCCGCGGGCGATATTCTCTTTAACGGGCATACCCATATCCCCTGCCATCGGGAAATCGAAGGCGGAATCCTGTACGCAAACTGCGGTTCCGTATCCCTGCCCAAAGAAAATACCCCTCATTCCTATGTCGTTCTGGAAGGGGGAGAAATCGTCTGGAAGGAACTCGGCGGAAGAATCTTCGATCGCTGTAAACTGTAATTATAATTTACCGCTTATTTCCGCGTTTACGGACTGTCCTTCGCATCTTTCGTAAACCGTTTCGGCGCTTTTCGCGCGGAATTTAATCGCCGCCCCGACTTTTTTGTCGGGGCGGCATTTTTTGCGGGAACCGTATGCCTGTCCCGCAGACTCCGTAAAAATATTTTTCTTCGGATTGTCGTTTTGTCGGCGAAAGGATTTCAAACGCAAGTCCGTTTTCAAAAAACGATAAAGGAGCTTGGAAAAAACTTATTTTTTCGACGTGCGGTAAGGACTTTTCTCAGAACCTCCTTTTTTGACGAAAAAAGGGAAGTTTTGCCCGTTTGCGGATTCCCCGCATATGCCCTTTCCCGCACGCGGCTCAAACCGACCTTTTTCGACTGTCGTATTTTGTCAGATGAACCGCGGGGCATATAAAAAACCCTGTTTTTTCCGACTTCCCGTTTCCGCCGTCTTTTTTATTCTTCGTCGGAAATTTTCTCTTTTCTTCTTTTTTCCGCTTCGGACTTGGAAAACCGGCAGCCGCAAAAATTCTGCCGATACAGTCCGTATTCTTCGGAAAGCTCCAACGAACGATAATATCCCCCCTTCTTTTTGAAATCGGAAGTCAAAAATCGCACCCCGTATTTTTCCGCCGCCATATTTCCGAGCTCGTTGAGCCAATCGGCGTTTTTATACGGGCTTAAAGAGAGCGTGGTACAAAACCATTCAAATCCGTTTTCTGCGGCCGCCCGCGCCGTTCTGTCGAGGCGGAGTCCGTAACAGAGATAACATCTCTTTCCTCGTTCGGGTTCCGATTCCATTCCGGCGGCAATCGCTTCAAAGGCGTTTTTGTCGTACTCGCAGTCGAGAAAATCCGCCCAGCCCGTGGTTTGAAGAAAGCGAATTTGTTCCGCTTTTCGTTTTTCGTACTCTTTATCTTCGTCGATATTCGGATTATAATAAAAAACGGTGAGGCGAAAATATTCTTTGAGTGCTTCGATACAAGCTGACGAACAGGGCGCACAGCAACTATGCAAAAGAAGCGGCGTTCCCTTCGGAACGGAAGAGAGAATTTCACTCATTTTTTTATCGTAGTTTACTTTCATGGCTTTAATTATACGCCCGCTCTTTGCTGTTTGTCAAACGGAAAGCGCGTTCCGAAAATTCTTTCGGAAAATTTTCCCAAAAACTATTGACAAAATCCCGAAAGTGCTTATAATATAGTTGATACGCTTTCGGGGCATAACTTCCCGCAGGCGGCACAAAATAAAATTCGGAAGAAATTCCGTTTCGGAGGTAAAAATCATGAAATACGTTTGCTCTGTCTGCGGCTGGGAATACGACGAGGAAAAGGGCGATCCCGAAAAAGGCATCGCGCCCGGAACCAAGTGGGAAGACATTCCCGACGACTTCACCTGCCCGCTTTGCGGCGTCGCCAAAGACATGTTTGAAAAGGCAGAATAATGAAAAGTCGTCGTTTGTAATGGCTTTAAGCGGTCCCTTATGGGACCGCTTTTTCTTTTTGCCTTCCCATTTCGCAAAAATCGAAAAAGATAAATGATTTATAAAACAAGGTATTGACAAACCCCCATAAGTATATTATAATGTATCATAGAAAACAATAAAAGGGAGAAAAAGAATGAAAAGTTGTCACTTTTGCGGTCATGAAAATAAAGATACCGCAAAATTCTGCGTAAAATGCGGAAAGAGCCTCGAAAAGCACTGTCCGAAATGCGACGCCGAAGTGGGAGAAGAAGAAATCTACTGTCCTCAATGCGGAACGCGCTTGGACGGAAAGGTAAATTGCCCGAAATGCAATGCCGAAAACGACGGAACCGCCGCTTTTTGCGAACTCTGCGGCGCGCCCTTGAAAGCTCTTCCCGTTGAAAAAGGCCGCGCGCCCAATCCCTACTCCGTTCGTTCCCAAGGTGTGTATGCTCGATCGAACGCTCCCGCGCCTGTCGAAAAAAAGCCACCCAAGGCTGCGCCCAAGAAAAGGAGAATCTGTAAAAGTCTCCTTTCGCGTGCGCTGGATATTACCCGTGCGTCCTTAATTATGGCGTTTGCCCTCGTCATGTTCATCATGTCTTTCATGAGCGTTGCCAAGATAAATACAGAAGATATGGATCTCGGGGACATGGATATGGGCACGGGAGTGACCATGGAACTCATTGAAGCAAACGTTTCGACGATCGACTTTATCGAGGGCGCTTTCTATCGGATCGATCCGATGACGGAAGAAGCGCTCGTCAAAGATTTTGCCCTGTATTTCAAAGATCATCTTTCCAAGCAGGATCTGAAAGTCTTTGATCGGCTTACGGCGGGAGATGCCTCTGTTTCGGACGCGATGCGCGCGATAGAAATTTTCGAACGAATCATCGAAGATTATAATGTTCTGAAACTCATTTCTTCAAAGACCGTGGCGGAGAACACCCCGTCCGCGACTATGGAGCTTTGGTTCTGTGCGGCGCTTTCGCTCCTGTATATCGGGCTTTCCTTTGCATTCTTCATCACATCGCTCGTCGATTTTATCAATACCCTGAAAGGTAAAAAATCAAAAGCGAATCTGTCGGTATGCGCGTTCGCCTTAGCCTCCGCCCTCGGTGCCGCCGTATTCGGCTATATTGCCCTTGGAGGCAGTCTCGGCTTCGGAATTATTACTTTCCTTGTATTTGCACTCCTTTGCTTTGCCGTCGAAACGGGGTATCGGATCTTTTCGGGCGAGCTGCGTTTTTCCAAACAAAAACTTCCCCGTTACATATCTGCCGCCGTCGGAACGGTCTTGGCCGTCCTCGTGCTGTGCTTCATGGGTTCATCTCTTTTGAGCGTCACCTGTTCTTACGAGGAAGCCGCCAAATTCCACGCGGGATACAACGCATCTATGCTGGCCTCCGCATGGAATTCCCTGAAGCTGGCGGAATTAAATCCCGAACTTATAGGTTCCGCGGAATCCTATTTCAATTCCGTCTTTTCGGGCGCGGGAACCTCCGCCGTTTACGGCGATAAGGTAATCTTCCAGCTTTCCCCTTCCCTTATGGGAATCATCGGACAGGTAGAAATAGAAAACCTGCTCGCGGCGCTGGGAATACTCATTTATCTTCTCGTCGGAGCCGTCGTCGTAACTTTGGTGCTGTCCGTCACTGACAGAATCAAGGCTCTCACGTCCGACCGCGAAGCAAAACTCGTTTACGGAATCTTGGAAATCGTGTTTATCGTCGTACTTTTGGGACTCGTCATCGCCTATTCGGCACTCGTCACGAATACGCTCGAAGGTTTTCCGAAATTCCAATATACGGCGGGAGTATCGGGGCTTCTGGTTGCTTCCGTCGTCCTCGTCGCCGCGGAATTTATTCAGCGGCTCGTATTCAAATTTCTTGAAAAGAAAAAATCCTCCCCTTCCGAGTCCGAGGAAATATCGGAAGAGAAGGAAAGCAGGGAATTTTAATTTTATCCGTCTCTGAAACGTCGGACAAAAAACTTCCGGGAAAGCGAATTGCTTTCCCGGAAGTTTTTGTTTGAAGCTCTCTTCTTATTTTACACTGAATAAAATATCGGTATAGGTCGGGAAGGGCCAGCGGTCTTTGGCGCAGAGTTTTTCCATTTTGTCGGCATATACGCGAATCGCTTCCATATCGGGTACGACGACGTGCGCCATTCTCTGCGAGCCCTCTTTTTCGCCTTCGGGCATATCCGCCAAGTCTGCCTCCAACTTATTCACGCCGTCCAGCATCTTCTCGTTCGCCGTAGCCAAGGTCTTGATGAGAGAAATTTCAGCCGTGCAGGGCAGGGAATCGAACAGTGCCTTTTTGGAGCTCAAAGATTCGCACAGCTCTCTGATATAAGCGGACACGGCGGGATAAATCTGTCCTCTTGCCATGTCGATCATCGTCAAAGCCTCTATCCGAATGGTTTTGATATAGTTTTCGAGCTGGATATTCGCCCGCGCAATCGCTTCCGATTTCGTATACACGCCCTGTCTTACAAAGACTTCGATGTTTTCGTTCTTGAAAAATTCGGGTACGGCGTCCGCGGTATTTTTGTTGTTGAGCAGTCCCCTGCGCTCCGCTTCCGGCTCCCATTCGGGGCCGTAACCGTTATAATTGAAGATGACGCGGTAATGCGCTTTCAGTAATTTTTCGGTATAGGCCTTGCAGTCCTTAATGAAATTATTGGAGTTTTCCAGTTTCTCGGCCGCCTGTGTAAAGCTCTCCGCGACAATGGTATTGAGGACGATGTTGGGATCTGCGACGGAAGCGGAAGACCCCAGCATGCGGAATTCAAACTTATTTCCCGTAAACGCAAACGGAGAAGTGCGGTTTCTGTCCGTGGAATCGATGGGGAAGATAGGCGATTCGGGGACGCCGATCGAGCCTTTGACGGGCGCGTAGGGAACGTAATCCTTGCCGTTCACGATGCTGTCCACCAGAGCGCCGAGCTGGTCTCCGAGATATACGGAAATGATCGCGGGCGGAGCTTCGTCCGCTCCCAAACGATGGTCGTTGCCCGCAGAGGCGATACACGCGCGCAGGATCCCCTGATAGTTATCGACCGCCGCGATGACGCAGGCGAGAACCAGCATGAACAGCGTGTTCCCCTCGGGGTGATCGCCGGGGTCTAAAAGATTGAGTCCCGATTCCGTGGAAAGCGACCAATTGTTGTGTTTTCCCGAACCGTTGATTCCCTCGAAGGGTTTCTCGTGCAAAAGGCAGGCCATGCCGTGCTTTTGCGCGACCTTCTTCATGAGTTCCATCGTCAGCTGATTATTGTCCACGGAAACATTCGTGGTATTGAAGATGGGCGCGAGCTCGTGCTGAGCGGGCGCGACTTCGTTATGTTCGGTTTTTGCGAGAATGCCGTAAGACCACAGCGTTTTGTCGAGGTCGTGCATGAACTCGGAAATGCGGGGTTTGAGGACGCCGAAATAGTGGTCTTCGAGCTCCTGTCCCCTCGGCGCGGGCGCGCCGAACAGCGTTCTGCCCGTCAGAACGAGATCTTCTCTCTTTTCATACACTTCCTTGTCGATGAGGAAATATTCCTGTTCGGGGCCGACCGTGGTGGAGACCTTTTTGCAGTCGATTCCGAACAGTTTCAAAATGCGTTTGCTCGCGCGGTCGAGCGCGGTCATGGATTTGAGCAGCGGCGCCTTTTTGTCGAGCGTCTCGCCCGTATAGGAAACAAAGACGGTCGGGATATAGAGCGTTCCCTCTTTGACGAACGCGGGGGAAGTGGGATCCCAAGCGGTATAACCGCGGGCGGCGCAAGTAGCTCTCGACCCTCCCGAAGGGAAAGACGAAGCGTCGGGTTCTCCGACGATCAGGGATTTCCCCGTGAGCTGCATAATGACGCCGTCGCCGCCGCAGGGTTCTATGAAGCTGTCGTGCTTTTCCGCGGTCAGATTGGTGAGGGGCTGGAACCAATGGGTGTAGTGCGTGGCGCCCTTGGAAACCGCCCAATCCTTCATGGCGTTTGCCACCGTATCCGCGATAGACATATCGATGGGCTCGCCCGCGTCTATCGTTTTTCTCAGCGATCTGTAAACTTCCTTGGGAAGAGAACTTCTCATTACGACGTCGTTAAAGACGTTTTCTCCGAAAATTTCCGGAATATTCATAGTATGTATTGACTCCTTCGCCGCAGCGCTTTATAATATCATAGAAAATTATAGGAAAACTCTCTGAAAAAGTCAATCGAATTTCCCCTGCCTTTTGACAAAAACCGCTAAAAACCGTACAGACGGCAAATAACTTCTGAAAAATTCGTTTTTTTCGCGTTTTGGTTTGGAAAACAAAGGATAATTGAGGAAATTATTCTTTCCTTATCCGTTTTTTCCTTGTTTTCCTCGGATTGAGCGGTACAATAATTTCGAAAACACAACCAAGATCCGAAAATATTTCTTTTTTCTTCTCCGTCCGCCCTGTTTTCAGGCCGAATGAAAAGCGTCCCGCTTTTTATTGCCCGACAATATAGGAAAACGGCAGTAAATCCTTCGCTTTTATCTTTTTTTCTTCTCTCCCGATCGAAAGAATTACTTTACATTCAGGCATGTAGTCGCATAATATCTGTCGGCAATTCCCGCACGGCGGAATAATTTCTTCGCCTTCTTTTCCGCGAACCGCGACGATCGTTTCAAACTCTCTTTCCCCCTGTGCGACGGCACTGCCTATTGCGACCTGTTCCGCACAGGCTCCGTGCAGAGAATACAAATTAATCCCCGCATAGATACGTCCGCTCTTTCCCAAAAGCGCCGAACCTACCGTATGATTATAATTTTTTTGATCATAATTTATCCGTATGATGTCCCGCGCTTTCTTTATCAGTTCGTAATCTTCGTCCGTCAACGAATATAACTTTATCATTTTTTAATCCTTCGTTTATCCTTCTTAATCGCTTTCTCCGCTCCGCCTTCGACCGTCTTAACGCTCCGCCCTCGACTTTTTGTCTCTATCGTCTTTATCTTTTCCCTGCACTTTTCCGAAAAATCCGCGCCTTCCGCACCGTAAATCTCTTCGCTTGCCTGCTTTCTTTACCGTTGAATATCTAAAACTCTTCTCTTTCCTCGGGCCGCCGTCCGAAATAGGTATACAGTCCGCAGGCGAGATTGGCGTTAAAAAGTTTCTTTTTCCTGTCCGAACGTTTTCCGAAATATCTTTCAAACTCGGGAAAGGAGGTAAGGATATAAGCGCTCCAATCGGGGAGAGCACGGAACATTTTTCCGAAATCCCGACAGAGCGTTTTCACTTCCTCGATGTCCGACAATCTTTCCCCGTAAGGCGGATTGCATATCATAACGCCGCAGGGGGCAGAGCTTTGAAACTGCCGCATATCCGCGACGGAAAAATCCACGGCATGTCCGACGCCGGCGCGGCGGGCGTGAAATTTTGCGATGGAAATCGCCTCGGAGGAAATATCCGCCCCGCGGATACACACCCGCCTGCCGCGCAATTCCTTGTCCTTCGCTTCTTCCCTGGCCCGTTCAAAAATTCCGTCCGGCGCACATTCCCAATGTCTGAAATCAAAATCGCGTTCCGCACCGGGCGCAATCCGAAGCGCCTTCATCGCCGCTTCGATCGGCAGCGTCCCGCTCCCGCAGAACACGTCCGCAAACGGTTTTTCGCTATCCGTTTCGGGACGATAAAAAGACAAATCGATGATCGCCGCCGCCAAGGTCTCTTTCAGCGGCGCGGTATAAGCCAAGGAACGGTACCCGCGTTTATGAAGTCCGTCGCCCGAAGTATCCAATGTGACCGTGACGCGGTCTTTATAAATAGAGAATCCGACGACGGAACGGGCGCCCGTCTCGCTCAAAGTCTTTCTGCCCGAACGCTTTTTATCCGCCAAACGGCGGACGATGGCCTTTTTTGCGACGCCGCCCGCGGCTTTGACCGCGGCGAGACGGCTTGAAACGCTCTTACCGTCCATGAGGATTTTGGAATCCAGCGCCAGCCATTCCTCCCAAGGGACGGAATAGAAATTATCGTACAGCTCGTCAAAGGTCTCTGCGGGAAATTCTTTCAGCTTGATAAGGACGCGCTCCCCGCTTCTCAGAAAGACGTTGAGCCTCGCCACGTCCGCCCAGTCCCCCGCGAGTTCTATTCTGCCGTTTTCGGCGGGCGCCTTGCCGTATCCGAGGGAAAGGAGCTGTTTTTTTACCACTCCTTCCAAGCCCGCCGCGACGGGAATCAATAACTGCATATCCGAAAGCTCCTTTTATTCCGCCGCGACCTTCTCGTCGTTTTCCCGCTGGATTTTTTTCGCCCATGCGGACGCGATTTTCACTTCGTCGTCGCCCACGTCCACCGCGTCTTTCATGTCGATGTCCAATTTTTCCTGTTTTTTGTAATCGGAGCAGAGATATTTTTTCGTCTTATAGCCGACGAGAACGGTCAAAAACGCGCTGACGGTCCCCTGCACGGCGCTGTCCACGATCGTGTCGAGGAAGGGAATCTTGCGCGCGATTCCCGTAAAAAATTTCCCGAATACGTTGAACCAGTTGACGTTCTGCATGCCGTAGGCAATGAGGGAATTGCGGAGAACGGCGGTATAAATCTTAAACAGCTTGGCAAACGAAGGACGATAACCGTACACGCCGACAATCTGCTTGACCAAAGAAAGATTGACGAGCAGCACGGAAAGCGCGTCTATTTTGTCGTTTTGAGAAATGGACGTCGTGAGAAACGCTCTTCCGGCGCTCTTCCAGATCAACGAATTGGCGCAGGAAGCCACGTCCGTGGCATAAATCTGTTTGAGCGTCGCTTTCAGCGCGACTTTATCCCCGCTTTCCACGGCGGCAGTCAGCTTATCGGTATTTTCGGAAGAAATATATCGAAACTTCGCATTTCTCGGCGAAGTGTTGTACTCGACGAGTGCGCGGGAAATATCTTTCATGGCGCGGTAATTTCTGCGTTTCGCCGCATCGCATTTATCGGAAGTGACGTCCGTGATAAAAAATCTCGCGCCGAGGACCTTGACCAGCGGCCGCACGACGAAAAAGGCGATCAGAATCGCCGTGAGTGCTACCATGGTATATCCGAACCAACGATTGATATTGAAACAGAGAGTAAGGATGTCGGACAGAGCCCCCGCCACCAGAATGACGATGATGACGGCCGCCACGATCAGGAGCATAAAATATTTCTTTTCGTTGCTCTGTTTGAACGCGTCGGACATGGAATCGGCGAATCCCGCCGCATCCTCCTGCGTCGCCTTTGCGTAGCGCCCGGCTTTCGGCTCGGCGACGAGTTCCGTGCTCTCTTTATCCCGTTTTTTTCTTTTCATAAGTTTTCCTCATTTGCCGTTTCGCTTGTTACCATTGTACCATAGGTGCGGCAAAAAATCAAGCGCCCGAAGCTCTTCCTGCCCAAATCGGGCTTTTTGAAAGGATTTTTGACAAAAAAGAAAATATTTCCTCTTATATTTGGTTTGATTTTCCGCCGTTTTGGTGTATAATGAAAAGAAAGGAAAGGCGCTCTTTTACAAATCCATACGCCTTTCGGGAGTTGCCGTTTTGCTGGATTACACGAAAATGGCGATCAAGCAGACCATAACCGACCTGAAAAGGACGGATTATATCCGCAACGTCGCCACACAAGTCATTTACATAATTTACTTAATTTATACTCTGATAGCGGGCGCGGGGTATCTCGCGGCCAATATCGTGCTTTTGGTCCTGTCCGTGTCGTATACGGTGTTTTTTCTGACGATGACCTCCTGCGGGAAAACCCCGGAAGGAAAAAACGTAAAAAACGCGGGTACGAAAATTTATGTATGGGCGAAACGTCTCATCAAATTATTCACTTTGGGCCTTACGATTTACGGCATCTGCACCGCGGTGGAAAAAGTCACGCCTCTTTCCGTCATACTCGCGGCGCTGATGATCGTCGGCTGGATATTGCAGATCGTTTTTGAAGTTCTCATCAAAATCCTGACAAACCGCGTCAACTTTATTTTGGAAGGGCTCGAAGCGGATCTCGACAACATGTTGAAGCCCGTCCGTTCCGTGGGGAATTTCTTCAAAAAAGTGACGGGAAAAGAAGTCGCCCCTCCCAAGGAACCCACAAAAAATCAGTTGAAACTGAAAGCGAAAGTAGAGGCTTTCCGCGCCGAACAAAAGCGCAAAAAGGAAGAAGAACGACTCCGCAGGGAAGCACAAAAGAGCGCCGAAAAAGCGCTTGAAAAAGAACGCCGCCGCGAGCAGAAACAATCCATTCGCATCGAGAACCAATTGCTCCGCGCCGCGCGGAAAAAGCAGTCGGCCGAAAATTCCGAAACGGATGACGCTTCCGAAATTTTGCAGCTTCCTCAAAGTTCCGAAACCGCCCCGCCCGCAGATTCCGAAATCGCGGCTTCGGAAGGCGCGGAAAAAAAGAGTTCCGTCTTTTCCCGCTTCCGCCGCGTTTTTAAGCGCGCGGAACCGCCCGCGCTTTCCGAAGAGGACTCTCGGGCGCTTTACGACGGCGCGGAAGAGCCGGAGACGGAAGACGCCTCGACCGCGGAAGAAGAATTTTTCGACGAAGAACAGACCCTGTATCTCGAAAGCGAGGAGGAAAAACAGCTTCGGGAAGAAGCGGAACAATCTTCCCCTTCGTCTCCTTCCGAGGAAAAAGAGGAAAAGCCGCAGGGCAGAATCAAGAAATTTTTCGGTTCCGTATTCCATAAACGCAAATAAAAGACGCGCCCCGCCGAAATTCGGCGGGGCGCGTTTTGTTGTTTTCAGACGGAGCGCAATATTCCCTCTAAACCTCGACGAATGTCCTCATAGGCTTTTTGGAAATCGCGGGTATACCACGGGTCGGAAACGTCCCCGTCTTCTCCTGCAAAAGAAAGCAGTTTTCGGCATTTTCCCGCACCTGCCGCGCCTAAAATCCGCTTTGCGCCGCGAAGATTGCTCTCGTCCATGCAGACGAAAAAATCATACTTTTCCGCATCGGAAGCCCGAAGCTGTACGGCCCGCTTTCCCTCGCAGGAAATGCCCAAAGAGCTCAAAAGCGCTTTGACGGGCGGATAGACGGGACTTCCGTTCTCTCCCCAGATTTCTTCCGCGGACACGGCGGACGAAGCGCAGGAAATTTCCCCTTCCCTGCCCGCCTTCTTTACCATATCCCGAAACAGGAACTCCGCCATGGGCGAACGGCAGATGTTCCCGTGACAAACAAACATGATTTTTACCATTTTTTATCACCTTCCGTTCGATTGACGGCGTTCCGAAACGCCGTTAATCGAAAAATTTCCCTTTGAAAAAGTTTTCGTTACCCGTTTTTTTCGCCGTCAGGCGAAACATTACACACCCGTCGGGACATACGATATTTTTGCTGTATTTTCCGTCGCCGCCGATATTCTCCAAATCCCCGCCGCTCCGTACCGCTTCCATAATCGGAAACAATACCGTCATCACCTTGGAACAAATTCCCTGCCCCTCCGCGTTTACGGGACAGCCGTATGTGCATCTATATTTGTCGCCGATTTCCTCTCCGTTTCGGCAATACCGCTCCGTATGCTCCCCGCGGAGAAATCCCGTCACTTCTATTTCAAACTCGTATTCCTCGTCATACCACTTTTTCATTTATAGCTCCTCTGCTTTCGTAATTCTTAAAATATACGAACTGTCTCCATCAATATAAAATGCGTCTGTTATCTCAGTATAAATATCACAATATTGACCTTGTTGCAAAGTTAATTCTAAAAACCTGTCCTCGCCCGTCCCCGTCTTTTCACTCGGATAATTATCCGAAACCCACTCATCTCTCGGAATATTAACGTCCAATCTTTTAGGGCGTATTAAATTTTGATCGACCGTTTCAAATCGGTAAGTCCCTGTCTCGGGTGCCGTAAATTGGAACCATTTTGTCTCACTAATAAAGGTCCCGCTGAGACTTGTATGCAAATGCCCCAGCTCTTCTTCTATCAGAACCTCATTGTCCCCGAGTTCTGCCTTTCCGAAGATTGAAATATAAATATTAAACCGACTGACCAAGTCATATTTTTGAAAATCGACATTTACATCTACGTATAAAGCATGAAATCCGAGTTCTGTCGGAATAAAAATACTTCCATAAACTTTTGCTTCGCCCGTACCCGTCAGATTTTCTCCTTTCCAATCTTCTAATTCTATATACTTTTTCCCTTGTTTGAAACGACATTCGAGCTTCTCCGGCATTTCCCTTCCGTATTCCCATTTGCAGGAGATATTTCCTCCATACGTTTCCGTTTGAGAAACCCATTCCCCTGTCAACGGATTTTTGACTTCGATATAAATTCTTGGTTTCCCGTCCTTTGTATTCACACATCCGCCAAAAACAAATATCAAGGACAAGACGCCCGTCAAAATAATGCTATATATTGCTTTCCGAAAATTTTTCCACATATTCTTCATATCCCCTTAGCAGATAATTTACGATACTTATATCTTATACTACCGTTATATATAAATTTATATATCTAAAATTCCATAAATCCGAAGTTGACCCTGCATCGCAAGTGAAAATATACTCACCTCTATTTTTTAACGTATTTAATACACTCTGATTTCCTTCTAAATCTGTATAAAGAAAATCCCAATAGAATACATTTGCACCTCCGCTCGCAGGAGCAAACCACTCATCACCCCAACGCGGATGGTCGGCCAGCTGATATTCTTTGACATAGAACCGATGTTCCTGTCCGTCATATTCTCTGGTCGTGTGCATTTCCTGAATATCGGGGGTGAATATCCATTCGCCGCCGTCGTCCGAAGCGATTTTGATCGTGACGTCGTATTTTTTATCTTCGTCCTCTGCTTTACAGCCCGAAAACAGGCTCACCGAGCCGAAAAGGCCCAGAAAAACGCCGAGGATTGTGCCGATTATCCGCTTTGACGTTTTCATAACGTCATCACACCTCCTTATTCGCGGAACTGATAGCGATACAATTCCGCATACAGTCCCCCGCTTTCGACGAGCTGTTCATGCGTGCCGCGCTCGGTAATGACACCGTCCGTCACGACGAGGATTTCGTCCGCGTTTTTGACGGTGGACAATCTATGCGCCACGACGAGCGTCGTGCGCCCCTTGCTGAGTTCGGAAAGGGAGCTTTGAATCTGCATTTCGGTCATATTGTCGAGCGCGCTGGTCGCCTCGTCGAGAATGAGCACGGGCGGATTTTTGAGGAATGCCCGAGCGATGGAAATGCGTTGCTTCTGTCCGCCGGAGAGTTTGACGCCCCGTTCGCCGACCTCGGTATCGTAGCCGTCGGGCAGGCTCATGACGTAATCGTGAATATTTGCGCGTTTCGCGGCGAGAATCATTTCCGCTTCCGACTTATCGGGCGAGCCGTACATGATATTGTCGCGGATACTGCCCGCGAACAGGAACACGTCCTGCGCGACCACGGCGATTTTGCTCCGAAGCGTTTCGCTGGAAACGTCGTTGATATCCGTCCCGCCGATGGTAATTTTTCCGCCGTCGCGGAGATAGAAACGGGGCAGGAGGTGACAAATCGTCGTCTTTCCCCCGCCGGAGGAGCCGACGAGCGCGACCGTTTCGCCCTTTTTTACCGTAAAGGAAATTCCTTTCAATACGTCCGTGCTGTCGCCTTCCCGATTTCGGTAGCCGAAAGTCACGTCGTCGAATACGATGTCTCCGTCCATATCCGCTTCGACGGGGTGTTCGGGCTGATATTCGGAGGGCATATCCATGAGCTCGCAAAAGCGGCGGAAGCCCGTCAATCCGTCCTGAATCTGTTCAAACAGCGTGACGAGCGTGCGGAGCGGCGTCAGAAGCATGGTAATATAGAGAATGAACGCGGTGAAATCGGGGCCGTTTATCACGCGGAAATAGAACAAGAGCCCGCCCGCGACCAGAGCGAGAAGGTAGAGAAAATCGTTAAACGCAGACATGCCGCCCTGAAACATTCCCATCGCGCGGTAGGAATCCGACCTTGCTTTTTTGAATCTTCCGTTGACGACGTCGAATTTCTTTTCTTCGGTATCGAGGGCGTTATACGCCTTTGTAATGCGGACGCCGGAGACGGAGGATTCTATTTCGGCGTTGATTTCCGCAATTTTCTTTCTCGATTCCTCGAACGCCTTGTTCATGCGCCCCCGCGCCTTGATCGCGAAAAAGAGCATAAAGGGAATATACACGAGCACGATGAGCGCCAGCCAGGGATTAATAAGACACAGCATGACGAGGGCGCCGAGAATGGAAATGCAGGAATTGAACACGTCCTCGGGGCCGTGGTGCGCGAGTTCGGAGACCTCGAAGAGATCGTTGATGATACGGGACATAACGCTGCCCGTCTTGTGCTCGTCGAAGAAGGAAAAGGGCATGGTCTCGATATGGCGGAATAAAGCGCGGCGCATATCCCCCTGAATCCGCACGCCCAGTACGTGTCCCCAATAGCCCACGATATAGGTGAGAACGCTCTTCACGGCGTAAATCGCGGCCAGAACGATGGCCCAGACGATGAGAAGCCGAAGGTTTTGATTGGGGACGTAATCGTTCATGATATTCCGCGCGATCATGGGATAGAACATATTGCAGACGGAAATGGTGAACGAACAGACGAGGTCGAGCAGAAACAGGCGTTTATGGGGTTTGTAGTAGGAAAAAAATCTTCTTACCAGTTTCATGTTTGCTCCTCTGTATGAATTTACACATTATTTATCATCTTTATTTTATCACAGAATCGTCGAAAAGGCAAATAAAAAGCCGACAAAAAAGCGGCCGAAGGAGTATAAACACACCTCGTCCGCCTTTTTGTCAATGAAACAGAGTTATATAAATCGGTAAGTGAGTAAACGTAATTATGAAGGTCTTTCCGCGGCGCTTATTTTTGCGGAAGGTCTTTTTTCTCCTTCTTTTTGGAAGCGCAGGCGCCGTGGTAAGGACAATCGGAACAACCGCAGTCACAGCCGGTTTTTCCCTTTTTCTTCCGTATGATTCCGCAGACCGCAACGGCGATGACGATCGCCGCGGCCGCGATAACGATAATAATTTCGATAGGTTTCATGGTCGATGTCCGCCTCCGTCGGGAACTGTATCTGTCAGACCGTCTTTACGCGGCAGCGGCACTGCCGAATTTTTTATCCGATTTGTTTTTGAGGATAATGACGAGTGCCGTTACGACCGCGACCGCAAGCCAGATAAACGCGGTCCACCACCAGCTGCCGATCGTGTATACGGCCGCGGAAACGATATAGGAGGCCACCAGCCAGAAAAGCATCGTCCATTTGAGCTTTCCTTTGGGAAGCTCGGCCTTTGCGGTCGCTACGGCCGCGAAGCAGGGAATCGTCGTCATATTGAACGCGATGAAGGAAATCAGTGCGGGAATGGTGATCCCAGTAGCTTCTATCATGGCGACGGCCTCGATAACGCCGTCCTCGCTGGCCTCTTCCGCCGCCAGAATGGCGTCGATGATGCTCTGATCGATGTTGAGATTTCCGCTTTCCGCGGCGCTGACGATACAGACCGCGAGAGTAAAGAAGGTAGCCACGACGTTTTCCTTCGCGATGAGTCCCGTCACGGCGGCGACGGCAAATACCCAGCCGAACGCGGATAACTGCGAACCGAACCCGAGCGGCGTGAACAAAGGCTGAATGAACTTGCCGAGGGAAGAGAGGATGGAATTATCCATATCGTCCGCGATGTAATGCCAATCCCAGCTGAACTTGGACAGGAACCAGATGACGATCGTCGAAGCGAGAATAATGGTAAATGCCTTTTTGATGAAATGCTTTATCTTATCCCAAAGGTGAAGCATGAGATTGCGGAACCGCGGCGCGTGATATGCGGGCAATTCCATGATGAAGGGCGGCGTTTCGCCCTTCATCGTCGTGTTGCGCATCACGAGGAGACACACCACGGCGGCAACCATGCCGAGAAGGTACATGGAATAAGTGATGACGTCCGCGTTTCCGATCCCGAATTTCATGACGATACCGCCGGAAATCGCGGTGAGAATGGGCAATTTCGCTCCGCAGGAGAAGAAGGGAATCACGCGGATCGTCGCCGTGCGCTCCTTTTCGTCCGCGAGGGTACGGGTATTGATCATCGCGGGCACGCTGCACCCGAATCCCATGATCATGGGCATGAACGCCCTGCCCGAAACGCCGAAACGGCGGAACACTCTGTCGAGAATGAACGCCACGCGCGCCATATATCCGCTGTCTTCCAGAATCGAGAAGAACAGGAACAGCACGAGAATTTGCGGCAGGAAAGACAGCACGGAAAAGAGCCCGCCGAGAACGCCGTCGCATACGAGGCTGATCGCCCAGGCGCTCGCTCCCGCCGATTCCAGCCCCGTCGTAGCGAGCTCCGTCAGCGTATCCGTCAAAAGTCCCAGGGCATTTGCCAAAATTACGCCGGGCGAATTGAGCCCGCCCGCAAAGAACACGCCGCCCGCGGCCGTACCGCTGATTTCTTCCGCCCATGCGCCGAACGGCTTGATGATGGCGCCGAGGAAGAGAAAGTCCTCGGAGAACGTCAGATGGAAAATCGCAAACAGAATCACGAGGAACAGCGGAATTCCCGCCCATTTATTCGTGAGCACCCTGTCCGCCTTGTCGGACGCGGTCAACCCGTTGTCCGCACGTTTTTTGGATTTCGTGAGGACAGGGGAGAAGTTTTCGGATATGTACTTATAGCGCGCGTCGGCGATTTCCGCCTCCGAATCTCCGCCGAACTCTCCGTTCTCGTAATCGTTCGCTTTGAGATATTTTTCGACTTCCGCCGCTTCCGAAGGATGCGACTTCACTTCGAGTTCGTCCTTTTCCACGAGCTTCACCGCATGGAATAAAGGAGCGGGAACGCCCGCGTCCTTCAAGAGCTTTTCGGCGTGCGCGACGGCGGAACCGAGCCCGGAGGTACGCAGGACGCTGCTGCCCTCCCGCTTGTTTTTCGCCGTTTCTACGGCGCGTTTCATGAGGAGATCCGTATTCGTATCTTTGAGTGCGGAAATTTCCACCACGGGCACGCCCATGCGCTTTTCGAGCGTCTTGACGTCGAGCTTATCCCCGTTCTTTTCGAGGACGTCCGTCATATTCAGCGCCACGATCAGCGGAATATCCACCTCCATGAGCTGCGTCGTGAGATAGAGGTTTCTTTCGAGGTTGGTCGCGTCCACGATATTGATGACGCAATCGGGCCGTTCGTCGAGGACGAAATTTCTCGCGATGACCTCTTCGGGCGTATAGGGCGAAAGGGAATAGATCCCGGGCAGGTCTACGATGTCGACATGCTGCCCGTCTTTTTTATAGGTCCCCTCGCGCTTGTCTACGGTGACGCCCGGCCAGTTTCCCACGTGCGCCGTGCTTCCCGTCAGAGCATTGAACAGAGTCGTTTTTCCCGAATTCGGGTTTCCGGCCAAAGCAAATTTTAACATGTCACTTGGACTCCTTATCCTCGGCGGATTGCATTTGCACACAGGCGGCTTCCGCTTTTCTCAACGTGAGCTCATACCCGCGAATGGTGATTTCGATAGGATCGCCGAGCGGCGCTTTCTTTCTTAAAACGACTTCTGCGCCGGGCGTCACGCCCATGTCGAAAAGTCTCCGTCTGATCGCGCCCGCGCCTGCAACGGAAAGAATCTTTCCGCTCTCTCCGACGCCGAATTCCGATAAAAGTTTCGTCATTATTTTTTCTCCTGAACCAAGTCCTTGCTATGTAAGCTCAAATAAAAATTCCTGCCGACATCTTTCTGTCCAGAGCCATGCGTCCGTCTTTGACTTTCAGAATCAGCGCGCCGCCCTCCGAGGAAAGCACCGTCACTTTCTGCCCTACCGCCAGCCCCAGATTTTCAAGGTGCCTCTTCACCTTCTCGTCCGCAGCCAGTCTCCTGATCTCCACTTCTTCGCCCAAAGGCGCCATTTTCAAAGGCATATCTGCACTCCTCCGTTTTTAACCAAGGTTAATTATTTTTTCTGAAAGAAAACGGCATTGCGCCGTTTTTCAAAAAATTCAACCCCGGCTGATTTTATTTACAGTCACATTATATCATTATTGTATGCGCTTGTCAAGAGAATTTTAACCTGAGTTAAGAATTTTTCTTAAAATTTTTCTGATTTTCGTCCACGTATTTTTTCATCATATTCAAGGTTTCGGAGCCGAGAAGGTGTTCCATTTTGCAGGCGTCCTCTTCCGCGGAAGCGGGAGAGACTCCGTGAGCGATGAGGAAACCGCGGATTACGCAGTGTTTCTGATAGACGGAGGAAGCGTAATCCCTGCCTTCTTCGGTGAGATAGAGATGTTTGCCGTCCTCGTAGACGTAACCCCTTTCGCAGAGCAGTTTCACGGCCTTATTGACGGCGGCCTGCGACACGCCTATTTTTTTTGCGACTTCTATTCGGTGTACGTAAGGGAGCTTTTCGCTCAAAAGCAAAATGCTTTCGAGGTAATCCTCCTCCGATTCGTTACTTTTCACGGGGCCTCTGTTGATCACTTTTCTTTCCTCCTTATTTTGGATTTATCGTATATAAAAATTTCGAATGTCTTCGCCAAAGTTTACGGGAAACATAATGAGGATTGGAGCAACAAGCAAGACAAGGGGAACGCGGCTTTGACCGCAGGGAGTGCACAAAGACGTACACGACCGAGGCAAAACGCAAGTCCGACACCGTATTGCGCCGCTTATACAATCATCATCGCGTCGCCGATGTTTACGGGAAACAGGATAGTTCTTCGTAGAGGCAAGCAGGTCGCGAAGCGCGCGGCTTTTCCGACGGGAGTTTACAAGTAGTAAATGAGCAAGGAAAAACGCAAGCGCGACAAAGAGATGCGCCGCCTATACGATGAACATGGCGTCGCCGAAGCTGAAAAACCTATATTTTTTCTCCACCGCATATTTATATAAGTCGAGAATTTCCTGTCGGCCGGTCATACAGGCAACCAGCATAATCAGCGTGCTTTCGGGGAGATGAAAATTGGTAATCAAGGCGTCGACACATTTCATTTTATAGGGCGGATAGAGAAAAATTTCCGTATTTCCGCTGCAAGCGCGGACAAAGCCGCGTTCGTCCGCGACGCTTTCCAACGTGCGGACGGAGGTAGTGCCGACGGCGATCACCCGCCGCCCTTCCGCCTTTGCGCGGTTGATGATTTCCGCCGCGCGTTCGTCGACGCGATAATATTCCGAATGCATTTTGTGGTCGGTGATAATCTCCTCGTTGACAGGGCGGAAGGTCCCCAACCCGACGTGCAGAAGCACCTCCGCGATTTCCGCGCCCTTATCCCGAATTTTCCGAAGGAGCTCTTCGGTGAAATGCAGTCCCGCCGTCGGAGCGGCAGCCGAACCGTCCACTTTGCTGTATACCGTATTGTATCGGCTTTGATCTTCGAGCTTCTCCTTGATATACGGAGGAAGGGGCATCGTACCGACGCGGGAGAGAATATCCTCAAATACGCCGTCGAACGAAAAATTCACAATGCGTTCTCCCGTTTCGGTGATCCCCTCGACGGTCAGGGAAAGCTCGTCATTTACTTTCATTTTCGCGCCGATTTTTCCCTTTTTCCCGGGCCGCATCAATACTTCCCATTTTGCCAAATCGTATCTTTTGAGAAGCAGCACCTCCACAACTCCCCCATGCTCGGTCAGTGCATACAATCTGGCGGGAATGACCTTGGTATTATTTACCACGAGAACGTCCCCGGGGCGGATATAATCGACAATATCCCGAAAAATTTTGTCCTCCGCCTTTTTCGTCTTAGTATCATAGATTAAAAGCCTCGATGAATCCCGCGGCTCCGCCGGCGTCTGCGCAATCAGCTCTTCCGGCAGCTCGTAATAAAAATCGCTCTTTTTGTACTGCATTTTTTCTTCCATGGTTTCCAATGTCTTTATATTCCTCGATTCGTTTCTTCATTTCTCGCGCGCCCTTTTCGTTTACAATACCGTTGCGCCGTCCCCGTTCCCCGTCACTCGTCCATATCGAATAAGGAGATCTGGGCCTTCGCTTTTTCCCCCATTTTCAGCCCCATGTGCTCGTATCCGCCTTTCAGGCAGATGCGGCCGCGCGGAGTGCGCGCGATAAACCCGAGCTGCAAAAGATACGGTTCGTACACGTCCTCTATGGTATTTACGTCCTCGTTTATGGTCGCCGCCAGAGTTTCCAGCCCCGTAGGTCCGCCGCCGAATTTTTCTATCAGGGCACGGAGCAGATTTCTGTCCGTCTCGTCCAGTCCGAGGGAGTCGATTTCCAGCCTTTCGAGCGCGAACTTCGCGTCCGCGAGCGTAACGGCGCTGTTTCCCTTTACGGCGGAGAAATCTCTCACCCGTTTCAAAAGCCTGTTTGCGATACGCGGAGTTCCGCGGCTTCTCTTGGCGATTTCGGCCGCCGCTTCCCGCTCGATGGAAATGCCGAGAGCGGAAGCGGAACGGGTGACGATCCTTTCGAGTTCCGCGGGCGTATACATTTCGAGGCGGTTGATGATACCGAACCGATCGCGGAGGGGCGAAGCGAGCAATCCCGCCCGCGTCGTCGCGCCGATGAGGGTGAATTGTTTCAAAGAGAAGCGGATATTGCGGGCGTTTGGTCCCTTTCCGACGATAATATCCAAGGCGTAGTCCTCCATGGCGGAATAAAGAATTTCCTCCACGGAGTGATTGAGCCGATGAATTTCGTCGATAAAGAGTACATCGCCTTCGTTTAAGTTGGTGAGAATGGCGGCGAGGTCGCCCGAACGTTCTATGGCGGGGCCGCTCGTCAGTTTAATCTGAACGCCCATTTCCGCGGCGATGATGTGCGCCAAAGTGGTCTTTCCCAAGCCGGGAGGACCGTATAAAAGGACGTGGTCCAACGCCTCTCCCCGCTGTTTCGCCGCGGCGATATAGACGCTCAGATTTTCCTTTACCTTTTCCTGTCCGATATAGTCCGCCATGACCTTGGGACGGAGAGCGTTTTCCTCCGCGTCGTATTCGGTTTTTGTGCTGACAATTAAATTATCGCCCTCGTATTCGTCCTCAAACATGTCTTTCTCCGATTTATTTTTTCGTTATACCTTTTATTTATTTTTCGCACGGTGCTTTCTTCTCCGCGACTTCTCCACGCCCGTACAACTCTTTCTTTTCCGAACCTTTTCGTGTCCGAACGTTTTTTCTTCCCCGCGACTTCTCCAAGTCCGCACAACACTTTCTCTTCCGAGCCTCTTCGCGCCGCACGGTTCTTTCTTCCCTGTATCTTCGCGCCTCTCCGCACATAAATCTCCGCGCGCCCGCAAGGAGGAGTCACACGCCCGATTGAAGGGCTTTCATGATGACTTCTTCGGTCGTCCTTGCGCCCGCATCGTGCGCGCGTTTGACCGCGCGCACGCTCTCGGAACGGGTGAAGCCCAATCCCATCAGAGCGGATACCGCGTCCTCGTCCGCAGTCGACAACCTGCTTTCGGCGACCTCCGCGCCCCCTACGGGGGAGTCGCCGCCCGCGCTCATGACTTCCGCCGCGGAAATCTTTCCGTGCAGTTCGAGAATGATTTTTTCGGCCGTCTTTTTTCCCAGCCCCTTTACGGCGCTCAGGCGTTTGACGTCGGCCGTCGCGACGGCGGACACGACCTCTTCTCCGCTGAGTACGGACAAAATGGCGATTCCCATTTTCGGGCCGACGCCCGACACGGAAATGAGCTTCAAAAACAATTCTTTTTCTTTGAGCGAAGAAAATCCGAAAAGCGTCATGCCGTCTTCTCTTACCTGTAAATAGGTATATAATTCGGCGGTATCGCCGTTTCCGATTTTGGCGAAAGCGCTGCCGGAACAATAGGCCTCATACCCCACCCCGTTGACGTCTATAATCACGGTTTCGGCGGTCGTAGCCGCAACCCTGCCTCTCAAATATGCGATCATAACCGAATCTCCTTAATTGAAATGCGCGCCTTAAAAAAGCACCTATTTATTCTTCCCGACGGCTCCGAATCTTTTCGAGATCCATGGCCGACTTGAAATAACTTCCCGTCACGGCGTTTTTTCCTTTCGTCCGCGTGCTGTTCTCCACCGAGAACAGAGCGCCGAACCGACTGGTGAACGCGTGGCAGAGCGCGATTGCCAGAGCATCGGCGGCGTCGTCCGGACGCGGGACGCTCTTTAAGCGGAGGAGGGAAGTGACCACCTGCTGAATTTGTTTTTTATCGGCGCGGCCGTACCCCGTCAAGGCCTGTTTGATCTGCATGGGGGTATATTCGTACAATCTTCCGCATTTTTTGACGCAGGCGAGCATAGTAACGCCTCTCGCGTGCGCCACGGCGATGCCCGTGGTGATGTTTTTGGAAAAGAACAATTCTTCCATGGCGATTTCTTCGGGAGAAAACCGATCGATGACGCGGTTGACGCCCTCTTCCAGAATTGCGAGCCGAACGGGCAGCGTTTCCTCTTTCGGAGTCAGCACGACTCCGTAATCGATCGCGCGGCAGTTGCCGTTCCTGTCCTTGTCCACCACTCCGTAGCCGAGCGTGGCAATTCCGGGGTCTATACCGAGTATAATCATATTTCCTCACTTTATGCCTTAAAAAGACTTGCCAATTTTCCGAAAAAATAGTAGAATGGTTATATTCTATTGTAGCGCAACGGCCGAAAAAAGTCAAGTCAAACAAACGTGCGGAAAAAGAAGTTTGGAAAACATTTGTCGCACGTTTTCGGAAATCTTTTTCGGTTTGTCAAAAAAATACTTCGGGAGGACCTCGGCACGTGAAATTATGGGAAGGAAGGTTTGCGGCGCCCACGGCGGCGGACGCGGACAAGTTCAACGAATCTCTCTCTTTCGACAAAAAACTGTATAAGGCGGACATCACCGCATCTCTCGCGCATTCGGAAATGCTGGGCCGCTGCAACATTATCTCCGAAGAGGATAAAACGGCCATACAGGAGGGATTGAAGTCCGTCCTTTCCGATATAGAATCGGGAAAGCTGGAAATCGCGGGGCAGGAGGATATCCACTCGTTCGTGGAAAACGAATTGGTCTCCCGCATCGGCGACGCCGGGAAGCGCCTGCATACGGCGAGGAGCCGCAACGATCAGGTCGCCACCGATTTCCGTCTTTACGCGCGCGCTTCCGCGGCCGAAATTCTCCGCCTGCTTAAAGAACTGATCTCTACCCTGGTGGGGTTATCCGAAAAAAATGTACGCCATATCATGCCCGGATATACGCATCTGAGAAAAGCGCAGCCCATCAACTGCGCACAATATTTCAATGCCTACGGGGAAATGTTCCTTCGGGACGCGCAGCGCTTTTCGGACACCTATAAACGGATCGACGTCATGCCGCTCGGCAGCGGCGCTCTCGCGGGGACGAGCTATCCTATCAACAGGGAAATCACAAGAACTCTGCTCGGATTTTCGGCGATGTCGCAAAATTCTCTCGACGCCGTTTCCGACAGGGATTTTGCCGCGGAATATCTCTTCGACTGCTCCCTCGTCATGGCGCATCTTTCGAGACTTTGCGAAGACACGATTTTATATACCTCGACGGAATTCGGATTCTGGGAAATGCCCGACGCCTATTCCACGGGCTCCTCTATCATGCCGCAAAAGAAAAATCCCGATATCTGCGAATTGGTTCGCGGCAAGACGGGCAGAGTCTACGGCCATCTCACGGCCCTGCTCACGACGATCAAGGGCGTCCCTCTGGCCTATAACAAGGATTTGCAGGAGGACAAGGAGGGCTTTTTCGATGCGGAAAAGACGGTAAAAGACTGCCTGTCCATCTATTCGGAAATGCTCAAAGCGATCACCTTGAACGTAAAACGCATGGAGGAAGCCGCCGCGGAGGATTTCACCTGCGCGACGGATGTGGCGGACTATCTCGCAAAACGCGGAGTCCCCTTCCGCACCGCGCACGGAGTCGTCGGAAAAATCGTGCGGTATTGCCTCGAAAAGGATAAGACATTAAATAGTCTCACTTTGGAAGAATATAAGGCGCACAGCGAAGTGTTTACGGAAGATATTCTTTCCGTCGTTTCCGCACGGGCTTCGGCGGACGCGAGAAACAGCGTCGGCGGCAGCAGCACCGCCGCCGCAAAAGCGGGAATCAAAAGCCTCAAAGCGCGGTTGAGAAAGCTCCCCTCCTACGAACTTTGAAAAAGCTTTCGTCTCCGTTTTTCTTAGGCCGCACGACAACCCGCCATTCGCCCGTTCAGGTAAGGGTTCGTTTCCTTTACGTCTATACACCGACAATGGCTGAATGACCGCCGATTACGGCAAATCCATACACGGGTTTGTTCCTTTACGTTCATGTACCGATATTAGTCGGATGGCCGCAGGTTACAGGGGATTCATGCATGTATTTGTGCCCCGCCGCCAGTCGGACAGCCATAGGTTGCGGATAATCCGTACATGTATTTATGCCCCGCCGCCAGTCGGACAGCCATAGGTTGTGGGCAATCCATGCGCGGATTTGTTTCCTTTACATTCATGTGGATTTCTATTTACTTGCCCGTTTGTATATTCTGAATACACCTCCATAAATTCTTTCCCGAACGAAATCGTTCGGGAATTTTTTTATTTTTGAAAAAAAGCCGGCAGTACCCTCTTGACTTAAAAAAATTCTGTGGTATAATCCCCTTGCGACGGGCAAGCAACGGGCACAAAAAGGCGACGGTTTTTGTACCTTTTTTGAAATCGGTTCGAAAAAGGAGGCATTTATGACGATTGCTCAGCTCATCGACCTTTTACGCTCCTACGGCGTCGATATTCTCATACTCGGAGCGGCGGACGCTCTGCTCACCGCTCTCATCGGAAAAATTCCGGAAAAAATTTTGCCGAAAAAGTACTTGACGTTCATTCCCTTCCTGTTGGGATTTCTGCTTTACGCCCTTTTCTTTCCGCTCATCAAAAATCTATCCGCCGAAGATTTTTCCGTCGTTTTGGAACGCGGCTTCGGCGTCGGTCTGACGGCGATTCTCTGCAATTTGCTGTTCGCGCGGCTCACGGGGAAAAAAGACGGAACGAGCGGAGCCGCCTCGCTCGTAAAACAGCTCCTCAAAGACTGCATAAAGGAGCCTGCCCTTACGGAAGCGGCCGAAAAAATCTCGGAGGCGTTTTTCGGGGAAAGAGAAGGGACGAACGGAGACGAAACTCAAGCGGACGGCCCCTCTGAAACAGACGATAAATCCGAAACGAACGGCACCTCCGAAACGGACGATAAATCCGAAACGAACGGCACCTCCGAAACGGACGATAAATCCGAAACGGAAAACAATGGGACCGATAAGATAAGCGAACTTCTCAAAACCTACGCTCCGCAATTGACGGACGGGGAGAGAAAAGCCCTGACGGCCCTCATTGTCGCGGCGCTGAAAGAATGGAAAGCCGCAGAAAACGACGACGCCGAAAAAAACGCTTGAATCCTCGAAAAACAAAGGCGATAAACGCTCCGAAAAAGAAATCGCTCTACGCTCGAAGGACAAAAGCGGCCGACAAACGGCGGACAAGGCGCAAACGAACGCAAGGGGACGGCGGAGAATCTTTCTCCGCCGCTTCTCTGAAAAGTGCCCGAAAAAAACGATGAACGCCTCAAAAAAATACATACTTCCCCAAAAAAGAAACATACTCGGTATGTGGAAAAATTGACGAAAAAACTCAAAGAAAATATTCAAGGCATCAAGTCGGTTTTAAGCGCCCAGGATATTCTCGTCTATGAATTTCAGGCGGGAGACGGAACGGATTGCGCGATTGTCTATACCGACGGCATGACCAATAAACAACTGCTCGGCGACCTCGCCGCGCGTCCGCTCGCCTCGCTCGTTCCCAGCGACGAAAAAACGGGCTTTACGTTGGACGAAATCAAGGGAGCGCTGCTCTTTCCAGAACTCAAAGAAGAGACGGAGCCCGAAAAATTTTTTGCGGAGGTGCTCGACGGAAACAGTCTCCTCCTCGTGGACGGAATCGATACGGGACTGATCGTCGGCGCAAAAATGCTGCCCGTGCGCGCCGTGGCCGAACCGCCCACCGATATTGCGATAAAGGGACCGCGCGAGGGCTTTATCGAGGACATCAAAACGAATATGGTCCTTCTCAGAAAGCGTCTGAAAACCTCCGAACTGAAATTTGAATTGCAAAAGGCGGGAAGGCGCTCTCAGACGAATATCGCCGTCTGCTATCTCGACGGAATCGTCGATAAAAAGGTGGCGGAAGAGGTCATCGACCGCATCAAGGAAATCGATATTGACTGTATTCCCGATTCCTCCTACGTCGCGGCGTTTATCGCCCCGCGCAAGCATTCTATTTTCCGCGAAATCGGAACGACGGAAAAGCCAGATATTCTGGCGGCAAAACTCGCGGAAGGAAGGGTGGGTATTCTGGTGGACGGTTCCCCCATCGCCCTCACCGCCCCCTTTATCCTCACGGAGGATTTCCAAAGCAGCGAAGACTACTTCGTTTCTCCGTTTATGGCCACCATCTTCCGCGCCATACGCTTTATTGCAGTGATTATCGCGCTCCTGCTTCCCGCTTTTTACGTGACGGCGCAATTATTCAAAATGCAGCTCATTCCGCTCGGCCTCATGCTGAACATCGCCAGCAGCGTGCAGGGATTGCCCCTTTCGCCCAGTCTCGAAATGTTCCTCGTGCTTCTCGTTCTGGAAGTGTTGAAGGAAGCCAGCGTGCGCATGCCCAAATACGTCGGCATGGCGCTGTCGATCGTCGGAGCGCTCGTGCTCGGAGAAGCCGCCGTGTCGGCGGGATTTCTGTCCACTCCCGCGATCATCATCGTCGCCTTTTCGGGTATCTGCCTCTATACCGTCCCCAATTTTACGGAGACGGGCAGCATTCTGAGATGGCTGTTTCTCATCGTCGCGGGCAGTCTGGGGCCGTTCGGAATCGTACTGCTGATCGCGTTCCTCCTCTACTATATCATCAGCGCGGATGCCTTCGGCATGCCGCTTCTGGCGCCGTTCTCGCCCTTGGTGCCTCAGGATCTCCGCGATTCTTTAATCAAATATAACATGCAGAGCCTCAGAAGAAGGCCGAAGCTGTTCCGTTCGCCCAATAAGACGAGACTCAAACCCGCGGGCGACAAAGGAGAAGAATAATATGCCCGCAATACACGCCATTCAACAGGACAAACCCGCCATAAACGGACGGCAGCTCTGTTTCTTTGCGGCCTTCCTCATCCCCGTATCGAAATTCCTGTCCGCTCCGGCGGCGCTTGCGTTTTTCGCAAAAGGGGATTTACTCGTTCCCGCTTTGACGCATTACCTCTTACAAGCCGCGATTCTCGCCGTTATCCTCTTTCTCGCGTCCCGTACCGACAAGAGCTTTTTCGACCTGCTCTCCGATACCTTCGGAGTCCTGACGGCGCGCATCGTCTATATCCTCTATTCGCTGTATTTTATCTTTTTCATGCTTCTGCCGATTCTCAACGTCGAAAGGTTCGTATATTCGGCCTTTTTCGATACGGCGCCCTACCTCTTCGCCTTTACTCCCTTTTTCTTCCTCAGCGGATTCATCTGCACGAAAAATCTGAAATCCTTCGGGAGATGCGCGGATATTGCCTTTCCGCTCTTTATCGTCTCCTTTGTCGGGCTCATGGTTCTGTCGGTCGGAGAAGCGGATTTCACCAATATCCTGCCTATGTTCGGCACCCCTTTCAAATCGACGGGAAACGCAATCGTGCGCACCTTCGGACAGTTCTCCGATACCGCTCTCTTTCTTCCCTTACTCGGCACCTATCGCTACAAAAAGGGCGACGGTAAAAAAATCATGCTCTCCTACGGACTGGGCGCCGTATTCGTTTTATTTTTTCTCGCGGTATTCTATGGCATATTCGCCTCCCTCGCCCCTAAGCAGCCCTACGCTTTCGCCAAAATCGGTCAGTATTTCGGGGCCCTTTCCGTCGTCGGAAGATTCGATTTGCTGCTTACCTATCTCATGACCGTCGTGCTCCTCTTCTATTGCTGTTTTCCTTTACAGCTTTCCGTGCACTGCTTCTGCAAGGCCGTGAACACCGAAAGAAAAGTATGGGTCTCCGCCGCTCTGAACATCGGCCTGCTCGCCTTTTCCATTTTAAGCACAAAATATTACAATGTGCTCTACGAAACCATTATGGGAAAACTATTCTGGATCTTTATCCTCTTCGCCGATCTCGTGCCCCTTCTCGCCCTCTGTCTCCGTCGCAGGGACAGCGGAAAGGAAGCTCCGAAAAAGAAAAAAACGAAAAAGGAGGCAACTTATGCATAGCAGAAATTCCGTAAGATACTATCTGATCGTTGCGGCCGTCCTCATTTTCCTTTTCTTCTCCAATGACTTCGGTCTCACCGACGTGCAAAAGACCGCCATCGTCATGGCCGCCGGAATCGACCGAGAAGGACCTACCTTTATCCTGACCGCTCAAATCGCCGTGCCTCAGTCCTCCGACCAAGGGGAACAGGCTCAGGCCGTACAGATAGAGAGCCGCGGCGAAACCGTGGCCGAGGCCTTTAACCAAATCAACGCCAAGACGGGCTGGTATCCCAAGCTCGTGTTCTGCAACCTGCTCGTGCTCGGCGAGGACACGATAAAGAGCAACGTATTCGACGCGCTCGACTTCTTCATACGCGACGAATACATGTCCGACAACTGTTTCGTCGCCGCTTGCGAGGGAACGGCCAAGGAGATCCTCAACACCCAAACGCCCATCGATCCGATGTCCGGCGTGGCCGCGCAAAAAGTGCTCTCTGCGCACGCCGCGCGCGTCGGCACCGTAGCTCCCATGACGCTGAGAGAATTTTCCATCGGATATTTCAACGACAACAAGAGCGGATATATGCCTATCCTCAAACCGGAAAGCGAACAGGAGTCTTCGGGGGCAAAAGGCGGAGAGGGACAAAAACAGGGGGAAAGCGGACAGGAAGAACAAAAATCGGAGGAAGGACAGAACGCCGGTGCCTTTTTACCGTATATTCCCGCTGCGGCGGGCAGCTCGACACAGAGCGCCGGCGGGCAAAAAGCACAAGGAGAGGAAGAAAAAAAAGTTTTCAGCGCCGCGGAAACCGCCCTCTTTTACGACGGAATTTATGCGGATAAGCTCGATCCCGATGAGACCTTCGCGTTCAGCATGGTCATGGATAAGCTGCGGCTCGCCTCTTATACGCCCGTGAGCGACGGCGTACCCTATACGCTCATCGTCAAACACAATCAGCCTTCCGTCAAGTTTTCCGTGGATAAAAACGCTACGGCAAAGCTGAACATCAAGCTCAAAGTGACAGCCGGTTTACAGGGAACCGCCTTTTCTCAATCCGTTCACGAAATGGCCAATTCGGGAAACGTGCCCGAAAAGGTATTCGAGGACGCTTCCAAGGACTTGACGGAAAAAATTACCCGCGTCTTTGAAAAGAGCAAAAAGACCAAGTGCGATATTTTTAACGTCGTAGGTCGGCTGAAAAAATTTGAGAACAAATATTTCTCCGCCTTTCACGAGAACCTGCTCGACCGACTCGTTTTCAGCGTCGACGTCCGCTTCGACAGCCTGCGATAAAAATGTGACGGAGTTTTACCAAAATTTCACAAAAAAAATTTCCAAAAACCCCTTGACAAATTCAAAATCTGTGCTATAATATAAGTACAAAAGATAAGAACGACCAAAAGTTGTGACTATCTTTCAGTAACAAGGAGCACAGACCAATGAACAACTAACTCTCAGCGCCAAAAGTCGATTGGCACGAGCCGCGGGGACGCGGCACAGTTACAACCGAACCGAAAGGTTACGTGAAGAAAGGAGGTTTCAAAAAACGAGATGAAATTGTTTCTGAGATTCCGGACCCTTTACGCAGAATTGAAAGTGAGGTGCTACTCCAATGTACAGTGAAATCGAGGAGTCTATAAAGAGTTAAATCCCGTGGGCAACGGCAATCAGCGCGGAAAACAACAGGACACCGCAGCCCGGAGATAGTTCCGGAAAGGTACGGGTAAGACGAAAAAAGGACTCCGTACAATTAAATATCTTCTGAACAAAAATTTCCCCCGCAAGCGCGCTTGCGGGGGTTAACTTTTTGAACGGGCAACGAATTTTAAGCCAAGGGATTTTCGCTCGACAACAGTCGGAGCAGCTTTCCGTCGCGCGCGACGACTCCGCCGCCCGTAACGGCGGCGAACTGCGGCTCGTCGCAGACATGGACGCGCATATCGAGATTTTTTGCGATATATTCCGGCACAAAGGAAATCTTGGCCACGCCGCCCGAAAGATAGACTCCGTTCTGATTGACCGCAGCCGCCACTTCCGCGGGCAGCTTCTGCAATACTAAAGAAGCATATTCCAAAATTTTATCGATGTATACCCGAATACACCCTTCTATCTCCGAAGCCTGCACCGAAGCCGATCCGGGGCGCTGCGCGGAGACGAGGCTCCCTTCCACCACCGTCGTGCCGCGCGCTCCGAGCGCCAGAGAGCCGATTTCATTCTTGACGCGCTCCGCGCTCAACGCGCCGATTCTCAGCCCCTTGCACGCTTCTATCCGCTCGATGATATTCGCGTCCATGTTATTCCCGCCGATATTCATGGACAGCCCCGCTATAATTCCGTCCAGAGACACCACCGCCGCGTTCGTTACGCCGCCGCCGATGTCCAGACAAAATACGGGATTCGCTTCTCCTAAAACCGCATCCTCGCCGAGCGCCGCCAAAAACGGCGCCTCTACGAATCGGATTCTTTTCAGCCCGCATTCTTCCCCGAGCGCCGCATAGTCCGCTTTCAGGCGCTCCGAAGCGCCGCAGGGCACGGAAAACAGCGTTTCGGAGCGTTTCAGGCGCGCGGATTTTATCCCGATGCGGGAGAGAAATTCTTTCAGCATGACGACCGCCAAACGGGCGTCTACGATCTCCCCTTCGTATACGGGAAATACGATTTCCGTGAACTCCGCCGTCTTGCCGACCAGCTTTTTCGCGTCCTTGCCGATGGCTTTGATTTCCCGTTCCGCGCCGCTCACCGCCACGCACGAGGGCTCCGCGAGAACGATTCCGTTGCTCGCGTCTGCACGGTATATCTTCGTCACGGACGAACCCAAATCTATCGCAAGTTTTATCATATCCGAACTCCTTGAAAAAATTATCTTCCGCCGAAAAGCAGCGGCGTCAACAGCTCGCGGCAAAGCTCCAACGGAAGCCCTACAACGTTGCTGTAACTGCCCGTTATCCGCTTCGCAAGCCCCCCGTCCTGTATCCCGTATGCGCCCGCTTTATCCATCGGCGAGCCGCCCGCGACGTATTCCCCGATCCACTCCTCGGACAGAGGATAAAATTCCACTTCCGTGCGTTCGGCGCGCACCGTCTTTTCCCCGCCCGGAAGAATGAGACACACGCCCGTAAAGACCTCGTGCGTCCGCCCCGACAGCGCCGACAACATGCGGAAGGCGTCCGCGGCGTCCTTGGGCTTTCCGAGAATTTTTCCGTCCAAGGCGACCACCGTATCCGCACCGAGAACCGCACACTCCCGATTTTGAATAAGCGCCGCTACCTCCTCCGCTTTCCGCCGCGCGAGCTCCTTCACCGTCTCTTCGGGGGAAAGGGAAGGATCCGCGCGCTCCTCGCCCTTCGCGGGAAGCACCCGAAAATCGGGAACGAGCTCTTTCAAAAGCTCCCGTCTCCTCGGAGAAGCGCTGGCAAGAACAATTTTCATGTTTTCTCCTTCCGATTAACCGAAGTGCCGCTTTTCCCGAAAGGCAGAAGCGGCACTTTATCCTTTTTTTCTTTTTCTCAGAGGATTTCCAGATTTTTTCTGAAAGCCTTCTTAAACTCCCCGTTCGCCGTGGAAGCGTCGCGGATTTCCAGCGCCGCGTCTCCCGCGACCTCCGTCTTCATGATGACCGAATCGCCGAGAACATCGCAGTTCACGCCCGTCACCATGCCCGACATGCTCCTGTCCAGACTTTCGGCGATCCGAAGAAGAACGCCCAGCTTCTTCACCGCGTCGAGATCCTCTTCGAGAACGATGTCCTTGTATTTCTGCCATTCCGCAAGCGAGATGTCCTCCTTCTTATGGCAGCACGCCACAAACGCCGCAAGCACGATTTCCCGATGCGTCGCCCCGTACAGGCAGGAATTGAGAATCATATAACAGCTGTGCTTCTGATGATTATAGTATTTAATCCGCATGCCGCAGTCGTGCAGGCTCGCCGCGATTTTCAATACTTTCAGATACTGACGGGAAAACTTATGCAATACCCGAAGCTGCTTGAAGAGCTGAATGGACAGATGCACCACGTGTTCCACGTGCTTGGGATCGCAATCGTAATAGCGCACCAGCGTTTCGAGACTGTAACTCAAAACGTCGGACACCGGCTTTTCCAGCGTGACGGGAAGCGCCTGATTGAACATGATTCCCTCTCTCAATCCGCTGCCGCCGATCGTGAACTTTTCGATGTTCATATAAGTAACGAACGCTTTGACAATCGCCATCGCCGCGGGCATGATGTCCGCACGGGCGGGGGAGAGTCCCTTGATCTTCTTGCGCTTGTCGATGTCCAACACTTTGATCATGTCGTAAATATTCGTAAAATCCTCTACGGCCAAATTGTAGTTATGCACCGTATCGAGCGGATATTTCTTGACGAGCTTGCTGATTTTGAACAGGTTCCTGAACGACCCGCCCACGCCGATCATCTGCGTTTCGGGATCCACCTCTTTCAGCCAAGGCTGCTTTTTGAGCTGCTCGGTGAAAAATTCCTCGATTTTCCCCGCCGCTTCCTCGGGCGTGCAATCCCCCGCGAACAGATCCGTGAGCGTCACCGCTCCGAAGGGAAGCGTCGCGTAATTGAGCATGTTCCGACGGTTGTAATAGACGATTTTCGTACTTCCGCCGCCGATCTCCAGAATCAGCCCCTTGGGAATATCCATCGTATTGATGACGCCGCGATAGACGAGCGTCGCTTCCTCTTCCTCCGAAAGCACGCGGATCTTTATATTGCAAGTCGCCTGTATCTCGTCCAAAAAGGAGCGCTGATTTTTTGCGCGGCGGACCGCCGCCGTCGCAACCGCGATGATTCTGTCCACAGAGCTCGAATCGCAAAGGCGCTTGAACATTTTCAGCGTCTTGATCGTCTCCGCCACTCTCTGCGGCTTCAAAAAGCCGTCTCTGTCCATATCCTGACCGAGACGCACGCTCTCTTTCAGCTCGTCCACGACCATGAAATGCCCTTCCGTGAACAAGTTGACGATGACCAATCTCGCCGAATTGGAACCCAAATCGATAATACCTATTTTTTCCACTTTTCTTTTACCTCGATTCCGCGCAAAAACCGCCCTGTTCGGACGTTTCGCGCTGTGTGATATTTTCAAATTTTTGTAAACCGGAAAATTTTTGACCGAAATTTTTTCGGCCCGGACGCTTTAACGCCCTTTACAACCTATTATTACCCATAATAAGTTTTCCCATAGTTTATCACATAAAAACGTATTTGTCCATACCCTTTTGAAAAATTTTTTGTAAATTTACGAAATTTTTTTTGTATTTGACACTTTCAGACATTTTTCGAGCTCCTTTTTTGTGCAACTTTTTCACGAATTTTCTTCGTACTCTCCCGAAAAAGTATGAGAAAGAGACTGTCTGCTTCCCTTGCAGACCTGTCTCTTATACACATCTCCGAGCCCACGAGACGGAGCTACATCTCG
>ENA-OYXS01000082-OYXS01000082.1-human-gut-metagenome-genome-assembly--contig:-NODE-82-length-42177-cov-5.733109_pt1 | contig 42177 bp, 30 predicted proteins | sample MGYA00243240_ERZ653429 | MGnify/ENA primary metagenome ERZ653429 (study PRJEB26926, sample SAMN06164958) | human gut metagenome | biome: ENVO:00009003; feature: ENVO:2100002; material: ENVO:00002003... | reverse complement strand
ACAGAGCCACGTCTGCCCGGCCGACTACTCCGAAGGTTCCGAAATGGATACGCTCGTCAAGACGATCATCGACAAGATCGAGGCGGATCACCGGCTGGAGCTGCTCGAAACTCCCCGCACGTAGCACAAAGGAATCCGTTGCGATTCGACGGAAAGCCATCACCCGGGTTCCGCAAAAACACACAGCACACGCAAGCAATCCGAAATGATCCGGAAATTCGACGAAACCGAACAATACGATACGTCTATGAAAATCATCTTTGCAACCAATAACGCCCACAAATTGAGTGAAGTGCAGGCCGTTCTCGGCCCGGATTTCGAACTCGTCACACCCCGTTCGGTCGGCATCACCGAGGAGATACCCGAACAACAGGACACCATCGCGGGAAACGCTTCGCAGAAAGCCCGCTACGTTCATGACCGCACGGGCTGCGACTGCTTCGCCGACGACACGGGACTCGAAGTCGAAGCATTGGGCGGTGCACCGGGTGTGCACTCGGCCCGCTACGCCACCGACGGGCACGACTTCGCCGCCAACAACGAACTCCTGCTCCGCAACCTGGAGGGCGTCGGCGACCGCCGGGCCCGGTTCCGCACCGTGATCTCGCTGATTCTCGACGGCGAGGAGCATCTTTTCGAAGGAATCGTCGAGGGACACATCGCCCAATGCGCCTCCGGTTCCGAAGGCTTCGGCTACGACCCGCTCTTCATTCCCGAAGGGAGTACCAAGACCTACGCAGAAATGACCCCTGCCGAGAAAAACGCTCTTTCGCACCGGGGCCGCGCCGTGCGTAAATTAGCAGAATTTTTGCATAACCGGGGGAAATAAGCTACCTTTGCCCCGCTTATGGAAATGAAACGATACCAAAAGGAGGAGAACTTCTCGCCCGAGAAGATCGCAAAACTCCGCGAACACTATAAGGCGATTCTCGAACTGCTGGGCGAAGACCCGGCACGCGAGGGACTGCTCAAAACCCCCGAACGGGTGGCCAAGGCCATGTCGTTCCTCACGCAGGGTTACGAGGACGATCCGCTGTCGATCATCCGCTCGGCGACCTTCAAGGAGGAGTACCGGCAGATGGTGCTGGTGAAGGACATCGAATTATACTCGCTCTGCGAGCACCACATGCTGCCTTTCTACGGCAAGGCGCACGTGGCGTACATCCCCAACGGCTACATCACGGGCCTCTCGAAAATCGCCCGCGTGGTGGAGAGTTTCGCCCGCCGCCTGCAGGTGCAGGAGCGCCTGACGGTACAGATCCGCGACTGCATCCAGGAAGCTCTCAACCCGATGGGCGTCGCCGTCGTGATCGAAGCCAGCCATATGTGTATGCAGATGCGGGGCGTCGAAAAGCAGGGTTCGGCCACGACTACCTCGGCATTCACCGGAGTATTCCTCTCGCACCCGCCTACGCGCCAGGAGTTCATGACGCTGATTAGCAACAAATACCGGTAAAATAACGACGGCCGCCCGTTTGCGACGGCCTGCAATCCGATAGAAAAACGCCCGATTCTCGGGCGTTTTTTATTTTTGCGTTTACTGCTTCAGCGGACCTCTTTAGGTGCACAGCGCCCCGAGTTCCCTCCTAAAGGATGAGCCGAATTACAGACGCGGCGCAGGTCCGCGAACAAGCGCCCCCGGATTCGGCGCTGCAATCGTCGGATAAGAGTGTAAATTGAAAGATATGATTGCCTTTATTTCAGCCCCGGAGGAGAGGGCATGGCAGAATTTCGCACAAGCGGCGTCAGAACAGCTCCAACTGGTCGATTCCGGCATTGAACGTCAGCCGGTGGTGAGGCGTAAGCCCGTAACGACGGATCGCCAGGCGATGTTCGCGGGTCGGATAACCTTTGTTGCGCTCCCAACCGTATTCGGGGAAATCTCCGGCGAGGCGCTCCATATATTCGTCGCGGTGGGTCTTGGCCAGCACCGACGCGGCGGCAATATCCGCATATTTGCCGTCCCCCTTGACGATGCAGCGATACGGAATATCGAGCGTCGTGCGGAACCGGTTGCCGTCGATCGCCAGAAATCCCGGACGGATCGGCAACTCCGCGACCGCCAGCGACATCCCTTCGAACGAAGCGTTCAGGATGTTGATCTGATCGATCCGCTCGGCAGAAACGGCCTTCACGACCCAGGCAAGGGCCTCGCGCTCGACGATCGCACGCAACAAATCGCGCTGACGCGCGGTCATCTGCTTCGAATCGTTCAGCAACGGATGGCTGAAGTCCGGAGGCAGCATCACCGCAGCGGCAAAAACAGGCCCTGCGAGGCACCCGCGCCCCGCCTCGTCGCACCCGGCTTCGGGCAGCTCTTTCTGGTAGCAGTTCTCCAACATCCGAAACAAAGTTATTATCGCACGATTTCGATGCCCCCTTCGAAAACGGACAAGCCAGCGCCGATCTCCGCAAAAACAAGGGAACCCGGGGTATGCGCCGAAACGCTTCGGACCTCCCCGAAATACCGCACGCATTTTTGCAAAATTAAAAATATCGGCAATCATATCCAATTTTACACCGACGTTTCGATCGCCCCGGATTTGCCGGAGCCTCCCCGAAATTCCTCCGAAAGGCAGGAGGCAGGCTTCAGTACGGAACCGTAACTACCGCCCAAGGCGGCAGACAACGGCCGTTCGAGGCAAAGTCCCGGGACCAGAAACAGATCCGGAATAAAATCGTATATGGTTCCAAAATAATTACGGTTTCGTCCGCTTTTTTCCTAATTTTGTAGCCGGGATTATATACTCCAATGTACCTTTGGGGGAGTGTTGCGCCCCGAGTTCCCTCCGAGGAGGAAATTTAGGGGAGGGCAGCCTTACAGGCGCGGCTTCGGACCACGAATAAGCGCCCCTCGGATTCGGCGCTGCAATCGTCGGATAAGAGTGTGCATCGAAAGATATAATTGCCTTTGTAGCGGCCGTTTCCGACAAGCGAACGCAATGCTGAATTTTCGGCACCTTGCCGGGAACAGAAACCGCAGCCCGCATTCGGACAAAACCATCGTCGAACCATGAAACCGGACATTATCCGCCAACCCTTACTGCTGGCCATCGCGTCCATACTGGTCGTCATCGCAGCCGCCATGACGACCGGGACAACTATTTCACCGGCTCCGGAAACGATGATTTCCACCCCGCTGGGTGACCTGATCGGCTTGTTCCAGGAACGATTCCCCCGCTGCTCCCGCATCCTTTGCGGCGGCCTGCTCCTACTGACGGGCATTCTCTGCGGGAGGCTGGCGGTCCGCTACGGACTCTACCCCGTCAGCAGTACGCTGACCATCCCCCTGTACGGACTGGTCGCCTGCGGAATCCTCCTGGGGCAGGAGTATCTGACGGAATCCGTCGCAGCGTTCGTCCTGCTGTTATCGACCCAGAACTTCTTCGCCTGCTTCCGCAACGGCTACGCGATCGGAGCCGTGTTCCGGGCTTCGTTTTTCCTGGGGCTGCTGCCACTGCTCTATGCCCCGCTGCTTCCCCTGCCGCTGTTGGTCCTGGCCGCAGCATTCTGTTTCCGACGGACCTTGCGCGAAGTCTTCGTATCGCTGTGCAGCGTCGTACTCCCTTTTCTGGCTGTCTGCTACATCGCCTGGGGGCAGGGAGCCAATCCCCTGGATACCCCCGCCGGATTATGGCACTCCTTCGTCAGCGACAGCGGATACCGGATTTTCGCCAATACGCCTCCGCTCGTCCCCGCACTTCTCGGAATCGTCCTTTTCATCGTACTCTGCGCCATCTTCTTCGGACTCATCAGTTTCCGCACGGTAAGCATCAAAGCCCGGGGCATGCTGACCTACACCATCCTGCTCTTTACGGTGACGGGCTGCCTGATAGCGGTACCGAGCGTCACGCCGGGACTGCTGGCCGTCGCAGCCGTACCCGCAGCACTGCTCATGCCCCTGACCTTCATCCGCATCCAACGTACCGTCGGAACTCTGCTGTATCTCATTTTGTACATCACTTGCATTGTAAATATATTGCAATAAAAAACGCGTAAAATGTTGAAATAGTATATATTTTAACATTTTCGATCTAATTTTTTCCTATTTTAATTTGAAATATACAACCTTAGATTGTATATTTGATTCATAATCTTCGATAAAAGGCTATGGACACCGGCCTTCATCGAGCCATAAAATCTTCCGATTATGAACGAATCCTACGACACCCAAACCGTTAATCCGTCGATCGAAAAGTATGTATCGGCCTCCAACAACGGCATCGAAACCCATAAGTTCACCCGCTGCGTGATCGGATATATCCTCAACGGAGAAAAATACGTCTATTACGACGATAAATGCTACAAGTTCTCCCAGGGAGATCTTTTCTTCCTCGGTATGGGTTGCCACTATACCAAAAACATCCCCGCGCAGGGACATCCCTACGAACAGATCCTCGTTCGCTATACCTCGGAAGAGCTGCAACGCATCCTGCTGCACCTCAACATCGCCTACAAGCTGAATATCACCAACAACCACCAGTGCGACGACTGCCGTACCCTGAACCACGCCACGATGCCGGGCTGGAGTTCGATCCGGCGTTTTTTCAGCCACATCGACGATTGCCTCACGGAAGGATCGCTCCTGGACGACCCGACCGCCGAAAACCTCAAAATGACCGAACTGCTCTACCTGATCGTTTCGCACGGGGATTGTTGCATCAAAAGCAAGCTGCTGGGCAACGTCGATGCGGCCCGGGACAACCTCCAGCAAATCGTCTATTCCAACATCTTTTCCGATATTTCGGTCGAGGAGATCGCAAAACGCTGCAACCGCTCCCTGACTTCGTTCAAAAAGGAATTTTTCCGCATCTACGGGACCTCGCCCCACCAATGGCTCATCCGGCAACGCCTGATCCATGCCCGGTTGCTTCTGATCTCGACCGACAAGGCGATCGCCGAAATCGGCACCGCATGCGCCTTTCCCAACACCTCGCACTTCATCAAACTCTTCCGCAAACAATACGGCATGACACCCGCGACCTACCGCAACCGGCATCGCGGACCCGAAGAGTTGCAGCCGACACCGCAAGCCGAAGCCGCCGTACGGGAAACAGCCGTTTCGGTAACGGCGTAACCTCATCCGACCCGACCCGCAAAGGCATGCTTCCGCCTCTGCAAACCGTCCTCTCCCGCACCTCGGGGACGGCGTGGTTCGCTTCGGGCCACCGCCGCGAATTTTCCGGCGGCAGGACACCGATTCGGATAAAATCCTTATCTTTGCGTGGAATCCGTTTTCCGTATCGACCGGCCGCATTTCGGCACGATTCGAACGAATTCGGCTCCGCGTCCGACCTTCACCGTCCCGGACGCGCCATAACGCATACGCCATGGAATTTTTCAATCGCATCATCACTCATTACGGCTGGGAAGGCACGGCCCTCGCGGGCGTCCTTCTGGTCATGTTCGGGATCCAGTTATATTACTACCTGTTCGTTTACGGGCGCATACCCAAATACAAGGACACCCGGCGTCCGGAGATCCTCTCCGAAACCCCTCCGGTATCGGTGGTGATTCCCCTCTTCTCGGAAGATTACGCCTTCGTGGAGGAGATCCTGCCGCTCATCGTCGCCCAGGAGTACCCCGACTTCGAAGTGGTGATCGTCTATGTAGGCCGGGACACCGACTTCTACGACGACCTGGTCCGCATCAAACAGTCGTTCCCACAGATTACGGCCACCAAGATCGAACTGAATCCCCGCTTCCCGATCTCGCCCAAAATGGCGCTCAACGTCGGGATCAAATCGGCCCATTACGAGCACCTTCTCTTCACCACACCGGACGTGTACCCCTCCTCGGACCGCTGGCTCTCGCTCATGGCGAACGGCTTCCGGCGCGGCGAAATCGTGCTCGGCTACTGCGGCATGGAGCGCGGGAAAGGGTTTGCGAGCTACCTGATCCGCACCTGGCGGATGATGCACTCGGTGGACTGGATCTCAAGCGCCGTATGCGGCAGACCCTACCGGGGCATGCGCCAGAACTACGGATTCACCAAGCGGCTCTATTTCGGCGCCAACGGCTTCAGCCACCTCAATATGAATATCGGCGAAGACGATTTGTTCATGTCGCGGATCATCGCCCCCGGCAATGTCAGCGTGGTCCTCTCTCCCCGCGCCACCCTGCGTGAAAAGAGCTGGGGAGGGCTCAAGTGGTGGATCGGCACCCAGCGTTTCTTCGGGGGAGCCATTCCTTTTTATCCCTTGTGGGTCAAGAACTTCATCCAGTGGGAACTGGGCAGCCGCATTCTCTTCTGGCTGGCGGCGATCGTCGCCCTGGCGGTGATGCCCTGGGAATTCAAGATCGCCGCAGGGGTACTGCTGCTCGCGCGTTTTGCGATCGTACTCGTCGAGGCGCGGCGCATCAGCCGCCGCCTGGGTGAAGAGAAAATCTGCGGACGTTACTTCCTGTACGACCTGCTGAGTCCGTTTTTCGCCCTGCTGCTGGGGCTGTTGCTGCTGCGCAAAGACGAGCGGGTATGGAGATAGCCGACTATATCATAGCCGACGACCGGGTGCTCGTGGAGCTGGTATTGCAGGGCGACAACATCGCCTTCGAATACCTTTTCGAGCGTTACAAGGAGGCTATACACCGGCTTTTCATACAGCGCACCAACAACCCCCTGGACGCCGACGACCTGCTGCAGGAAACCTTCATCAAAGTCTATATCAACATCCACCGCTACAACCCGGCCTACACCTTCGGACAGTGGGTTTACACCATCGCCCGGAACACCTTCGTCGATTTCATCCGGCGGCGCCAGGAGGACCTGCCCATCGACGACAAATTCACGGCACCGCCCTCCAACAACCCCACGCCCGAAGAGAACATCATCCGCAAACAGCAGCGCACGCAGATCGAACGCTACCTCCAGGCCATGCCGCCGCGCTACCGACAACTGATCGTCATGCGTTTCTTCGAAGAGTACTCCTACGAAGAGATCGCCATGAAGCTCGAACTCCCGCTGGGCACCGTCAAGACCCAGATCCACCGCGCCCGGGAGCAGATGTGCCGCCTGATCGCCGCAGATGAAAAATCCTGACGTTTCCGACCGGCGAACGCCGCAGAACGAACCACTCCGACCTGCCTAAAAAAAACTTCAACGCCCACAAACCTTATGATTGCCCTGATCGACAAATACTTCCCCGACCTGACCCGCCCGCAGCGCGGGCAATTCGAAGCGCTGTACGCACTGTACGCCGACTGGAACACCAAGATCAACGTGATCTCGCGCAAGGATTTCGACCAACTTTACCTGCGGCACGTGCTGCACTCGCTCTCCATCGCCAAGGTCTGCCCCTTCGCCCCGGGAGCGCGGGTGCTCGACGTGGGGTGCGGCGGCGGCTTCCCGTCCGTTCCGCTGGCGATCCTCTTCCCCGAGGCGCATTTCACGGCCGTGGACTCGATCGGCAAGAAAATCAAGGTCGTACAGGGCGTTGCGGAGGGACTCGGCCTCGCCAACCTCACCCCCCTCTGCGCCCGGGCCGAAACGCTTCCCGAACGGTACGACTATGTGGTTTCCCGCGCCGTGACGGAGATGCCGACCTTCGTCGGCTGGGTCTGGGATAAGATCGACCGGGGGCAAAAGGGCGCCCTGCCCAACGGCATCCTCTACCTCAAGGGCGGCGACCTCGCGGACGAGTTGAGCCGTACCGGTATGAAGTGGACGGAGTACCCGATCCCCGCATTCTTCGACGAAGCGTTCTTCGAAACCAAAAAGGTGGTGTACGCCGCCAAATAAACGGGGATTCACCCGACGACCGTTCCGACTGCCTGGCCATGCAGGAACTGTAAAAGGCCCCGCAGACGAAAGACAGGCCCGATTATGAAATCGTACCGTCCCGATTTTTCGGAATCGCAACTCAAGGCCTCTACCACCGGGAAGGGGCGAGAAGCCGGAACAAACGACCCGAATGCCGCGAAACGGCAGTAGCCGACAGCGGAAAACCATCCGGCAACAGGGAAGGCAGGAAGAACAATGCTAAAAATTCAGAAATTCAAACGACATAGCCTTATGAAAGAAACAGTACTGGTAACGGGCGGCGCCGGATACATCGGATCGCACACGGCCGTCGAGCTGATCCAGGCCGGATTCGATGTGGTGATCGCCGACAACCTCTCGAACTCCGACCTTCAGGCCGTGGAGGGCGTCCGCCGCATCACGAGCGCCGAAGTGCCTTTCGAGCAGATCGACTGCTGCGACCTGCAAGCGATGCGGCGGCTGTTCGAACGCCACGAATTCCGTTCGGTCATCCACTTCGCCGCGTCAAAAGCGGTCGGGGAGTCGGTCGCCGAACCGCTCAAATACTACCGCAACAACCTGCTTTCGTTCCTGAACGTCGTGGAGCTGATGCGCGATTTCGGGCGGCCCAACATCCTCTTTTCCTCCTCCTGCACCGTATATGGCGAACCCGACGCCCAGCCCGTCACCGAACAGACGCCCCGCAAGCCCGCCACGTCGCCTTACGGCAACACCAAACAGATCTCCGAAGACATCCTGCGCGACGCCATCGCCGCCCATCCCGGTCTGCGGGGCATCGCCCTGCGCTACTTCAACCCGATCGGCTCGCATCCCTCGGCCCTGATCGGCGAGCTTCCGCGCGGCGTACCCCAGAACCTGGTCCCCTATGTGACGCAGACCGCCGCCGGGATCCGCGAATGCCTGAGCATCTTCGGCAACGACTATCCGACGCCCGACGGCACCTGCATCCGCGACTACATCGACATCGTCGATCTGGCCCGCGCCCACGTAGCTGCCCTGCACCGCCTGATCGAAGAGCGCAGCGCCACCCCTTACGAGGTCTTCAACGTCGGCACCGGCCGGGGCGTTTCGGTCCTGGAGCTGGTCCGCGGATTCGAACGGGCCAACGGACTGAAACTCAACTACCGCTTCGCGCCTCGCCGCGCCGGAGACATCACGGCGATCTGGGCCGATCCCACGCTGGCGAACACCCTCCTGGGCTGGCGTGCCGAACGGCCGCTCGAAGAAACGCTCCGCACGGCCTGGCAATGGCAGCTGCACCTGGGGCAGAGATAACCTTCCCACAGACAGAAGATATTGCGGAGAGCGCATCCGGAGCCGTTCCGGATGCGCTCTCCGCATACTCCTCCCTCCCGCTCCGACATCCGGCCCCGGCACTTCCTTCGCACCGGACCGACCGCCTCCCCTGCGCCTGCAAAGGCTTTTTTCATCTTTTTCGCAAGAGAAAGGAGAAGCGATTGATATTTTTTGTATTTTTGCATCAATTGGGAAAATAATGAACTTAAAATGCCGAAATTGCATGAAGAGAAGGTAAACGTCCTGAAAAAACCGGAATGGCTGAAAATCCGGCTTCACCGCACCGCGGAATACGCGGACGTGCAACGCATCGTCAGGGACCACTCCCTGCATACGATCTGCAACAGCGGTCTATGCCCGAACAAAGCCGAATGCTGGAGCCGCAGGACGGCGACCTTCATGATACTGGGTGAAATCTGTACGCGCAACTGTCGATTCTGCGCCACCCTTTCGGGTCGGCCTCTGCCGCCCGATCCTTCAGAACCCGCCAAACTCGCCGAAAGCGTCCGTTTGATGGGATTGCGGCATGTGGTGGTAACCTCCGTTACACGCGATGACCTGCCCGACGGCGGCGCGGCCCACTGGGCCGAATGCGTCCGCGCGATCCGGGCGGAAAATCCCGACGTCACAATTGAGCTCCTTATTCCCGATCTGGATGCGAAACCCGACCTGCTGGACACGGTGATCGCCTCCGGGCCCGATATCATCGGGCACAACATCGAAACCACCGAACGGCTGACCCCCCTGGTGCGTTCGCGGGCCCGTTACCGTACGAGCCTCGACGTGCTGCGCTATTTAAGCGAAAAGGGCGCCGTCGCCAAGAGCGGCCTGATGGTCGGACTCGGTGAGAGCGATGAAGAAGTTTTACAGACCTTGCGCGACCTGCACGCCGCCGGCGTGGAGATCGTGACCCTCGGCCAGTACCTTCGTCCCACTCTGGAGCATCACCCCGTTGCGGCGTACATTACTCCCGAAAAATTCGACTGGTACCGGCAGCAGGCGCTCGACATGGGCTTCAGCTACTGCGCGAGCGGTCCGATGGTGCGTTCGTCGTACCTGGCGGACGAAGCGCTCGGCTCGGTGCGTCTGAAGCGACAGGTTTCCGCGAAAGCCTGAGTCTTCCCGCCGCGCGGGAAAAGGTCTGCGACAAAGAAAGTGTTGAACCGACGCTTTCCGGATTTACGGTATCCGTACGGAGCCGGACGGAGAGGTGTCGTAACGTAATTTACGATGTTTGTCGAATACCGGGACCTCGGACAAATGGACTACAAAGCCTGCTGGGAGTACCAGCAGAGGCTTTTCGACACCCTCCTGCGGGCCAAGGGAACCCCGGCGGAGGGCGCGGGCTATTTGCTCCTGGTGGAGCATCCGGCGGTCTATACCCTCGGCAAGAGCGGCCATGCGGAGAACCTGCTGGTCGGCGAAGAGTATCTGCGCAGCATCGGCGCCGAATTTTACCACATCGACCGGGGCGGCGACATCACCTTCCACGGGCCGGGACAGATCGTGGGCTACCCGATCCTCGACCTGGAGCGCATCGGACTTTCGCTGCGCGACTACATCGACGCGCTCGAGGGCGCAGTCATCCGGACGGTAGCCCGTTACGGCATCCGGGCCGGACGCATCGCCGGCGCCTCGGGCGTCTGGATCGAAGGAGCGCAGCCGGCGCGTAAGATCTGCGCGATCGGTGTGCGGGCGTCGCGTTACGTGACCATGCACGGCTTCGCACTCAATGTGGCAACCGATTTGCGTTATTTCACCCATATCAACCCCTGCGGGTTTACGGACCGGGGTGCCACGTCGATCGAAAAGGAGATCGGTCGCCCGGTTCCGATGGAGGAGGTCAAACGACGCCTCGTCGAAGATTTATGCGAGAATTTGAATGTTAAAATATATAAATAATAACAAATATGCCCATAGAAAAACGATGGGTAGTGAAGCCTCAGGGGAATCCGGAGGCGGTTGCCGCGATGGCTGCCGCGACGGGCATCTCCCCGGTCCTGGCCAATCTACTCGTACAGAGAGGCATAGACACGTTAGAGAAGGCTAAGAAATTTTTCAACCCCCAGCTTTCGGACCTGCACGACCCGTTCCTGATGAAGGATATGGACAAGGCGGTCGAACGGGTGGAGCGGGCCGTCCGCAACCGTGAGAAGATCATGGTGTACGGCGACTACGACGTCGATGGCACGACCGCCGTCGCGCTGGTTTATAAATTTCTGCGCCAGATAGGTCACAAGGACCTGTTGTTCTACATCCCGGATCGTTATACCGAAGGTTACGGTATCTCGACCAAGGGCATCGACCACGCCGCACGCAAGGGTGCGACGCTGATCATCGCCCTGGACTGTGGCATCAAAGCCATAGAGAAAGTGGACTATGCCAAACGCAAGGGCGTGGATTTCATCATCTGCGACCATCACCTCCCGGCCGAGGAAATTCCCCGCGCCGTAGCCGTTCTCGACCCCAAACGCGCCGACTGTTCCTATCCGTTCGACGAACTGTCGGGGTGCGGCGTGGGATTCAAGCTAGTGCAGGCCTACTGCCAGAAAAACGGAATTCCGTTCCAGCAAATCGAGCCGCTGCTCGACCTGCTGGCCGTCAGCATCGCCTCGGACATCGTTCCTCTGGTGGATGAAAACCGGATTTTAGCCCACTACGGGCTTCTGCGGCTCAACGCCTCCCCCTCGAAGGGGCTGCTCTCGATCATCAAGATCTGCGGCCTGGATCGACACAACATCACCATCGACGACATCGTCTTCAAAATCGGACCCCGCATCAACGCCGCAGGCCGTATGCGGATGGACGAAAACGACGAAAACGCCGCTCCTTCGGGCGGCTATGCGGCGGTCAATCTGCTGATCGAAGGCAACGAAAGCCTGGCCGAAGAGTTCGGCTCGGTGATCGACGGCTTCAACCAGGACCGCAAGTGCATCGACCGCAGCGTCACGCAGGAAGCCCACGACTTCATCGAGGCCCACGCGGAGCTGAAGGCCGCCAAGAGTACGGTGATCTACAACCCCCGCTGGATGAAGGGCATCGTGGGCATCGTGGCCTCCCGCCTGATCGAAACCTACTACCGCCCGACGGTGGTGCTCACGATGAGCAACGGGTTCGTCACGGGTTCAGCCCGCTCGGTGCCCGGCTTCGACCTCTATCAGGCGATCGAATCCTGTTCCGACCTGCTGGAGAACTTCGGCGGGCACATGTACGCAGCAGGACTCACGATGCGTCCCGAACGGGTCGAGGAGTTCACCCGCCGCTTCAATGCCTACGTCGAAGAGAACATCGACCCGATAACGCTGCAACCCCAGGTGGAGATCGACAGCGAACTCTTCTTCTCGAACATCACCCCGGCGTTCCGCCGCGACCTGAACCGTTTCCAGCCGTTCGGCCCCGGCAACCCCGCACCGGTATTCGTCACGCGGGGCGTGGTCAGCCACGGCGAGACGAAGCTCGTCGGCGCCGACTGCGAGCACCTGCGCATGGACCTGATGCAGCGCCAGAAACCCAACACGACGATTCAGACGATCGCCTTCCAGCAGCCGACCCACTACGAGTGGATCCGTGCGGGACATCCGATCGACGTCTGCTATCAGATCGTAGAGAACCACTACCGGGGCTCGGTTTCGGTACAGCTTCGCATCAAGGATATCAAACCCCTGCGGGGCAAGCAATAATACGGCCGGCGACGTCCGTAAAAACCGGAGCTTTCGGGCTCCGGTTTTTTACGTATCCCGCCCGACGACACCGGCGGCGGCATTCCGTCCGAATCGTCCCTTCCCGCTCCCGAAACGAAAAATCCGATACAACAAAGTCGGGTTTTAGTTTCTAATTATTAGAAAAATCACTACATTTGACACAAAATAGTAATTGTTAGACCTTTTCTACCCAATATGAGTAAACCCTTCAAGCGTTATCTCGTCACCTCGGCACTGCCCTACGCCAACGGCCCGGTACACATCGGCCACTTGGCGGGCGTCTATATCCCGTCGGATATCTACACGCGCTACCTGCGCCTGAAAGGATACGACGTGATCTCGGTCTGCGGCAGCGACGAGCACGGCGTGCCCATCACCATCAAGGCCCGCAAAGAGGGCGTCACGCCCCAGCAGATCGTCGATCGCTATCACCAGTTGATTAAATCGTCGTTCGAAGGGCTCGGCATGTCGTTCGACATCTACTCGCGCACCTCGTCGAAGACCCACGCCGCGACAGCGTCGGAGTTCTTCCGCAAGCTCTACGACGAAGGCAAATTCATCGAGCGGACTTCGGAGCAATACTACGACGAGGAGACCCAGACGTTCCTCGCCGACCGCTATATCGTGGGCACCTGCCCCCGCTGCGGCAACGACCGCGCCTACGGCGACCAATGCGAAAAGTGCGGATCGACCCTTTCGCCGGACGAACTGATCAACCCGCACAGCGCCGTGTCGGGTTCCGTACCCGTGAAACGCGCCACCAAGCATTGGTATCTGCCGTTGGACCAGTACGAAGGTTTCCTGCGCGAATGGATCCTCGAAGGGCACAAAGAGTGGAAAACCAACGTCTATGGGCAATGCAAGAGCTGGCTCGACGGCGGTCTGCAACCGCGTGCGGTCAGCCGTGACCTGGACTGGGGCATTCCCGTACCGGTCGAAGGGGCCGAAGGCAAGGTGCTCTACGTCTGGTTCGACGCGCCGATCGGCTACATCTCGGCGACCAAGGACCTGACGCCCGACTGGGAGAAATACTGGAAGGACGAAGCGACCAAAATGGTGCACTTCATCGGCAAGGACAACATCGTCTTCCACTGCATCGTCTTCCCGGCTATGCTCAAGGCGCACGGCGGCTACATCCTGCCTGAAAACGTCCCTGCCAACGAATTTCTGAACCTCGAGGGCGAAAAGATCTCGACCTCGCGCAACTGGGCCGTCTGGCTGCACGAATACCTGGCCGACTTCCCCGGCAAGGAGGACGTGTTGCGCTACGTGCTCTGCGCGAACGCCCCCGAAACCAAGGACAACGACTTCACCTGGAAGGACTTCCAGGCCCGTAACAACAACGAGCTGGTAGCCGTGCTGGGCAACTTCGTAAACCGGGCTTTAGTCCTGACACACAAATACTTCGACGGCACAGTGCCCGCCTGCGGCGCACTGACGGACTACGACCGCGAAACGCTTCGGGAACTCTCCGGCGCGAAGGAAGCCCTCGAAAACAACATCGAAAACTACCGGTTCCGCGAAGCCTTGAAGGAGGCGATGAACATCGCACGTCTGGGCAATAAATACCTGGCCGACACCGAACCGTGGAAACTCATCAAAACCGATCCCGAACGGGTCAAGACGATCCTGAACATCGCTTTGCAGATCACCGCAAACCTCTCGATCGCCATCGAACCGTTCATGCCCTTCTCGGCGAAAAAGATCGTCGGGATGTTGCAGGCAGGACCCTTCGGCTGGGAGAAACTGGGCAGCACCGACCTGCTCGCTGCCGGACATCGGATCGGCGAAGCCGTGCTTCTCTTCGAAAAGATCGAGGACGACGTAATCCAACGCCAGCTCGACAAGTTGGCGGCGACCAAAGCAGCGAACGCTTCGGCCGAAGCAGCACAACACGTTGAAGATCAAAAGAAAACAACGACTTTCGACGATTTTCAAAAGATGGATATCCGTATTTCGACGATCCTCGCCGCTGAAAAAGTCGCCAAGACGAAAAAGCTGTTGAAACTGACCGTCGATACGGGCATCGACAAGCGCGAAATCGTTTCGGGCATCGCCGAATACTACACACCCGAAGAACTCGTCGGGAAACAGGTACTCGTACTGGTGAATCTGGAACCGCGCGAACTGAAGGGCATCCTCTCCCGTGGCATGATTCTGATGGCCCAGGACGCTTCGGGCAAATTAAGGCTGTTACAACCTGACGATCAGACAAATCCGGGTGCGACAGTCGGATAATAAAGATATTTCTTGAACAAAAGATACAACCTTTAATATTAAAAAACAATGGAGAACATCGATTGGGGCTCTCTCGGCTTCAACTACATGAAGACCGATTTCAATGCCCGCTATACTTGCACGGACGGCAAGTGGAGCGAAATGGAAATTACAAGCGACGAGTACATCAACATGCACATGTCGGCATCCTGCCTTCACTACGGCACGGCTCTTTTCGAGGGCTTGAAAGCCTTCCGGGGCGCTGACGGCAAAGTACGTCTGTTCCGCGTCGAAGAGAATGCAAAACGCTTGCAGTCGTCGGCAAAACGCCTCTGCCTGCCCGTACCGACGATCGATATGATCGTCAAAGCCTGCGTAGAAGTGGTTAAGCGCAACGAGCGTTTCATCCCGCCCTACGGCACCGGCGCATCGTTCTACCTGCGTCCCGTTATGTTCGGAACGACGGCAGGACTGGGTGTAAAACCCTCCAAGGATGCTTTGCTGGTGGTTTACGGCTCGCCCGTAGGCGCTTACTTCAAAGGCGGCATCAAGCCGATGAAGGTCGCAATCGACCGCGAACAGGACCGTGCTGCTCCACGTGGAACAGGCGACGTGAAGGTGGGCGGTAACTATGCAGCCAGCCTTATGTCGGGCGAGCACGGACACGAGCTCGGCTATGCGAGCATCATGTACCTCGACGCAACCGAACACAAATACATCGAAGAGTGCGGTGCAGCCAACTTCTTCGGCATCAAGAACAACACGTATATCACGCCGAAGTCGAACTCCGTACTTCCGTCGATCACTAACAAGAGCCTCCGTCAATTGGCTCAAGACCTGGGTCTGAAGGTCGAGGAGCGTCATATTCCGGTGGACGAACTCCCGACTTTCGAGGAGTGCGGCGCTTGCGGTACGGCAGCTGTCATCTCGCCGATCGGCAGCATTTACGACATGGACACGAAGCAAACCTACACCTACGGCGACGAAGTAGGCAAGGTTTCTCTGCAACTCTATACGCTTTTGCAGGACATCCAGTACGGCCGCACCGAAGACAAACACAACTGGTGCACGATCGTCATGTAATCGACGCCTGCAAAACTCAAGAAAAAAGGATGTTCCACGTGGAACATCCTTTTTTCTTACTGCATATTTTCTTTGCCACCACTTACAAACAGCCGTAAAAAAATCGGGAATAGCCGCAGCTACTCCCGATATAAAAGATAGAAAAATACAATCGCACAATTTATCGACCGATCTTAATCCGCATTGATAAACGACAAATACATCCAAAAACGATTGTCAAATTTGGGAACATAGCGGTTAAACTGCATTACCCGATACTTTACCGACCGAATTTCACCAGCAACACATTCACATCCGCCGGAGAAACTCCGGGAATACGGGAAGCCTGCCCTATCGTCGCAGGTCGGATTCGGGTGAGTTTCTGCCGGGCTTCGATCGTCAGGGCATTCATCGAATGGAAATCGAAATCGGCCGGGATACGGATATTCTCCAGGCGATGCAATTTGTCGGCAATGAATTTCTCCCGTTCGATATACCCCTTGTACTTGATTTGGATCTCGGCTTCCTCGACGACCTCGGCATCCATCTCCTGCTCGCGCAGAAAATCGCCGAGCTTCGGTAAAACACCCGAGAGCAGATCGAAGGTCACATTGTTACGCATCAACAAGTCGTGCAGTTTCCGACCTTGCGAAATCGCGTCGCAACCGAGCGATTTCAAACAGTCGTTAATTTCGTCCGGTTTGACACTCAGTCCGCGAGCGAATGCTACGAGCGATTCTACGAGTCGATTTTTTTTGCAGAAACTATCGTACCTTTTTTGCGAAATCAGCCCGATTTTATATCCGATCGGAGTCAATCGAATGTCGGCATTATCCTGCCGCAAGAGAATCCGATACTCGGCACGCGAAGTGAACATACGATAAGGCTCATCCACCCCTTTGGTCACCAGGTCGTCGATCAATACCCCGATGTAGGCTTCGTCGCGTGCCAATACCAGCGGTTCCTCCCCCATCCTGCGGCGATGCGCATTGATACCGGCCATCACCCCCTGCGCCCCGGCCTCTTCATAGCCGGTCGTCCCGTTGATCTGGCCGGCGAAATAGAGTCCGTCCACCAGCTTGGTTTCGAGCGAATGGTGCAGTTGCGTCGGCAGGAAATAGTCGTACTCGATCGCATAACCCGGACGGAAAATATGCAGATCTTCGAACCCCTCGATGGCGTGCAATGCCTCCCACTGAATGTCCCAGGGCAACGACGAGGAGAACCCGTTCAGATAATATTCGTTGGTCGAACGACCCTCCGGCTCGAGAAAAAGCTGGTGCTGGTCCTTATCGGCGAATGTGTTGAGCTTGTCCTCGATACTCGGGCAATAACGGGGACCGATCCCCCGGATCGTACCGTTGAAAAGCGGCGAATCGCCGAAACCCTTCCGCAGAATGTCATGCACCTTCTTCGAAGTATAGACCAAAAAGCACGGAAGCTGATTCTGCACCGGATGCGTATCGGCGGAAAAGGAAAATTTCGAGGGATTTTCATCCCCGTATTGCGGTTCCAGAATTTCGAAATTGATCGTCCGCGCATCGAGTCGTGCAGGGGTCCCGGTCTTCATCCGGCCGGCTTCGAAACCCATCGCCACGAGCGATTCGGTCACTCCGTGCGAAGCCGAATCCCCCGCACGGCCGCCCTCGGCGTGTGAACGACCGCAATACATCACCCCCGCCAGAAACGTCCCGGCAGTCAGGATCACACAGTCGGCCGAGAACTCCACCCCCATCTGTGTCCGAATCCCGCGCACTTGCGGCCGACCCTCCTCCGCAGGCCGCTGCCCGAAGAGCAGTTCGACCGCAGTGTCCTGCCAAAGATAGAGGTTGGGGGTATTCTCCAGCGTACGCCGCCATTCGGCCGAGAAACGCGACTTATCGCACTGGGCCCGGGGACTCCACATCGCCGCCCCTTTCGAGCGGTTGAGCATGCGGAACTGGACAGCCGTAAGGTCGGTAATCCGCCCCATCTGCCCCCCTAAAGCATCTATCTCTCTGACTATCTGCCCTTTAGCAACACCGCCTACGGCCGGATTACAAGACATATCGGCCAACTTGGTCATGTCCATCGTCACGAGCAGCGTGCGGGAGCCGAGCCGCGCTGCCGCCGAAGCCGCCTCGCAGCCGGCATGACCGCCGCCGACCACGATGATATCGTAATGTAAAACCATATCTCCTTTTCCATGAATTGCGGAAAACACCGCCGCCCGTCAATCCGACGACCGACCGCCGCACGGCAAAGATACGAACAAAGTCGCTTATCCGAAAAAACCGAAACCGCACGCAACGGCAACTTTCGCCCAGCTATCCGCCGTCCGACGGCGAAAGTCGGATCGAAAACGGCAACCTCGCGGCAAAACGTCGCCGCAGCGCCGAAAAGATCGGCAAGCACGGGCTGTCCCGCCAAAAACGGATTCTCCCCGCTTCCGGCACACTCCGGCGACCCGCACCGAACCTTGCCGGCATTTTCCCGCAAAAATAAACTTCTCTCCGGCAAAGAGCCGACAATCCATGCCGCCCATTCCGGAAAAATACAAACGATTAAAGGGTTGCGGACACAACCAACGGCCGGATCCGTCCCCGCACGGCGGAAACGCCTCCTCCGAAAGCCGAATCTTCGCAGTCCACCTTTCCCGGCTACCGATTCGCCGCGCAGCGGACCCGATCGACAGCCCCCACAACTGCTGCCGCAGCCACCGCAGCCGGCACTTCCCGCAAGCGAATTCGTCCGCTTCAGTCCCAACGAAGGAAAACGCGATCATAACGTCCTTTTTGGAGGCGCAGCGACCCGAATCTCCCTCCGAAGAAAGGATTTAAGAGAGAGTCGGCATTACAGACACGGACTCCGGCCGCGAACGAACGACCGTCGAATGACGGACATTGAAATATACGATTGCCGGGGAAAATCCATCTTTTTTCGGGAACCGGTTCCAAACAAAAGACGAATCCGCCCATAAACCGCCGTTTCAGCGTCTTTAACGGTCCATTCCGCCGTCGGGAACAGAACCGACCGTTATGGTATATTCGAACGATTTTAAGGAGCATTTCAGGCGTTAAAAATACATCCTTTCGTGAAAGAGTTCGCAACCCTGCGGCCGGATCCCTCTGCAAACCGTCTTTTCAGCACCTTGAACCGCCCATTCCGCCGTCGGGAAGAATCGACCCTTATGGTATATTCGAACGATTTTACGGGATATTTCAGGCATTAAAAATAACCCTACCGGGAAAGGGACCCGCAACTCCGCGACCGGATTCCCTCGCAAAGCCCTATTTCAGCCCTTTGGACAGCTCATCCCACTGTCGGAGGTAGTGATCCTCCTTACGGTGCATTTGAGCGTTCGCACGGGGTGTCTTATCCTTCTGTCCGCACAGATGGAGCAAACCGTGCACCACCACGCGGCGCATTTCGGTCAGCTTCGCGGCGCCGTATTCGCGTGCATTGTCCGCAACGGTTTCCACATCGATGAAAATATCGCCCGACACGATCCGGGCGCCCTTGCGGTCGCTGTAATCGAACGTGATGACGTCGGTATAGTAGTCGTGCCCGAGGAACTGCCGGTTCATATCCAGCAGGCGGGCCGCCGAGCAAAAAATATAGGTCACATCCCCCAGTTCATACCCCTCTTCCCGGGCTACGCGGTCCAGCCACGCGGCCGTGAGCCGTTTCTGCGGCAGGCGATAGGTACAGTCATCGGTATAATAGCGTACGGCCATAGACGGTTATTTTTTGAAGCAATCCGAAGCACGCATCTGTACTTTGGGCGACGGTCCGTAAATACCGAACACCATCTTGTACTCGGGCTGCATGGTCATCACATCGACCCCCGACCCGATCGTTCCGATCTGCTGGTTGCGGGCCACCTTGTCGTCCTTGCCCACCGTCACGGAATTGAGGTTGGCATACGAAGAGATGTATTCGCCGTGGGCTATATAGACGTCGTATTTATTGGTGATCCGGTTGCGCTTCACCTCGACGACCTTGCCTTCGTAGATCGAAATCACCTGCGCCCCCTTCGGCCCCGCGATCTCGGCCATATTGCCCTTGTAGCGCTTCACCCCGCCGCCGACCACCGGCAGCCGCAGATTCGAAGTCTTCGCCGTAAAGGTGTTGCCCTCCTTGTTGCCCCGGGTCAGCTTGCGCAACTCGTCGATCGCCACGTCGAGCCGCTGCTCGCGGGCGATTTTCTGTTGCAGGGCCGCTTTTTCCTTCTTGGAGAGCTGCTTGATGTTGGCACGCGCCGCCTGCGAATCTTTCTGCAGGCGGGTCCGCTGCGTGGTCAGGCTGCGCTTCACCGAATCCAGCGCCCGCTGCTGCCCGGTCAGCCGGGTCCGCTCGACGGACACCTGCTCCGAAAGCGTCACGATCTGCTCCATCTGCCGTTCCCGCATGGCCGCCACCTCCCGCAGGTTGGTGATGCGGCGGGCCACCTGATTGAAGTCGCTCGAAGAGAAGAGGTAGGTCAGATAATTGTTGTGTTTGTAGTTGCGGTATGCCTCGCGCACCATCTCGGCATAGCGCCGTTTATGGGCGTCGAGCGATGCCGACAGCCCCCGGGCCACGCTGTCCGTACGAGCTACCTCGACCTCGAGCTTGCGGGCATCCCGCTCCGTCACGTCGAGCAGCTGGTTGCGCGAATCGATCTGACGGGCCAAACGGCGCACCGTCTCCTCGGCCGAAGCACGTCCCTTCTTGAGCTTCGAAATCTCCTGCTCCTCCCGGGCGATCTGCTTTTCGAGGTCGGCGATCAACCGTTTCTGCGCCGCGATCTGCTGGTCGGTATTCTGGGCCGCAAGCGACCCCACACCGAGCAGAAGGAACAGAAACAAAACGACCTTCGGCAAACGGATGCACAGCGTGCGGACCGACTTCGCCCGCCGCAGGAAACGATACGAATGGTTCAAGGCTTGTCGCATAGTCAGGGCTTGGATTTGAGTTGCCGGATACGCTCTTCGATCGCCTGGGGATCATCATATCCCTTCTCCAGCGCCTTGCGCCAGTAGGTTTCGGCCATGAACTTCTCCCCGAGAGCCGCCAGGATGTCCCCGTAATGCAGGTAGAGTTCCGGATTCTCGCTGCGGTCGAAAGAGATCGCCTGCTGCATCGTTCGACGAGCCTCCTGCAGCCGTCCCAGACGGAACAGCACCCAGGCATAGGTATCCAGCAGCGTGGCGTTGTTGCCGTCCAGCTCCACCGCACGGGCTGCCATGGCAAAGGCCCGGTCGAGCCGGCGGGGATCCCGGGACGATTCACTGATAAAATAGGCGTAGTTATTGAGCACCATCGGGTTATCGTAGTAATAATGCAGCGAACGGTCGTAAGCCTCGAAACACCGGCGGCGGTATTTGTCCCGTTCCGAATCCTTCCGTCCGGCCTCTTCCAGCTGATGATAGGCGTCGCCGATATATCCCCACACGACTCCGCGCAGGGAGTCCGTATCGGCGTATTTGAGGGCTTTCTTATAGCTGCCGATCGATTGCGACAACTTTCCGGCATACCCCTGGGCGTGTCCCTTGCGGGCATACAGCTCGGTATTTCCGGGGAAAACCTCGAGCGCCCGGTCGATATACAGATAAACCGAATCGAGCCGCTTGCGGTAAGTTTCGATGTCGATCACCGCACGGTAATAGTCCAACTGGGGAGGCTGGTCAGCCAGATGCAGCTTGTAGAGGGTCAGCGCCTGCTCCAGCTCTCCGGCATTGATCAGATGCTGCGCATACAGTTCGACGACATCCTTATCGTCGGGATAGCGGATCGCAAGCGTCGAGATCAGGTCGTTGAGCTGAAAGAAGTTGTCCCGGTAAAAACGGACGTCGAGCGTCAGCTGCCGGAAAATGCGGACCTTTTCCGACAAGGGGAGTTCGTCAATTTCGAAAAGCCTTTTCGACACGGCCAGATAAGCATGCGAATCGTTGCGCTTGTTGTAGAATTCGGCGAGCGAAGCCAGCGCCGGGACATTCATGGAGTCGATCTCCAACGCCCGGTTATACTCGGCTATGGCCAACGAATCCTGTTTGGCAGCACCGTACAGGTCGGCCAGAATCACGTGGTTCTCCGCTTCGTAAGGAATCGCCTCGGCCATCTCCCTGGCTTCGGCCAGCGCACGGTCCAACTGCCCCGTGCGAATCAGCAACTGGCGTTTCATCGCCCCCAACAAAGGCATTTTACCGAAACGCATCTCGGCCGAATCGAGCATATCGATCGCCGAATAGGGCATCCCGGCCTGCTGGTACAGGATCGCCAGAATACGAATGTTGTCGGGATTGGTCGGGTCGAGCGCCGAAAGCCGCACGAACAGCGGACGCGCCTTGTCGAGTTCTCCCTCGGCAAGCAGCTTTTGCCCGTAAAGCTGCCCGTACCACTTGTTGAGCGAGTCCAGCCGGTAAGCACGCCGTGCCCACGCCGTACCCTGCGGATCGCCGTCGGGAGTCACCGAAGAGAGGCGGAACCAGGCCGGAGCATACGCGGAATCGAGCTCCAGGGCCTGCAGGAACAGTGCCCGAGCCGCCAGGGTGTCCTCTCCGATCAGGAGTTTTTTCACACCTTCGGTATAGTATTCGGTCGGTCGCAGCGAGTCGGGCCACGAGGCCTCCGCCGCAGGTGCGGGCAACGCCTCTCCCTGCGGGACGAACCCCGTGGAGAAAGCCGTGCAGAGCACCAGAATCGCAAGCATCCGCTTCATTGAAATCGTTGAGTTTGTATCTTCGTTCTTCGCCGGAAGAGTGCAATGGACAGACGCAACCCCTCCCTTCGTCTGTCGGGAAAACGTCGGACAACCGCTTTTCGTATTCCCGCGAACGATACGGCACTTCATCCCCGGAACATCCCGGCATCCGGCGGGCGATTGCCGCTCCCCGACCCGGGGAGCGTACCGCAGCGCCTAAAGCACCGTATCGAACTGATGCAGGAACCGCACGTCGTTCTCGAAATAGAGCCGCAGGTCCTTCACGCCGTATTTGAGCATGGCGATACGCTCGACCCCCATGCCGAACGCGAACCCGGAATATTTCTTCGAATCGATTCCATTGGCCTCAAGCACATTGGGATCGACCATGCCGCAGCCCATGATCTCCAGCCAACCCGTGCCCTTGCAGACGTTGCAGCCCTTGCCGCCGCAGAGGTTGCACGACACATCGACCTCGGCCGACGGTTCGGTGAAGGGAAAGTACGAAGGGCGCATGCGGATCGTGGCGTTCTCGCCGAAAACCTCCTTGGCGAAGTAGAGGATCGACTGTTTCAGATCGGCGAACGACACGCCCTCGTCGATATAGAGTCCCTCGATCTGGTGGAAGATGCAGTGTGCGCGGTAAGAAATCGCTTCGTTGCGGAAAACGCGGCCCGGGCAGATCACCCGGATCGGCGGCTTCTGCCGCTCCATCGTCCGCACCTGAATCGACGAGGTGTGGGTCCGCAGTAGCACGTCGGGGTTCTTGGCGATAAAGAACGTATCCTGCATGTCGCGGGCCGGATGCTCGGGCGGAAAGTTGAGCGCCGAGAAGACATGCCAGTCGTCCTCGATCTCGGGACCCTCGGCCACCGTATAGCCCAGCCGCGAGAATACCTCGACGATCTGGTTGGTCACCAGCGAAATGGGATGACGCGAACCCAGCTCCTCCGCAGAACCGGGACGGCTCATGTCGGGAATCCGCTGCGAGGAGTCCCCGGCGGCGTCCGCAAGTTGCCCCCGCAGGGCGTTGATCCGCTCCTGCGTCCGGTTCTTAAGGTTGTTGAGCTTCTGGCCGAACTCCCGTTTCAGCTCAGGCGCCACGCTCTTGAACTCCTCCATAAGGGCCGTCAGCTCGCCTTTTTTCCCCAGCATCCGGATTCGGAAATCCTCGATCTCGGCCGCAGCTTTGGGTTTGAATGCCTCCACCCGTTCGAGCAGCTCGTTGATTTTATCGTTCATAACCTAAAGTTTACGCTTTATTTTGTACTTTTACGCACGGTTTAATAGGCAAAGTTAATAAAAATATCAGGATATGAAGCGGAAAATCCTCTCTTTTCTCGCGGCGGGAATGCTTTTCACCCTTCCGGCAGCGGCCCAGAGCGTCGGGGTGGTCATGAGCGGCGGCGGAGCCAAAGGACTTTACCATATCGGCGTATTGCAGGCACTCGAAGAGAGCGGCATTCCGATCGACTACGTGTCGGGAACCTCGATGGGTTCGATCATCGCGGGCATGTACGCCGCAGGATATTCCCCCGAAGAGATGCGCCGGATCGTCGCTTCGGGTGTGGTCAAACAGTGGGTTTCGGGGCGCATCGACCCCAGCTACCTGCCCTACTACCGCCGCAATACCGGCACCCCGATCTTCCTCTCGATCCGCCTCAACATGAAGGACCACCCGGACGACCCCAACGCGAGCCGTTTCCGCCTGCCTTCGTACCTGATCTCCTCGAATCAGATCGACCTGGCCCTCGCCGACCTGTTCGGCCCGGCCACGACAGCTTCCCGGCGGGACTTCGACAGCCTGATGGTGCCGTTCCTCTGCGTGGCGAGCGATATGAACACCCGCCGTCCGGTGGTGCTGCGCAAGGGCGACATGGGCGAAGCGATCCGTTCGTCGATGTCCATTCCGCTGGCGTTCAAACCCATGAAAATCGACACGATGCTACTCTACGACGGCGGCATCTACGACAACTTCCCCTGGGAACCCCTCGACAAGGAGTTCCATCCCGATTTCCTGATCGGCAGCAAATGCACGTCGGGAAACAACGACATCACGGAGAACAGTTCGCTCGTCGATCAAGCCTTCTCGCTGGCCATGAACAAGACCAACTACGACATGCCCGAAGGACGCAGCCTGATGATCAACCGGGCCGTCAATGTCAGCATGCTCGATTTCAACAGCGCCGACTCGATCATCGAAGCGGGCTACCGCGACGCACTGGCCCGGATTCCGGCCCTGCGGGAGAAAATCCACCGCACCGTCACGCCCGAAGAGATCCGCACCAAGCGGGCGGCTTTCCGCGAAAAGTGTCCCCCGATCATCTTCGACGACTACGAGTTCGAAGGACTCACCCATGCACAAACGGCCTATGTACGCGACGTCATGCGGCTGGACGACACCTACGACGGACGGCAGCGGCAGATGAGTTTCCCCGAATTCCGCGACGACTTCTTCTCCGTCATAGGCAACGACGAATTTTCGGTCGAATACCCCGAATTCCGGTACGACCCGCTGCGGGAACGGTATTCGGTCAAGCTGAAGATGTCCGCACGCGAAAACCTCCGGTTCCTGATCGGCGGCAACATCTCCTCGACGGCTTTCAACCAGGCATTCATCGGTTTCGACTACCACACGATCCGCCGCGTGTCGCAATGGGCTTTCGCCGGTATTTACATCGGCCCTACCTATGCGACCGGTTCGCTGGGCGGGCGCACGGACTTCTACCTTTGGAAACCCTTCTCGCTCGACTATTCCTACAATTTCGAAGTCCTGAACCTGCGGCACGGCAACTTCGGCAACCTCACGCCGATCGATAACACCGAATCGGTCAAGAACAACCAGGGATTCCTCTCCATCGGACTCACCATGCCTCTGACACACAACAGCCTGGCATCGCTGCGGTTCAACGGAGGACAACAAGCCTACCGCTACGACGCCCCCTTTCCCGACACGGATCCCGACACCGACCTGACGCGCTTCTCCTTCTTCAGCACCAAACTGGATATCGCCCGCAACACGCTCGACAAGATTCTCTACCCGCGCCGGGGGTCCGAAATATCCCTCTCGGGCATCTACATCACGGGGCGCGAACGGTACAAACCCGCCGAATTCGGACGTAAGCGAAGTTTCAATGCCCACCGCGAATGGTTCGGCGCCAAATTCCAGTGGAACCGCTATTTCGACCTGCCCGGCTGCAAATGGTTCTCGTTCGGATTCAACATCGACGCCGTCTGGACCACGCACCCCCGGTTCCAGACCGAAACGGCTACATTGATGTCGCTGCCGGCCTATCAGCCCGTCGTACACTCCCAGATGGCTTTCATGCCCGACTACCGGGCGAAAAACTTCCTGGCCGGCGGTCTGATGCCCACTTTCGATCTGCTGCCCAATTTCTTCCTGCGCACGGGATTTTATGCCATGTACCGCGACAACCGGGGGCTGCCCGGCGAAAAGATGCAATACATCACCGAAGCCTCGTTCGTCTATCACACGCCCATCGGACCGGTCAGCCTGTCGCTCACCAAATACGACCTGAAGAGCTGGCACAATATGTACCTCACTTTCAACTTCGGCTACGCGATCTTCGCTCCCAGCGGGCATTTCTATTGATTATTTCCCAGTCGCCCTATTCCCGAAAGGCCGTACGCAAAGCATCCGGTAAAAACTCAAACGGGTCAAACCGGAAACAGAAAATCCGCCTTGCCGCATGATGCAAGTCGAATCATAAAATAAAGAGGGCTGCGCAATGCAGTCCTCTTTTTTATAATGCAGGCTAAATCAGTCGTAACCGATCGCCGCGAATTTTCAGTCCTATTTTCCCGACATCATTTTGGCACGTTCATAATCTTCGTTGGTCAGAATATACGTCCAACGCGCCCGGCGGGGCGTAAACTCTTCGTAAATCCACTGCCCCGGATCACAAATCTGCCGGGTCTTGAAACGCTGCGTAAAATCCGAATACTTCTCCTCTATTCCCGATGGAAATCTAACAGGCCCATATTTGTCATCGACATCGTAATAGACCTCCATCTCCGTAATAAGAGGAGAAAAGGTGGTGATAAGACCCGGTACATCCATAGACCAATTAGATGTTACGAATCTGTTTGTATATTTTTTTCCGGGATCTACAAGCCCATTCATATGGTCTATAAATTCATCGTTTTTTGTCGGGCAAAACGTAAGAGTGAAGTAAATTTTGTGGTCACTGGCATTGCACAAACAAAAATAGGTGTAAAAAGTATCTGGATCGGAATTTTCCTGAGAAATCTGCGTATCGAAATCGACATTCGCTTCAATATATTCAGCCGTCGGATCTCCCTCGAATTCCGGAGCGGGATAATAATTATCGTCCTTATCGCATCCGGTCGTTGCAACCAATGCGACAAACAACAAAAAATAATGAATTATTATTTTCATAGCAAAAATAATTTATAGTTTATAATCAGGCCATTGGTGACTATCTTCGACATTGTAAATATAACCAAAACATCCACGACATCCAAATAAATCGAACGCGAACCATCCGATACCGGGACAAACTTTTACACAACAACTTCCGGAGAAGATCCATATCCGGCGAAATAATCGTCGGATTTCCCCAACTGATACCGAAACCTGCCGCATCGTTCCCATCCCGACAATTCGAATTCCGTCCCGGTACAAAATGGCGGGGGCGCACCGCTGTCGGTACGCCCCCTGGCAAGCAACAATTGTTTAACTAATAATAACCCTCCAAATTACTACTTATTATTTGCCTGCTCCGGTTGTGTTTTCTGACTCTCTGCAGCGGCAGGAATCTCGGATTCCGGCGTTACGGCTTCGATCTCGACAGCCTCGACCTGCTCGGTCGCTACCGGTTCCGTCGCGGCCGTATCCTGGGCGGCCTTCTGGGTTTTCTGACCGCAGGAAGCCATGCTTCCGGCCATTACGATTACAGCTGCTGCAATGAATAACTTTTTCATTTTGCGATTGTTTTTTAACTAAAAAATAATTTTTTTCCTTCGGTTCCCCAACCTCTGTATTCATTACATCGTCAAGGTGTATGCCAATCCGCCGGCATAAATCATTATGCTGTTAATCAAAGATATAAGAAATTGATAATTTTATATGCGGCTGTGGAACGGTGTGGAAATTCCCAAAATGATGTGGAATATTTCCACACCCGACGACTATTCGATGCCGTACAGATGCAGTTTGTTGTAGAGCGTCTTGCGATCGATCCCCAGCAGCCGGGCCGCCTGGGATTTGTTGCCGCCGGCCGCCGCCAGCGCCCGCCGGATCCGCTCTTCCTCTCCCGCCGGATCGCGCAAAGCGATCGGCGCCGGAACAGCCTCCGACAATTCGGCGGGCAGCTCGGCCGGAGTGACGTACTCGCCCGTCGTCAGCAGAACCGCCCGGGTCACGGCGTTCTTCAGTTGCCGCAGATTTCCGGGCCAGTCGCAGGCCACGAGCAGTTTTTCAGCCTCCGGATCGAAACCCACCACGTGTTTGTCGAGCTCGCGGTTGGCCTGGTCCAGAAAAAAGTCGGCATAGAGCATAATATCCTCCCTGCGCTCCGCGAGATCGGGCATATGGAGCACGAATTCGTCGATGCGGTGGTAGAGGTCGGCACGAAACGATCCGCGCGCGATAGCCGCCTCCAGATCCTCGTTCGTGGCACAGATCAGACGCACGTCCACCGGAATTTCGCGCAACCCTCCGACGGGTTTTATTCTGCGCTCCTGAAGGGCTCGCAGCAACTGGATCTGAACTTCGTAGCTCAAGTTGCCCACCTCGTCCAGGAAAAGCGTACCGCCCTGCGCCGATTCGAAAGCGCCCTTCTTATCGGACAGCGCTCCCGTGAAGGAGCCTTTGATATGGCCGAAAAACTCCGAAGCGGCCAGTTCACGCGACAGAGCGCCGCAATCGACCGCCACGAAGGGTTTGCCCGCCCGTTTGCTGCGCAGATGGATCAACCGGGCCACGTGCTCCTTGCCCGTGCCGCTCGCCCCTTCGAGCAGCACCGACATATTGGTAGGAGCCACCAGACGGACGTATTCGTACAGTTTACGCGAAGCGTCGCTGTGCCCTTCGATGTAATTCAATTCGCCTTCGTCCAAGGCCCTGTCCCCCTTCCGGCGCGGTTTCGCGGGCGCCGGAGCCATCGCTGCGGATGCGGGCATAGCCGTTTCGGGGTGCGGGGCATCCAGCGCCTCGCGGATCTTGCGGAGCAGCTCGTCCGGCTGAACGGGTTTGGAAACATAGTCCCTCGCGCCGAGCTTCATACTCACCACGGCATTGCGGATTTCGGCATAACCGGTCATCACGATCACGGGTATCGTCACGCCCCGTTCGGCGATCCACTGCAACAGATCGGTCCCGTTCCCGTCGGGCAGACGCATGTCCGAAAGCACCAGATCGTAGCTCCCCTCTGCGAGAAGCCGGCGCCCGGCGGCGATGTCGGCAGCCGTATCGACTCCAAAGCCCTTCTTGCCGAGCCACGTGCGCAGCATCAGCGAAAAGGTTACGTCGTCATCTATGATCAATATCTTTTCCATACCGAAATTTCATTCAAAAAAACCGAAGCCGCCCGCAGAGGCTTCCCGCAACGCTCCTCTTCGGCGAGGCTCCTTCTCCGGCATCGTCCGACACCGAAGCGTCCGATCCTCTGCAACTTCCCGTCCGGGCATGATGCGAACGGACGGCCTTCTGTCGGAATACGCCCCCGGCGGAGATCAACGGTCGCAAAGATACTCTTTTTTTGCCGCCCGGACAATTTCGCCGACCCTTTCCGCTACACCGAGCGCTGCGCTGCGCAAAGCCCCGTCCGCAGAACCTTCCGAACGCTCCAGACGGCGCAATGCCGCAGCGAGCTCCTCCTCGCCCAGCAACGTGTAGATCGGCACCATTTTGTGAGCGATCGCACGCAAAGCGACCGCATCTCCGGCGAGCGCGGCCCGGCGCAAGGTTTCGGCATGGGCCTCGTTCTCGGCGACAAAGGTCCGGATGATCTCCCGCGCGGCTTCGGCGTCGTCGCGGGCGAAAGCCGTCAGAGCTTCGAACCCGCGAACCGCATCCTCTTCCGGAAGACACTCCTCCGGGGCAACCCCCGCCTCCGGCACGACACGGCGTAACACGGCCACCAGTTCCGCCCGCGCGAAAGGTTTCCGCAGCACGGCTGCAAATCCCCGTTCGACATAGGCCGACTCATCGTCCGAACGGGCTGAAACGGCTACCACCGGCAGCTCCGCACGAACGGCCCGAATCCGTCGCAACACCTCGAACCCATCCACTCCGGGCATCTGTATATCGGTAAAAACCAGATCGAAAGCAGACTCCTGCACCAATTTTTCAGCGTATTCGGGAAAAGGACAGCTCTCCGTTTCGATTCCCAACTCCCGGCAGAGAACTGCGGTCATCTCAAGTTGCAGGGGGTCGTCATCCACCAGCAGGCAGCGGAGGGGTCGTCCGCCCTCCATACACACTCTGCCCGAACACATCCCCGCTGCGGCTTCCTTTTCGGAAGCGTCGTCCTCCGCCTCCCCGACCGGAACGGCGACCAGGAATCGGCTTCCGGCGCCCGGTTCGCTCTCCAGCTCGATCGTACCGCCGAGCAGCTTCACGAGACGATCGACGATCGAGAGGCCCAGCCCTACGCCGCTCACGCCGCCCGCCGACGGCAGGCGCACAAACTCCTGAAAGATGCGCTCCCGCTCCTCGGGGCCGATTCCCCGACCCGTATCGCTGACACGGAACAGCAGCCGCCCCTCTTCCAACCAGGCGTCAAACGCGACGAACCCCCGGTCGGTGAACTTGATCGCATTGGAAAGCAGGTTCTCGGCGATCTGCCGCACACGCGAGGGATCGCCCGCGACCTGTCCCGAAAGTTCGGCGGCGAGCGTACACCGCAATTCGATTCCTTTGGCCGCAGCCACCGGCTCGAACCCGGTGCAGACAGCCGTAAACAGATCGGCCGGAGAGAAGGCGATGCGATTGACGGCGACTTTGTTGGAGTCGAGTTTGTAGAAATCCAGCAGGTCGGTCACCAACTCCAACAGGTGATCGGCCGAGCTCTTCATATGATCCAGATAAAGCGCACCCCGCTTGCCCAGGTCCAGACGCGTAAGCAGATCGATATAGCCCATGATCGAACCCAGCGGGGCCTTGATGTCGTGCGTAATGGTGAGCATCAGCTTCTCACGGGCCTCCAGCAAGGCTTCGTTGTGGCGATTGGCCGCTTCGAGCTGGCGTTTGTAACGGTTGCTGCGGTTCACGTCCCGCCAGAGGATTCCGACGAAGAGCAGCATCACCAGCAGCGATCCGGCAGCCACCGAGCCCAGAATGACGAGCGAGCTGCGCCGCACCTGTTCACGAGCCTGCATCCGCTCCCAGAGATAGGCCGTCTCCTCCTCCTCGAAGTCGATAATCAGGCGGTAAATCCGCTGATTGATCTGCTGGTTGTTGCGTTGCAGCCGCAACCCCTCCCGCCACGCCTTGTCGTAAAGGGCCAGCCGCTCGCTGGTCACCCGCTGCTCCAGATCCTGCAGCACTACGGCGATGGTATCCCCCAGACTCATCTGCCGAGGCGGAGCGTCGATCCGCACCCGGGTCTTCACCACCACCTGCGAATCGTTCTTGGGCGGGCTGAACAGGTCGCCGAACCGGCGGAAGAAATTGCGCTTCTTTTTCGGAGCCACGCGCACCGTATCGCGGACCAGGATCGTATCGGGTTCGATAGTCGGTTGCGACAGGGAGTCCAGCATGGGAATCATCCGCTGGATATTTTCGCTCAACAACGTCGCCGTGCCCGCCGAACGCAGGTTGCGGTCCAGAGCCTTGATCCCCTGCTCCTTGCCGGCGATCAGCCGCACGATCGTGTCCAGACGCATCTGCTGCGACTCGTCGTCCGCACGCATACGGAGCGAATCGATGCACTCCCGTACCAGCCGGAGTTCGCGTTTGTAACGATTCTCGTAGCTGGCATAACCGGCCACCAGCATCTGACCGTATGTTTCGGCCTCATAGAGATGGTAGAGAGTCTGATTGACCAGTCTGCGCCGCCGCCGAAGCTCCTGCTGGCTGTGGTCCGGTTCGAGGAGCGCTCCGGTCTGACGCCAGACGTAGATCATGGCCGTCAGGCCGATCAGGGCGATCAGCACGTAACCCACGACGATTTTGGTGCGTACGAATTTAGACTCTTTCATCATAGCGGATCGACTTATCCTTCGCCCAAAGATAGCATCTGTTTCGGTGATTTTCGCTGCGGAAAGCCTTTTTCTTTCCAAAGCCTTTCCGCAAGGGGGTCTGCACCCTATTTGATCCGGGCGATGATCCTCTCCAGCGTCAGCTCACGCACCGCATCGCGTCCGATCCGGCGGGCTGCCGCCCCCTCCTTCGCCGCCAGTCTACGGGCCAGCGCCAGCGCATCGGGGTAAAGCCCCCGGCTACGTTTGCCGATCTGCCGCAGGGCCCAATTCACGGCTTTTCCGATCCGGACGCGGGAATCCTCCGCACCCCGTTCGATCAGCGGCAGAAAGGCCCTGAAATCGTCGTCCGAAGCCCGTTTATCCCCGACGGCGAGCGTAGCCAGCAGAGCGAACCCCGCCCGTCGGGTAAACTCCTCGTCCGAAGCGGCGTATTCGCGCACCTTGCCGTAAGCGTACGACGTATAGCGGAACAGGTTGATACAACACTGGTCGCACAGGTCCCACGACCGAAATTCGGCGACCCAGGCATCCATCTCCTCCGGACGGAACAGCGCCGGATCGGCGATCATCGACGCCAGGATCCGCCCTTCGTGCACCGGCCTGCGGTAGAGTTCCAGCGCCAGCGCATGATCCCGGCCGATCTCCCGCGCCAGACGCCGCAGATCGACCACCCGCACCCCGACCGCCAGCCGGGCGTCGATTCCGAACCGCACCATTCCCTCCCGGAACTCCGGATTGGCATGGGCCGCAAGCCACTCCAAGACCTCTTCGCAGGTCATATCCTTTCCTTTTTTCGTCTTCATCTCTATCTCACTTATCCGCACGAATGAAATTCTAAAAATAGTCATTTATTTTATTTCTGCAAACCGATCCGAAAAGAAGGACGGTTTTCATACCCCGCAATGCGTAAATTTCATCCGACCGTTTTTCAACATCGAAAAGGGGAGAACGCTGCGAGCGTTCTCCCCTTTTCGATTCGCGGACATGCGCCTGCAAAGCAAACGCACATTCGCCGTATTTCCAGTTACTTACGCTTCTTGTCCGCTTTCTTGGCGTTTTTCTTCGAAGCCTTCGTCTCCTTTTTCTTCACATCCTTCTGATCGCATGCCTTGGTGCAGTCGCTCTTCACGAGGGTCATCTCGTCGAGCAGCCAGTCCGCACCCGCGAACTTGTCGATCACGAAGAGCACATAGCGAACGTCCACGCCGATAGTACGCTGTACATCCGGCTCGAAGGCGATATCGCCCGACATAGCCTCCCAGTTACCGTCGAAAGCCAGACCGATCAGCTCGCCGCGGCTGTTCATCATCGGCGAACCCGAGTTACCGCCCGTGATGTCGCAGTTGGCCAGGAACGCTACGGGAAGTTCGCCCTTGCAGTTGGCATAGGGACCGAAATCCTTCGCCTCGTAAAGCTCCTTGAGCTTGGCGGGAACGACGAATTCGGGATTCGAAGAATCCTCCTTCTCCATCACGCCCTTGAGCGTCGTGTAGTAATCATATACCACGCCGTCGGCAGGTTCATAAGGCAACACCTGACCGTAAGTCAGACGAATGGTGAAGTTCGCATCCGAATACCAGGCCTTGTCGGGCTGCATGCGCATCAGACCGGCTACGTAAAGACGATGTCCGTCCGCATATTTCTGCAGGTTGGGTACGGCCTTCTCGCGCAGCTCCTTCATCTTGTTCAGAACCGACGTAGCCAACACTACCGCCGGATCGTTCTTGATCTGCTCGGACGTAGCGGCCGATGCCTTGGCCTCGTCCGTGAAGACCGAATTGTCGTACAGGTAATCCACATAAGCGTCGATGTCGCCGCCGAACTGCGCGTCGATCACCTCCGCGAAAACGGTCGGCAGATCCTTCACGTTCTCCTTGACCATCGAAAGCATCTTCCGGGCTACCTTGCGGTCCGTCGGCAGGTTGTAATCCTTGTAGAAGTTGGCGTAATACTCCTTCGCCTGCGCTTTCGCTTCGTCGCTTACCTCCTCGGCCGTCAGCATCCGGTTAGCCACCAGAGCCGGGGTCATGATTTCGACCGAACGGACCATCGCCTCGCTCAAATACTGGAGCGGACCGGTGTAGGCCATGTTGTCGTTCACCGCCTCGCGGATCATGCCGAGCGCATCGACGAATCCCTCTTCAGGCAGCGTATTCTGCTCGGCCCAAGCCTGGAATTCGGCTTCCTGCGCCTCCTTCAAGGCTTTCACGTCCAGTTTTTTCAGACCGCGCAGCATGCCGATCGTATTCTTCCAATAGTTCGACGAATTGGCATATTTCGAAGCGTACTGGATACGCACCTTGTCGCTGGCGGCCATGTCCTCCTTCAGGATGTCCTGACGGGCGCCGCGAATGTCGATGCGCTGCGGACCCGAAACCTGGAACATCTCGTCGATCTCGTACGAAGTCATGTAACGCTCGGTCGAACCGGGGAAGCCCATGATCATCGTGAAATCGTCGGCCTTGTAACCGTCGAGCGACACCTTGAGGAACTCTTCGGCCTTGTAGGGTACGTTCTCTTCCGAATATTCCGCCGGACGGTTGTCCTTGCCGGCATAGATGCGGAAGATCGAGAAGTCGCCCGTATGACGCGGCCACATCCAGTTGTCGGTTTCGCCGCCGAACTTGCCGATCGACGTCGGGGGAGTACCGACCAGACGGATGTCCCGATAAACCTCCATCACGAACGCGAAGTACTGGTTGCCACCGAAGAACGGCTGGATGTTGATCGTCATGCCGGGATTCTCGGCCCGCAATTTCTCGTACAGCGCCTCGATGTTCTTATCCTCCATTTCCGAACGCTCCTCGCCCTTGGCGATCGAGGGGATGTTGCCCAGCACCTCGGGCGTTACGTCGATGATTCGACGGATGAAAGTGACCGTCAGCCCCGGAGCCGGCAGCTCCTCCTCGTTGGACATGGCCCAGAAACCGTCCTTCAGGTAGTCGTGCTCCACCGAAGAGAGGGCCTGAATCGAACCGTAACCGCAATGGTGGTTGGTGAAAACGAGTCCTTCGGGCGATACGACCTCGCCCGTACAACCGTTACCGAAAATGACGATCGCATCCTTGAGCGATCCGTGATTCACCGAATAGATATCTTCGGCCGTGAGCTGGCAGCCCTTGGCTTTCATATCCCCGATGTTCATCTTCTGAAGATAGGGCAGAAGCCACATACCCTCGTCTGCAGCGGCAGTCAGCGATACGACTGCCGCAGCCAGGCATAAAATCAGTTTTTTCATCTCTCCTTAAAATGTTTGTTTACTTGGTTTATAAAAAATATATAGTTGAATTTCTCTGTTCGCACTTCATACGACCGGCTCCGCATCCGCCCAACCGGATCGGAATGCCGCACTCTCTCCGTTCCTTCCCCTGTTCTCTTTTTTCGTCCTTCGCCGCAACCGGCCGGGCAGGTTCTCCCTCGTTTCTCCTCTTTGGCCGCCGACCGGAAATCCGCCGTTCCGCCTCCGTAACCGCACAGGCCGTGCGACCGGAGGATCGCCCTCCGGCGAGCGAAAAACCTACTTGATGGCGATCATGTTGAGGATCGAACGCTCGGCACGGCGGCGTACCTCCTCGTCGAGCGATATTTCGGGCCGCTCGTCGCGCAGCGTGGTGAAGATATTCTCCAGCGTAATCATCTTCATATACCTACAATTGTTGCATCCGCACGCCTCGTCGTCGGGAGGGGCCGGGATAAACGTCTTCTCCGGATAGCGGCGCTTCATCTCGGTCAGAATCCCCGCTTCGGTCACCACGATGAACTCCCTGGCGGAACTTTTGCCGCAATAGTCCAGAATAGCCGCCGTCGAACCGACGAAATCGGCCACCTGCACGATATAGGCCCTGCATTCGGGATGCACCACCACCTGCGCTGCGGGATGCTGCCGCTTCAGTTCCAGGATTTTTTCCAACGAAAACTCCTCGTGCACATGGCAGGCGCCGTCCCAGATCACCATATTCTCGCGTCCAGTCAGCTTTTGGATATAGGAACCCAGGTTCCGGTCGGGAGCGAAGATGATCGGCTGGTCGGCCGGAATCGACTCTACGACCTTCAGGGCATTGGACGAGGTGCAGCACACATCCGTCAAGGCTTTCACCCCGACCGAAGTATTGACGTACGAAACCACCTTGTAGCCGGGATATTTCGCCTTGAAAGCCGCGAAAGCGGCCGCATCGCACGATTCTGCCAGCGAACATCCCGCTTCGAGATTCGGAAGCAGCACCTTCTTTTCAGGCGAGAGCACCTTGGCCGTCTCTGCCATGAAATGCACGCCGGCGAAGAGGATGATCCGGGCGTCGGTCTTCTGCGCCTCGATGGAGAGCGCCAGCGAATCGCCCAGGAAATCGGCTACTTCCTGCACTTCGGGCAGCGTATAGTAGTGCGCCAGGATAACGGCGTTCTTCTCGCGTTTGAGCCGCTCGATTTCCGTTTTGAGTTTCGATGAGTTATCGACCATCGTTTTTTATTTTTTATACTTTTATTTTATTAAAAAAATAATTAAAAGTAAATATAATGCCTGTTGATAGTGTTGATAATTATACCGTATTTCGGGTTATCCACAGCATAGCTTTTCGAAGTTCCGTATTCTGTTCTGCCGATAAGGTCCGGGAGGTTGTCGAAACCCGTTTTTTGGAAAGTTACCGACAAATGTTCAAAACAGGTTTCGACATTTCGACATGTTCGGATTATCAACATTCGCTTCTCTTTTTCCGTGCATATCCCGAATCATACTTTGCGAAAACTTTTTTTTGCCGTTTTCTTGTTTTGTCTATACCGGGCGAAAGATGGATTTTGCAAACGGTTCCGGGTTTTTCTTTTCAAAAGTTATTGCGGGTTTATCAACATCGTTCGTGGGGTTATTTGACCACCTTATCAACAATCCGGTCGGCTATCTCCCGGTAGTAGGGTTCGACGCGGGCGTCGATCGACACCGACGGCGTTCCCGTATCGGCGCCTTCCATAATGGACTGTATGATAGGTATTTCTCCCAACAGGTCTATGCCGTTTTCCTCGGCGAAGCGGCGGGCGCCTCCCTTTCCGAAGAGGTAGTAACGGTTTTCGGGCAGCTCTTCCGGCGTGAACCAGGCCATGTTTTCGACGATGCCGGCCAGGGGGATGTTCACCTGCGGATTGCGGAACATCTCCACGCCGCGCCGTACATCGGCCACGGCGATCTGCTGGGGGGTGGAAACGATCACGGCCGTGTCGATTTTCAACTCCGAAATGATCGAGAGGTGAATATCTCCCGTGCCGGGAGGAAGATCCACGAGCAGGAAATCGAGCGCTCCCCAGCGTGTCTGGTGGATCATCTGCCGCAAGGCGTTCACCGCCATTGCACCGCGCCACAGCAGGGCGTCCGAAGGTTTCACGAAGAAGCCGATCGACATGATTTTCATATCCATCGTTTCGGCCGGCAGGATGATATCCTGCCCGTCCACCTGTTCGGCTTCGGGCAGGTAACCTTCCAGACCGAACATCTTGGGCTGCGAAGGGCCGTAGATGTCGGCGTCGAGGATGCCGACCCGGAAACCCCGGTTGCGCAGGGCGACGGCAAGGTTGGCCGTGACGGTCGATTTTCCGACACCGCCCTTGCCCGAAGCGATCGCTACGATGTGGGCTATGTCGCCCGTCATGGTCGGTTTGTCCGCAGCTTGCGGTTTCTTGGGAGCGGCCTCCTTAATAATAACGGTGATGGATCCTTTCAGGGCGGGAAAATTCTCTTCCAGCAGTGCTTGAACCTGCCGTTTGATCTTCAGGGCGAAGGGATCGCGCACTTTGGCGAAATTCAGGGTGACGGTTATCTTGTCGCCGGGAGTCGAAACCTGTTCGACGAATCCGCTCTCGACAAGACCGTGCTGGGTCTCCGGATGGAGGATACGGTTGAGTAATTCCTTGACTCTCTCTTCCATATTTTCAGTTAAGTTGGTAGCAACGATCGTGCAAACCGGGCGGCAAAGAGCCTGCTCCTGCTCGTCCGGATGCGGCTTATCTGGACAAAGATAACTATTATTTCCGATATAATAAGTCTTTATGGAAAATTATGTTATCGATAAACGATAAATATTATTTGTTTTTCATAAAATTAACGGTTATATTTGCCGCATATTAACTCCGATTCGGAGGGGGGCCGGGATTCGGCGATGCGGAAAAGTTTCGCCCCGTTCGCGCCTCATGCGCCGTTTCGCAGCGAATGAATATTAAATAAATCGGTATGAAATTTTTGAAAATGTTTTTCGCCGGTCTGCTCGCTTTTGTCGTGGGCAGTGCGGTGATGCTCTTTCTTTCCGTGGTGATTTTGTTCGGAATCGTAGGTTCCATGACCTCTTCGGAACCGGTGACGGTCGGAGAGCACGCGATTTTGAAACTGGATTTTTCGGAAGACCTGATCGAGTCGCCGAGCAGCGATCCTTTCGCCGGCATCGATTTCGCCACGATGACGGCCAGACACCAGGTTACTCTTTACAATGCGTTGCGGGCCATCGAAACGGCCAAGAACGATCCCCGCATCCAGGGTATTTATCTGCGTCCGAACGGAGGCGGAGTCGCCACTTACGCCATTCTGGAGGAGCTGCGCGAGGCGCTTCAGGATTTCCGGCAGGGCGGCAAGTTCATCATCGCCTATAACGAAACCTACGGCCAGGGGGGATACTATCTGGCATCGGTCGCCGACAAGATCTACCTGGAGCCTCACGGAGGGATGCAGTGGACAGGTGTTTCTTCGACGCTGATGTTTTACAAGGGTCTTTTCGACAAGCTCGATATTCAGGCCGAAATTTTCCGTCCGACGGCCTGCAGGTACAAGAGTGCCGTGGAGCCTTATTTCCTTTCGAAGATGTCGAATGCCAACCGCGAGCAGATGCAGTTGTTGGTGGATTCCTATTGGAATGTGATGGCGGAGGCCGTCGCCGAGTCGCGCGGTATCGAGCTTTCGACCTTGAACCGACTGGCCGACGGGCTCGAAGTGTCGCTGGCACAGGAGGCGCTCGATCATGGGATGGTGGACGGATTGCTGTTCGAGGATCAGATGGACGATGTGTTCCGGGAGTACGGCGCCGTCGCCAAGAACGACGGACAGTTCGAGTTCGTGACGTTGGGACAGTACGTGTCGCAACTGAATGCGGACCTTAAGAATATCTCTTCGTCGCAGATAGCGATCGTCTATGCCGACGGTGCGATCGTCGATGGCGAAGGCTACGGTGCCGATATTTACGGCAATACGCTGGCTGCGAAGTTGGCGAAGGTACGTCGCAACGACGATGTCAAGGCCGTGGTGCTGCGTGTCAATTCGCCGGGCGGCAGCGCGCTGGCTTCGGATGTGATCTGGCGCGAGGTGGAGCTGCTTCGGGAGAAGAAGCCGGTGATCGTATCGATGGGCAGCTATGCGGCCAGCGGCGGTTACTATATTTCGTGCGGTGCCGATGCCATCGTGGCGGACAAGACGACCCTTACGGGGTCGATCGGGGTGTTCGGAATGTTCCTGCGCCTGGAGGATGCCCTGAAGAATAAGCTGGGCATTACGTTCGATGCCGTGAGAACCAATACGTCGGCCGATATGGGCGTGATGCGTCCCCTGACGGGAACCGAACGGGCGGCGATCATGCGCTCGGTGGACGAGGTGTACGAAACTTTCACCTCCTACGTGGCCGAAGGCCGTAATCTGCCGCTGGAAAAGGTGCTCGACATTGCCGGCGGACGGGTTTGGAGCGGCACGGATGCCCTCGCTCTCGGGTTGGTGGATACCAACGGCGGTCTGAAGACGGCCATCGCTATTGCGGCTGACAAGGCCGAATTGGGCGATAAGTTCCGCATCGTCGAGATGACCGAGGCTCCGACCGGCTTCGGGGCGTTCTTCTCCGGATTCATGGCCAAAGTCAAGGCCGACATCGTGGCCGGAGAACTGGGACCCTGGGCCGGCGAGTGGCGCAAGATCCGTGAGGCGGTGGGACAGCAGGGCGTAGTGATGTATTGTCCTTATGCGGTACAGCCGGAGATGTAGGAAATCGCGGACGGAATGCCCGGACTCACTTTAAGTTTTCGATCGATTATGGAGATATTGAAAGTAGAACACGTTACCAAGCGCTTCGCCAGACATACGGCTCTGGACGATGTGTCGCTCACGATTCCCAAGGGGTCGGTTTACGGCCTGCTCGGACCCAACGGTGCGGGCAAGACCACGCTGATCCGCATCATCAACCGCATTACGGCGCCCGACGAGGGGAAAGTCATCTTCGACGGCTGCGAAATCCAGCCGCAGGATGTCTATCGCATCGGCTATCTGCCCGAGGAGCGCGGTCTGTATAAAAAGATGAAAGTGGGCGAACAGGCCGTCTTCTTCGCCCGCCTGAAGGGGCTTTCGCGCCACGAAGCGGTGGTGCGGCTCAAGAAGTGGTTCGTCAAATTCGGCATCGAATCGTGGTGGGACCGCAAGGTGGACGAACTTTCGAAGGGTATGGCCCAGAAAGTCCAGTTCATCGTCACGGTGCTGCACGAACCTGAGCTGCTGATCTTCGACGAGCCTTTTTCGGGTTTCGATCCGATCAACGCCAACCTTTTGAAGGAGGAGATTCTCGGCTTGCGCGACAAGGGTTCGACGGTCATCTTTTCGACCCACAACATGTCGTCCGTCGAGGAGATCTGCGACCATATCACGCTTATCAACAAGTCGCGCAACATTCTTACGGGCCGTGTGGACGAGATCCGGCGCAGGCACGGCAACAACATTTTTCAGGTAGCCTACCGGGGCGACGCGGAGGCGCTGCGCGGTGTGCTCGAAGGTCGCTGCGAGGTGCTCGAACAGCCCGAGCCGGAGTTCGGGGCGGCCTATTCGTCGCTCAAGCTGCATGTGGAGCGGGATGCCGACGTGCGGGAGGTGATCGCCCGGATCAACGATGCGGTGGAGCTGCGCTCCTTCACGGAGATCATCCCGTCGATGAACGACATCTTCATACGGGCCGTCGGGGGAACCCTCAACGCGGAGTAATCGGAAGAAAACGAACAAGCAAAAGTAGAAAGCCATGGCAAATTCGAAGATAGGAATTATCATTACCCGGGAATTCAACGAACGGGTGCGCAAGAAGTCGTTCATCGTGACCACGATTCTTATGCCGGTGCTGATGATCGGCCTGATGGTGGCCCCGGCGCTCATCATGCGCTATTCCCAGGGGGAAACCCGGCATATTTCCGTGATCGACGAGAGCGGTGTGATCGCTCCCCGGCTCGAGAGCAGCGAGGAGGTGGTCTATGAGCCGACCGACCTGACGCTCGACGAGGCTCGCAGAGAGCATACCGACCGTTTCGGCATACTCTGGATCGGCGGGGACATAATGACCAATCCCGGCAACGTGAAACTCTATACCAACGGCTCCTCGGCGATGTTGGTCGAGGAGAGCGTGTCGGGGCAGATCGCCGACATCATCGAGAAGGAGAAACTCAAGGACTATAACATCGAAAATCTGTCGCAGATTCTCTACGAGGTGAAGACTACGGTCTATATGCAGGTCTTCCGCAACGACCAGATGCAGGACGACGGCAGCGACAAGCAGGCCAATTCGTCGGCCGTATCGACCGTCGTGGGGCTGGTGCTCGGTATGATCCTCTACATGTTCCTGATGATTTACGGTGCGATGGTCATGCAGTCGGTCATCGAGGAGAAGAACAACCGGGTGCTCGAAGTGGTCGTCTCTTCGATCAGCCCCTTCCGGCTGATGCTGGGCAAGATCCTGGGTATCGCTTCCGTCGCGGTGGTGCAGGTGCTCATCTGGGGCGTGCTGGTGTGCGGCGTGGGTGCGCTCGTCATGCCGCACCTGATCTCTGCCGAGATGATGGGAAGTGTCGAGGCGATGCGTGCCGGGACGCTCGATCCGACGGCGGCGGGCGTCGATATGGAGATGGTGCAGACGCTCGCCACGGCGACCGATTTCGGATATGTCTTCCAGATTTTCGCTTACCTGCTGCTCTACGTGATCGGTGGTTACCTGCTCTATTCGGCGATGTTCGCTGCCGTCGGTTCGGCTGTCGATAATGTGCAGGACGCACAGCAGTTGCAGACCCCGATCATGCTGCCGATCATCCTGAGTATCTTCGTGATGATGGTGGTGATGAAGGACCCCAATTCGCCGCTGGTCTTCTGGTGTTCGATGATTCCTTTTACCTCGCCCGTGGTGATGATGGCCCGCATCCCGTGCGGTATTCCGACCTGGGAGATCGTCGTGTCGCTCGCGGTGCTCTACGCTACGTTTATGGCTATGGTATGGCTCGCGGCGAAGATTTACCGCGTGGGTATCTTCATG
>ENA-OYXS01000080-OYXS01000080.1-human-gut-metagenome-genome-assembly--contig:-NODE-80-length-42771-cov-19.133720_pt1 | contig 42771 bp, 40 predicted proteins | sample MGYA00243240_ERZ653429 | MGnify/ENA primary metagenome ERZ653429 (study PRJEB26926, sample SAMN06164958) | human gut metagenome | biome: ENVO:00009003; feature: ENVO:2100002; material: ENVO:00002003... | reverse complement strand
AAAACAAACTTCAAATGAAAAAGCATAATTTCAATGCAGGACCTTCCATTCTTCCGCGTGAGGTGATAGAGGATACAGCGAAGGCTATTTTAGATTTCAATGGATCCGGTCTTTCTCTTATGGAGATTAGCCACCGCGCTAAAGACTTCCAGCCCGTAGTGGACGAAGCCGTAGCACTGTTCAAAGAACTACTTAACATTCCCGAAGGTTATTCGGTACTGTTCTTGGGCGGTGGCGCAAGTATGGAATTCTGCATGGTTCCTTTCAATTTCCTCGAAAAGAAAGCCGCATACCTCAACACAGGTGTGTGGGCCAAGAAAGCCATGAAAGAAGCCAAAGGTTTTGGCGAGGTTGTAGAAGTTGCCTCTTCTGCTGAAGCCACTTATACTTATATTCCGAAAGATTACACAGTACCGGCTGATGTGGACTATTTCCATATCACCACCAACAATACGATCTATGGTACGGAGCTGAAAGAAGACCTGGATGTAAACGTGCCGATGATTGCTGACATGTCATCCGATATATTCTCCCGTCCTATCGACGTGTCCAAATATATCTGTATCTACGGCGGTGCACAGAAGAATCTGGCTCCTGCGGGTGTGACATTCGTTATCGTGAAGAACGATGCAGTGGGCAAGGTGTCACGTTACATCCCCACCATGCTGAACTATCAGACACATATCGACGGTGGCTCAATGTTCAATACTCCTCCGGTTGTGCCTATTTATGCAGCATTGCAGACTTTGCGCTGGATCAAGGCACAAGGCGGTGTGAAGGAAATGGAACGTCGCGCTATCGAAAAGGCCGATATGCTGTATGCCGAGATAGACCGCAACAAAATGTTCGTAGGTACTGCTGCCAAAGAGGACCGTTCACGCATGAACATCTGCTTCGTAATGGCCCCCGAATACAAAGAATTTGAAGCAGACTTCCTGAAGTTTGCTACCGAAAAAGGTATGGTAGGTATCAAAGGACATCGTTCAGTAGGCGGTTTCCGCGCATCTTGCTACAACGCTATGCCGAAAGAAAGCGTACAGGCTTTGATAGACTGCATGCAGGAATTTGAGAAACTTCATTAACAATATTTGTTCACCACAGAGGGCACAGAGTCCCACAGAGAAATGAAAAGGAAAACTCTGTGAAACTCTGTGCGGTTCTGTGGTGAATCTTTTTTAATACCATTAAATCATGAAAGTATTAGTCGCAACAGACAAGCCGTTTGCAAAGGTTGCAGTAGACGGTATCCGCAAAGAAATTGAAGCAGCAGGTTATGAACTTGCTTTGCTGGAAAAATATGGTGACAAGGCGAAATTGCTGGAAGCTGTGAAAGACGCCAATGCTATTATTATACGTAGCGACATCATCGATGCCGAGGTGTTGGACGCCGCCAAAGAACTGAAAATCGTGGTACGTGCCGGTGCCGGTTATGACAATGTGGACTTGGCTGCCGCCACTGCCCACAACGTATGTGTGATGAACACTCCGGGACAGAACTCCAATGCCGTAGCCGAACTGGCTTTCGGACTTATGGTAATGGCTGTCCGCAACATGTACAACGGCACCTCCGGTACGGAACTGATGGGCAAGAAGCTGGGTATTCACGCTTATGGCAATGTAGGACGCAATGTGGCGCGTATCGCCAAGGGTTTCGGCATGGACATCTATGCTTTCGACGCTTTCTGCCCGAAAGAAGTGATCGAGAAGGATGGCGTAAAAGCTGTCGCTTCTGCCGAAGAGCTTTATTCTACTTGTGATGTTGTTTCCCTGCATATTCCTGCAACGGCAGAAACCAAGAATTCTATTAACTATGCTTTGGTGAACAAGATGCCGAAAGGCGGTTTGCTGGTCAATACCGCCCGCAAGGAGGTTATCAACGAAGCCGAGTTGATTCAGCTCATGGAAGAACGTCCCGACCTGAAATACATGACCGACATCATGCCTGCAGCCAATGAGACTTTCGCTGCCAAGTTTGCCGGCCGTTATTTCTCCACACCGAAGAAAATGGGTGCGCAGACTGCCGAAGCCAATATCAATGCAGGTATTGCCGCTGCCAAGCAGATTGTAGGCTTCCTGAAAGACGGTTGCGAGAAGTTCCGAGTAAATAAGTAATTGGATTCAGGCATGGATTGCATGGAACCTTGCAGAACTTTGGACATATTATTTGTTCTGTGAAACTCCATGTAATTCATGCCTGATTTAAATTTATATTCTAATAACCATGGCAACAATAAAACCTTTTAGAGGGATTCGTCCCCCACAGAATTTAGTAGAACAGGTGGCATCCCGCCCTTACGACGTACTGAATTCTGCCGAGGCTCGTGAAGAAGCGGCGGGAAACGAAAAGTCTTTGTATCACATCATCAAGCCCGAAATAGATTTTCCTATCGGTACGGACGAACATGATGAACGTGTTTATCAGAAAGCTGCTGAAAACTTCCGGATGTTTCAGGACAAAGGCTGGCTGGTGCAGGACGATAAAGAAAACTATTATGTATATGCCCAGACCATGAATGGCAAAACGCAATATGGTTTGGTGGTGGGGGCATACGTTCCCGATTATATGAACGGTGTCATCAAGAAGCATGAGCTTACCCGTCGGGATAAGGAAGAAGACCGCATGAAGCATGTGCGTGTGAACAATGCCAACATTGAACCTGTATTCTTTGCCTACCCTGATAATGCCACGCTGGATGCTGTCATTGCCCGTTATACGGCTCAGAAACCTGTTTACGACTTTATTGCTCCGGGCGACGGCTTCGGCCACACGTTTTGGATTATCGACAAGCAGGAAGATATTGACGTCATAACCCAAGAGTTCGGCAAGATGCCTGCGCTCTATATTGCAGACGGACATCACCGCAGCGCAGCCGCTGCCCTGGTGGGCGCGGAGAAAGCCAAGCAAAACCCCAATCATCGTGGAGATGAGGAGTACAACTACTTCATGGCAGTTTGTTTCCCGGCCAACCAGTTGACTATCATTGACTATAATCGTGTGGTGAAGGATTTGAACGGTATGACTCCCGAACAATTCCTGACGGCTGTAAGCAAGAACTTTACGGTGGAAGAAAAGGGTACGGACATCTACAAACCGGCAGGATTGCATAATTTCTCCCTTTATCTGGATGGCAAGTGGTATAGCCTTACTGCCAAACCGGGCACTTACAACGATAATGATCCCATCGGTGTGCTGGACGTTACCATCTCGTCCAACTTGATATTGGATGAAATCCTCGGCATCAAGGACCTTCGTTCCGATAAGCGTATCGACTTTGTGGGCGGTATACGCGGCTTAGGCGAATTGAAGAAACGGGTGGATAGCGGTGAGATGAAGGTGGCTTTGGCTCTGTATCCTGTGTCCATGAAACAGTTGATGGACATTGCCGATACCGGCAACATAATGCCCCCCAAGACTACTTGGTTCGAACCGAAGTTGCGTTCGGGACTGGTAATTCATAAACTGGACTAATCAAAATACAATTTTAAAGAGTGAATGTGGAAACGGAGCGTTGCAAAGTATGTGGCGCTCCGTTATTTTATACCGCCATTTTCTTTCCTGTTATGTTGAAAATGCTGACCTTTGCAGGAAAATACGAAACGGAATACGAAAATATCGAAATACGGTAGCGGATGTTACGAAATGGAGACCTCACTCAGGGCGGCATAACGAGTACGCTGTTGCGCTTCACCTTGCCTATGATGGCAGGTTCGTTGCTGCAACAGTGTTATAATATTGCCGATACGCTTATTGTGGGACAGTGTATCGGATCGGGCGCTTTGGCAGCAGTGGGGTCGGCATATACGCTGATGGTTTTTCTTATTTCCATTCTTTTAGGGTTGTCTATCGGTAGCGGTACGGTTTTCTCGTTGCACTACGGGGCAGGAGACCGGTCCGCTTTGCGGCGTAGCATTTTTGTTTCATTCGTACTGATAGGGGCGGTGACATTCTTGCTGAATGTGGTGGCATTTATATGCTTAGACCCTATTCTTCATTTGCTTCAAGTGCCGCAGGACATTTATGGGATGATGCGCAGTTACCTGTGGATAATCTTTTGTGGCATAGCCTTTACGTTTATCTATAACTTCTATGCGGCGCTGTTGCGGGCTGTGGGAGATTCTGTGACTCCTCTTTGGTTTCTGGCGGTTTCTGTTGTGCTGAATGTCATTCTCGACCTGTTTTTTATCCTGCAACTGGGTTGGGGAATCGAAGGGGCTGCCGCGGCCACCGTCATAGCACAGGGAGTGGCTGCTGTGGGGATAATGCTCTACACAGGCAAGAAACGGCCGGAACTGCAACTGCGCCGGGAGGATATGCGCTTTGACCGTTGCAGTCTGAAGGAGATAGTCTCTTTCTCCACACTGACCTGTGTGCAGCAGTCGGTCATGAATTTCGGTATCCTGATGATACAGGGATTGGTCAACAGTTTCGGTACGGCCGTTATGGCAGCCTTTGCCGCTGCCGTAAAGATAGATTCCTTTGCATATATGCCTGTGCAGGAGTTCGGAAACGCCTTCTCTACCTTCATAGCGCAGAATTTTGGGGCAAAGCGTTATGATCGTATCCGCAGGGGAGTGCGCAGCGCCTTTCTTACTGCGGTCATCTTTTCCTTGATAGTTTCCATGCTTGTGTTTGTATTTGCAGAGCCGCTGATGCTGGTCTTTGTCCGCCCCGAAGAGGTGGAAATTCTTGCTACCGGCGTGGAATATCTGCGCATAGAGGGCACATTCTATTGTGGCATCGGCATCCTGTTCCTGCTTTACGGTTATTACCGCGCTATCCGCATGCCGGGGATGTCGGTTGTGCTTACGGTGATCTCTTTAGGGACCCGCGTGGTGTTGTCGTATGTGCTTGCTTCCATTCCTTCCATTGGGGTGGTAGGCATTTGGTGGTCTATTCCTATCGGTTGGCTGCTGGCTGATGCAGTAGGTATGCTTTATTATAAATACTGCGCTTTGCGTGCTGCGTAAGTTCTATTTGAAGGAAAGGTGAACAAGATGTGGATAAAAGTAGTATCTTTGCGCCCGATTAAGAAAAATACTGTCATGACTAACGATCGTCTTAAAGGATTTACTTACGGAGCTCTTGCCGCAGCCAGTTACGGGCTGAACCCGTTGTTCGCATTGCCTTTGTACGGGGCGGGAATGAAAGTGGATTCCGTCTTGTTCTATCGCTATTTTTTTGCCATTGTAATGCTGGGCATACTGATGAAAGTGAAGAAGCAATCCTTTGCCTTGAAAAAGACGGATATACTTCCGCTGGCGGTAATGGGACTGTTGTTCTCTTTTTCTTCACTTTTCTTGTTTGAGAGTTATAACTATATGGATGCAGGTATTGCGTCCACTATCTTGTTTGTCTATCCGGTAATGGTGGCTATCATTATGGCGATCTTCTTTCATGAGAAGGTTTCGTTTATTACAATGTTCTCCATTGCGCTGGCGTTTACGGGCATCTCTCTGCTGTACGAGGGCGGAGATGGTAGGACTTTGAATCTGTTGGGTGTGTTGTTCGTCATCTTGTCTTCGCTGACGTATGCCATATATATAGTAGGTGTGAACCGTTCTTCCCTGAAAAATCTGCCAACGGCAAAGCTGACTTTCTATGCTTTGCTGTTCGGAATTATCATTTATGTGGTACGTTTGGATTTCTGTACGGCCTTGCAGCCTGTACCCGCTCCACTGTTGTGGGTGAATGTGTTTTCGTTGGCATTGTTTCCTACTATTATCTCATTGATTGCAATGACGCTTTCCATTCATCGTATAGGCTCCACGCCGGCTGCCATTCTGGGAGCATTGGAACCTGTGACGGCGCTGTTTTGCGGAGTAGTGGTGTTTGGTGAGCAACTCACGCCGCGTATCATGCTCGGCGTATTGATGATATTGACCGCAGTGACACTGATAATTGCGGCAAAGCCGTTGTTGGAGCTGATTAAGAAACATATACCTATACGGCATGAGTGAAGATACGTACAAAACCATTGCCACCCTGTCCGAAGGGATTTACACCGAGAAGCGCAGTAAGTTCATAGCCATTGCCTTGCCTGTCCGTACGGTTGAAGAAGTAAAGGCGCATCTGGAAACTTATCAGAAGAAATACTACGATGCCCGCCATGTGTGTTATGCCTATATGCTGGGGCATGAACGCAAGGACTTTCGTGCCAATGACAACGGAGAACCGTCCGGTACGGCAGGAAAGCCTATTCTGGGGCAGATAAATTCGAATGAACTGACGGACATACTGATTGTTGTTGTCCGCTATTTTGGCGGCATAAAGCTGGGAACAAGTGGCTTGATAGTGGCATATAAGGCTGCTGCCGCGGAGGCTATCGCTGCCGCTACCGTTATTGAAAAGACTGTGGATGAAACGGTGACCGTTCTCTTTGAATATCCTTTCATGAATGATGTAATGCGCATTGTGAAAGAGGAGGAACCGGAGATGCTGGAACAGTCCTATGATATGGACTGCCGTATGACACTTCGCATCCGCAAGTCGATGATGCCCAAGATGAGGGCGCGTCTGGAGAAGGTGGAGACTCTACGTTTTGAAGAAGAGTAAAGTCTCCGGACCTTTAGATACTCTTTTCAATCTTTTTCAGGGATAAATCATTATAATGGATTTTGCGGTGCGTGCCGTCACAAAAAGGTTGCTTGTAGGAGCGTCCGCAGCGGCAGAGGGCTGTCCGGTTTTCTTTCATTTCCGCCTTGCCTTCTCTGTCCACCAGTTTGAATCGGCCTTCTACAATAAAAGGACCGTTGGGGGTGGCTGTGATGGTTACTGTATTTTCTTCTTTTTCCATGCTTTTATTTTTTAGGTTTCATATATCCGATAGAACGTCTCCGCATGGAAATAGTTTGTTAATTCCATATCTTTTGTATGGATTTACTTATCTTTGTACACTTATTTAATAAAAATTGAGTTGATATGGCATTTGAAGCGACTAAGCGTGAGCTGGGCGAGCTCTATACATTCTTCCGTTTGTTGGCGGATGGAAAAGTTTTCGGGGGTACTCCGAAGGCACAGAAAGATGATAGAAAGTGTTGGCCCATTGCGCTGATACAGAGAGAGGAACATGACGGTACACGCCGCTATTATATAGAGGAAGAGGATGTTCGTATTGTCAGTGGTGTAGTGGAGAAAGACGGTACATTCATTGCGTCGGCAGAGAAGGAAGTGCTTTCGTTCCCTCGTGCGGACTTTGGCGATGCGGCGGAAATCATACTTCATCTGTTGCGGAACGAGCCGGGAGAGGAAGTGGAAGTTTCCGAAGGATTGGAAGCCTTTCTGGATGCGGTGAACATCTACGATTTGGAATCCAAAACTGAGGATCGTACGGACTTCTCCGTAGCTTTTTGGAGCGTGGATGCTCCGCTGACGGGTTTTACTGTCCGTTGTCGCCTCAGCCGTATGAATCCTCTGCTGGACGGTGGGCGCACTGCCAATCTGAAGCTGGAGCAAAGTGGCGTGAAATTTGCCGTACCCACTGTGAACAAGGTGAACGCCTTGCCCGAATCGCCTACGGAAGTTGCCGAACGCATGATGATGATTGAGCGTTTGGGCGGGGTGCTGAAATATTCCGATGTTGCCGATCGTGTGTTCCGTTGCAATCTGTTGATGATAGATTTGCATTTTCCCCGTATGTTGGCCGAAATGGTGCGTACCATGCATCTGGACGGCATCACCCGCGTCTCTGAACTGACGGAACGCATCAAGGAAATGAATCCCTTGAAGATAAAGGATGAATTGATAAACAAACATTGTTTCTATGAGTTTAAGATGAAGCAGTTCCTATTGGCACTTGCATTGGGTATGCGTCCGGCTAAGATTTACAACGGTACGGATTCTGCCGTAGAAGGGCTGTTGCTGACCAATGGAGAGGGTGAGGTTCTCTGTTATCATAAGTCCGAACGGCAGACTTTTGCCGATTTCCTTTATCAGAACAGCCGTTTTGAGAAGGGGTCGGTAGACAAAGACAAATACGGTTTCCTGGAACGGGAGAATGGTGTATATTACTTTAAGTTAAACGTAAAGATAGGATTGCTGAAGAGGTGATCCCAAGCATTGAATCATAAAAAACAGACGTGCAATGTTGAACGAAGTATTGGAAAATATTAAGTCGCGCCGCAGTGTGCGCACTTATACGGAACAGCAGGTTTCCGCAGAAAATTTGAATCTTATATTGGAAGCGGCAACGTATGCTCCCAGCGGTATGAATTTCCAGACATGGCATTTCACAGCCATTCAGGATGCTGATATATTGAGAGAACTGAATGAAAAGATAAAAGGTGCTTTTGCTAAGAGCGACGAGCCCCGTCTGCAAGAGCGGGGACATAGCGAAACCTACTGTTGCTATTATCATGCTCCGACTCTGATTATCGTTTCCAACGAACCTACCCAATGGTGGGCGTCTATGGACTGTGCCTGTGCCATGCAGAATATCTTCCTGGCCGCTAAGTCTCTCGGTATCGGTTCCTGTTGGATCAACCAGTTGGGGCAGACTTGTGACGATCCCGATGTGCGCGCTTTCCTTATGAAGCTCGGTGTTCCCGAAAATCATCGTGTATATGGTTGTGCAGCTTTGGGCTATGCTCCCGAGGGTGCTCCCATGAAAGATAAGAAATTGGCGGAAGGTACGGTAACTGTGATCCGTTAAATTCCTTTATGGCATAAAAGAAGAGGATATATCTTTCGATATATCCTCTCAATATTTCTATTCAAAGCATCCGTAGCATGTAGGCAGTAACTTACGGTCGCCCAGTGTGTTGTCTACACGCGCCACATTCACCCAAAACTTGTTGTCGCGTACGCTTTCTATCGGATATGCTGCTTTCTGCCGGGTGTAACTATGTTCCCAGTTGTCGGCAACTACTTCATATTCAGGATGCGGAGCGTTTGTCAGCACGTTGTCTGCCTTATCCGCTTCTCCATTTTTCACTTCCTGAATCTCCTGCCAGATAGCAAGCATCACATCTACAAAGTTATTTAGTTCGGCAAGACTTTCGCTTTCCGTCGGCTCTATCATCAGTGTTCCATGGACAGGGAAGGAGAGGGTTGGTGCATGATAGCCGTAGTCCATAAGACGTTTGGCAATATCATTTTCGCTGATACCTGTTTCTTCGTGTACTTTGCGGCACTCCAATATCATTTCATGTCCGACAAAGCCGGTTGCCCCGCGATAGACGATGCCATAGGTGTCCTTGAAGCAGGCAGCCAGATAATTGGCATTCAGAATGGCTATCTTGGTGGCGCGTGTCAGTCCCTCCGTACCCATCATGCGTATATAGCCGTAGGTAATGGGCAGAATACCCGCACTGCCGAAAGGAGCTCCCGCTACCTGATTGGTTGCATTGCCAAAAAGTTCGTGTCCCGGTAAGAATGGAACCAGATGTTCGGCTACGCAGATAGGACCCACACCCGGTCCGCCTCCGCCATGAGGGGAAGCAAATGTTTTATGCAAATTCAGATGGCAGACATCAGCACCGATAAATCCGGGGTTGGTCAAGCCTACTTGTGCATTCATGTTGGCGCCGTCCATGTAGACCTGTGCACCGCATGCATGGATAGTCTTGCAGATTTCCACGATTTCCGTTTCAAAGATACCATGGGTAGAAGGGTAGGTAATCATCAATGCGGCAAGGTCGTCTTTGTTCTCTTCGGCTTTGGCACGCAGGTCGGCCATATCGACATTTCCCTGCTCATCACAGGCACAGGTGACAGTGGTGAAACCGGCCTGAACAGCCGATGCCGGATTAGTACCATGAGCCGAAGCGGGTATCAGCACTTTGTTACGGTGTCCTTGACCTATGTTTTCCAAATATGCGCGGATTACACGAAGCCCCGCATATTCTCCGGCAGCACCTGAATTGGGTTGCAGGCTTACTCCGGCAAATCCGGTTATTATTTTCAGTTCTTCGCTGAGATTGTGTATAAGCTCGCGATAGCCTTCTGCCTGTTCCTCAGGAACAAGCGGGTGCATATTCATAAATTCAGGACGGCTGAGTGGCAGCATTTCGGCGGCGGCATTCAGCTTCATGGTGCACGAACCAAGCGAAATCATGGAGTGTGCCAATGAAATGTCCTTACGGTCGAGCCGTTTGATGTAACGCATCATTTCCGTTTCCGTATGGTATCTATTGAATACCTCATGTGTCAGATAAGTGCTTTGACGCCGGAATGTCGGCTGAATGGTGCAACTCTCAGGGATATCGGTTGTTTTGGTATAGTCCTTTCCGGCTGCAATTCCGAAAATGGAAAGTAAAACGTTTACTGCAGCCAAATCCGTTGTTTCGTCAATGCTCATGCCCACATCACCGTTCTTGAAATAGCGCAGGTTCACTTCCTTGCTTAGGGCAACTGTACGGACTTGTTGTGCCGATACGTTGTCTGGCAGGGCAAAGCGGAGTGTATCGAAATATTGTACATTCACTTGCTTGTATCCCAATTTGCTGATTTCTTTTTCCAGATATGCGGCGATGTTGTGAATACGCTTTGCAATGGTGCGGATGCCTTCCGGTCCATGATATACGGCATAGAAACCTGCCATTGTGGCCAGCAGTGCCTGTGCTGTACAGATGTTGGAAGTTGCTTTTTCACGTTTGATATGTTGCTCGCGGGTTTGCAGAGCCATGCGGTAACACAATTTTCCGTATTTATCTTTAGACCAACCGATGATGCGTCCCGGCATATTGCGCTTATATTCGTCACGTGTGGCAAAATAGGCAGCCGACGGGCCGCCGTAGAACATCGGCGTACCTAATCTTTGGGTTGTTCCAAACACGATGTCTGCTCCCCATTCTCCCGGCGGGGTGAGCAAGGCAAGGCTTAGTATATCGGCGGCAACGGCCACTTTGCAACCGGCAGCATGTGCATTTTCCACAAAAGTGCGGTAGTCTTCTATATTGCCGTCGCCATTTGGGTACTGTAATATGCAGGCAAAAGTGTCCGGAGTGAGTTCTGCTTCATTGTATCGTCCGGTCCGTATCTCAATGCCTTGCGGAATGGCGCGGGTGGTGATGACAGCCAGTGTCTGCGGAAAAATGCTTTCGTCTACGAATACTACATTGGCTCCCGACTTCTGCATTTCGCGCGGACGCAATGCGTACATCATTGTTACAGCTTCGGCAGCAGCAGTCGCCTCATCCAGTAAGGAGCAATTAGCAAGAGGCATACCGGTGAGGTCGCAAACGGCAGTCTGAAAGTTCATCAGGGCTTCCAAACGTCCTTGAGACACTTCTGTTTGATAAGGCGTATAGGAGGTGTACCAAACGGGGTTTTCAAATACATTACGCTGGATTACGGCAGGCGTGATGGTGTTGTACCAGCCCATACCGATGTAAGTTGTGTAAAGTTTATTTTTGGCAGCCAGTTCTGCAATGTGGCATCCGAATTCATATTCGGTCATGGCTTCGGGCAGAGCCAGCGGTGCTTTAAGGCGGATGTTTGTCGGGATGGTTTTATCAATCAGTTCGTCCAGACTTGCCACGCCGATTTTGTGAAGCATCTGTGCTTCATCTTTTTCGCTGATACCGATGTGACGGTTAACCAACAGGTCGTTTTTCATACGTATATATTGTTTAAAGTTATCATCTGAAGAATGGGTTTTCCGCTTTTTCAACGCCAATGGTTGTAGGCGCTCCATGTCCCGGATAAACAATCGTTTCATTGGGGAGTATGAACAGGCGGCTGCATATATGCTCTATCAGTTCGTCAAAGTTGCCTCCTGCAAGGTCGGCACGACCGATGCTGCCTTGAAACAAAACATCTCCGGAGAACATACAATGGTCTGCCGCACAATAATACACCAGACTGCCCGGTGAGTGTCCCGGTACGTGGATTGCTTCCAGTTCAGTGTTTCCGAAAGTGATGATGTCACCGTCGTGAAGGTAACTTCCCAATGGTACGGGCGGCTCTTGTAGCTGAAAACCGAACATGCGGCTTTGCTTAGGCGCTTCGTCAATCCAGAACTCATCGGCTTGGTTGGCTTCCGCTTTCAGACCGAATTCTTTCAGCATGAAAGGATTGCCGAAAATATGGTCCAGATGCAGATGTGTGTTCAACAGGTGCTTTACGTTTAGTTTATTGTTGATGATAAAGTTCTTTAAAGCCTGTTTCTCTTCTTCGTAGAAACATCCGGGGTCAATGACTACGGCTTCGTTGGTTTCGTCCCACAGTACATAGCAGTTCTCGGGGAACATATTAAATTCAAATCTCTTTATCTTCATGATATGATTTCAGATTTATGATTTATCAACGTTCAACTTAACTTTTAATTCTCAATTGCTAACGTACACTACTTTTTTAGTTTGGAAGAATTCCTCTTCAAAGAATTCTTTCAAATTCCACATGGTGGTTTTGTTTTTGAAAGGCATCGCCTCTTTCTCCAATTCGCCGCCTTTCAGGCAGATTAGTCCATTGGGAAAAACATTCTGCTGTTTGGGGGAGATGTTCTTGCGGATGATTTTCAGTAAATCGGCAAGGGGCATAACAGCACGACTCACTACGAAATCGAACAACTGTTTCTCTTCTTCGGCACGCGCGTGGCGGGTAGTAACGTTTTTCAGTCCGATGCTGTTTGCTATTTCGGTGGCTACGCGTACTTTCTTACCGATACTGTCCACCAAATGAAATTGTACTTCGGGGAAAAGTATAGCCAACGGAATACCCGGAAATCCTCCTCCTGTGCCTAAGTCCATAATCTTTGTACCCGGTTTGAAGCGAATTATTTGGGCTATGCCCAAAGAGTGGAGCACGTGGTGTTCGTACAGGTTTTCAATGTCTTTACGCGAAATGACGTTTATTTTAGAGTTCCAGTCCGTATAAAGGTCGTACAGTGCGGCAAACTGCTTTTTCTGTTCCTCTGTCAGGTCTGGAAAATACTTTAGGATAAGTTCCATTATTATTTTCTGAATTATGAGTTATGAATGAGGGGGCGGGTTATGAATTACGCACTTCGTTCAGTACCATCGTGCCGTCGCCCAGTAGATGTTGCATCATTTCGTATGGCAATGTGATCTTCACTGGTCCCATTACATAAGGGGCGATGTCGTATACATTATAATAGAATGTAATGCCTTCTTTGCTTAGATAGAAATTTTCGGTGGGTGTCAGGTCGCCGGTAGTGGCGTATCCCATGTCTTCCAGTTCCTGGCGGGTGGCCACTTTATTGTCGGCCATAAGCTGGTTCCACAAGAGGTCTGTGAGCTGTTCCTTGTAGTCGCCTACAAAGAGGTCGTCCAAACGGATGGGAGCCAATGTGCGCAGGTCGAGATTGAGGAATGTGGACATATAAATGCCATGTGCGCCGCCGGTATATTCATTGTAGTCGATGCGATAGACGAGCAGATGTCCGGTGTACAGTTGCACGTGGCTTTCTATGCCTTTATAGTAAGAATACCATGCTCCTATGTCTTCGGCACTCTCTTTGTCCTGTTCGTCTTTTCGGTACATCGGCTCCAAGTCTTTCCGGTAGTCGCTGACGTACTTTTCTGTGTATTTCTTTACGGCTTCTTCGGCAGTCATGTTCATATATTTCTCACCGAAGCAGGCAGACAGGAAATAGGTGTTCAGGCTGTCCTTCATCTTTTCGTCGGATGACTTGGAGGCATACGTAAGATTGATGATAAGGTTACATGCCGGTTTGGCAGTATCACCGAAGAGGTGTGCCGTTTCATTTACTTGTATACTGTCGAACTCCAACGCTCCGGCATTTTTGTTCATGATGTTACCGCAAGAAAAGAAAAAGCCGCTTGCCGCAAGCAGAAGGACAAGTAGGCTGACAGTTTGCTTTTTCATATTGAATTTCGTTTATAAATCAACATTTCATTCAAAAATCTTTATCGACAAATATAGAACTTATTAACGAACTCCATGCATAAAAAAGAAAAAATTAATTCCTGCAAACGGTTAAAACTTTCTATCTGAACAAACAGCCCATTCCGGTTGTTGCTTTATTAAAGTCAAAGTAACAACCCCCTAAAATATAAATAGAATGAGCAATATATTGAAGAAGGTATGTTCTGCGCAAAAACAGTATTGCGCGGAACATGCCGATAGTATGGAAAGTGGTAACGTAGAGGAACGCAACAGGCATTACCGCAGTTTGAAGATGCAGGCTGCCGGTGCCTGGTTGTTTGCAGTTCCGTTGTTGTTGCTGTCCATATTTCGTGATCATGTGACTTATGGCAATGAAATACAGATGTTGCTGGCCATTCCTGTACTGCTGTTTTTAGGCGTATCTCTCTATACCGATGCCTGGAAACAGTTTCGTATGGGGCGCATTACTATGGATATGCTGATTGCTTTCAGTATGTTCGTGGCTTTTCTTTTCAGTTTGTTCAACACGTTCTTTCCTGATTACTGGTATGAGGTGGGACTTCAGCCGCATGTCTATTACGAAGTGGCTGTACTGACTGCTGCTGTGGGGCTGACCGGCAAGGTATTTCGTTTCCTGCCCGACGAATTGCATGATGGTGACCGTATGGCCGGTATCATTTTCCCTGTTTTGACGGGGATTGCGATTCTTGTGTTTGTTATCTGGATACTGTTTGGCGGTATGGAAGCTGTGCCGCATGCTCTTTATTCGGTTATCTCAATTTTTATAGTGGCTTGTCCATGTGCACTGGGACTGGTTACTCCTGTTGCCCTGATGCGTGGAATCGGTAAAGCGGCCCGAATGCATATTTTGATAAAAGACTCCCTTGCACTGGAACGTCTGAGCAAAGCCGATATAGTGGTCTTTGATAAGACCGGTACGCTGACCGAAGGACATCCCACTGTCATAGCTTGGTTGTGGGCGCAGTGTCAGGAAGAATATTTTAAAGAAGTGTTGCTGGCAGCCGAGATGAATTCGACTAATTCGCTGGCAACTGCTATTTCCACCGCTTTACGGGAAGAAGGGATAACACCTGCCCGTTTAGACGTTTGCGAGGTCTTGAAGGGTAAAGGGATGAGAGTTGTCTATAAAGATGCGGAATATTGGGTGGGCAGTCATAAACTTCTGAAGGATTATCACGTTTATCTCTCCGATGTTTTGGGTGATATGCTGGTGGAGTATGAATCCGAAGGCAACAGCATTGTTTATTTCGGACGTAAAAATGAGTTGCTTGCCATTATTGCCGTTAAAGATCAATTGAAAGCTGCCGCACTCGGAACGGTCAGGGAGTTGCGGGCAAGCGAACTTGATATTTGCATGTTGACGGGTGACGGTGAGCGTACCGCTTCGACCATAGCGGGCAAGTTGGGGATTATACGCTATATGCCCGATGCATTGCCGGACGATAAAGAGACTTTTATACGTGAGCTCCAGTTGCAAGGGAAAATGGTTGTCATGATAGGTGACGGCATAAACGATGTGCAGGCACTGACTTGTGCCGATGTGAGCATCGCTATGGGTGAAAATCCCGATGATGCAACAGTGGAAAAAACAATGGTGGTGATGAAATCCTCCGACTTGCAGTCACTTCCCAAGTTATTCGGCTTGTCTCGCCATACGCTCCGGCTGATGCACCAGAACTCTTTCTGGATGGTGATTTATCATCTGATAGGCGTATTAATAGCTGCGGGTATTCTCTACCCGGTGTATGGCATACTGCTGACACCGATGTTGGCTGCAATCGTCATACTGCTTTCCTGCGTCACGCTGATACGCAGTTAAGATTAGCTGTTCCTATATTCCAGCGGACTCATTCCCATGTGTCTCTTGAAGTACTTTCCGAAGAATGAGGCACTGGGGAAATTAAGCGAATAGGCTATTTCTTGAATAGTCATGTCGGTGGATTTCAGCTTGGCTTTTATGTCGATGATGACAACGTGGGCAATTAGATCCAGTACATTTTTCCCGGTTACCAGTTTGATTGTGGTACTGAGATGTTGCAGGGATATGCCCAGTTTTTCGGCATAGAATTGTGCGCGGCGTTCGGTAGTATAGTTTTCGATAACCAGTTGTATAAATTCCCGGCAGATTTCCTCTTTTCGACTTTTAATTCTGTTTTGGGACTCCGGACGGTTACTGTACAGCTCATTGATCCCATAGAGAAACATGTTCAGCACACTTTGCGCCATTCGTGTTTTGGGCATATACGGTCCGGTGGAGATGCGTGCCAGCAATGAAAAGTAGTCTTTGAAATAAGAAGCAATAGGTTCGTTGAGAGGTATAACGGGTGCTTCTATAATCTTGGAGTACGAATTCATGGTAGACTGGATTATGTTGACCCCGTTGAGGCAATGCTCTGAGAATCCGGCAAATCCAATTCGGACCTTTTCCTTTTGCCCGTAGAACTGAATGATAGTGCCAGGGAGGAGAGTCACAAAATCTCCTTGTTTAATCTCTGTGTCCATTAAATTGATAGATACCGTAATGGAGCCTTCAATGCACAAAGCGAAGATACATGCTTTCAGACGGCATGATTGTTTGTATATGTTCAAAATATCTTCTGTCACATCTGTCCATGCAATCAGGTCTACGGGGAGATCAACTTGAGGAAATTCCATAGTGCTGTCGTTTTTTGGTTTGCGCAAAGTTACACTTTTTTGTGGAAATGAATCGAAAAACTAGGTATTGAACAGGGATTATTTTTAATGGCTATTAAAGCCAAGAATAGTAGTTTGCCTACTGCTTTTCCCGTATTATCTCTTGCAGTTTCACCGGTTCGTTGGTAGTGATATAGTCTATACCTTGACTTATCAGCCATTTTATGTCATCAGTATTGTCTATAGGGAATGCATTTACTTTCATGCCCAAATCATGACATTCTTTAATCCATTCGGGATGTTGCCGGAACACATTTAAGCGGTAGTTTGGTCCGGTACATCCCCATTCTTTTAATTCTTTGGGAGATAGGTCGCCTTCTTGATAATAGACTGGGGTTCCCTTGGGGGCAAGGCGAATAAATTCTTTGGCAACATGACGTGAGAAAGTAATGTATTCCATACGATCTTCCAACTCCATGCCCTTTACCATTTTTAGAATCTTTTTTACGGCACGCGTTTCTTGTTCTCGAGTTTTGTGAGCCTTTAATTCCAAGATGAGGCGGGTTTTCAGGTTACGGGCTTTTTCCAGATATTCTTGCAAAGTAGGAAGGTGCTCTCCATTATCCAATACGATAGCTGTACACTCTTTGACGGTTGATTCTTGCATATTTACTCCTTTGAAAACACTGCTCCAGTTCACCACCAGCTGGTCATCATCGGTGAGCCATACATCAAATTCAGAACCGTAACAACCGACAGAATCGGCTTTCATCAGTGCGGCTATGGAATTTTGTGCCGAACCATTGGTTTTCCAAAAACCGCGGTGGGCAATAATTTGGGTGGATTGTGTCTGTGCATACCCGAAAGCGGCGGGTAATAAGAAAAAAGTGATAATGAGTTTTTTCAGTTTCATAGTGTTTTTTTATTATTGATTGTTTTCGTATTAGTAATATAAAAGGTTGCTAAAGATTATATCACAATGAAATAGAGGAACACGCTGCTTATTGTCAAGATCAAACCAATAGCAGTTTCGTAAACAATAAGTTTTAGCAATTCCTTGACTCCCATGCCTACTGCTCCGCCTGTTGCGTGGAAAAAGGAACCATGAGGAAGATGATCCAGTACGGTGGCTCCTGCATTAATCATGGCAGCTCCCCAAGTGGCGGCTACTCCTGCTCCAAGTATAGACGGAGCAAATGAAGCGGAGGCGATAGTGGCCCCTGCTGTGGTGGATGCAGTGGCGGCACACATCAAAATACCTGATAGAGGTGCCATAATAACTCCGCCATCATTCCAGTTGGCAAGCAGATGTATTAAAATATCTTTAATGTCCGAGGCTTTTATAATACCTGCCAAAGCACCTGTGCCAATTAGAAGTATAGCGATAGAGGACATTTTCTCTAATCCATAGGACAGGCATTCATTGGTCTTATGCCAATTGCGGGTTGCTATAATTCCCGCTATTCCTCCTGCCGATAAAGCAACTAACGGATCAATGGCAATTCCAGCCAAAGGACGGAGTGCAAGTAGGGCTACGGTTACAATCGGTGCAACCATACTGCTTAGGAAAGAAGGAAGGTGCTCTTTCTCTTCCGGCAATTTATAAGGTTGCAAGGTTGCATTCTTCGGCAATAGAGGCACTATGACATATACTGTAAATAACAATCCAATAAGTGCCGGTATTATATTGGCAGCCATAACAGAAGGCAACGATGCTCCAAAATTCTCGGCGGCAATAATGGTATTAGGATTGGGTGAAATAATATTTCCGCATTTTCCTCCGCCGATCATGGCTATTAATAATTTACTTTTAGGCAAATTGAGCCTGCTTCCGGCAATGAGAGCAATAGGAGCAATAGTGATAACCGCTACATCGATGAATACTCCAATGCCGGTGAGCAACATGGCAGCCAAAGCGAGAGCTAAATAAATTCGCTTCGGTCCAAGTTTTTTAATGATAGTTTCTGATATGGTGGAAGCTGCGCCTGTTTTTACCAACATTCCTGTAAGCACTCCCGCTGCTAATATACGTATAATGGCGGGCGAAATCTCCATTATTCCGGATATCATCTCTGTAACAGTATTTTGTAATCCCCATCCCGACAGTAATCCACCGATTAACGCACCTAAAATAAGACTATATACAGGGGATACTTTTTTGACAATTAATATAATAGACAAAGTTAGCCCTAACATTGCCGCTAATGCACTGTTCATATCGTATTTTATTAGTAGTTTAAATTATTCTTATTTGTTCTCAGTATAATATTTTATTGTGGTTAGGATTTGCTCTACCGTAGACTGCATGTTGGCTGTTGCCGAATCCTTCTGCATGGCTTTTTCAAGACTTATAGGAGTATTTATGATGGAATATATACCGATAAAGCCCATTTCTTTAAGTTCCTGGCATATTTCCACTGATCCACCTATTGCAAGGGTAGGGATCCCTTTTTGTTTGGCATGTCTCAATATCCCTGCTGCAGTTTTGCCCGTAGCAGTTTGAAAATCTATCCGTCCCTCTCCTGTAATGACCAGGTCCGCTCCTTCAAGAATCGAATCAAACCCAATGGCATCAAGCACCATTTCAATACCTTTGGTTAGTCTGGCATTCAAAAAGGCTTTAAAAGCACCACCTAATCCGCCGGCTGCACCTGCTCCACTCAATGGTATTATGTCTTTTTGGAATTGCTCTGCTATAATTTTAGCAAATGAATACATGCCATCATCCAAAGCCTTTACCATTTGAGGATCTGCTCCTTTTTGGGGAGCAAAAACATGTGCTGCTCCATTAAGCCCGCAAAAAGGGGTATTGACATCGCAAGCTACAATGAATTCTGATTTTCGTGCTTCGGGCACAAGAGATGACATATCTATCTGAGCAATGGATTTAAGATCTTTGCCACAGCCTTTTAACCTTAGTCCTTGGCTATCAAAGAATTTCACTCCTAATGCAGAGAGCATGCCTGTACCTGCATCATTAGTAGCACTGCCGCCTATTCCAACCAAGAACTTGCGGCATCCCCTGTTCAATGCATCTAAAATCATTTCACCGGTTCCATATGTAGAAGTAATCCAGGGATTTTGTTCATCAGGAAGCAATAGCGGGAGACCACTGGCAGAAGACATTTCTATAACAGCCGTTTTTACACCGTTTAAATTAACAACTCCATATTCTGCTTCTATCGGTCTTCCTAAAGGGTCTGTAACAGCAGTTGTATACAGATCCCCTCCTAAAGATTTGATAATGGCCTCTACTGTTCCTTCGCCACCGTCCGCTACATTTGTTTTGATAACATTACACTGTGGAAAAACGTTCTTAATTCCTATTTCCACAGCATTAGCCACTTCTATTGAAGTTAATGAGCCTTTAAATGAATCCGATGCTACAATAATTTTTTTCATGTCTTTCATGTTATTTTGTGTTTATAGTATCTGAGGCACAAAGTTATTAAAATACAAAAATGTGATATGCGCTTTTAATAAGAATGAGACTTGTCTCTATGCCTTGGTAGTTGCAAAATTATGAAAAAATCAAATTCAGTGTTATATTTCTATATAAATTTGTTGTTGCAAAATGATATAAAATGCTGAAATTTACTACTAATATGATGTCCCTTTTTGGAATATCATGCTTTTGCATTAGTTTAATTGAGGCTCAAACATAGCCCTTAATCATAAAATTTTGTGATTTGGTGATATACGGAGTATGAAATAAATGTAGTACATTTGCTCTATGAGACTGGAAATATCTGATTGGAGAAACGTTCCCTATGCTGAGGCATGGGACAGACAGACGGCTTGTTTTGATGCGCTTGTGCATGCCAAACAAGTGGGAGAGGAGTATGTAAATCATATTATACTCTGTGAGCATCCGCATGTATATACGCTGGGGCGCAGTGGCAAGGAAGGCAATATGCTGCTGAGTGAAGAACAACTTAGTGCAGTAGGAGCTTCGTTGTATCATATAGACCGGGGAGGTGATATTACTTATCATGGGCCGGGACAGCTTGTTTGTTATCCTATCCTGAATTTAGAAGAGTTTTCTTTGGGTTTGAAAGAGTATGTGCACTTGCTGGAAGAAGCGGTGATACGTGTCTGTGCTTCTTATGGGATAACTGCCGGTCGTGTGGAGAAAGCTACCGGTGTATGGTTGGATGGAAACTCTCCACGTGCCCGTAAAATCTGTGCTATCGGTGTGCGTAGTAGCCATTATGTCACAATGCATGGCCTGGCCCTCAATGTTAATACCGATTTACGCTATTTCAGCTATATCAATCCTTGCGGATTTATAGATAAAGGGGTAACTTCGCTTCAAAAAGAGTTGGGAAAGGAAGTGCCGATGGAAGAGGTAAAGAAACGGCTTTGTAATGAATTGAAAGAACTGCTTTAAGATATGTAATCAATGAAAATATAGTTAGTTAACATCTTCTTTGTAATGATGTTAACTTTTTGTATTGTAATAAGTTAACTTGCTGTTTGCATGATGTTAACTTATTATAGTCAATGATGTTAACTTCATTGCGGGCTTTTTTGATTCTACTTTGCTAATATTGAAAAATAGGGGAAGAGAGGCTTGAGAAGTGTTTTTTAAACGTTCGTTTAATAAACGCAAAGATATGGTAGTTTTTTGTATTGGCAAAATGTTTGATAGGAAATCTTTGGGTTTTATAGCTAGCATATAAGTTAAATGCCTGTTTATTAGATAATAATCATTTGTAATTATATCAGTCAACTTTTGCGTTTTTTCATATATTTCCACTTTATATCGTTTGCTTCTGAAAGGTGTTTATTAAACGAACGTCTAAAAACACATATTTGTTTTTAAATTATTAGTTTTCAGCTCCTTAAAAGAGCTTATTGATCACATAACTGTTTCAACATTCTCTTTCTGTGATAGTGGGGAATTTTGGGATAATATGGATGCAGACTAAACTATTGGAAATAATTGCATTACATGAATTGATCGGAAGGTACTTTGTTACTCCGGTGTCCCCAAAGAATATCCTTTTCACACGACTTTATTTTATCCGAAACCTTACGATTATTACTTGGTAATGCCACGTTCATCAGAAAATATTCAATCTGAATCGCAGTATATTTCTAATTGTCAATTAAAGAGAGATTGCCAATTACATTGGTATGCTGTCCGCGTAACTTACAGTCGTGAATTGTCTCTCAAGGACTATTTGGATAAGGCGGATATAGAGAATTTCATTCCCATGCATTATGAATATATCATGAGAAACGAACGTCGTGTTCGCAAGCTTGTCCCTGCCATACACAATTTAGTCTTTATCCGTTCCACGCGTGCATGTATTGACGAAATTAAAAATAATTATGCTCTGAATATTCCTGTCCGTTATATTATGAATCGGGAAACTCGTCAGCCTGTCATTATTCCGGATGCACAGATGCGCAGTTTCATATTAGTTGCGGGCACGTACGATGAGGCTGTTATTTATGTGGAACCGGAAGAACTGAAGCTAGTGAAAGGTACTAAAGTACGCATCACAGGCGGAGTTTTTGAAGGAGCTGTTGGCGAGTTTGTGCGTCTCCGTCACGACCGTCGTGTAGTGGTGAATATAGAAGGTGTTATGGCAGTTGCTACTACATTCATCCATTCCTCACTGATAGAACCGATAGAAAATATCTGAATATTTGTAAATCAATAACTTCTATATCTTAGAAAAATGAACGATCACGTTTCATCTTTGTACACTCTTGCCCATGAACTTCTGAACTTGGGCATGGACGATAGTCCCATTTACAGCGACCACTTCGCCCGTTTGAATCGCGAAGTTTATGAACAAGCTCTTAGACTGTATAGCGCTCCGGAAGGTGACACTCCGGAAGAAGAAGCCAGGCTTTGCCTTTCTATTTTAGTAGCCCTAAATGCTACTTTTTATGATAATGGCCGCAAACAACAATATATCCAGCATCTTCTCGACCGTTGTTGGAATGTTCTTGATAGACTTCCTGCTTCGCTTCTGAAAGTTCGCCTGCTTACCTGCTGCTATGGTGAGGTTTATGAGGAAGAATTAGCCAAAGAAGCTCATTCCATTATTGATACTTGGGATATATCTTCATTGACTTCCGAACAAACTGAAATAATCGGTGAGTTAAGAAATTTAGAAGAGAATCAATATCCTTTTGAGGTTATAGATTAATTCTGTTTGACATTTATTGTAGTGAACTTCATTTTTATAATTCTGATATTTCTGATATCGGCAGTTATCGCCCGTATCTTGATACCGCGTATTTTATTGATATCCCTGCGCAAGAAACTTTTCGACATTCCGGATGATCGCAAGATACATAAGAGAGCTATTCCGCGTTTAGGTGGCGTGTCTTTTTTCCCCACCACCTTATTTGCTTTTTGTCTTGTTTATACTTTCCGTTTGTTGGGAGGTGACAGTGTTTCAATACTTTATGCAAGCTATCTGTTGCCGGAGTTGTTGTTATTTGCCTGCGGTATGACTTTACTTTATCTGACAGGTATTGCTGATGATCTTGTTGGCGTCCGTTATCGTCAGAAGTTCGTTATTCAAATCTTCTGTGCCTGCCTTTTTCCTTTGTCAGGACTTTGGATAAACGATTTGTATGGTTTATTCGGTATACATGAACTTTCGGTCTATGTAGGTATACCTTTCACCATACTGACAGTAGTTTTCATCACCAACGCCATTAATCTGATAGACGGAATTGATGGTCTTGCTTCCGGTTTAAGCAGCGTGGCATTATTGATTTTCACTTTTCTTTTTATAGAGAAAGGACTTTGGAGCTATGCCATGCTCGCTGCTGGCACTTTCGGTGTGCTTGTCCCGTTTTTTTATTACAACGTATTTGGCAGTGTGGAGCGTGCCCGTAAGATTTTTATGGGAGATACGGGCAGCCTTACTTTAGGTTATACGCTTAGCTTCCTTGCCATAAAGTACAGTCAGCACAATGCGGATATAATGCCGTATACCGAAGGAGCTTTTATCATAGCTTTCAGCACTATGATTATTCCGGCGTTCGATGTGGTACGTGTTGTTTTGGTCCGTATTCGTGAGGGACATAGCCCTTTTGAACCGGATAAGAATCATATCCACCATAAATTACTGGCGATAGGGTTGTCGCCGAGAAAGGCAATGCTGAGTTTGCTTTTCATGTCTTGTTCTTTTAGTGCGGCCAATATTCTGCTAGTACCTTATGTAAATAATACGGTGCTGCTGGTGGCTGATATCGTGATTTGGATAGGGCTGAATCTGCGGTGGGATTATTTGAGAGATAAGAAATAAAAAGTTGTATTTATGAATAGAAAAGACGAACTTAAACAGCAAATCTTGGCTTTGGCCAAAGAATATTATGCAGAAGTTCATGGACAAGAAAAATCTTTTGAACCCGGTAAGACTTTTGTGAATTATGGAGGGCGTTATTTTGATGAGAATGAACTTGTTAATTTGGTTGACTCTTCCCTTGATTTTTGGTTAACTGCCGGGCCATGGGCACGTAAATTTGAGAAAGGCTTTGCAGAATGGTTGGGAGTAAGGTATTGTTCTTTGACAAATTCCGGTTCTTCAGCAAATCTGTTAGCTTTTTCAGCGCTAACTTCACCCTTATTGGGGGAACGCCAAGTCAAGCGTGGTGATGAAGTGATTACAGTAGCTTGCGGTTTTCCTACCACTGTAACTCCCTGTATTCAGTATGGGGCTGTTCCAGTGTTTGTAGATGTCACTGTTCCTGAATATAATATTGATGTGACACAATTGGAGGCTGCATACTCTGCCAGGACAAAAGCTGTTATGATTGCACATTCATTAGGTAATCCTTTTAATCTGGAGGCTGTAAAGTCCTTTTGTGACAAGTATAATCTTTGGCTGGTAGAGGATAACTGTGACGCTTTAGGTTCAACTTATATAATTAATGGTGAGGAAAAGAAGACAGGTACAATTGGAGATATAGGTACGAGTAGTTTTTATCCTCCCCACCACATGACTATGGGAGAAGGTGGTGCTGTTTATACAAACAATCCCCAATTGCATAAGATTGTGAATTCATTCCGAGATTGGGGACGTGACTGTTGGTGTGTAGGCGGTGTGGACAATACTTGCGGTTGTCGTTTTACTAGACAATTCGGTGAGCTCCCTTTGGGTTACGATCATAAATATGTCTATTCCCATTTCGGTTATAATTTGAAAGTGACTGATATGCAGGCTGCCATCGGTTGTGCGCAATTGGATAAACTGGATGGAATTGTTGAAGCACGCCGCAAGAATTTTTCTTATTTGAAACAAGGACTTGAAGGTACTCAAGGTTTGATACTTCCTGAAGCGCAGAAGAACTCAAATCCAAGCTGGTTCGGCTTTCTGATTTCGGTGAAAGCGGATGCGGGATTCACTCGCAACGAGTTCTCCCAATATCTGGAAAGCAAGAAGATACAGACCCGCAATCTCTTTGCCGGTAATTTGTTGAAGCATCCGGCTTTTGACGAGATGCGTCGTTCGGGTGAGGGATTTCGTGTCGTCGGTAAGTTGGACGGTACAGACTTTATCATGAACAACACACTTTGGATAGGTGTCTATCCGGGTATGACTCATGAGATGCTTGATTATATGATAACCACTATCAAGGAGTTTGTGAAATGAAAGCAGTAATACTTGCTGGTGGGCTCGGTACACGTCTGAGTGAAGCCACCAACCTTATTCCTAAACCTATGGTTGAAATAGGTGGGAAACCTATCCTTTGGCATATAATGAAGACATATAGTCATTATGGAATCAATGAATTTGTAATCTGTTGCGGGTACAAACAGTATGTCATTAAAGAATACTTTGCCAATTATTTCCGGCATAATAGTGATATGACTGTGGATTTGTCTAATAATACCACTACAATTCTTGATAACCATTCGGAGAACTGGAAAGTAACCATGGTGGATACAGGTTTGAATACTCAAACTGGCGGACGCATTAAACGGGTTCAGAAATACATTGGTAACGAACGTTTTTTACTGACATATGGAGACGGAGTTGCAGATTTGAATATTACTGATACTATTGCCGTACATGAAACATCGGGGGCTATTCTCTCATTGACAGCATATAAACCGGGAGGTAAATTTGGTGCTTTGCAGATAGACCTGAGTACTGACAAGGTACTTTCTTTTCAAGAAAAACCTGATGGCGACCGTAATTGGATTAATGCAGGTTATTTTGTTTGTGAGCCTGAGGTGTTCGATTATATTCCAGAGAATGACGATACGGCTATATTTGAACGTACTCCTTTGGAACGTATAGCCGGCGATGGTAAGATGCATGCTTATCGTCATACGGGATTTTGGAAACCTATGGATACACTTCGTGATAATACGGAGTTGAATGAGATGTGGGATAGAAATCATGCTCCTTGGAAAGTCTGGTGACAAATTGAACAATACTATTTGAAATATTTGTTAGTGTCGGATAAAATACCGTTATTTGTCTAATAATAAATAAAGGCATGTTGCCATGAAAATGAAAGTATCTTATCTCCAAAGCTTGAAGAATAGGATAATAGCTTCTCTTGATACCACTACTGATGAAAGGAAGTTGCAGGAATGTTTGGTACTGCTGCATGCAGATGAAATGCCTGGTATCTATTCTGATGAAGAGTTTGCGGAAGAACTTCGGTTGTCGGAATCGGGAGGTAATGCTACAAAGGCAGAAGTGAATGCTTTTTTTGCACAATGGGGACACTGAATATCGTTGTACGTAAAAGAGCTTTGAGTACTATTCAGAAAGTGGCGGAATGGTATATGTGTGAAGTAAATAATACAGCACACAGCATTTTGTTGATGACGTCTATAATGTCTTTCTACATTGTCGCATTCCCCGTTTATTGGACTATTGGATGAGCAATAGTCTACATCAAAAACAAGTATTATAGCTTCCTTCTTCCTCCAAAATATCGTATAGTATATCGTTTTACGAAAAGTACTCTTTATATAGTGGCCATTCGTGCTACCATGATGAAACAACATTAATCATCCATTTTACTTATTCTATTTTATTCATGATAGACATTTTCAATGCCTTCTATCATGGAAAGCGTGTACTTGTCACTGGTCATACCGGTTTCAAGGGGAGCTGGCTTTCCATCTGGTTACATGAGCTTGGTGCAGAGGTTATAGGTGTAGCTCAGGCACCTTTCAGTGAACGTGACAACTTTGTCCTTTCCGGCATCGGAAAACGGATTAAAGCTGACATTCGTGCCGACATTTGCGACGGTGAACGGATGAAAGCTATTTTTCGCGAATACCGCCCGGATATTGTGTTTCATTTGGCAGCCCAACCATTGGTGCGCCTTAGTTACGACATACCCGTAGAAACTTACCGAACCAACGTTATGGGTACTATTAACATTCTCGAAGCAATTCGTGTTACGGATAGTGTTAAAGTAAGCGTGATGATAACCACTGATAAGTGTTACGAGAATAAGGAACAGATTTGGGGTTATCGCGAAAACGAACCTATGGGTGGCTACGATCCTTACTCCAGCAGTAAGGGTGCAGCCGAGATAGCGATTGCTTCGTGGCGCAGGAGTTTTTTCAATCCAGAAGAATATGAAAAGCATGGTAAGAGTATAGCCAGTGTTAGAGCCGGTAATGTGATAGGTGGCGGTGATTGGGCGCTGGATCGTATTATTCCAGATTGTATCAGGGCGTTGGAAATGGGCAAACCTATTGAAATCCGTAGTCCTCAAGCCATTCGCCCGTGGCAGCATGTGCTCGAACCTCTTAGTGGCTATATGCTTCTTGCGCAAAAGATGTGGGACGAACCTACAAAATATTGTGAGGGTTGGAATTTCGGGCCGAGGGCGGAAAGTATCTCTACGGTTTGGGATGTGGCGACTAAAGTAGTTAAAAACTATGGCAGTGGTGAGTTGAAAGATATTTCAGTTCCTATTGCGTTACATGAAGCCAAGCTACTGATGCTGGATATCAGTAAGGCGAAATTCTGTTTAGGGTGGGAACCGAGGATGGATATAGACCAAACAATGGGGTTGACAGTGGATTGGTATAAAAAATATAAGGAAAAGAATGTACATGATTTATGCTTGGAGCAAATCCAAGAGTACATTAGTCTTGGAATTTAAAATGAAGACAATATTATTAACCGGTGGAAACGGTTTTATCGGACGTAATATACGTGAGAGTTTTCTGATAGAGAAATATCGTATATTGTTTCCTCCAAGTTGCGAGTTGAATCTTTCCGATGAGAATAGCGTAGATGATTATTTCAAACAACATGCTGTTGATATTGTTATTCATGCAGCAGTGAAACCTTGCCATCGTAATGCCAAGGATTTATCCAACCTATTTTATACGAATACTCGCATGTTTTTTAATTTGGAGCGGCATAAACATGAGTATGAAAAGATGTTGGTATTGGGCTCTGGGGCTATCTATGATGTGCGGCATTATCGTCCTAAGATGCGTGAGGAAGAATGGACAGTTTATATTCCCTCGGATGAGCATGGCTATTGTAAATATGTGTGCGAGAAAGTGATAGAAAGCAGTACGAATATATATGATCTGCGAATTTTTGGGATTTATGGGAAATATGAGGATTATGCCATTCGCTTTATCTCCAATGCCATATGTAAGACTTTGTTTGATCTTCCCATAACCATCAAGCAAAATAGAAAATTTGATTATCTGTATGTTAATGACTTGATGCCAGTGTTGGATTGGTTTGTTGGAAATGTTCCTCAATACCATTCATATAATATTACTCCTGATACATCTATATCTTTATTAGATTTAGCTTTGATAGTTAAAGACATATCCGGCAAGGATTTGCCTGTACACATAAATCAAGACGGGTTAGGTTTGGAATATAGTGGTGATAATGTAAGATTGAAAAATGAATATACGGATTTACGATATACTTCCATATATGCCGGAGTGAAAGAACTTTACTCTTGGTATGAAAGCCATATGGAACAGTTGGATAGAAACCTTTTATTAACCGATAAATAATTATGATTAAAGTCAGTGATTTCATTTTTAAGCATCTGGTAGATGCTTATCAAATTCAACATTGTTTTTTAGTGACGGGTGGCGGTGCCATGCACCTTAATGATTCAATAGGTCGTACCCCGGGACTGACCTATATTTGCAATCATCATGAACAGGCTTCGGCTATCGCTGCCGAGGGCTATTATAGGGCAAGCGGTCATTTATGCGTTACAAATGTCACGACAGGTCCTGGCGGGACTAATGCCGTAACGGGGGTTCTCGGACAATGGCTCGATTCCATTCCTGCTTTGTATATATCCGGTCAGATAAAGCAAAGTACCATGAAAGGCTCTTATCCGGAACTTCCTCTTCGTCAATTGGGAGATCAGGAGGCTGATATTGTTAGTATCGTAAAACCTATTACCAAATATGCTGTTACCGTAACCAATGCTTTGGATATCAAATATGAACTTGATAAAGCGATAGCAATAGCTCTTTCCGGACGTCCCGGTCCTGTATGGATTGATGTTCCTTTGGATATTCAAGGAGCTATGATCGATGAAAATAGGTTGAAAGAGTTTGATTCGGCGGAATTGATAGATATGGTAAATCATATATTAGTAGACCGACAAATAGAGGAACTTATAGAGAAAATTCAAAAGGCGAAAAGTCCTGTCATATATGTGGGAAACGGTGTGCGCTTGGCTAATCGTACGGATGAATTTATCAGTGTGGCAGAAAAGTTGCAGATACCTGTTGTTACGGCAATCAGCGGTTCGGATATTATCTGGCATGATCATCCGTTGTATTTTGGAAAACCGGGCATCTGTGGTGACCGTATCGGTAACATTATGGTTCAGAATGCCGATTTGCTGATAATTCTGGGTTCTCGTTTGAGCATCCGCCAAGTAGGCTATGCCTATGAACTTTTAGCACCCAAAGCGTATAAAGTCATGGTGGATATTGATCGTGCTGAACAACAAAAACCGACATTGAGCATTAATCTGCCTATTCATGCGGATTTGTCGGAATTCATTGATAAGTTATCCGTTCGATTGGAGAGCATGACCTTACCTGATTTTTCTGGTTGGCAGCAATGGGGTAAGGAGATGGAACACGCACTTCCATCTCTTTTCGATGATAATCCCTCTATTTCAGGTTATGTCAGTTCTTATGTTTTTGCTGATGAACTGTTCAGGCAGTTGAAAGATGGCGATGTGGTGGTAACTGGTAATGGTACGGCTTATACTTCTACTTATCAGGCAATGAAAGTGAAGCAAGGTGTTCGTGTTTTTGCCAATCAAGGGTGCGCTGCCATGGGATATGATTTGCCTGCCGCCATCGGTGCGTTGACAGCCAATCATCAAGGACGTACGATTTTGGTTACGGGCGATGGTAGTCTACAGATGAATATTCAGGAACTTCAGACACTTGTGACATACAAAATGCCGTTAAAGATATTCGTACTTGAAAATGAGGGTTACTTGGCCATCAAGACAACACAGAAATCGTTTTTCGGTGGCTACTTTACAGGCAGTAATCCTGCAAGTGGTGTGGTTTGTCCGAATCTGGAAAAGATAGCAAACGCCTACGGCATACCTTATGTAAGTATCAGTGAGGAAGGACAAGCGCTAACGGACACTATTACTGATGTATTGGATTATCCGGGCAGTATGATTTGTGAGATTCATATGCATCCGGAGCAGACCTTGTTCCCGAAATCGGCTTCTTTTATGGGCGAGGATGGCAAGATGACTTCTGCTCCATTGGAGAAGATGGCACCGTTTATGCCGGATGATTTACAATCGAAATGTATATATTCTCCTATAAGAAATTTATGAGTTTTCTAAAAACACTTGCCTCAAAATTAGGAATAGACAAATCTATTTTCTTTACTTCTTTGGCAAGAGTTATTCAGGCTGTAGGCGGAGTCATTTCTATATTGTTTGTAGCCCGTTATCTCACGGAAATAGAACAAGGATTTTATTATACTTTTGGAAGTATTGTTGCCATTCAAGTCTTTTTTGAACTGGGGCTAAATGGAATTATTACCCAATATGTAGCTCATGAAACGGCGCATCTAAAATGGAAAACCTCCAAGGAATTGACGGGAGAATATAAATATCTGTCCCGTTTGTCATCTTTGCTCCATTTCTGTGTAAAGTGGTATCTGTGTTTTGCCGGGATACTGCTGGTTACGTTGATTATCGTAGGTTTTATTTTCTTTAATAGATACGGAGCAGATGATGATGTGGTATGGAAGTTCCCTTGGATTTTACTAGCTGTAGGCACTGCCTTGAATTTGCTGCTGGCTCCAATTCTTGCCTTTATTGAAGGATTGGGGAAAGTAAAAGAAATTGCAAAAATACGTTTGTATCAGCAATGCGGTAGTATTTGGATTGTCTGGGGAGGCTTGATACTGGATGCTAAACTGTATGTGCCCAGCATTAATTGGTTTATTATTATATTATTAGCCACATCTATATTGTTCTTCAGCGATTTCAGAAAACTATTACTAAATATTTGGAATATATCTTTAACGGAGAAGGTAAACTATCGTAAAGAAATTTTTCCTTACCAATTGAAGATAGCATTGAGCTGGATAAGTGGTTACTTTATTTTCCATTTATTCAATCCTGTATTGTTTGCTACAGAAGGAGCTGTGGTTGCTGGGCAAATGGGAATGACATTAACAGCACTGAATGGAATACAAGCACTATCGTTAAGTTGGATGACTACAAAAGTACCTTTATACTCTAGTCTGATAGCTACAAAAGACTATTTGCAATTAGATGCTATTTTTAATCGTACTTTGAAACAATCTGTTTTCATCAATGGAGTGCTACTTGTTTTGATGTTTATTATAGTTTGGGTTATTCGGTATTGGCATATTGTTATAGGTAGTATGGATTTAAGTAACCGCTTTCTACCTTATGTACCCATGATTTTGATGATGATATCTTTATTTATAAATCAATTTGTTAATTCATGGGCTACTTATTTACGTTGCCATAAGCAAGAACCATTTTTGATAAACTCCATCTGTGCTGGTATAGCTTGTTGTCTTTCTACAGTGTTGTTGAGTAAATGGTTTGGGGTTTTGGGTGTGACAGGTGGATATTGTTTCATCACTATTGCTTTTATGCCTTGGGGATATTGGATTTATAAAACTAAGAGATATGAGTGGCATGGAAAATAAACAACCGTTGTTGTCTATTTGTATTCCGACATATAATAGGGCGGAGTATTTGGAGGAAGCAATTTATAATATTGTAACTGATGATGCTTTTTGTGATAAAGTAGAAATTATTATATCGGATAATGCTTCTACAGATAATACTAAACAGGTTGGAGAAAAATTTGCGAATAGATATAGTAATGTGCATTATTATAGAAATATTGAGAATATTAGAGATAAGAATTTTATCTTGGCATTACAAAGAGCTAAAGGAAAATATGTGCGGTTGTTTAATGATACTTTGAGATTGAGAAGTGGAATTTTGAGTCATTTTTTATATTTAATATCTGTAAGCTCGGAAGATGAGCCCTTATTTTTTTATCAGAATATATCTTTTCTTAATGAAAATCAGAAGATAGTATTGCATGATGTATCTGGTTTTATAAATGAAACAAGTTTTTTCGTTACATGGATTGCTAATTTTGGTAATTGGAAAAAATATATTGATTCTATTCCTGATCCTAATAGATGTTCTTATTTACTATTGGCTCAAGTTGATTGGAGTTTAGGTATAGTAAATAAGTACGCTTCTTCTGTGATTTATTTTGGTGACTTTTTTCAATCTATTGTACCTCATAATAAAGGTGGGTATAACTTTTTTAAGGTTTTTGTTGATAACTATTTAAAAATAATAAGAAGTTATAATCCTAAAAGAAAAACGCTAGAAAGAGAAAAATATCGTCTTTATCGGTATCATTTACTTCGTTGGTTTATTCTTTTTAAACAAAATAAAAATAAATACTCTTTTGAAAAATCTAATGTATGGGGAATATTGTTGCAAGAATATTGGTATTATCCGTATTTTTATTTAGGGCTTTTATTGAGTCATATGAGAAGGAGTATTGGAAAGTAAAAGAGAATATCGTAAAATAGGATTTAAATGTTGACTTTATTATTTATTTTGGCTAGTTTTTCATTATTTTTCTTTCCATATGGGTTTTCTAATATAATTATAAAATTATTTAGTTATATAGCTTCATTCCGCTTTCGAATACTAACAAAGACAAGAGGAAAAATCTTTATGAGACTTCCTTTTACAGTGTTAGGACATAAGTGCATTAAAGTTGGTGAAAATTTTGTGGCAGACTCTGGATTCCGGATAGAGTGTTGGGAAGAATATCAAAATAGAAGGTTTTCGCCTATAATCAGTATAGGGAATAATGTAAGTTTTAATTATAGATGTCATATAGGAGCTATTAATCGCATCATTATTGGGAATAATGTTCTTGTTGGTAGTCAAGTTTTAATAACTGACCACTTTCATGGTAATTGGGAAAAAGAATTTGATATTCCGCCTAAAGAACGGGAATTGTATTCAAAGGGGGAGGTCGTGATTGAAGATAATGTTTGGATAGGAGAAGGAGTATGTATACTTCCTAATGTCCATATTGGTAAAAATAGTGTTATTGGGGCAAATTCAGTTGTGTTAAATGATATTCCTGCCAATTGTGTGGCTGCTGGGAATCCTGCGAAAGTAATAAAAATAATAAACTTAAAATTGCTTGAGAATATGTGTGATAAAAGAACTGTTGCATTTACAATTTGTGCGAAAAATTATATTGGCTTAGCTCAAATATTAGAATCATCAATGATTAAAACAAATCCCAACACTGACTTTTATATATTTGTTGCAGATGAGGTGGATGACAGTGATTTAATGGCATTGCCGCATAATGTGTTAGTGGCTAAAAATACATTAGATATTTCTGCAACATTGTGGGAGAATATGTCTTTTTGGTATGATCTTACTTCTTTTTGTACAGCAATTAAACCATTGTGCTTTAAATGGCTTATAGAACATACAAAGTATGAAAAAATGATTTATTTTGATCCTGATATATATGTCTTTAATTCATTGAACTACATCTTTGATAAATTAGATATTTACGATGTTGTATTAACTCCTCATATACTACAAATAGAAAAGCAATTTTCTGGAGATATTCAAGAAAAAGGTATTTTGTATTCTGGGATTTATAATCTCGGATTTATTGCACTAAAAGTAGGAGCAGTTGCTAATCAAATTATTTCTTGGTGGGGACAACGTCTAGAAAAATATTGTACGGCTAATAGTTTGGATAGTTATTTTTATGATCAACGTTGGATTGATTTTCTCCCGGCATTTTTTGGAAATGATTCTATATTTATTTCTCGAAATTTTGGGATGAATGTAGCTCCATGGAATTTTTATGAACGTGAAGTTGTAATGAAAAATAAAGATATATATGTGAAAAATAGAATTATAAATGATGGCACATGTGATAATTTATTATTTGTACACTATTCTGGATATAATTATTTGCAACTAAAAAAAAGAAGAGTATTACAAAAGAATATCCCAAATATGTCTGAATATTCTGATATAGAAGTTATTTTAAATATTTATGCTAATGAATTAGAAAGCATGTCTGACACTTTTAATAAATTTATTAATAATGTATATACTTATAATTTCTTTGATAATGGTGAAAAAATAGATAATTTCCATAGACGTTTATATTATAGCTTGATTTCGAAAGGTGAAGTTTTTGAGCATCCTTTTTCTGCGGCTGGAGAATTTTATAAAATATTAAAAGAAAAGAAAATGTTTTCTAAGAAATATGCTATAAATGTAGATAAGATTTCTCATAATGATTTAGACTTGTTTAGTGATAAATTATATAGATTTAATCAAATAACTAGTTTGTTATACTATTTTTTAGGTTATAATAGGTATGTCGCATTACTTAGATTGTTGAAACACTATAGTAGAACAGAAGCGCAAATCCATTTACTAAATAAACGATTTATGAGAAGTAATTTAATATAGTTTTGATTTGTCTAATTTATGTATTTTTATATAGAAAGTTACTTAAATTAAGACTTGAATTTTGCGCATCTATATATTTAAATGTACCAACATGTCTTTATGAATATAAACTTGTCGTTTTCAATAGAACGTCTTATTTATATATTAATATTATGTATATCTGTTTCGATTTTTTATCAACAAGTTTTTGTTGTAAATATAGGAGCTAGTTTGAAAATCTATGAAATAATATCATTGTTTTTACTTGTTCTGTTTATATGCAAGGATCGTCCTAAAATATATGGTTTTTGCTCATTAATCATTTTTTTGCTTTTCGTGGTAATACCTTCAATAAGTTACATAATGTATCTTTTTAATGCTGATAAAGAATTGTATTATTTACGTTTTCCTGAAGGGCGTACTTCTTTTCGAACAAATATTTATTTAGCACCCACTTTACTGTTAGTTTATTATTATTTCTGTTGGGTAGTTATTAATTATATAATATCATCAAGATTAGTATATCAGAACAAAGAGAAGGTAATTCGTGCTTTTGTTATTTCTGCTACAATTATAAGTCTTTATAATCTATATTCATTTATACTTGTAATGAAGCTGGGTTTTCCCGATTTAATCCCCAGTTTTTTAGATTATCGCAATTCTCCAACGCATGTGACTGGTCGTTTTTGTGGATTTTCTGACGAGCCTGGCACTTATATTATTTTACAAACTTGGACTGTATATTATTTATATTTTTATCAGTCTCATTTAAAATTAAGGCATATAAGTTTTTTTCGTATAGTGAATACTATTGCTCTCATAATGACTTTGTCATCAATGGTACTTCCCGCATTGCTTTTAATGTGCATACCTTTATATCGTAAATTGCATATTAAAAAGAAAATTGAGGTAAGCATTGTGTCCCTATTTTTTGTTTTGGGATTGATGAAGATAATTTCGCACTATAACCTTGAGAGTTTTGTCCATTACATTGTTGTAGAAAAAACTACAAATTATGTTTCAAATCCAGACAATACATTAGACTCTGGTGCATATAGGAATTTTACATCAAGATTGGGAATGAAAATTTTTAAAGAGAATCCTATTATAGGTTGTGGAGGAGGAACTTCTTGTTTCTTTTTATGGAAAAATGAGAAGAAGATGGGTATAAAAGAATGGGGAGAAAGATTGTCAGCTACAAGCTATCCTCAAAATTGCTATGTGAAGGTCTTGGCAGAATTAGGTATTACGGGCTTCATTTTTCTTTTACTTTTTTTAGGACTGGTTCTGAAAAAATGTTGGAGATATAGAAAAACAAGTTCTTTATGTAATGTCAGTTTGTTAGGCACATTGTTCATTGTGCTGGTTCTGATGGCCGTATATCCGGAAACAAGTTTGTTCTTATGGTTTAATATTGCGTTAGCAATGAATGAAGTATATTTTTTATCTAAAAACGAATAAATAATGGCAGATATTTGGAGAGATATTAAGGCTATAAATTCCAAAAACCATTATCATGGAAGAATTGTCTTATATATACTGTATTTTGAAAAAAAGTGTAAACTAAAGTTTCCTTTTAAATTATTGAGGCGTCTTATTATTCAACATTTATATTTATGTGAGATTAGTCCCAATAGTTTTGATTCTCCTGAGCATATTGCTTCATTGAGATTGCCGCATCCATTTTTAATAATAATACATGCTACGGCTAAAATAGGAATAGGTTGTACCATATTTCATAATGTGACAATTGGAGTTGTTGAAAATAAAGGATGCCCGCTTGTTGCTGCAAGAATAGAGGATTACGTATATATTGGTTGTGGAGCTACCATTTTAGGGAGCATAATCGTTCATTCTAATGTTAAAATTGGTGCCCATGCTATTGTCTTAAAAGAAGTTCCCCAAAATCTAACAGTCCTAGGAGTTTGTAAATGAAAAAGATAAGAGTCGCAATAGACTGCAGAATGATTGGATGTAGTGGAATAGGAGTTTATCTTCGAAACATATTAAAATATATGTTATCGGATATTTCTATTGATTATTTACTTTTGGGAAAGGAAAGTGACTTATCAGTATATGAAAATTATAGTAATTGTGAGATAGCTATAGTTAATATATTACCTTTTTCTCTAAAGGAACTGGTTATGTTTCCTGTACAAAAAGTTAATAGATGTGATTGTTTCTATACTCCTAATTATAATGTTCCTTTGGGAATAAAAATCCCAATAATATCAACAATACATGATGTAGTGTTTTTGGACATTCCTCATTTGACTTCTCCAATAGGGCGCTTTATGCGATATGTTTATTTAAAACAGGCTATTATTAGGTCTCAGTCGTTGTTTACTGTATCCCGATTCTCTAAAGATAGGATTTTGCATTATTTCCCCAATATACGTCATTTGAAAATTACGTATAATGGTGTTGCTGATACAATAATGCCGATTAGCGAAAAAGCTTCTCCTCAATACCCTTTTCCTTATTTTCTTTATGTCGGAAACATTAAACCTCATAAAGGACTAAAATGTTTATTGGAGGCATATAGTCATTTGAAGGAAAATGGTGAAAAAAGGAAACTTGTTATTGTTGGAAAAAGTGAGAACTTCAAGACAGCGGATCAATATATCCAAAGGTTATTAAAAGCTGGAACTTTAAACAATGATGTCATTTTTACTGGTCGTATTGATGATAAAAAATTAGTAAATATTATTTCTTTTGCTTCTTTGCTGATTCAACCTTCAATTTATGAAGGATTTGGTATCCCTCCACTTGAAAGTGTTTATCTGGGAACTCCTGTATTGATATCAGATATTCCGGTGTTTCGGGAGATATACAAAGGTTTTCCTGTAGAGTTTTTTTTATGTAACAATGTGTATGATTTATATCACAAAATGCAGAATCATGATTGCCAACGGGTAAAATTATCTTGTGCACAAAAAAACAAATATACATATAAAAAAACGGCTAGTATTGTTATGAATGATATTAAACAAATTGTCCAATGAGAATCCTTCATATCTCCAAATACTATCCTCCTTATCGTGGAGGAATAGAAGATATTTGTTTTAGTTTTGTCCAGTTCTTGAAACTAGAATATGAAGAAAAGGTTGTCTGTTTTAATGATAATTGCCATAGCATATTATCTGATGTAGATGGAGTAGAGGTTATGCGGGCAGGTACTTTATGTGAACTTGCCAGCCAACCCTTATCTTTTTCTTTTTTCTTTATTTTGAGAAAATATATACAGACTTTTGCACCAGAGATTATTCATTTGCATCTTCCTAACCCTCTGGCTTGTGTATATTTATTATGTTTGCTTCCGGCTAAAACTAAATTAGTACTTCATTGGCATTCGGACATAGTAGCGCAAAAATATTTATATAAACTATTTGCTTCGATAGAGAAAGCTGTTTTGAAAAGGGCGGATAAGATAATAGTAACGAGCCCGCAATATTTGGAATATTCTTGTCCTTTGTCCCTTTACAAAGAAAAGGTAATTGTTATTCCCAATGTAATATCCACAGATAAGATGAGATTGAATGTCCGTGAAGATATTATTATTCAATTGAAAAAACAATATGGAAATAAGCCAATTGTGTTTTTTATGGGAAGGCACGTTCCATATAAGGGAATAGAATATTTGATAGAAGCAGAAAAATATATCTCATCGGAATGTGTTGTGTTGATAGCGGGAAGTGGTCCTTCAACTGAGGAACTCAAAAAGAGGGTACATTCAGAGCGCATAAAGTTTATTGGTAAAATACCAGATAGAGAAATAAATGTATATATGGGTGCGGCTTCTGTATTTGCTTTCCCTTCAATTACAAAAAATGAAGCATTTGGTGTGGCATTGGCAGAAGCGATGTATTGTAAGGTTCCTCCTGTAACTTTTACTATTGAAGGTTCTGGGGTGAACTGGGTTAATCTTAATGGTGTGACTGGAATAGAAGTCGCGAATAAAGATGCTAGAGCTTTTGGTGAAGCAATAGATACGTTGTTAAAAGATGGCAATCTTAGAAAGCTGTATGCAGAGAATTCCCATAATCGTATAATGGAGATGTTTACAATGAATACTGTGAAGGAACAACTCTTAGAATTGTATAAGAATTTATAATACATTAGATTTACAATTAGTGCTCATTTTTGCTATATTGCTTATTCGAAACAAAATCAGATATCTACGCTTGTTGTCTGAATAGCAAAGTGTTATGTGTAGTTGCGCTGATTTTGAACATTTTTTTATACATTATAAATTGGAAGGCGTTTCCTCTAGAATTTACATATAGTAATTCTGTTTATCCGACAAGGTTCCTTATAGCTTGTTTAAAAATGGTATAAGGATACCTGAAGAAAGATGAATCACCTTGAGGCGGCTTCTCCTAATGGGCATGGCAATATTGGACGCTAACATTTTAATGATATGGATGTAAATTATAAGATTACTGATACTCAAAAAATCAAGGACTATATCAGTTTTTTCCCAACTACTATTTCTGTGGATGATATTATCCGTAATTCTGGAGCTGATAAGTTGCGGGTATATCCCGCACTGTTTGAGCTGGAACAAGACGGATATATCGAGGTGACAGAACGGGAAGAACTTGGAGCGCCTGTTGCCGTTCGCAGAAAGAAGATCTGATAAAGACAGGTAACAGCGGTTATTTTGTTTTAGGCGCAGCCGGAATTGCTTAGTTTGAGTGGTTCCGGCTGTTTTTTATTGTGATAATGAAGGCTTATTGATTAGAAAGTTTTATTTTTGCAGAGAGTTAGTATAATCTTGAAATAAAAAGTATAAGAATGTCAGGTAATGAATATATAAATATGTTTTCAGCCCATCTTTTTTGGGATGTGCGTAAAGAAGATGTCGATTTTGATGAGCATGCCCAATACATTATAAAAAGAGTCTTGGAATATGGCTTGTTGGAAGACTGGAATCTTATCCGGCAATATTATGGCTTGTCTAAAATTGTGGAGGTGGCGAAAGAATTAAGAGATTTAGAGCCTCGTGCCTTAGCATATATATCTGCAGTTTCTAAAACCCCTAAAGAGCAATTTAGATGTTACATCTGGAAACAGTCGAATATTCAACACTGGAACTTTTAAGGAAGTTGCAAAGTTTACCGATATTGCGCGATACGCGTTTGGTAGGAGGAACCGCTTTGGCTTTGCAATTGGGACACCGGAAATCTGTTGATTTGGATTTCTTCGGAACTATTACTTGTGAAGCGGAAGAACTTATAAGTGCAATAAAAACCGTAGCCTCTCTTATTGTATTGAAAGAATCTCCCCATATACATATTTATTTGGTTGATGGGATTAAAGTTGATATTGTAAATTACAGGTATCAATGGCTTGATAAACCAGTTGTAGACCAAGGAATACGCATGGCTGGAATTAAAGATATTGCTGCTATGAAAGTAACGGCTGTTATTGGCAGGGGAACTAAAAAGGATTTTATTGATATTTCTTTTTTATTGCATCATCTTTCTTTAAATGAAATTTTAGACTTCTATTCTACTAAATATGATGATGGCTCTGTTTTCATGGCAATGAAAAGTTTGGTGTATTTTGACGATGCGGAAAAGGAACCGATGCCGGATATGTTGATTAATAAGTCTTGGGAACAGGTGAAAGAATATATCTTATCAAAGATTTCTTGAAGCATTTGCCTTATCTACTCGAAAAATCTTATTAACTTTGCGGGTCACTTTTGGAAACAATAAAAAAATAATGATATGAATATCTCTTATAATTGGTTGAAAGAGTATGTCGATTTTGATTTGACACCGGATGAAGTTGCCGCTGCACTTACTTCCATTGGATTGGAAACTGGAAGCGTGGAAGAAGTGCAAACCATTAAAGGCGGACTGGAAGGTTTGGTCATTGGAGAAGTCCTGACATGCGAAGCTCATCCTAATTCAGACCACATGCACATCACTACCGTAAATCTGGGACAGGGTGAGCCTGTGCAGATAGTATGCGGTGCGCCTAACGTGGCAGCCGGGCAGAAAGTGGTGGTAGCTACTTTGGGTGCAAAACTTTACGACGGTGATGAATGTTTTACAATCAAGAAATCAAAGCTTCGCGGCGTAGAGTCCAACGGTATGATTTGTGCGGAAGATGAAATCGGTATCGGTACAGACCATGCAGGTATCATCGTATTGCCGGAAACGGCTGTGCCGGGCACACTCGCCAAAGACTATTATAACATCAAGAGCGACTATGTGCTGGAAGTGGATATCACTCCCAACCGCGCCGATGCTTGTTCACACTACGGTGTGGCTCGCGACTTGTACGCTTATCTGGTACAGAACGGCCTGCCGACTTCTTTGAAAAAACCGTCTGTGGATGCTTTTGCCGTTGAGAACCACGATTTGGACATCAAGGTTACGGTGGAAAACAGCGAGGCTTGTCCGCGTTATGCCGGAGTTACCGTAAAAGGTGTAACCGTAAAGGAGAGTCCGGAGTGGTTGCAAAACAAGCTCCGTATCATCGGCCTGCGTCCCATTAATAATGTGGTGGATATTACGAACTATATTGTTCATGCATTCGGTCAGCCGCTTCACTGCTTCGATGCCGACAAGATTAAGGGCGGTGAAGTCGTTGTGAAGACAATGCCTGAAGGTACCCCTTTTGTCACTTTGGACGGTGTAGAACGCAAGTTGAGCGAACGCGACCTGATGATCTGCAACAAAGAAGAGGCCATGTGTATCGCCGGAGTGTTTGGCGGATTGGATTCCGGTTCTACGGAAGATACCAAAGATATATTCCTCGAAAGTGCTTATTTTCATCCTACCTGGGTGCGCAAGACCGCCCGTCGTCATGGCTTGAATACGGATGCTTCTTTTCGTTTTGAAAGAGGTGTCGATCCGAATATTACTCTTTATTGCCTGAAACTGGCTGCAATAATGGTGAAAGAGCTTGCCGGCGGTACTATATCTTCCGATATAAAGGATGTGTGTGCTGCTCCTGCCCAAGACTTCCGGGTGGAACTTTCCTATGAGAAGGTTCATTCACTGATAGGTAAGGTGATTCCGGCAGAGACAGTAAAGAGTATCGTGGCGAGTCTGGAAATGAAGATTGTAGCCGAAACGGCAGAAGGCCTGACACTGGATGTACCGCCTTATCGTGTGGATGTGCAGCGCGATTGTGACGTGATAGAAGATATTCTCCGTATTTACGGTTATAATAATGTAGAGATTCCGACTGCATTGAAGTCCAGCCTGACAACGAAAGGTGAGTGGGACAAGTCCAACCGACTGCAGAATCTGGTTGCCGAACAGTTGGTGGGATGCGGTTTCAATGAGATCCTGAATAACTCGTTGACGCGTGCCGCATATTACGACGGTTTGGAATCCTATCCTGCCAAGAACCTTGTGATGTTGATGAATCCGCTTAGCGCCGATTTGAACGCTATGCGCCAGTCGCTGCTCTTTGGCGGATTGGAGAGTATTTCTCATAATGCCAATCGTAAGAATTCGGATTTGAGGTTCTTTGAATTCGGTAACTGCTATTACTTCAACGAAGAGAAACGCAATCCTGAAAAAGCGCTCGCTCCTTACTCGGAAGATTATCATCTGGGCTTGTGGGTTACCGGTAAAAGAGTTTCCAACTCGTGGGCGCATCAAGACGAGGATAGTTCGGTATACGAACTGAAGGCGTATGTTGAAAATATCTTTGCCCGTCTGGGACTGAAGATGCACGATTTGGTAGTCGGTAATCTGACCGATGACATCTATGCTGCTGCGCTGTCCGTACAGACAAGAGGCGGCAAACGTCTGGCTACTTTCGGTGTGGTGACAAGAAAACTCCTGAAAGCGTTTGACATAGATAACGAGGTGTACTATGCCGACCTGAACTGGAAAGAGCTGATGAAGGCTATCAAGAACGTAAAGGTAAATTATACCGAAATCTCCAAGTTCCCGGCTGTGAAACGTGACCTTGCTTTGTTGCTTGACAAGAAAGTACAGTTTGCCGAAATCGAGAAGATTGCTTATGAAACAGAGAAGAAGCTGCTGAAAGAAGTATCTCTCTTCGACGTTTACGAAGGCAAGAATCTGGAAGCCGGTAAGAAATCGTATGCCGTAAGTTTCTTATTGCAGGATGAAAACCAGACTTTAAACGACAAAATGATTGATAAAATCATGTCTAAACTGGTGAAGAATCTGGAAGATAAGCTGGGAGCGAAACTGCGTTAAGGAAAGTATTAAGAATAAAATCATAAATCATAAATATTTAGTTCCAATGGGAAGAGCGTTTGAATATAGAAAAGCTGCCAAATTGAAAAGATGGGGTCACATGGC
>ENA-OYXS01000075-OYXS01000075.1-human-gut-metagenome-genome-assembly--contig:-NODE-75-length-43679-cov-11.118719_pt1 | contig 43679 bp, 48 predicted proteins | sample MGYA00243240_ERZ653429 | MGnify/ENA primary metagenome ERZ653429 (study PRJEB26926, sample SAMN06164958) | human gut metagenome | biome: ENVO:00009003; feature: ENVO:2100002; material: ENVO:00002003... | reverse complement strand
TGCAAACGAAAGACACCCCTGATGGGTTTCTTTCGTAACGATCTTCCTTTCCGATGACGGAAGATTTCTGAGTTTTTCGACAGACTCAATTTCTTTCACTGTGCCCTCAGTATACCAGGGTCGCTGTCCGAAAAATCGGACTGTGACGGCCAGGTGACAAAACTGTTATACCATCTTTAAGGAATCTTAAAGGTTCCCCCCCTTGTTTCTTTAAGTGTTTTTCTTTATACTGGATGTCATAAACCGGGATAGATGAGCCGCATCTCATATCCCGCCGTCCTCCGTTCCGCACTTGACAGAACGGAGGAGATGTAGTACACTTGGTGTATCAATTATCTTGATACACTTGACGCTGTACGCACAGAGAAAGGAAAGCGCCTATGGAAACGTTAAAAACCATCAATTTTGTCATAGCGGTTATTTTCTTCGTCTGCTATACCTATCAGTTCCTGTATATCCCGGTGCCCTGGCTGCGGAAGGCCCGGCCCCACGGCCCGGCCAAGGACAACCGGTACGCCGTTCTGATCTGTGCCCGGAACGAGCAGCGGGTCATCGGCGACCTGATCGCCAGCCTCCGGGGGCAGACGTATTCGCAGGGTCTGCTGTCCATTTTCGTTCTGGCGGACAACTGCACCGACGACACGGCCATGGTGGCCCGGGTGGCCGGGGCCAACGTGTATGAGCGGTTCAACCAGGTGCAGGTGGGCAAGGGCTACGCCCTGCAGGAGCTGCTGGAGCACCTGGAGCAGGACTATCCCCAAGGATTTGACGGATACTTCGTGTTTGACGCGGACAATATTCTGGCTCCCAACTATGTGGAGGCCATGAACCGGACGTTTTCCGACGGCCACGACATCGTCACCAGCTTCCGCAACAGCAAGAACTACGGCGACAACTGGATCAGCGCCGGTTATGCCCTGTGGTTCCTGCGGGAGAGCCGGTATCTCAACCACGCCCGGTTCCTGCTGGGTACCAGCTGCGCCGTGTCCGGCACCGGCTTCCTGTTCAGCCGCCGGGTGCTGGAGGAGACGGGCCCCTGGCCCTTCCACCTGCTGACGGAGGATATCCAGTTCTCCGTGGACCAGGTGACCCGGGGCCGGAAGATCGCCTTCTGCCCCGACGCGGTGCTGTATGACGAGCAGCCCACCACCTTCCGCCAGTCCTGGAACCAGCGGCTGCGGTGGTCCAAGGGGTATTTGCAGGTATTCCGGGGCTACGGCGCCAAGCTGCTGCGGGGCGCGGCCGGGGGGAGCTTCTCCTGCTACGACATGGCGGCGGCCATTATGCCGGCCTTCGTCCTGTCGGCCACGGCCATCGTCTGCAACGTGACGGCGGCCGTTCTGGGGGCCGTCCACGGGGAGGACCTGACCATTGCCCTGTGGTCCGTGGGGCAGATGCTGCTGAATATGTATCTGACCCTGTTTGTGCTGGGGGCCATCACCACCGTCACCGAGTGGAAGCGCATCCATACCAAGGCGGTGAAGAAGGTTCTGTACGCCTTCACCTTCCCACTGTTTATGTTTACTTATATTCCCATCTCCTTTGCGGCGCTGTTCAGCAAGGGGGAGTGGAAGCCCATCGAGCACCGGGTCAGCGCCGCGTCCCTGCGGGGCCGGGGCCGGGAGGAGCTGCTGCCCTTCTGACCGGCAGTCTGCCGCCGGTGCAATCCGAGAAATGAGAGGCGATCACCATGTACACCATCCTGGTCTGCGACGATGAAAAGGACATCGTGTCGGCCCTGAACATCTATCTGTCCGCCGAGGGCTACCGGGTGCTGACGGCCTATGACGGCTATCAGGCCCTGCGGCTGCTGGACCGGGAGGAGGTGCACCTGATCCTGCTGGACGTGATGATGCCGGGGATGGACGGCATCACCGCCATGACCCGCCTGCGGCAGAGCCACAACCTGCCGGTGATCCTGCTGACGGCCAAGTCCGAGGATACGGACAAGGTGCTGGGACTGAACATGGGGGCCGACGACTATGTGACCAAGCCCTTCAACCCCGTGGAGCTGCTGGCCCGGGTCCGGTCCCAGCTGCGGCGGTATATGACCCTGGGCGGCGGCCATACGGCCCCCTCCGCCGTGACCATCGGCGGGGTCAGCCTGGACGACAACGCCAAAACCGTCACCGTGGACGGGGACACCGTGAACCTGACGCCCCTGGAATACGACATTCTGCGGCTGCTGATGCAGCACCCGGGGAAGGTGTTCTCGCCCCACGAGATCTACCGCCGGGTGTGGCACGAGGACCCGGCGGCGGACAATCCCGTGGCCGTCCATGTGCGGCACATCCGGGAGAAAATCGAGATCAACCCCGCCGAGCCCCGGTATCTGAAGGTGGTCTGGGGCAAGGGGTATAAAATGGAGGGGACGGCACAGTGAAAAAGCTCCTGAGCGCCATATGGGCCAAGGCCCTGGCCTTCCTGCTGACGCCTCTGGCCGGAGTTGCCGCCGTAAACGGCGTCAGTGAGCTGATAATGGTATATTTTTACGATGTCTGGAATCCCCACCCGGTGCGGCTGTGGGTGGTGACGGTCCTGTGCGCAGTGGTGGCCGTGGGGTCGCTGCTGTTCTCTCTGTCGGCGGCGGGGCACTGGCCGGGCCATGAGGGCGTCCATCTGACCTGGCTGGACCGGATCCCCCTGGACGTGTTTGTGCTGGCCCTGGCCGGTGAGTGGCTGATCTATGAGAATGCTTCGTATTACCCCTCGTCCGTCCTGGGGGAGGTCGTGTTCGTGGCCCTGGCGTACCTGTTCATCCTGGCGTTCACGGCCCGGTGCAAGGCCGGCATGGTGCTGGCGGACCTGGTGGTGCTGCGGCTGCTGCGGCTGCTGAGCCGGGGGGCGGTCTGGGCCTGGCGGCACCTGCGGGTGCTGGTGCTGAGTCTGCCCCTTACCTGGAAAACCGCCGCGGTGCTCGTCGCCCTTATGGCGGCGGAGCTGCTGATGCTTGCGTATGATCTCAACGAGGCAGAGCTGGCGGTGTATCTGGCGCTGCATATCCTGATTCTGGGGGCGGCCATGTGGCAGGTGCTGGCCCTGCGGAAGCTGCAGCAGGGGGGCGAAAACCTGGCCAAGGGGGACTTCTCCCATCCCATCACCCTGAGCCGGGGGGCGCTGCCGGAGCTGAAGCGCCATGCGGCCAACCTGAACTCCGTGCAGCAGGGCATCCAGCAGGCGGTGGAGGAGAAGATGAAGTCCGAGCGGCTGAAAACCCAGCTGATCACCAACGTGTCCCACGACATCAAAACGCCCCTGACCTCCATCGTCAACTATGTGGACCTGCTGAAAAAGGAGGAGATGCCCTCTGACAGCGCAAGGGAATACCTGGAGGTGCTGGACCGGCAGTCCCAGCGGCTGCGGAAGCTGACGGAGGACCTGGTGGAGGCCTCCAAGGCGTCCACCGGGAACATCCCGGTGTCCCTGGCCCCCACGGACCTGAACGTGCTGTTGAGCCAGGTGTGCGGCGAGTATCAGCAGAGACTGGAAAAGCAGGTGCTGGAGCCGGTGCTGTCGCTGTGTGAGCCGGGAGCCGCGGCCATGGCCGACGGGCGGCTTCTGTGGCGGGTGCTGGACAACCTGATGAGCAACATCTGCAAATACGCCATGCCCGGGACAAGGGTGTATCTGTCCACGGAGGCGGGAGAGGACGGCGTGCGGATGGTGGTGAAGAATATCTCGCGGTATCCGCTGAATATCTCCGCCGACGAGCTGACGGAGCGCTTCGTCCGGGGGGACAGCTCCCGCTCCACCGAGGGCAGCGGCCTGGGCCTGTCCATCGCCACCAGCCTCATGTCCCTGCAGGGCGGCGGCTTCCGCCTGACCATCGACGGGGACCTGTTCAAGGTGACCTTGACCCTGCCCGCCGCCGGGGCGGAGGAATAAAAACGCAGCTTGTCAAAAAAGATTTTTGACAGGACGGTCCAAAAAGGGCAAAGCTCTTTTTGGACCGTCTTTATTTTGTTGCAGGCCGGGGAAAAATCGTGTATGATAGAAGGGAATGACAAAAAAGCGAGGTACTTCCCATGAAGATCATGGCCATAGACTACGGCGACGCCCACACCGGCATTGCCATTTCCGACGCCACCGGGACGCTGGCGGGCTTTTCCACCGTTATCAACAGCCGCCGGCCGGAGGTGGTGGCCCAGGAGATCGCCGCCCTCATCCCCCAGCACGGGGTCGGGGAGCTGGTGCTGGGCTATCCCAAGAACATGGACGGCACCCTGGGGCCCCGGGCGGAGAAGGCCGCCGCCTTCGGCGAGACCTTGAAGGAGCTGACGGGCCTGCCGCTGACCCTTTGGGACGAGCGGCGCACCACCATCGACGCCCACAACATCCTGTTCAATAACGGCCAGAACGCCAAAAAGCGGAAGAAAACCGTGGATGCCGTGGCGGCGGCCCTGATGCTGGAGGGGTATCTGACCCAGAAGCGGCTGGAGGCGGAGCGATGAACGTGCTCATCATCGGCGGCGGCGCGTCGGGCATGGCGGCAGCCCTGACGGCGGCCCGGCAGGGCCATCAGGTGGTGCTGGCGGAGCGGCAGGCCCGGGTGGGCCGGAAGCTGCTGTCCACCGGCAACGGCCGCTGCAACCTCACCAATGAATACGCCCTGCCGGACCGCTATCACGGGGAGGAGCCGGACTTCTGCCGCTTCGCCCTGGAGGACCCGGAGCTGTCGGCGGCGGGGACCCTGGACTTCTTCCGGCAGCTGGGGCTTGTCACCGTGACGGAGCCCGGCGGGCGGGTGTACCCCCTGAGCAATGCCGCCTCGTCGGTGCTGGACGTGCTGCGGTTCGCCCTGGAGCAGCAGGAGAACATCCGGGTGCGCACCGGCTGCGTCATCCGCCAGCTGAAGCACCGGGACGGGCAGTTCCAGGCCCGGACCGAGGAGGGGGACGTCATCACGGCCAGGCGGTGCATCCTGGCCGCAGGTGGAGCCGCCGGGGCCAAGCTGGGCGGCGGCATGGACGGCTATCAGCTGGCCCGGCAGCTGGGCCACCATCGGACGGTGCTGTACCCCTCCCTGGTGCAGGTGTGCACCGACCCCACCTACCCCCGGGGGCTCAAGGGCGTGAAGGCCCAGGCTGCCCTGACTCTGACCCGGGAGGGTGAGACGCTGACCGCCGGCCAGGGGGAGGTGCTGTTTACGGAATACGGCGTCAGCGGCCCGGCGGTGTTCGACCTGTCCCGCCAGGCGGCCACCGGCGGCAACGGCCTGACGCTGCGCCTGGATTTTCTGCCCGGGTGGAGCCGGGAGGATACCCTGACCTGGCTGGAGCGACAGCGGCAGGTCCTGTCCCGGCAGGAGGCCGGGGCGCTGCTGACCGGCGGCGTCCACCCCCGGCTGGGGCGGATGCTGTGCAAGGCGGCGGGCATATCCGGCAGCCAGCCGGTAGCGGAGCTGACGGACCGGCAGCTGGAGGCCCTGTGCCGCCAGGTGCGGGAGTTTACCCTGCCCGTCACCGGCACCTGCGGCTTTGACCAGGCCCAGGTCACCGCCGGGGGCCTGCGCACCTGGGAATTTGACCCCCGAACCATGGAGAGCCGCCTGGTGCCGGGGTTCTACGCCTGCGGCGAGGTGCTGGATATCGACGGCGACTGCGGGGGCTTCAACCTGCAGTGGGCCTGGGCCTCCGGTCGGTTGGCGGGACGGCTGTTACATATTTAATAAAGAAGGGGGATGCGCATATGAGACGGGAAGCCCTGTGGGACCGTCTGTATCTGTCCGGCATCGACGGCCGGGCGGCGGACCTGGCCCGGGAAAACGGGCTGGGGCTGGAGATTGCGGCGTTCTGCTATGCTCCCAATCTGGAGGACCCGGCGGTGCTGTCCGCCGTCCGGCGGGACATGGCCGGAGTGGAGCGCTTCTGGCTCCACGCCCCCTTTGCCGAGCTGGCCCCCTGCGCCATCGACCCGCTGGTGCGGCAGGTGACGGAAAAGCGCTACCGCCAGGCGGCGGATATGGCCCAAGACCTGGGAGTACGGCGGCTGGTGATCCACGGGGGCTTCGTGCCCCAGGTGTACTTCCCGGAGTGGTATGTGGAGCAGTCGGTGCTCTTCTGGCGGGACTTCTTGCGGCAGCTGCCGCCGGATATGACCGTCGCCCTGGAAAACGTCATGGAGCCGCAGCCCCGGCTGCTGGCGGATATCGCCCGGCAGGTGGACGATCCCCGGCTGGGCCTGTGCCTGGACGTGGGCCATGCCAACACCTTCGTCAGCCGGGTGCCGCCTCTGGAATGGGTGGCCCCCATGGCCCCGTGGCTGCGGCACGTCCACCTGCACAACAACGCGGGGCACGATGACCTCCACGACCCCCTGGGCCAGGGGACCCTGGCTATGGAGCAGGTACTGGACACCATCCTGGAGCTGTGCCCGGCGGCTACGTTTACATTGGAAAATCAGGACTGCGGCCCGTCTCTTGTGTGGCTGCGGGAACACGGATATGGAGCGAACACATGACAAGGCAAGAATTGACAGCATATATGGAGTCCATTCTCCCGGCAGACCGGGAGTCCATGGACGCCGCCCGGCGGCGGCAGGCGGAGCTGGCCAAGCCCCCGGGCAGTCTGGGGGCGCTGGAGGATATGTCCATCCGGCTGGCGGGGGTCCTGCGCACGCCCCGGCCCCGGATCGACCGGTGCCGGGTAACGGTGCTGGCGGCGGACAACGGCGTGGTGGCGGAGGGCGTATCCTGCGCCCCCCAGTCCGTGACGGTGCAGCAGGCGGTGAACATGACCCGGCACAAAACCGGGATGTCCGCATTGGCGGCGTATTTCGGCGACGACGTGCAGGTGGTGGACGTGGGCATCCGGACGCCGGTGCCCTGCCCCCAGGTGCTGGACCGGAAGGTCCGGTTTTCCACCGGCGATATCGCCGTGGAGCCCGCCATGACGGAGCAGCAGGCCCTGGACGCCCTGGCCGTGGGGCTGGACCTGGCCCGGCAGGCCAAGGCCGAGGGCATAGACGCCGTGGGCGTGGGGGAAATGGGCATCGGCAACACCACCACCTCCGCCGCGGTGCTGGCGGCGCTGACCGGGGCCTCCGTGGAGGAGGTGACCGGCCGGGGCGGCGGCCTGACGGACCGGGGCTTCGAGACGAAAAAGCGCGTGCTGCGGCAGGCCCTGGCCCTGCATCATCCGGACCCCGGCGACCCGGTGGCCGTTCTGGCGGCGGTAGGTGGCCTGGACATTGCCGCCATGACGGGGCTGTTTCTGGGCTGCGCCCATGAGGGACTGGCGGCGGCAGTGGACGGGTATATCTCCATCGTGGCAGCCCTGTGCGCCGTGCGCCTGTGTCCCCGGGTCCGGGATGTACTGTTTCTGTCCCACGCCTCCTATGAGATCGGGTATCGCCTGGCGGCCCGGGAGCTGGGGCTGGAGCCGTGCCTGCTGCTGGGGATGCGGCTGGGCGAGGGCAGCGGCTGCCCGCTGCTGTTCCGGGTGATGCAGGGGGCCTGCGCGGTGCTGAACCATATGGCCACCTTCCCGGAGGCGGCCATTGAGGACGGATATCTGGCCCCCATCCGGGAGGGGGACGCATTCACGGTGGACAAATCATGAGAATTTTACTTCTTGGCGGCAGCAAAAGCGGAAAGAGTATGCTGGGCCAGCGGCTGACCCGGCAGCTGGCCGATGGCGGGCCCATGATCTACTGGGCCACCCTGGAGCCCCGGGACACGGAGGACCGGGCCATCGTCCGCCGCCACCTGGCAGAGCGGGACGGCTGGGGCTTCGGGACCCTGGAGCGGGGCCGTGCCCTGCCGGAGGGCCTGGCGCTGGTGCCCCGGGAAAGCGCGGTGCTGTTCGACAGCGTCACGGCGTGCCTGGCGTGCCAGATGTTCTCCGGCCCGCAGCCGGACGCCGCAGCCGCCGCCCGGACGGCCCGGGAACTGCTGACCGTCAGCCGGTATCCCCGGCACTTCGTGTGCGTATGCGACGAGCTGTGGCGGGACGGCGTGACCTATGAGCCGTGGACGGAGCATTATCGCCGGGGACTGGCGGAGATCTGCCGGGCCCTGGCGGCGGAATTTGACGCGGTGGCGGAGCTGAGTGCAGGCTGCGTCCGGGTATGGAAGGGGGAGTTGCCGGATGCGTGATTGGATCTGCGGATTTTTCATGGCCTGGGGCATGTTCCTGGCCATTCCCTGCCCCAGGAAGATATGGAGCGAGGGCGCCCGGCAGAAAATGCTGGTGTGCATGCCCCTGGTGGGCCTGCTGGCCGGAGGCGTATGGGCCGGGGCGTGGCTTCTGCTGCGGGGCGCGCCGGGGCCGGTGCGGGCGGCGGTGTGCGCCGCCGTGCCGTGGCTGGTCACGGGGTTCATGCACCTGGACGGCTACGTGGACGTGTGCGACGCGGTGCTGTCCCGGCGGGACCTGGCCACCCGGCAGCGAATCCTGAAGGACTCCCACTGCGGGGCCTTCGCCGTGATCTGCATGGTGCTGCTGGCCATGGGCCAGTGGAGCCTGTTCCTGGCAGCGGAGGACGTATCCTGGCTGGCCCTGCTGCTGATCCCGGCGGCCACCCGGGCCTGCGCAGGGCTGGCGGTGCTGGGGCTGCGGCCCATGGGCACCAGCCAGTATGCCGCCATGGGCCCCGCCCGGGGCGGCTATGGGGCGGCGCTGTGGGTGCTGCTGGCCCTGTCCGTGGGCCTTCCCCTGTGGCTGGACGGGAGCTTCGGCCCTCTGGCCGCCGCCGTGGGGTACGGCCTGGCGGTGTGGTACGGCTTCCGGAATCTGGATGGCATGTCCGGGGATATCTCCGGCTTTGCCCTGACCATCGGCGAGCTGTGCGGCTGCGGGGCGGCGATTCTGTGGAGGTGAGAGGATGGATCTGATCATTGGCGGCGCGTACCAGGGAAAGTGTACCTTCGCGGCGGAAAAATACGGCCTGGCGGCGGCAGATATCTGCGACCTGGCGGTAAGCGCCCCCGTTCCTGCCCGGTGCTATGTGCACCTGGAGGCCCTGACCCGGCAGGAGGCCCCGGAGACGGTCCTTCCCCTGCTGCTGGCGGCGGAGGTGGTGATCTCCCGGGAGATCGGCAGCGGCGTGGTGCCCATAGACGCCGGGGAGCGGGCCTGGCGGGAGCGCCATGGGCGGCTGCTGCGGCAGCTGGCGGAGCAGGCCGGTCATGTGTACCGGATATTTTGCGGACTGACGGAGGAATTGAAATGAAGCTGACCCTTTTGCGCCACGGAGAAACCGACGGCAGCCGCCGGGACCTGTACTACGGGGCGGCGGATATCCCCGCCCTGCCGGAATCCCTGGCGGCCCTGCACGAAAACGCAGCGGCCTATCCCCGGGCCAAGCGGTACTATACCAGCGGCCTGCTGCGGACGGAGCAGACGTTGGAGGCCATCTACGGCCCCGTGGCCCATCAGCAGCTGCCGGGGCTGCAGGAGATGAACTTCGGCGACTTTGAGATGAAAAGCTATCAGGAGCTGAAGGACACGGCGGCCTATCAGGCGTGGATCGCCGACGTGGAGCACAATCCCTGCCCCAATGGAGAGAGCGCCCCCCAGGTGCTGGAGCGGAACCGGGCCGCCATGGCCCGGGTGCTGGCAGCCGGGGAGGATGCGGTGTGCGTCATTCACGGCGGCGTCACGGCGGGGCTGATGATGACCTGGTTCGGCGGCGGGCGGTACGACTACTCCGTGAAGCCCGGCACCGGCTTCACGGTGACGTTCCGGGACGGGAGGCCTGTGTCCTATGAAAGAGTGCCCGAATAGAGGGGCTGCGGAAGCAAATTCTCCGAAAAAATCGAAATTTTCTTCCGGAAAGACCTTGACGGACACTTGCCCGTGTGATAAAATCAACATTACCTGTGAGTATGGGGCTTTCTTTTTGCGCGCTTTTCGCTTCGGCGCGGGAAAGACGCCCTGTCCGGCAGGGAGGCAGAGAGCGGCCTTCGCCGGCCGCCAATCTAATAAGGAGGTGCCGTTAGATGCGCGTGAAGATCACTTTGAGATGCAACGAGTGCAAGCAGAGAAACTACAACACGATGAAAAACAAGAAGAACAGCCCTGACCGTCTTGAAATGAACAAGTATTGCCCCTTCTGCAGAAAGCATACGGTCCATACCGAGACCAAGTAATTGGAAGGAGATAGCACGATGGCAGAGGAAAAAAAGGTCAAGAAGGACCACGGCAAGTGGTTCCGCGAGATGAGAAGCGAACTGAAGAAGGTCGTCTGGCCTGACGGCAAGACCACCGCCAAGAACACCGGAACGGTGCTGCTGTGCTCTGTTGCAGTGGGCGCCTGCATCTGGATCTTCGACGGCGTGGCGGTGCTGCTGATCAAGACCCTCATCGGCGCTTTCACCGGCTGAGGAAGTGCGGCATGGCTGAAAACGCGAAATGGTATGTGATCCACACCTACTCCGGCTACGAGAACGCCGTGAAGGCGGCCATCGAGAAATCCGTGGTCAACCGCGGCATGTCCGATATGGTCCTCAAGATGGAGATTCCTATGGAAACCGTCACCGAGGTCACCGAGTCCGGCGTCATGAAGGAAGTGGAGCGCAAGGTATTTCCCGGCTACGTCCTCATCAAGATGATCCTGACAGATGACACCTGGCATCTGATCCGCAACATCCGAGGCGTCACCGGCTTCGTGGGCGAGGCCAACAAGGCTATCCCCCTGACGGAGGACGAGGTGGCGGCCCTGGGCGTGGAAAAGCACGAAATCGTGGTGCTGTACAACGTGGGCGACACCGTGAAGATCACGGACGGCCCCTTTACCAGCTTCACCGGTACCGTGGAGGAGATCGACCCCGAGAAGAACAAGGTCCGGGTGGCGGTCTTCATGTTCGGCAGAGAAACCCCCATCGAGCTGGAGCTCGATCAGGTGGAGGTTCTGCACTGAGGCGCAGCAGTCTCTGCGCGGCAGGCCGGAGCATTCCCTCCGGCGCAAGTGGGAGAGACGGTGTCCGTCTCGCCAAAAGCGGTTTCCGGTATCGACCGGCCGCTACCACATTTTTATGAAGGAGGTGCCTATCCATGGCACAGAAAGTTGTTGGTTATGTAAAGCTGCAGATTCCTGCAGGCAAAGCGACCCCCGCACCCCCTGTCGGCCCCGCTCTGGGCCAGCACGGTGTCAACATTCAGGCATTCACCAAGGAGTTCAACGAGCGCACCAAGAATGACATGGGCCTCATCATCCCCGTGGTCATCACCGTCTACTCCGATCGTTCCTTCAGCTTCATCACCAAGACGCCTCCCGCGGCTGTGCTGATTAAGAAGGAGTGCAACATCGAGTCCGGCTCCGGTGTGCCCAACAAGACCAAGGTGGCCACCATCTCCAAGGCCTCCGTCCAGAAGATCGCCGAGCTGAAGATGCGCGATCTGAACGCCGCTTCCCTGGAAGCAGCCATGAGCATGATCGCCGGCACCGCCCGTTCCATGGGCGTCGTCGTGGGCGAATAAGGAGGGTGTAAGAGATGTTTAGAGGTAAGAAGTATAAAGAAAGCGCCAAGCAGATCGACCGCGGGACCCTGTATGATCCCAAGGAGGGTCTGGAGCTGGTCTGCAAGACCGCATCCGCCAAGTTCGACGAGACCGTCGAACTGCATGTGAAGCTGGGTGTCGACTCCCGCCACGCTGACCAGCAGGTCCGCGGCGCCATCGTCCTGCCCAACGGCACCGGCAAGACCGCCCGCGTCCTGGTGTTTGCCAAGGGCGACAAGGCCGACGCTGCCCGCGAGGCCGGCGCCGACTTCGTCGGTGATATGGATATGGTCGAGAAGATCCAGAAGGAAAACTGGTTCGGCTTCGACGTCGTGGTCGCTTCCCCCGATATGATGGGCGTTGTGGGCCGTCTGGGTAAGCTGCTGGGCCCCAAGGGCCTGATGCCCTCCCCCAAGGCCGGCACCGTCACTCCCGACGTGGCCAAGGCCGTGAAGGAAGTGAAGGCCGGTAAGGTGGAGTATCGTCTGGACAAGACCAACATCATCCACTGCCCCATCGGCAAGGTTTCCTTCGGCGCGGACAAGCTGTATGAGAACTATACCGCTCTGCTGGGCGCCATCATCAAGGCCAAGCCCGCCGCCGCCAAGGGCCAGTATATCAAGTCCTGCGTGGCCGCTTCCACCATGGGCCCCGGCGTCAAGATGAACGCCAACAAGCAGCTGTAAAAAACCGGCTGAAACATTTGATATCTTCGGCTTGACAAACCGTCACGCCCCTGATATAATACCAGATGCGTTCCAAAGACAGCAGGTGGCGCAAGCCGTAAGTCCTGCCGAGGATGGCAAATCGTTTCCGATTGCTTTACACCGTCCTTGTGTCCTTGGATACAGGGACGGTTTTCTTTTTGAACGCACCGACATTTTTTCCGGAGGTGAAATCAAAGAATGCCCAACGCAAAAGTTCTGTCCGAAAAGCAGGCCATCGTGGCGGCGCTGACCGAGAAGCTGCAGAATGCAGCCGCCGGTGTCATCGTTGATTACAAGGGCATCACCGTGGCAGAGGACACCGCTCTGCGCGCGGACTGCCGCGAGAACAACGTGGAATACGCTGTCATCAAGAACACCCTGCTGCGCTTTGCATTCAACAACGTGGGTCTCAACGAGCTGGACGATCAGCTCAACGGCACCACGTCTCTGGCCGTGTGCATGGACGATCCCGTCGCCCCTGCCCGCGTCATCGCTGACTATGCAAAGAAGCTCAATGGCAAGTTCGAGATCAAGGGCGGCTTTATGGAAGGCAAGGTCGTCTCCCTGGAGACCGTGAATGCTCTGGCTTCCATCCCCGCTCTGCCCGTGCTGCAGGCCCAGGTTCTGGGCACCATGCTGGCCCCCATCTCTGCTCTGGCCTGCGTGCTGAAGCAGATCGCCGAGAAGGACGGCGCTCCCGCCGAGGAAGCCGCCGCCGAGTAAATTCCGGCACCACCCCGGGGCCTCTCCGCCCCACCCAAATCAAACAAATATCTTACAATTAGGAGGCTTATCAAAATGTCCGAGAAGATTACTGCTATGATCGAGGAAATCAAGGGCCTGACCGTTCTGGAGCTGTCCGAGCTGGTCCACGCTCTGGAGGAAGAGTTCGGCGTGTCCGCCGCCGCCATGGCCGCTCCCGCTGCCGGCGCTGCTGCTCCCGCTGCCGAGGAGAAGACTGAGTTCGACGTGGTCCTGACCGGTTTCGACGCCGCTCAGAAGATCAAGGTCATCAAGGTCGTCCGCGAGGTCATGGGTCTGGGTCTGGCCGAGGCCAAGGCTGCCGTCGAGGGCGCCCCCACCACCATGAAGGAAGGCCTGTCCAAGGAGGACGCCGAGGCTCTGAAGAAGCAGGTCGAGGAAGTCGGCGGCAAGGTCGAGCTGAAGTAAGTTTCACCCAAATAAAAAAATGCTGCAAGCGCTGCGCTTGCAGCATTTTTTTGCGCTTTTTGTGGATTCTGGCGGATAAAATGCCACGGAATTTTTCCGCTTGTGAAACTCGGCGGGGTCTGATATAATAGCCGTGTATAACTTCAGAAATCCTGCATAAAAGAAACAGAGGTGACGTCTTATCAAGACACAGAAAAAACCGGGGCTTTTCCGGCACCTGGGCCCCGTCCTGGGCCGCTATAAGGGCTGGACGGCAGCCGCCCTGATATTCGGCATCACCGAGGTGGTGCTGGAGCTGCTGATCCCCATGCTCATGTCCACCATCGTGGACGGCGGCCTGTACCGGGAGAGCACCTTCATGCTCCAGGGGCTGTTTTCCCCGGGGCTGATCGCCAACCGCAACCGCTTCGTGCTGACGGTGGGGGCCATTATGGTAGGCGTGGCCTGCCTGTCCATGGCCATGGGCGTTCTGGCCGCCCGCTGCTCCGCCATTGCCACCCAGGGCTTCGCCCGGAATATGCGCAGCACTCTGCTGGGGAAGATCGAGAGCTTCTCCTTCTCCAACATCGACCACATCTCCACCCCCCAGCTGATCACCCGGGCCACCACGGACATCAACACCCTGCGGGACACCATGCGCCAGTCCCTGGTGACCCTGTACCGGGCCCCGGTGATGGTGATCCTGGCCACGGTCATGAGCTTCATCGTCTCCCCGGGTCTTGCGCCCCTGCTGCTGATCTGCATCCCCCTGCTGGTGGTGCTGATGGTGATCCTGCTGAAGGTGGGCCAGCCCCGCTTCAAGCGGATGCTGAAGATGATGGACGGCATGAACCAGGCCGTCCGGGAGAATCTGGTGGCCAGCCGCGTGGTGAAGGCCTTCGTCCGGGGGGGCTACGAGTCCAAGCGCTTTGACAAAACCACCGACGACCTGCGCCGGGCCCAGCTGGGCGCAGGGAGACTGTTTACCCTGTCCGGCCCCATTACCATGGGCATTATGTGGACGTGCAGCGTGCTGATCCTGTTTTTCGGCGGCCGGGAGATCATTTTCCGGACCACCGGCCTGCTGACCGGCCAGCTGGTGAGCCTGGTGAACTACGCCGGCATGGCCGTGAACTCCCTGTCCATGATCAGCTGGCTGGTCATGTCCCTGTCCCGGGCCCAGGCCTCCCTGGTCCGCATCAACGAGGTGCTGGACGAGAAAATTGACATCACCGACGGCCCCTCCGACGCCGCAGTGGAAAGCGGCAGCATCGACTTCGAGGACGTCTGCTTCAGCTATACCCGGGACCCCGACAAGCTGGCCCTGCGCCATGTGACCCTGCACATCGCCTCCGGCGAGACCATCGGCGTCATCGGCGGCACCGGCGAGGGCAAGTCCACCCTGGTGAGCCTGATCCCCCGGTTTTACGACGCCCTGTCCGGCACCGTGAAGGTGGACGGCCGGGATGTGCGGGAGTATACCCTGGAGAATCTCCGCAGCGGCGTGTCCATGGTGCTGCAGAACGGCTCCCTGTTCTCCGGCACCATCGCCGACAACCTCCGCTGGGCGGACCCCAACGCCACCCGGGAGCAGATGCAGGCCGCCTGCGCCATCGCCCGGGCCGACGAGTACATTGACCGTTTCCCCGACGGCTATGACACGGTGCTGGAGCAGAACGCCGCCAACCTGTCCGGCGGCCAGCGCCAGCGCCTTCTGATCGCCCGGGCCATCCTGAAGCGGCCCAGGATTCTGATCCTGGACGACTCCACCTCCGCCGTGGACATGGCCACCGACGAGCACATCCGCCGCTGTCTGCGGACGGCCCTGCCCGGCGCCACCAAGGTCATCATCGCCCAGCGCATCAACTCCATCATGTCCTGCGACCGCATCGTGGTGCTGGACCAGGGGCGTCTGGCGGACATGGGCACCCATCAGGAGCTGCTGTCCCGCAGCCATATTTACCGTGACGTGTACGAGAGCCAGATGAGAGAGGGGGCGGTGGATCATGCCGCGAGTTGACCTGCAGAAATATAATAAAAAGGTAGAGAACCCCTTCGCCATCCTGTGGCGTCTGGTGTGCTACTTCAAGCACTGCCGCCTGCTGCTGACGGCGGCCATGCTGTCCATCCTGGCCTATGTGGCCGCCACCATCGGGGCTGCCTACTGCATGAAGCCCCTGACCAACCTGCTGGAGAGCAGCGGCGCAGCTCCCAACGAGACGTATGCCAAGTACATCAGCCTGATCCTGGGCCTGGCGGGCCTGTATCTGCTGTCGGCCCTGACCAACTATCTGCTCAACCGCCTGATGCTGGAGTGCAGCGCCATCATCATGAAGCAGCTGCGCACGGAGCTGTTCGATACCATGCAGCGCCAGCCGGTGCGGTTCTTCGACGAAAACAAGACTGGCGCTCTGATGAGCTACTACACCAGCGACATCGAGGCCACCAACGAGCTGCTGCAGCACAGCATCACCCAGCTGGCCATCTCCATCACCTCCCTGGTGGGGACCGTTGCCATGATGCTGGCCCTGTCCATGCGGCTGTTTGCCATCATGGTGGTGCTGGGGGCCATCGTGGTGCTGGTGGTGCGGGTCACCACCAAAATCAGCAAGCGCACCTACGCCAGCCAGCAGCGCCTCACCGCCGCCGTCAGCGGCTATATGGAGGAGATGATCACCGGCCAGCGTGACGTGAAGGTGTTCACCCACGAAAAGGAGGTCATGGAGCAGTTCGACGTCATCAACCAGGACCTGTGCAAGGCCTCCACCACCGCCACCACCGTCACCTCCATGGTGGGTCCCATTCTCAACAACCTGTCCCACATCTTCTATGCCATCACCTGCGCGGTGGGCGTCCTGTGGCTGACAGGGGAGGGAGCCGGCGGCATCCTCATCGGTTTTTTGCAGTATGTCCGCACCTTTGCCGACCGCGTCAGCCAGATCTCCGAGCAGTTCAACGCTCTGATGATGGCTCTGGCCGGTGCCGAGCGGATTTTTGGCATCCTGGACCTGCCTCCCGAGGAGGACCAGGGCCAGGTGACCCTGGAGCAGAAGGGCGACGACTACCACTGGCGTATGCCGGACGGCACCCTGGTGCCCCTGCGGGGCGATGTACGCTTTGACCATGTGGACTTTGCCTATGTGCCGGAAAAGCCGGTGCTGCGGGACCTGTCCCTGTACGCCAAGCCCGGCCAGAAGATCGCCTTCGTCGGCTCCACCGGCGCGGGAAAAACCACCATTACCAATCTCATCAACCGGTTTTACGATATCCAGGCCGGCTCCATCACCTATGACGGCATCGACGTGCGCAACATCCGCAAGGACGACCTGCGCCGCTCCCTGGGTATCGTGCTGCAGGACACCCACCTGTTCACCGGCACGGTGATGGAGAACATCCGCTACGGCCGCCTGGACGCCACCGACGAGGAGTGCATGGAGGCCGCCAAGATCGCCAACGCCCACTATTTCATCTCCCACCTGCCCCAGGGGTACGACACCGTCCTCTATTCCGACGGCGCCAACCTCAGCCAGGGCCAGCGCCAGCTGGTGGCCATCGCCCGGGCGGCGGTGTCCCGGGCCCCGGTGCTGATCCTGGACGAGGCCACCTCCTCCGTGGACACCCGCACCGAGAAGCTCATCGGCCAGGGGCTGGACGGCCTGATGGCCGGGCGCACGGTGTTCGTCATCGCCCACCGGCTTTCCACCGTCCGCAACGCCAACGCCATCATGGTGCTGGAGCAGGGGCGGATCATCGAGCGCGGCGACCACCGGGAGCTGCTGGACCAGAAGGGGAAGTACTATCAGCTCTGCCACAACATGATCGAATTGACCTAACTGTTCACCGAAAACATCTGCGAGATATAATCGTTAACCGTTAATCTGCGGCGAAAGTTAGCGGATAAAAACAGCAGAAAATCCGGCGCAAGAGAATAAAAATACAAAGAAAATGGATAATTGTCATTTTTTTTGGAATATTCACAGAAAGTTTAATCTTAGTATTGAAAAATCTACTGTTTCATGATACAATTAGGAAAACATTTTAATCCTGGGCGGCGATAAGTAAAATGCACAAAAACCGTCCGCCATCGGCGAACAGACTGGTGCGTAGTGGACAGCGAGCCGTGGACGCACCCAGCCGTCCCCAAAGGAAAGATCATGGCAGAAAAGAATAAAAAGCGCGGCGGACGCCGTGCCCATCTCAACGATTTCCATGTGAATCTTGCCGGTGATTATGTATATACCGGCGCCCACTACTCCTATGTGGACCAGGGCCGCAGCCGCGACCGGGTCCAGCGGGAGCTGCTGGGACTGAGCGTTGCCGTCGTGCTGGCCGTGGTGGCCGGCGGCTGCAGCGACGCCCCCGCCATGCTGAACTGCTGGTACGTCATCCTCCCCTATATCTGCGAGGCCGCGGCGGCGGTCAGCGTGATCTGGGCGGTGCTCCGGCTGCGGAAGGCGGAGGAACCCATCCGGGAGTACATTTATAAAAAGAGCGTGCAGGCGCTGCCCCACCGGGCCATGCTCTGCATGATCTTCGCGGGCCTGGGCTTCGTGACCATGGTGCTGTACCTGGCCATGAACGGCTCCGGCGGCCGCGTGGCCTCCGTGATCGCCTACCTGGCGCTGAAGGCGCTGGTGGCCGGGGGAGCGTGGCTCCTGTGGCGGTATATGCTGACCCTGAAATGGGAAAAGCTCCCCGCCCGCGACTTGGATACGCCTCAGGCGTGATCCACCAATTTCTTTTGTGAACTCCGGGCTTCTGCCCGTGTTCAAAAAAATTTAAGGAGGATTCCAATGAAGAAAGCTACCCGTATCTTGGCTCTGGTACTTTGCGCTGTCATGTGCCTGGGCCTGTTCGTTGGCTGCGGCAACAAAGGCAAGCAGAACAACGACACCCCGTTGGTCGTGGGTTATTCCCCGTTCAACAGCAAGTTCTCCCCCTTCTTCTCCGAGACCGCTTATGACCAGGACGTCTGGGTCATGACCGCTATCAGCCTGCTGAACAGCGATCGCCAGGGCGCCATCATCATGAAGGGTATCGAAGGCGAAACCAAGGCCTACAATGGCACCGACTACACCTACCATGGTCCCGCTGACTGCGAGATCGTGGAGAACACCGATGGCACTGTGGACTACAACTTCAAGCTGCGCGAGGACCTGAAGTTCTCCGACGGCGAGCCTATCACCATCGACGACGTCATCTTCTCCATGTACGTCCTGTGCGATCCTACCTACGACGGCAACAGCACCCTGTTTGCTCTGCCCATCCAGGGCATGGATGCTTACCGTTCCGGTATGGACACCCTGTACAACCTGATGCTGGCTGCCGGCCGCGACAACACCGACTTCTCCAAGTGGAAAGAGGCGGATCAGACTGCCTTCTGGGCTGACGTGGATCAGGCCGGCGTGAAGTTCGTCCAGGACATCATGCAGTACTGCATTGCCGAGGGCGCTAACGCCGAGGGCGATTCCGTTGCCGCCTGCATGAAGAACTGGGGCTATGATCTGCCCGCCGATGCTACCGAGGCGGATGCCTTCAACGCCATCCTGGCCAAGTACGACACCCTGACCGAGGCTGTCGACACCGAGAAGGCCAACGCTACCTTCACCAGCCTTCTGAACGACTACGAGACCAAGTACACCAAGGGTATCGAGACCGGCACCTCTGCTGCCAACATCTCCGGCATCAAGAAGACCGGCGACTACAGCATGACCGTCTCCCTGACCCAGGTCGACGCCACCGCCATCTATCAGCTGGGTGTGACCATCGCCCCCATGCACTACTATGGCGACAAGACCAAGTACAACTACGAGAACAACCAGTTCGGCTTCGACAAGGGCGATCTGAGCACCGTCCGTGCCAAGACCACCACCCCCATGGGTGCTGGCCCCTACAAGTTCATCAAGTTCGAGAATGGTACCGTGAACTTCGAGGCTAACGATTCCTACTATCTGGGCGCCCCCAAGACCAAGTATGTCAACTTCCTGCAGACTCAGGAAGACGATAAGCTCAACGGCGTCGTCACCGGCACCGTGGATATCACCGATCCTTCCTTCAGCTCCACCACCGTGGACGCCATCAAGGCTGCCAACAAGAACGACGATGTCAACGGCCCCGCCATCACCACCGATACCGTGGATAACCTGGGCTATGGTTACCTCGGCATGAGCGCCAACACCATGAACGTCAACAAGGAGCCTGGCTCCGATGCCTCCAAGGCTTATCGTAAGGCTTTCGCCACCGTTCTGGCTGCTTACCGCACCGTCGCCATCGAGTCCTACTATGGCGAGCGCGCTTCCGTCATCAACTACCCCATCTCCAACACCTCTTGGGCTGCTCCTCAGGCTGCCGATCCTGGCTACAAGGTCGCTTTCTCTGTGGATGCTCAGGGTAAGGACATCTATACCTCCGACATGAACGACGAGCAGAAGTATGAGGCCGCCCTGCAGGCTGCCCTGACCTTCTTCGAGGCCGCCGGCTGCAAGGTCGAGAACGGCAAGGTCGTCTCCAACCCCGAGGGTGGTATGGATACCGCTAACTACGCCATCGAGCGCGAGGCCCTGATCCCCGCCGACGGCAAGGGCGATCACCCCTCCTTCATGATCCTCACCGAGGCCTCCAAGGCTCTGGAGAAGATCGGCGTGCACCTGATCGTCACCGACCTGTCCGACAGCACGCAGCTGTGGGATACCATCGAGGCCGACCAGGCTGACATGTGGGCTGCCGCTTGGAGCGCCACCCCGGATCCTGATATGTATCAGATCTACTTCTCCGGCATGGACGGCAAGGCTGTCGGCGGCTCCAACTACATGTACGACATCAACGATGCCGAGCTGAACCAGCTGATTCTGGATGCCCGCAATTCTCTGGACCAGAGCTATCGTAAGACTCTGTACAAGTCCTGCCTGGACATCATCGTTGACTGGGCCGTTGAGGTTCCTGTCTATCAGCGTCAGAACGCCATCATCTTCTCCACCCAGCGTGTCAACATGAACACTGTTACCCCCGACATCACCACCTTCTATGGCTGGCTGAACGAGGTCGAGAAGATCGAGCTGAACTGACAAAGTTCCGCACCCAAGACCTGTACGACAACATAGGTTAAGTCACAAGGTACGCCCCGGCGGCTTCGGCCGCCGGGGGGTGCCCCGACTGCATATCAAGGAGCGACCCGGGCGGGGCCGGGGGTGTTGCTTGATGTGCAGTGGGTAGTCTATAGGGAGGGGCGGAACAGACGTGTTCCGCCAATCTGCATCACTGTATCATCAGATCGGAGGGTTATCAGTGCGCAAATACATCATCAAAAGAATTCTAATCTCAATCGTCATCCTGTTCCTTGTCGCATTCGTCATCTACGCATTGATGCGCTGTCTCCCCACGTCCTACGTGGAGGCTATGGCGCGTCAGAAGTCCATGCAGCCCAACTCCAAGTCCTTTGAGGAGTGGATGGAGCAGCTCACCCACATGTACAATCTGGACGTGGGCATTGTTCCCGGCTTCTTCAAGTGGCTGGGCCAGATGCTGACCTTCAACTTCGGCGACAGCTGGCTGTGGACCAAACCCGTCACGGAAGTATTCAACAACTGTGTGTGGATCTCCTTCTTCATGGGCCTTATCGCCTTCGTGCTGGAGATCATCATCGCGATTCCCCTGGGCGTCATTGCCGCCACCAAGCAGTACAGCAAGACAGACTATGTCATTTCGGTGCTGGCTCTGGCCGGTATTTCGCTGCCCACCTTCTTCTTTGCTTCTCTGCTGAAGCTGTTTTTCTCCGTGAAGCTGGGCTGGTTCGACCTGTATGGTCTCACCGGCCGCAATCACGAGCAGCTCTCAGCCTTCGGGAAGCTCCTGGACATGGGACATCATCTGGTTCTGCCCATCGTCACCCTGGTGGTTATCAGTGTCGGTTCCCTCATGCGTTACACCCGCACCAACATGCTGGAGGTGCTCAACGCTGACTTCATCCGCACGGCCCGGGCCAAGGGTCTGTCCGAGCGCAAGGTCATCTATCACCATGCGTTCCGCAACACCCTGATCCCCCTGGTCACCATCATCGGCGGTTCTCTGCCCGGCCTGTTCTCCGGTGCACTGATCACCGAGACGCTGTACTCCATCCCCGGCATCGGCTACATTTCCTACCAGTCCATGGTGGGCGGCGACATTCCGTTCTCCATGTTCTATCTGGTCTTTATGGCCGTGCTGACCCTGTTGGGTAACCTGATTTCTGATATTCTGTACGCCGTGGTGGATCCGCGGGTACGCATCGCTTAAGAAGGGAGGAGGAAGTAAAATGGCAGATCGCAAAGATAAGATCAATGAGCAGCAGGCCGAGCAGGAGATCCGTGAGGAGATCCGCGAGGAAATGAAGCACGCCGACCAGGAGCCTGCTCAGGAGCAGTATTCTCTGAACGATGACCGTCGTGTTAAGGTCCTTTCTCCCGGTATGCTGGTGGCCAAGCGCTTCATCCGCAACCGCATGGCCGTCACCGGTCTGGTCATCCTGGTTTTCATGTTCGTGTTTTCCTTCATCGGCGGCCTGATCTCCCCCTATGGTCAGGACCAGTTTTTCTACACCGATAAGACCATCCGCCGTGACTTCGGCGCGGCCAAGGAAAACACCGAGTTCCAGTACGCCAGCAACAACGACGAGGTGTTCGGCCTCACCGCCCAGGCCAGAGCTATGCTGGCCATCCAGCAGGGGAAGACCACCTTCTCCAACAAGAGCGACAACTTCACCCTGACCAAGGTTTCCGACGACTTCTATTCCGTGGAATACAACGGTCAGGTGGTGGGCTACGCCGGCAAGGAGCTGGTGAACGCCTCCGCCAAGGACAGCACCCTGTCCTTCGAGTTCAACTATCAGGCCCTGCTGGCCTCCGCCTCCGGCGCTAAGGAATTCACCGCCGACGGCGTAGCCTACACCCTGGCTGAGGATGGCAGCATCACCTCCCAGGACGGCGCCGATGTGGCCTATGTCAGCAACATCATCGTCAACGCCATTTCCCCCGACGTGTTCCTGAGCCGCGACTTCAAGGAGAAGCTGTATGCCGCCATTGCCACCGCTGAAAACGGCAAGGCTGCCTTCAGCTATACCGACGAGTCCCTGATCGTCGCCGAGGAGCCTGAGGAGGATCCCGACACCGAGGAGCCCTCCTCCGGCATCAACACCGAGGACCCCAACGCTCCCACCCAGGAGGATACTCCCACCAGCGCCACCGCTGAGTACGATCTGGAGTATGATCCCGCCACCATGAGCTGGAAGATCCTCCAGGAGAAGCCCAGCCGTCAGTACGATCAGTATTCCTTCCCCAGCAAGGACCACTGGCTGGGCACCGATATGTACGGTATGGATATGCTGACCCGCCTGATGTACGGCGGCCGCGTCTCCCTGCTGATCGGCTTCATCGTCATCATCATTGAGACCGTCATCGGCGTGATCTTCGGCGGTATCTCCGGCTACTTCGGCGGCTGGGTGGATAACCTGATCATGCGTATCGTCGATATCTTCTACTGCATCCCCTCCATGCCCATCATCATTATTCTGGGCGCGGCCATGGATGCATCCCGCGTGGACCCCACCATCCGAATGGTCTACTTAATGCTGATCCTGGGCTTCCTGGGTTGGGCCGGTATCGCCCGTCTGGTCCGCGGCCAGATCCTGTCCCTGCGTGAGCAGGAGTACATGACCGCCGCCGAGGCCTGCGGCCTCAGTGTGTCCCGCCGGATCTTCAAGCACCTGATCCCCAATGTCATTCCCCAGCTGATCGTCACCTGCACCATGGGCCTGGGCAGCGTCATCATCATGGAGGCTACCCTGTCCTTCCTGGGCCTGGGCGTCAAGTTCCCCTTCGCTTCCTGGGGCAATATCATCAGCGACGTCAATAACACCCACGTTCTGACCACCTATTGGTTCATCTGGATCCCCGCCGGCGTGCTGCTGCTGCTGACGGTTCTGGCATTCAACCTGGTTGGCGACGGTCTGCGGGATGCCTTTGACCCGAAGATGAAGCGCTGAGGAAGGAGGAGATCATATGGCTAAGAAAAACGAAAGCGGCTATCTGTCCGCCAAGGAGTCTCGCCGGATTTCCCGGGAGAACCGCAAGATCACGGACCAGTTTGAAAAGCTGCACAAGCGCAAGAACGTGCCTGAGGAGGAGTTCCTCACCCAGATGCACGACCAGAATAACTCCCTGGAGATCGAGAACCTGCATACCTACTTCTTCTCTGACGTGGGTACCGTCCGCGCCGTGGACGGCGTCTCCTTCGACGTGCCCATCGGCAAGACCGTGGGCGTGGTGGGCGAGTCCGGCTGCGGCAAGTCCGTTACCAGTCTGTCCATCATGCAGCTGCTCCAGCGGCCCCAGGGCCAGGTGGTGGAGGGCGAGATTCGCCTGAATCTCGGCAACGGCAAGGCCTACGACATCACCAAGACCCCCATTGAGCAGATGCAGAAGCTCCGCGGCAACTACATGTCCATGATTTTCCAGGAGCCCATGACCAGCCTGAACCCGGTGTTCCGCATCGGCGCCCAGCTGGACGAGGTCATTGCCCTGCACGACGGTGAGGGTAAGACCCCCGAGGACATCAAGGCCCGCTCCATCCATCTGCTGGAGATGGCCGGCATCGCCAACAGCGAGGGTGTCTATAAGATGTACCCCCACGAGTTGTCCGGCGGTATGCGTCAGCGTGTCATGATCGCCATGGCCCTGTCCTGCAATCCCCGCCTGATCATCGCCGACGAGCCCACCACGGCTCTGGACGTGACCATCCAGGCCCAGATTCTGGACCTGCTGCGCAACCTGAAGGATAAGATCAACTCCTCCATCATGCTGATCACCCACGACCTGGGTGTCATCGCCGAGATGGCCGACTATGTGGTGGTCATGTACGCTGGCCGCGTGGTGGAAAAGGGCACCGCCCAGGAGATCTTCGCCAATCCCGCTCACCCCTACACCATCGGCCTGATGGCCTCCAAGCCCATGGTCGGTAAGAAGGTGGATAAGCTGTATTCCATCCCCGGCAAGGTCCCCAACCCCATCAACATGCCCAACTACTGCTATTTCAAGGATCGCTGCGAAATGTGCGTGGAAGGCTGCCAGGGTGAGTATCCTCACATGATCCAGCTGTCCCCCACCCATATGGTCAGCTGCTACCGTTACTACGGAAAGGAGGACGCTCAGAATGGCTGATGTCAAGAAGACCGCTGAGGAGCAGGTCCAGTACGATCCTCAGTATATCCTCCAGGTCAAGGACCTGAAGAAATACTTCCCCATCAAGGGTGGTATGCTCAACAAGACCGTGGGTTACGTGAAGGCCGTGGACGGCGTCACCTTCAACCTCAAGCGCGGTACCACCATGGGTCTGGTGGGTGAGTCCGGCTGCGGCAAGACCACCACCGGCCGCACCATCCTCCGTCTGTCCGGCGAAAAGACCGGCGGCCAGGTGCTGTTCAACGGCCAGGAGGTCTATGACCTTAACGCCAAGGAGATGCGCGACATGCGCACCAAGATGCAGATCATCTTCCAGGACCCCTTCTCCTCTCTGCAGCCCCGTATGCCCGTGGGCGAGATCATCGGCGAGGCCGTCCGTGAGCACGGACTGGTCTCCAAGGAGGAGTTCGACGACTACATCGACAAGGTCATGGACGACTGCGGCCTGCAGTCCTTCCACAAGGACCGCTATCCCCACGAGTTCTCCGGCGGCCAGCGCCAGCGTATCTGCATCGCCCGCGCTCTGGCTCTGAAGCCCGAGTTCATCGTCTGCGATGAGCCCGTTTCCGCTCTGGATGTGTCCATCCAGGCCCAGATCATCAACCTGCTGAAGGAGCTCCAGGAGCAGTACAAGTTCACCTACCTGTTCATCTCCCACGACCTGTCCGTGGTGGAGCACATCTCCGACACCGTGGGCGTCATGTACCTGGGCAACCTGGTGGAATACGGCGCCACCGAGGATATCTTCAAGAATCCTCTGCACCCCTACACCAAGGCCCTGTTCTCCGCCATCCCCGTGCCGGACCCCACGGCCAAGATGAACCGCATTGTGCTGGAGGGTTCCATTCCTTCCCCCGCCAATCCCCCCGCAGGCTGCAAGTTCCACACCCGCTGTGCCCAGTGCATGGAGCAGTGCAAGACCGAGGTGCCCGAGCAGCGTGAGATCGAGCCCGGCCACTTCGTGGTCTGCCACCTGTACGACCAGAAGTAATGGCCAGGAAGGAAAAACACTGGGAGGACGACGACGGCCGCACCATAGCGGACATGTCCCAGGTGAAGCGCCCGTCGCTGTTCGGCAATCTGCCCGGCAGCGCTTACCAGCGGGAGGAGCAGCCGGAGGAGCGGGAGGAAGCCAAGAAATCTCCCCCCTGGGTTGACAATTCCCTGAGCAAGCAGGACCGGCATGCCTTCTTCTTCGGAACCATGAAGGCGTCGCTGCTGATCTGTGCGGCTTACCTGGTGGGATTCGGAGTGTTTATCCTGATTCTGACGCTTCTGTTCCGCTGATTGCGGAAAGATCAGACCCCAAAAGGGGCGTCCTCCAGCCGGAGGACGCCCCTTTTTATACGCATTATCGAAAAATGGGAGGATTATTATGATTTCATCCATGCTGCAATACATTCAGAAAAGCCCCGACTGCTTCCACGCGGTGGAGAATCTCCGCCAGCGTCTGCTGTCCGAGGGTTACACCCAGCTGACGGCAGGGGAGTGGACCCTGATCCCCGGCGGGAAGTATTTTGTCACCAAGAACGGCTCCTCGCTGATGGCCTTTCGTGTACCCCAGGGCCGCCCCACGGGCTTTGTGCTGACCGCCAGCCACTCCGACTCTCCCTGCTTCCGCCTGCGGGATCACGCGGAGCTTGCCGGCGAGTTTGTCCGCCTGTCCGCCGAGCGCTACGGCGGCATGATCAACGACTGCTGGCTGGACCGCCCCCTGAGCGTGGCTGGTCGGGTGCTGGTCCGCCGGGAGAACGGCCTGGATATGCGCCTGGTGGATATGAAGAAGGACATGGCCCTGATCCCCCGGGTGGCCATCCACCTGAACCGGGACGGCAACAACGGCACCAAGTATAACCCCGCCCAGGACCTGGTGGCCCTGTACGCCGGCGGGGAGCAGAAGGGCAGCTTCGACCGGGAGATTGCCGCCGCCGCCGGGTGCCAGCCGGAGGACATCGTGGCCCGGGACCTGTTCCTGTATAACAACCAGCCCGGCACCGTCTGGGGCCCGGCAGGGGAGTTCCTGTCCGCCCCCCGGCTGGACGACCTGGCCTGCGTGTTCGCCTGCACCCAAGGCTTCCTGACCGCCCATGAGACCACCGCCATCCCGGTGCTGTGTGTGTTCGACAACGAGGAGATCGGCTCCGAGACCAAGCAGGGCGCGGCCTCCGCCTTCCTGCCGGAGACGCTGACGGCTATCACCTCCGCCCTGGGCCTCACCTCCGGGGACTATCGCCGCCTGGTGGCCAACAGCTTCCTGCTGTCCTGCGACAACGGCCATGCCCGCCACCCCAACCACCCGGAGCTGGCGGACGCCAACGAGGCCCCGGTGCTCAACGGCGGCGTGGTGGTGAAGCACTCCCCCCGCTATGCCACCGACGCCGTCTCCGCCGCCGCCTTCCAGGAAATCTGCCGCCGGGCCCAGGTGCCCACCCAGCACTACGCCAACCGTCCCGACCAGGCCGGCGGCGCCACCCTGGGGAACATCGCCAACACCAAGCTGCCGGTGAACACCGTGGACATCGGCATGGCCCAGCTGGCCATGCACTCCTGCTTCGAGACCATGGGCAGCCGGGACGTGGCCCACTTCGTCCGGGCGGTGACTGCCTGCTACGAGGCCGCCCTGACCTTCACCGACACCCAGGTGACTCTGGGCTGAGCCGCATTTTTCACCCCAAAAGAGGGCTGTCTCGTGACGAGACAGCCCTCAGCTTGTCAAAGAAAGCCTCGCAGAGTTTGCCGCCCGCAGGCGGCAAAGCAAGTTTGGCCCGTTTTTTGCGGCGGCGCCCCCCAAGGGGACTTCCGTTGGGCGTGTACGTCGCAAAAAACACTTCTCAGTCTGCAAGTGTGGAATTTGTTCGCTTTCAGCGAACAAATTATGTGCGCGGCAGACTGCAAGCCCTTTTTTGACAGTCATAAAGAGGGCTGCCTCATCACGAGACAGCCCTCTTTGTATGTATTTTGATGAGATAGCACAGGAGGAAGGAGTCAAAGACCTCCGTTTTCCTCCTGCAAATAGCCGAACTCATCCTGAAACAGGTCGTCGGCATAGGCCCGCAGCTTCCGGCAGTAGTCGTCATAGGCCGCCATCATCCGCACGGCCTCCGGCGTCAGCTCTGCGCCGCCGCCGCCCCGTCCGCCGGTGACGGAGTGCAGCAGAGGAAAGCCCAGGGCCTCCTGAGCCTTTTTGGTAATGGTCCACGCCTTGGAATAGGCCATGTTCATGGACATGGCCGCCGCCCGCAGCGAGTGCAGCTCCTGCACCTTCCGCAGCAGCTGGGCCATTCCCGGCCCGAAGCACTTCTCTCCGCAGAACAGCCGGACCGTCAGGTTGTACGTCATTTTCTCATCCATGCCCCTATTGTACCAGCTTCCGGGGTCCCCGTCAACCTTGACGCAGCCGCAAAAACGTGTTATTCTTGGGAAAACGGCAAGAAATCGAGGAGCTTTTATGAAAATTCTCATTCGCGGCGCCGGGGACATCGCCACCGGCATCGCCCTGCGCCTGTACCGGGCCGGGATGCAGGTGGTTATGACCGACCTGCCCGCCCCCACGGCCATCCGCCGGACGGTGTGCTTTTCCCAGGCCATTATCCTGGGGGAGATGACGGTGGAGGACGTCACCGCCCGCCGGGCGGAGACCCCGGACCAGGCGGAGGCCCTGCTGGCCCAGGGGCTGATCCCGGTGCTGGCGGACCCGGACTGCACCTGCCGCACCCGCCTGCGGCCGGACGCCCTGGTGGACGCCATTCTGGCCAAGCGCAACCTGGGCACGAAAATGGACGATGCGCCTATTGTCGTGGGCATCGGTCCGGGCTTCACGGCGGGGGAGGACTGCCACGCCGTGGTGGAGACCATGCGGGGCCACACCCTGGGCCGGGTGATCTACCGGGGCAGCGCCCTGCCCAACACCAACATTCCCGGCCTCATCGGCGGATATGCCGGGGAGCGGGTGCTGCGGGCCCCGGCTGATGGGATTTTCTGCCAGAAGCTGGAAATCGGCGCGGTGGTCCGGGCCGGAGACGTCGCCGGAGAGGTGGCGGGCCAGCCCATGAGATGCACCATTGACGGCGTACTGCGGGGCATTCTGGCCGATGGAACGCCGGTTTTCCGGGGTATGAAGGCCGGAGACGTGGACCCCCGGTGCAAGCCGGAGTACTGCACCACCGCCTCGGACAAGGCCCTGGCGGTAGGCGGCGGCGTGCTGGAGGCGGTGCTGCACCTGCATCATCAGCACCCCAAAACACGAAAATAATGGCTACTCCCTACAAACTGAGCCGCACCCGCAGGTGCGGCTCTTTCTGTCCCAATGCGCGACATTTTGTCCCGGGACAGGGGTGATTTATCCCGGGACAGGGCCGGGACAAGCCGGGGCGATCCTGTGCCTTGCAAAAGCGTCCCGGATATGGTATAGTCTGGGGTAGATATCTGCAAAGTGAGGAACTTTTTATGACCTTGATGGACTATTGTATGCAATATATCGACGAGATCATGGACGGAAAGCGCGCCGCCCCGGAAGGGGTGACCCTGACGGAGACGGACCCCATGCGCCGCAGCCTGGAGCTGATGCAGAAGGCCGGCGACATCCCCACCCTGGTGCGGATGTGCGCCGCCCAGGACGGCACGGAGATTCCCCAGGAGGTGTTCGACAGCTTCGACCCGGAGTCCCTGACCCAGCTGGCAGGGGAAGGGGATGCAGCCCTGGAGGAACCGGAACAGCCGCAGGAGCCGGACCCGGACGCCGGAAAGCACGCCTTTCAGGTGCTGCTGGACTGCGTGGCCCTGGACGACGGCCTGGTGCAGTATCTGACCCAGGTGCTGCGGGACCGGAACTGGGCGGGGTTTTACAAGCTGTCCCAGATCACCACGAAAATGGACCTGGACCCGGAGGAATTTCTGTTCTGGCTGGGCAACAAGGAGCTTTGGGCCGACGACGAGGAGCGGGTCTGCGCCGCGGTGATGGACGCCTGCCTGGAGCGCCTGCGGCAGGAGGGGCGGCTGGAGCTGCTGGCGGCGCTGCTGTCCGGAGATCAACATACCTTTGAGACCTTCCGCTGCGAAGCGCCGGAGCTGGTGCACCTGCCCCAGGCCACCTATGACTGGTACTGCCGCAACTATCTGGACCGGGACTACCCCTTCCGGATGCTGCTGCGGTGCAATGGCGTAACATTTCCGGACCGGAAGGAGGCATAAGGGTATGGAATATTGCATCCTTGTGGTCAACCCAGGGTCTACCTCCACCAAAATCGCCGTGTTCCAGGGGGAGAAGGTCCTTTTGCAGAAAACCATCCGCCACAGCGGGGAGGAGCTGGCCCCCTTTGGAGCCATTATGGAGCAGGCCCCCTTCCGCCTCCGGTGCGTGGAGCAGGCCCTGGCCGGGTTCGACCTGACCCGGCTGGACGCGGTGTGCGCCCGGGGCGGCATGCTGCCGGCCTGCCCCAGCGGGGCCTTCGCCGTGGACCAGGACATGATCGGCTATCTCTCCGCCATCACCCAGGGGGCACACGCCTCCAACCTGGGCTGCGTCATGGCCCGGGACCTGGCGGAGCCGCTGGGTATACCGGCCTTCGTGTACGATCCCGTTGCAGTGGACGAAATGCCGCCTATGGCCCGGATCACCGGCATTCCCGAGCTGCCCCGGCGGATGATGGGCCACGCCCTGAACACCCGGGCCATGGCCATCCGCTGCGCGGAGACGGTGCTGCACAAGCCCTTTGACCGGTGCCGCCTGATCGTGCTGCACCTGGGCGGCGGCGCGTCGGTGCGGCTGTTCATCGGCGGGAAAATGGTGGATAACGTCCGGGACGACGAGCTGCTGTTTGCCCCGGAGCGCAGCGGCGGCATTGCCGCCGAGCAGCTGGTGAAGCTGTGCTACTCCGGCAAGTATGACCGGGGGCAGATGATGAAGCTGGTGCGGGGCAAAAGCGGCCTGCTGGCCCACCTGGGCACCAGCGACGCCATGGAGGTGGAGCGCCGTATCGCCGCCGGGGACGAGAAGGCCCGGATGGTGTACGACGCCATGCTGTATACCGCGGCCAAGTCCATCGGGGCCCTGGCCGCCGCCGCAGACGGCGATATTGACCGCATCATCCTCACCGGCGGCATTGCCCACTCCCGGTACGTGACGGATTACCTGACCCAAAAGGTAGGATTTATCGCGCCGGTGGAGGTTATGGCCGGTGAGTTCGAGATGGAGGCCCTGGCCGCCGGAGCCTCCCGGGTGCTGTCGGGGCAGGAGACGCCCCACCGGTTCCGGGACCTGCTGAAGGGGGAGTAAGCGGTGCTGAAGTCGTTTTTTGACCCCAACGGGGCCTTTGCCCGGGGCATGGAGCGGGTTTGGAGCCTGATCGTTCTGAATGTGCTGTGGCTGGTGTGCTCGCTGCCGGTGGTGACCATGGGGGCCTCCTGCGCCGCCCTGTACCAGGTGCTGGGAAAGCTCATCGCCGGGGAGGACGGCCACGTTGCCCGGCAATTCTTCCGGGCCTGGGGCGAAAACTGGAAAAAAGCCACGCCGGTGTGGCTGATTTTGCTGGCGGTGGCGGCCCTGTGCGGCTTCGACCTGTATATGGCCCGGCTGAACGACTCGTTTTTCTGGGAGCTGCTGGCGGTGTTCGCCTTGCAGCTGGCCGCCATGGTGATGACCTTCGCCTTCCCGCTGATGGCCCGGTACGAAAATACCTGGCGCAACCACCTGAAAAACGCCATGCTGGTGGCGGTGGGGCACCTGCCCCGGATGCTGCTGATCTGGGCCGTTTGGGCGGTCCCGGTGGGGGTAAGCGTGTTCATCCCGGAGGTGGGGTTCTACCTGAGCATCGTGTGGGTGCTGATCGGATACAGCAGCCTCAGCTATGTGACGGCCCTGCTGCTGCGGCCGGTATTCCGCAACCTGGAGGAAAATGCGTAAAAAAGAGACAGACACGAAAGTGTCTGTCTCTTTTTTCAGCCATTGCAGGGATATCGGACGATCAGTCCACAATATCCACGGATGCCTTGACGCCTGTGCGCTGGGCATAGGAGCGCACGACCGTGCGGATCTCCTTGGCGATGCGGCCCTGGCGGCCGATGACCTTACCCATATCCTCGGGGGCCACGCGCAGCTCCAGCGTCAGCTCGTCGCCGTTTTCCACCTCCGTCACCGTGACCTGGTCCGGGTGGTCCACAAGGCTCCTGGCGATGTAGAGCAGCAGTTCCTTCATGGTGCCCCTGCCTTACAGAACGTCGACCTTCTTCAGCAGGGCGCGAACGGTGTCGGTGGGCTGAGCGCCGGTCTTGATCCACTCACGGGCGCGGTCAGCGTCGATCTTGATCTCGGCAGGGGAGACGCAGGGGTTATAAGTGCCGATCTCCTCGATGAAGCGGCCGTCGCGGGGATAGCGGGAATCCGCCACGACCACGCGATAGTAAGGAGCCTTCTTGGCGCCCATTCTTCTCAGACGAATCTTAACCATGATGTTTTTCCTCCAAATTGTAATGTAATTTCAGATTATATAAATGCCTGTGCACTTATTTCAAGCGTTTTTTCCGGCCGAAGCCCTGGAGCTTGCCCTTTTTGGCCTTGCCCAGGGTAGGTATGCCGCCGGGACCTCCGAAGCCGCCGAAGCGGCCCTTGGAAATGGACTTGGTGAGCTGCTGGAGCATCTCGAAGGACTTCAGCAGCCGGTTCACATCCGACACCTGCAAGCCGCAGCCGGCGGCAATGCGCTTTTTGCGGCTGGCGTTGAGGATGGAGGGATTTTCCCGCTCCAGAGGGGTCATGGACTGGATGATGGCCCGGGTGCGGCCCAGCTGCTTTTCGTCCAGGTTGGCGGCGTCCAGCTGCTTGCCCATGTCGCCGGGCAGCATCCCGGCCAGCTGGCCCAGGTTGCCCATTTTTTGCAGCTGGTCCATCTGCTCCATGTAGTCCGTCAGGGTCAGGCGGTTTTTCTTGAGCTTTTCCTCCAGCTTGCGGGCCTGCTCCTCGTCATACTGCTGCTCGGCCTTTTCGATGAAGGTGAGCATGTCGCCCATGCCCAGAATGCGGGAGGCCATGCGGTCCGGGTGGAACAGCTCGATCATGTCCAGCTTTTCGCCGGTGCCCACGAACTTGATGGGCTTGCCGGTGGCGGCCCGGATGGACAGGGCCGCGCCGCCTCGGGCGTCGCCGTCCAGCTTGGTGAGCATGACGCCGTCGATGCCCAGGGCCTGGTCAAAGGCGGTGGCGGCGTTGACGGCATCCTGACCGGTCATGGCGTCCACCACCAGGAGAATTTCGTTGGGATGGACCTTGGCCTTGATGTTCTTCAGCTCGTTCATCAGGGCCTCGTCCACGTGCAGACGGCCGGCGGTGTCCAGGAACACCATGTCGTGTCCGTGGTCCCGGGCGTATTTGATGGCCTCCTCGGCGATGCGCACGGGGTTGGCCTGTCCCATCTCGAAAACGGGGATGTCCAGCTGCTTGCCCACCACTTGCAGCTGGGTGATGGCGGCGGGACGGTATACGTCGCAGGCCACCAGCAGGGGACGCTTGCCGAACTGGCGGCGCATCAGGCCCGCCAGCTTGGCGCCGTTGGTGGTTTTACCGGCGCCCTGGAGACCCACCATCATCACAACGGTGGGGCCCTTGGAGGCAAAGGTCAGCTTGGCGTTGGTGCCGCCCATCAGCTGCACCAGCTCCTCGTTGACGATCTTGACGATCTGCTGGGCGGGGGTGAGGCTGTCCAGCACGTCTGCGCCGATGCAGCGCTCGGTGACCTGGGCCACAAAGTCCTTGACCACCTTATAGCTGACGTCGGCCTCCAGCAGGGCCAGGCGGACCTCCCGCATGCCCTCCCGGACGTCGGCCTCCGTCAGGCGGCCCTTGCCCCGCAGGCGTTTGAATGTGGCGCTTAATTTTTCGGAAAGTCCTTCAAATGCCATAGGTGTTACTCCTTCAGCGCCTGGGCGCTGCGCGTGATCTCGTTGGCCAGACGGGCCAGCTCCGGGTTGTCATACTGCCGGTAGTTGACGGTCTGGATCTTCTCGGCGGCGTCGAGAATGGCCTGCACCTGCTGCTGCATCAGCATAAAGCGCTTCATGAGGCCGGTTTTGTCTTCCAGGTCGGTCATGATGGCCTCGGCCCGGACGATCACGTCCCGGACGCCCTGGCGGGAGATGCCGTAATTCTCCGCGATCTCGGCCAGGGACAGGTCCTCGTTATAGTACAGGTCGAAGAATTCCTTCTGCCGCGGGGTCAGGACCTCGCCGTAAAAATCGAACAGCATCGTCATGCGATAGGTCTGGTTCTTCACGATGGTCCCTCCTATGTAAAGTTATGATGCTTTACAACATGGAGTATCATACAGGATTTTAGCCAAAATGTCAAGGCGAAATTTGGCGTCCGGAACAAAAAATTTGGGCATATAGCGCCGGGGCGGGGGTATACTGACCAGGAAGGGAGGTGCGGCATATGAAATCGGTGCTCATCAAGGACACCACCCGGGCCCAGCGGGAGGAGATCGTCCGGCGGGCTCTGTGCGACGGCGGCTGCGATGGGTGCAGCGGGTGCGGAAATCTCGGCGGCGGCCGGGTGGAGGAGATGTACCGCCCGTATATCGAGGGAAAGCGGGAGCTGCGGGAAATCAACGAGTCCTATCGGGCAAATTTCGTTCGCGGCGGATAACAAGATGCTGGCTAAAGACCTGTTAAGAACCACAATATATGTCACTTACAACAAATTAACATGGTTTTGTCGAAAAGAAATTATGAGTATTCGACAATTACCCCTTGAAAAACCTGTCCAATCCTGGTAAATTATATGCAGGTCAAGCGACAAATGTTGGTTTGCCGTGAAACCGACAGCCTTGGCTGTGTAAATTGTGTGGAAAAGGGTTGGAACAAAATGGAAAACAAGGTAACAGTGGTATTGGCAGACGCCAATGAGGAGTTTCGGACCATGCTGCGACAACGGATGGAGGGCACCGGCGAGTTCCATGTGGCAGGCAGCACGGAAAATGGGGACCAGGCCCTGGACCTGGTGCGGCGGCTGCGGCCGCAGCTGCTGGTGACGGACGTGGTGCTGCCGGGCCTGGACGGGTTCGGGCTGCTGCGGCAGCTGAACCAGCTGGGCCAGGGCGCGCCCCGGACCATCGTGGTGTCCTCCTTCTGCAGCCGCCGGACCGTGGCCCAGGCCATGGAAATGGGCGTGTATTTCTTCCTGCCCAAGCCGGTGAACGAGGAGTCCCTGTTGGAGCTGATGCGGCAGGCCGCCGCACCGGAGCAGGAGGAGGCTCCCTTTGCCCCAGCTCTGGAGGGGATGGTGACCGCCATCATTCACGAGATCGGCGTCCCGGCACACATCAAGGGATACCAGTACCTACGGGAGGCCATCATGATCGCGGTGAATGACATGGATGTGATCAACGCCGTGACAAAGGTACTGTATCCCGAGGTAGCCAAGCGCTTCTGCACCACGCCGTCCCGGGTGGAGCGGGCCATCCGCCACGCCATCGAGGTGGCCTGGGACCGGGGGGACATCGAGACGCTGCAAAAATACTTCGGGTATACGGTGAATTCCGCCAAGGGCAAGCCCACCAACTCCGAGTTTATCGCCATGATCGCCGACCGATTGCAATTGCAGCGGAAGCAGCAGCGGGCGTAGGTCTTGCCAAATCCGCCGGTCTGGGGTATAATGGACTCCTGATTACACAAAAGGAGTTTGAGCGATATGACCTATACTTATACCCCCCGGGGCGTCTGTTCCCGGAAGATGACCGTGGAGCTGGAGAACGGCGTGATCAAAAGCGTCAGCGTGGAGGGCGGCTGCAACGGCAATTTGCAGGGCATCAGCCGCCTGGTGGTGGGCATGAACGCCCAGGACGCCATTGAGCGGATGAAGGGCATCCACTGCGGCCCCAAGCCCACCTCCTGCCCCGACCAGATGGCCCACGCCCTGGAGGAGGCCCTGGCGGCTGAGCGGGCATGACAGGGGAGACCTTCTTCCAGCTGCACTATCACCTGACGGGCACGGAGCGGCTATTTGACCTGGCCCAGGGCATCGCGGCCCGGCGGCGCTGGCTGAAAAAGCATGACGCCCGGTGCCGCAGCTTCACCTGGTATGCCCGGGGACTGCTGCGGCGGGGGATCGCCTTTCTGATCCTGGCGGCGGTGCTGGGGGCCATGACGGCCCTGCTGGAGCTGGGCGGCATGTCCTGGGCCATGACCGGGGTGTGCGCGGGCTGCGGCGTGATGGAGCTGGTGCTGCGGGGTACGATGAGGCGGAGCTATCGCCGCAGCTGGCAGCAGTTCCGGCAGCAGAACGGCCCCGACGGCACCGTAAACTTCGACGCCGGCGGCATCCGGGAGGAGAACGAAAAGGGAAAGCCCACCCATTTCGACTGGGCGGACTGGGACGTGTGCGTGGTGACCCCCAAGGTCATCGTGCTGACCTTCAGGACCCCGGTGCTGCTGTTCTTCCCCTATTCCCGGGAGGCGGCCATCACCGTGGCGCATGCCGCCCGGGCCTTCGGAAAAGAGGACAGCCTGGTGTATCGGAAACGGATATGAAAGTGAATCGTGTTGAAGCAGCCGTCGGTCAGACGGCTGTTTCGGCGTTCAGGGGGGCGTGGGGCGCCAGGTGTACCGGGAGATTGCCGGAAATGGGAGGATTACCGGAAGCCGCCCGTAGGGCCCGCTGCCCTCAGCGGGCCCTACGCGAGGAACGGATTGCCGCGTCGCTTCGCTCCTGGCAATGACACGGCAAGGAGATCGGCGGAACGCAAAAGCATCCCGCCCCCGGCGATGGCCGGGGGCGGGATTTGTTATATTGCTTTATGCAACGGAAGGTATCACGCGGCCGTTACTTGGCGGCGGCAGCCTTCTTGTTGCGGGACAGGGCCTGGATGCCATCCACCACCAGCACGATGGCCAGAACCACCAGCAGGATGGCGATGATCGCGCGGATGTAGAACCAGGCAACACCCTCGCCGCCGGCAGCGATACCGGCAAACTGGGCCTTGATGGTGAACACCAGGGAGGTCAGGGTCACAATCAGCATGAAGAACATGGGGAAGTAGAACATCTTGTTGTTGCGGCCGATCTTGCCCAGCCAGCAGCACACAGCCAGAAGACCCAGGGCAGCCAGCAGCTGGTTGGCAGCGCCGAACAGAGCCCAGATCTTGGCATAACCGGTCATGCCCAGGGCCACGCCGGCCACCACGGTGATGGCAGTGGCCACATAGGGGTTGGTCACGACCTTCTTCCAGCCGGCCATATTCTCGCGGCTCTCACCGGGGGCGGTGAAGAACTCCTGGAACATATAGCGGGCCAGACGGGTGGCGGTATCCACGGAGGTCAGGCAGAAAGCGGACACGGCCAGGATCAGCATGGAATACACCACGTTGTAGCAGCCGGCGCCGAACACCTTGGAGAACATGGAGGCAAGGCCGGTGGCGAACACCACAGTGGGGGTCACGGTGGTGCCGTCGGCATACTGCGCCCAGATGTAACCGACGGCGCAGACGGAGATCAGGGCCAGAGCGCACTCAATCAGCATACCGCCGTAAGCGATGGGCTTGGCGTCCTTCTCCTGATCCAGCTGCTTGGCGGTGGTGCCGGAGCCCACCAGGGAGTGGAAGCCGGACACGGCGCCGCAGGCGATGGTCACGAACAGGGCGGGGAACATGTAGCCCAGGGAGGTGCCGGAGGGAGCCAGCGTGTCCTTGAAGCCGGTGAAGGCAGGCATATCCACGGTGGGGTGGCAGCCGATGATGCCCACGACCGCCAGGATCATCATGGCATACAGCAGGAAGGAACTCAGATAGTCACGGGGCTGCAGCAGGATCCACACGGGGGTGACGGATGCGATGGCGATATACAGGCCAACGATGATCATCCAAGTGTTGCCGCTGAGATAGATGGGGTGCCACTGGAGGCCGATGTACATGCACACGGCAATGCCGATGACACCGATGACGGTGGAGATGCCCAGAGGAGCATTCCGGCGATAGACAAAGAAGCCGAAGATGATGGCCATCAGGATGAACATGATGGAGATGATGGCGGTGGAGGCGTTGGCGGCGGAAGCGGCCTTATCCAGCACGCCGTCCACATAGGTGGCCTTGAAGGTGTTGGCCACGATGGAGGCAAATGCAGCCACCACCAGGATCAGGGTCAGATACGCGAAGATGATGAACAGCTTCTTGGCCCGGGCGCCGATGGCATCGCCGATGACCTCGCCGATGGACTCGCCCTTATGGCGAATGGAGGCGAACAGGGCGCCGAAATCGTGGACGCCGCCGAAGAAGATGCCGCCGATCAGGACCCACAGCATAACGGGGACCCAGCCGAACACAGCGGCCTGGATGGGGCCGTTGATGGGGCCTGCGCCGGCGATAGAGGAAAAGTGATGGCCCATCAGAACGGGAGCCTTGGCGGGACAATAGTCCTTGCCGTCTTCCAGCTCGTGGGCAGGGGTGACGCGGGAGTTATCCACGCCCCACTTCTTGGCCAGCCAGCCGCCGTAGAAAATATATCCTACGATCAGCACGGCAACGCCAATGATCAGGAACAAAGCAGCATTCATAAACTTCTCTCCTTTCGAAACAATTTTCTCTTTTGCTTATGAAACAGGGCCCGTTTGAGCACCTGCGCTGCACTGTGTCCGCTGGCGTTGGTGGCCACGGATTCCTCCGGGAGCACCACCAGAGCGGTATGAAAATCCATCCATCCCCAATAGGACAGCCGGAAGCTCTCGTACCGGCGACACCGCTTCAGGGCCTTCCGTGCCTCCGGGTCGCAGGAGTCGCACAGGAAGATGGCGGAGATATAGGTGTACATGTGGTTGGGGCCGGGCCGGATGCGGGCCCTGCCCTGCTCGTAGGCCAGGCGCTCGCACTGCTCGTAGATCTCCCGGGTCAGGTGCGGAACGGTGAACAGATACACATATTCAAAGCTGTTGGCCTCCCACAGCTTGGCTTTTTTTGACAGCACATATTTGGAGTTGTGGACATAAAAGTCCATCTTCGCCGCCAGGGGAAGCTCCGCCTCCTCACAGCGGGTGATGTCGAAGCTGCCGCCGTATACATCGCACAGCCGCTCCACTGCGTCCTCTCTTGTCATGGTTCCGCCTCCCTTCCGGCAAAATCGCCGTTAACGCTTCCTTAACATCAAGTTATGGCGCTTTTGCAATTTTTGCCCAAAAAAACTAGACCCGAAAAAAGTTGACTTTTTCCGGAGTTCGCATGGGTTTTGTAAAGTTGTTTACCGAAAAATCACATTTCATACTATATACCTCTGGTTTTGATCTTGCAAGGGGCAATATTCGACAATTTTTAAGTGTTAATTTTATGTAAATTTTCAGTTGTTTTACATATGGAAAAGTGTTAAGATAGAAGAACAAGACACCCCTGACGGGGTGTCGTGTTTTGTTTGCGATTTGGGGCGATTTTCACTCCGGCAACGTTTTCTTCTGGCCCAGACCGATGCGGATTTCCGTTCCCTGGTTGGGCACGGAGGAGGCCCGGATGGTGTGGCCCAGGCTGCGGCAGATCCGGCGGCACAGGTACAGCCCGATGCCGCTGGCCCGGGTGTCCCGGCGGCCGTTGAGGCCCGTGAACCCCCGGTCGAAGATCCGGGGCAGGTCCTCCGGTGCGATGCCCATGCCGGCGTCCCGGATGCACAGGTCATCGCCGTCCATGGCGATGGTCACGGAGCCGCTTGCGGTGTATTTCAGGGCGTTGGACAGCACCTGCTCCACCACGAAGCCCAGCCACTTGGCGTCGGTGACCACGGTGCGGTCCAGGGACTGATAGTCCAGCCGCAGACGGCGGCGGATGAACTCCCCGGCGAACTTCCGCACCGCCGGGCGCACGATATCGTCCAGGCTGTGGGAGCGGATCACATAGTCGGTTGTGCTGCTGTCCAGCCGCAGGAACACCAGCACCATCTCCACATACTGCTCCACCCGCATCAGATCCCCGGACAGGGAGCGGGCCAGGTCGGAGTCCTCGTTCTGCAGGGTCAGGCGCATGGAGGCAATGGGAGTTTTGATCTGGTGGGCCCACATGGTATAGTAGTCCACCATGTCGCCGTAGCGCTGCTCCTCCTGGGTGCGGATGGCCCGGCGGCTTTCCGCCAGCAGGGTCACAAGGCTGCGATAGTCGGCCTCCGTCACCGTGTCCGCCGGGGGCAGGGCGTCGGCCAGCTCCTCCGGCAGCTGCCGCAGCAGCTCCAGCCGCCGGTGCTGCCGCAGGACCCGGCGATAGTCCAGGGCCAGCAGCACCGCCCCGGCGGCGGCGCACAGCACAAAGGGATAGGCCACCGCCCGCAGCGGCAGCTGGTACAGGGCGAAGGCGGCGGCGAAGATGCCGCCGAACAGGAAAAACGCCAGCAGCGTCCTGCGCCGCTGCCGCAGGTATCCGGTCAGCATAGCCCTCACCCCACCATATAGCCCAGGCCCACCCGGGTGGTGATGAACCCCGGCAGACCGGCGGCGTCCAGCTTTTTCCGCAGACGGCCGATGTTCACGGTGAGGGTGTTCTCGTCCACGAAGCTGTCGGTTTCCCACAGGCGCTCCATGAGCTTCTCCCGGCTCACCACCCGGCCCTTGCTCTGCATCAGGCACAGCAGAATGCGGTACTCGTTTTTCGTCAGGGACACCCGCTGGCCCTGATAGGTCAGGGTGTTGTCCCCGGTGTTCAGCAGCGCGCCGCGATGCTCCAGCACCGGAGCCGAGGCCCCGAAGTCGTAGGTCCGGCGCAGCAGGGCCTGAATTTTGGCCATCAGCACGCTCTGGTCAAAGGGCTTGGCGATGAAGTCGTCGGCTCCCAGGTTCATGGCCATGATGATGTTCATATTGTCCGCCGCAGACGAGATAAAGATCACCGGCACCCGGGATACCCGGCGGATCTCCGTGCACCAGTGGTAGCAGTCGAAGCAGGGCAGGCCGATGTCCAGCAGTACCAGATGGGGGTCAAAGGCGGCGAACTCCTCCATCACATGCCGCAGGTCCTGCACCTGCCGCACCTCCAGATTCCAAAGCTGGCCCTGGGTCTGCACCGCCTGGGCGATGCCCCGGTCATCCTCCACCATCAGCACCCGATAGACCGCATGCTCCTCCATGGTCTCACCTCCTGTGTGTTTTTCCCCATTGTAGCAGACCGGGGGGCGTTTGACAAGAAAAACCGCCCCCGGGAAACCGGGGGCGGCAGTGCGCAGGGGATTATTGGTCCGGGTTGGTGGTGAACAGGCCCACCACGTCCTCCAGGGCCAGGCTCAGGGTGATGGCCTGGGCCTTGGTGCTGGGGCCGGCCTGGGCCATGATGGCCTGCATGATGGCGTTTTTCTCGCTGGTGGGGGTCACGATGAAGATCATCTCCCGCTCCTCGGCAATGGACATGCCGAAGAACTTCCCGGCGTCCTCGGCGCCGGTGGAGCGGGTATGGACAATGGTGCCGCCACGGGCGCCGGCGGAACGGGCCGCCTCCATGACCTTATCGGTGTAGCCCTGGTTGGCGATGGCAACGATCAGCTGATAGGCTGCTTCCTTCATGGGTTCGTCCTCCTCAATGTCGATTTCCGGGGCCTTGGAGGGGTCGCCGGAGGTCAGGTAGTTCATGGCGGACTTGCCGCCGATGCTGCTCAGGGGCAGGCAAACGGCGATGCCGCTGCCGGGGGCGGTCAGGTGCATGGTGGACACCAGCTCCTTCACCAGGGTCTCCTTGCAGGCGGGTGTCACCACGGAGAACAGCACGGCCTTCTCCGTGGCCTCCAGGCCCAGATAGCTCAGCACATCGTCGCTGGCGGTGCCCCGGCCCAGGGCCGTGAACACCACCGGCGCGCCGAAGGCCCGGTAAAAATCCACAAACCGGCCGGAGCCAACCACCCGGTTGGTGATGGTGATCATAAGATACAGTCGTTTCATTGGGTTTCCTCCTATGCCAGCTCGATGATCTCTTCCACTTCGGCCACGGCCACGGGGGCGGTGCGCTTGATGCGGCGCTTATAGCTGACGCCCAGCAGCTGGATGGTCACTAGGGGGGTCATGGCCACCATGGCCACCACGCCAAAGGCATCGGTGACCACGTTGCCGCCCAGGGCGTCGCAGGCACCCATGGCGAAGGGCAGCAGGAAGGTGGCGGTCATGGGACCGGAGGCCACGCCGCCGGAGTCGAAGGCGATGGAGGTGAATATTTTCGGCACCACGAAAGACAGAGCCAGGCTCAGGGCATAGCCCGGCAGCAGGAACCACATGATGGAGATGCCCGTCAGCACCCGGATCATAGCCAGGGCCAGGGACACGGATACGCCGATGGACAGGGCCAGATTCATGGCGCTGGCGGGGATGGAGCCGGCAGTGATCTCCTCCACCTGACGGTTGAGGATGTGGACGGCGGGCTCCGCCGCCACGATGAAGTAGCCGATGACCATGGCGATGGGGATCAGCACCCAGCTGCACTCCAGGGAGGCGATGCTCTGGCCCAGGAAGTTGCCCACGGGCATGAAGCCCACGTTGACGCCGGTCAGGAACAGCACCAGGCCCAGATAAGTATACAGGAAGCCCACGATCATGCTCATGACCTGGCGGCGGTTCAGGCGGCGGGTCAGCAGCTGGAAGATCAGGAAGAACCCGGCAATGGGGGCCAGGGACACCAGAATTTCCTTAAAATACTCCGGCAGAGCATGGGTATAGGAGCGGAACATCTCCACGGTGTCCTGGGCGTCGGGCACGGTCACCGGGGTGTAGCTGCTGCCGTCGGGCTTGTATAAAAGGCCCAGCAGCAGCACCGTCAGGATGGGGCCGATGGAGCACAGGGCCACCAGACCGAAGCTGTCGCCTCCGGCGTGCTTGTCGTTGCGGACGGCGCTGACGCCCACGCCCAGGGCCATGATAAAGGGCACGGTCATGGGGCCGGTGGTAACGCCGCCGGAGTCAAAGGCGATGGACCAGAAGTCCGGGGACACGAACATGGCCAGGGTGAACACCACTGCATAAAACCCGATGAGCAGATAGGACAGGGGAATGCCCAGCAGGATACGCAGCAGAGCGATGACCAGGAACACGCCCACGCCCAGGGCCACGGACCAGATGATGACATTGTTTTCAATGGCGGGGACCTGGCTGGCCAGAACCTGCAGGTCCGGCTCCGCCACGGTGATGATCACGCCGATCAGGAAGCTGATGGCCACGATGACCCACACCTTCTTGGAGCGGGTGATTTCCTTACCCACGGCTTCGCCCAGGGGGATCATGGACATCTCGGAGCCCAGGGAAAACAGCCCCATGCCCACGATCAGCAGAAGGCTTCCCACCAGGAAGGCCATCATGGCGTTGTTGGACACCGGGGTCACGGTGAAGCACAGCAGCAGAACGATGGCCGTGATGGGCAGCACCGAGGTCAGGGATTCCCACATGGGCTTGCGGAAAATGGCCAGGACCTGGCCCTTTTCCCGGTGCTTCCGGCGCAGGCGGGCCTGCTGGGTCAACAGATCAGGTTTCTTGCGAGACAACAAACGATTCCTCCTTCATCCATTCCGTTCATCAAAACGATAGCGTACCTGTCCGGGCTGACGGGCAGATACGCAATCTCTACCATTAGTATTTATCATACCATAAATCCCGCATTCCGGCAAGAAAGAATCTGTAAAAAAATTGTGAACCTGTGACAAGAGAAAACCCTTGTCAGACGGGTGAAAATCGAAAAAAACGGTCTTTTTTGCAAGATTATTCCCGGCGGGCTGCGAGAAAATATTTGCATCAAGATGAAAAAATATGAAAAATACGCCTTGACAAACGGCACGGATGATGCTAATATGCACCCGTCAACGAAAAACCGCCGCACCTGCGGCGAGAAAGGGAATGCGCCATGACGAAGCTGCTCTGCAACAACAGCATGATGATGACCATGATGCACATGTGCGGCATGTGCATGCTTTGCTATGGAAAAAATGGTCATTCTCTTTCATCACCTGCCTGAATGAAGCGTTTACGGCAGCGGAAGGTCAATGACCTTCCGCTGTTTTTTTGCTGTGCGAATGCATGGCAGAATAAGAAAGGAGCTGAAAAACCATGCGCCTGATGCCGGGCCTGCTGAACCTGCTGGATGACCGAATGTGGCCCCGGGCCGCCGGACGTTCCATCCATTCTGAAAACCAACCAATCACCAAATTATACCAAAACCTGTTAAAAAGCTTGAAAAGCTTTTTATAGCACCGAAGGTGCG
>ENA-OYXS01000066-OYXS01000066.1-human-gut-metagenome-genome-assembly--contig:-NODE-66-length-45989-cov-21.104672_pt1 | contig 45989 bp, 46 predicted proteins | sample MGYA00243240_ERZ653429 | MGnify/ENA primary metagenome ERZ653429 (study PRJEB26926, sample SAMN06164958) | human gut metagenome | biome: ENVO:00009003; feature: ENVO:2100002; material: ENVO:00002003... | reverse complement strand
AACAGAACCAATAGACGTGGATGACAACAAACACGATGGATATGGCACGCATGAACTCCATGACCTTTGCCAATCCTCTCAAATCATCTTCTTGTTGCATATTGAATAATTTTAATGGTGAATGAATACTGTTTTAGGAAATGCCCCTTGAACGGCGTTTCTTTTTCTTCTTGCGTTGCAGCCTGCGGGCAAGAGCCTCTTCCTGCGGATCGGGACCGTTGGTCTCAAAATCGAAGATCCCGAAAGCCTGCCCGATGGCGTTTTCCATGTCGGTAGAGACACTGCTTTGCCTGCTGATTTCCGGTGTGGGAGCATCCAAGTCAGGAATATTGTTCGGCTCATTGAACAATCGTTCAAAGGCATTTGCAGAGAACTCCTTTCCGAGCCGCGAGCCGTTATACACCTCCCTGTTCTTGTGGTCGATGAAAGTCGCACCGTAAATGCGGCCTTCATCATTTTCACGGAATACCACGTCTATTCCCTGCCTGTTGAGCAGGCGGATGAAGTCCTCCCGGTTGCCCCGGCAGCCGTGCATGGCGAGTGCGACCCCGTTACGTATCTTGGGTTGCCATTTCTTGTTCTTGTATTCACGGGCATTGTAACCGATACGCTTTTCCAGTCCTTCATAGCCGAAGCGTTTTCCGATAAGGGAGGACTTGATGGGCGTACATACCGGCTTGCCTGCATCGTCTGTCATGGTATAGACAATGCCGTTGTAAGGCGTTCCTTCAAATTCGCCCCTGACCTGCTTCGCCTCGATGTTGAAGCAGGACAGCAACGCGCTGTACTCCCCGAATGACTGGAAGCGGTAAGTGGAGAACACGCTCTTGAGGATGTTGGAGACCTGCTGTTTCACGTCGCCGCTTTGGTAGTCCGCTTTCTTGAGGTACGGTTCCAACATTTCCCTGCGTTTGTCCTCCACCTGTTTCAGTCCGAACTTGCGTTCCAGCTCCCGGCAGGCTTTCATCGAGCGGTTCCACTCGTAGGCATCATCTATCTTTTCCCCTTTCTCGTTCACGCAGGTGGAAACGATATGGATATGCCTGCGGTCTATGTCCTCGTGGATATACACGATGTAGGGCTGGTCGCCGTAGCCCATGCGTTGCATATACTCCCTTGCCAAATCCGCAAACTGGGAGTCAGTCAGCTTGTCGTCCACAGAAGGATTAAGGGATATATGCAGTATGGGCTTTTCCGTATTCTTGTTGGCGAGCAGGTAATTCTCAAATGCCCAAAGCGTGTTCCTCATGACCTGTTCCGGATTACCCGTGACATCGGCAATCATGCGGTTGCCCGAAATGATGCGTGCCGTGGACCCGTCCACTTTCTGCTGGTTGTAGATGACAGCCCCGTAGAGCGACGCGCCCCTGTTGATTTTCGCCACCATGTCATTCCTCCTCCCTCTGCTTTTTGATAAGGTAGGTTTCTTCAAACTCACGGGTCAGCATGATGATCCGCTTGCTCAGCACCACCAGATCTATGGTCGTCTTTTCCAGATTACGGAGCAGGGCGTATGCCCGTTTCTCCCCGAAATTGTTCTTGACCGCCTTTACCGTCTGGTTGTAGTTGTTGCCGATGGCCTGGAACTGGTGGTAGAAATTGGTGAGACGGACATAATAGTCCATCGTCGCCTTGTCGATTCTGACCACCTTGATTTCCTTTCCGAAAATCATTGCCTTGATGAATTTGGAGCGTTCCCTCAGTCCCGATTTTTGAAACTGGATATCGAACTTTACGTTCTCTTCCGAGTTTAATCGCACCACATAACGGTACACGGCAGGGTCGGTTTTCGGTTTCCGCCCTACACCTTTTCTTGTTTTTCTGTTCTTGTTTTCTTCCATACGCGTTGATGTTTTTTGTTTCTGATCTTCCGTCATGAATTCACGACTTTGGAGTGAATCCCACCCCGAGCCGGCAGGCGAGCGGCAAGTTGTTTTGAGTGCCCGAATTCATTTCGGGTGCCTCAAAACACAACTTGCTATTACCGCTTGGTAATGAATTTTCCTTCGTCAAATTGTGTTTTGACCTTCAGCCTCATTCTTCGGCTTCGGGATTACCCCTCCGCGACATCCATTTCGTTCTCGACGGCAAAGTTATGGCAGTATATATTGCTGTGAAATAGCGAGTTATATGTAACGTGATGACAAATGGTGACACAGGTCGTCACCTCCCTCGAAACATGGTGACGGTATGAAAAAATACCTTTTTATTTGCAGCGTGAACGGATGGAACTGGGCTTCCGATAATGGAATAATGGTCATATTGTCGGATGCTTCCGTTAGCGGTCGGAATAGTGGAAACAATGTCGGATATGACGGTTATCGGAATGTCATGACCAACAGACCGGCCATTGACGGAAAGTCGGATACGATAACGGATACACTACCGGTTGGAATGATGGATGAATCCGATAACGGATGCAGTGTCCGACAGTCGGTTGGAAAGAAGCGTTCACGGATTGACGGATGGATAAGACAGACATTTATTCAATAACAAACTAAAAAGTTAAGATTATGAGCAAAGAACCTTTATTCGTTGCTGTCAGCAACCAAAAGGGAGGGGTCGGAAAATCAGCCTTGACAGTGGTGCTTTCCAGCTACCTCCATTTCGAGAAAAACCTGAACGTGGCAATCATTGATTGTGACTCTCCCCAGCACAGTCTTGTGCGCATGAGGGAACGGGACAAAAAAGCCGCCGCCAACAATGCCTATTACCAGCAGCTGTTGAACCAGCAATGGGAGCGTGTAAAGAAGAAAGCCTATCCTATTGTAGGAGCCACTGCGGAAAAAGCGAGAGAGGCAGCGGACGAGCTTGCCGAAAACGGAGATTATGACCTGATTTTTGTGGACTTGCCCGGGACGGTGGAATCCACGGGGGTATTCCGCACCATCGTCAACATGGATTATGTCCTGACACCTACCACGCCGGATCTTATCATCATGCAGAGTACGCTTGCTTTTTCTACCACGGTACTCGATTATGTCAGAAACACGAAGGATGTGCCGCTCAAGGATATCATCTTCTTTTGGAACAGGCTGAAAAAGCGTACCAACGTGGAAATTTTCAAATCATACTCGGAAGTCATGCGGGAACTGCACCTGACCGTTCTTGACAGCACGCTTCCCGACTTGTGCCGTTACGAGAAAGAAATCACCCATTCCAAACGTGCCTTTTTCCGCTGTACCCTGCTGCCGCCTCCTGCCAGGCAGCTGGAAGGAAGCGGTATTGCGGAATTGGCGGAAGAACTTATCGTCAAACTTAAACTGCAACAGGCATGACAAAGAAAAAAGTTGAAGTGAATGAGGATGTCCTCAAGAATATCATTGTCGGGGACATACCCGTCTTCGGCAGGGAGAAGCCCAAAGAAGAAAGTACGGAACAGCCGGAAACGGAAGTGCCTCCCATTACAGAACCTGCCGAAGCCCTTTCAGAGAAAACGGTTGCTGCAAAGCCCCGGAAAAAGAAAGAGGAAACGGGTAGCTATAGGGAAAGGTATCTGGTCAATATTCCGGCATCCAACCGTTCCCATGTCTATATAAATCGTGAAGTCTCCGAATGTATCAAGCGTTTCCTTCCGGTCATTGCCCCGAATATGAGCATATCCGGGTATATAAGCAATATCCTCGTGGAGCATATCCAACAGCATTGGGAGGAGATCAATGAATTGTACAACAAAGAATATTATAAACCATTAAAACCGTTTTAGTCATGACACAGATTATTTTTCAAGTCGCAGCCATAGGCTGCTGCATTTACACAGCCTACAGATTGGGATTGTTCATTTACAAGAAACTGCGTAAGAACAACAAGACAGCGAAGGCCGTCCAGGTCACCTCGTATGAAACTTCAGACCGGATAAACCCTGCAATAGAGCCGGCACGAAGTTTTTCATCCGTCATTGAAGACTATGCCGATAGTCTTCCAAAAGAAAATTCAGAAAAGGTATCGTATCAGATTGCATATCTGATAACTTATCCGCTCGGTAATCGAATACAGGTCTATATAAACAGGGACAGTTATACCTATATCAAACGGTTTTTGTCTGTTGTTTCTCCGGATACATCCATGTCAGGTTTTATAAGCAGGATTATAGATGAGCATCTGAAAAAACACGAGAAAGAGATGTCAGCATTATACACCGAATGTATCAATAAACCTTTGTGATTATGGAAGCAGCACTCTATTTTCTAATAAAGATTGCCTGTGCGATTTTTATATTGTGGCATTTGTGGCTGTTCATTTTCGGTCAGAAAATGTACGAGGTATGGGACAGGCTTTATCATCAGATGCGTATTGTCCGTATCAGGTTATGGAAATATCGTAAAAAGCGCATGGCCGAAAAGGTACGGAGTGCCAGCCGTAAGACGAGGCACAGCAAAAAACAGTCCCGGAAACCGCTGTCGGATATAGTTGGGCAAGGAACTGAAATGGAGGCATCTTCTCCTGCCAATGGCGATGATGTAATAGGCAAAACAAAGATTGTCTATCTGGAAGATCCGGAAGTGGCAAGGAAAACCCCTACACGCTCAGAACCTTTGAAAAAAGAACCCATAGAGGAAGATGAGGAAATACGCACGGATGATGTGGAGGATAATTTTCGGCAAGATGATAAAAGACTGACCGATGAGGATAAGCGTGAACTGATGGCTCCCGTGGATTCCGAACCGGATCCGGAATTTGTCACGGCCATGACATTCGAGGATATAAGCAATGTGGCGGAGGTGCTGATGTCAGAAAACCCTGATGAACAGAAAGCCATCCGCGCAGCTTCGACCATACACCATAAGATGCAGGAGACGGTTATACTCTCTTTTCTTACAGACAAATTGAGCAATCAGGAAAAAGTAAACCAATTGCTCAGTGAATGTCTGGATGATACAGGCAGACCGTTGGCAAGACGAAAGTCCACATCCAAGAAAAAGGAGGCTTTCGATATAGGTAAATTCGTTTGATTGTTTCTTTTTGTAGTCATAGTTTTTGGAGGCATGCCGATGTGATATCGGCGTGCCTTTTTTGATTGTATATCGCTTTGTAAAATCAGCCTTCAAAACCGTAAATATAGCCTTCAAAATCCACTCCCGATGTAACGTGATGACATACGGTGTCACAGGTTGCAAGGTTTGTAAATCAATGAATTAAACACCATATATTCGCTGCCGAAATGATTTTTTGTCTCACTAATTAAATGTTTCGACACATGAAAAAAAGATTCTTTTCGGCAGCCATGACGCTGCTGGTTTCAGTGGGGGCTTTCGCCCAAGGTAACGGTATCGGCGGTATCACCGAAGCGACCAACATGGTCACTTCGTACTTTGATCCCGGCACCAAGTTGATTTACGCCATCGGAGCCGTAGTCGGCCTTATCGGGGGCGTGAAGGTATATTCCAAGTTCTCGTCCGGCGACCCGGACACCTCGAAGACCGCCGCCAGCTGGTTCGGCGCGTGTATTTTTTTAATCGTGGCCGCGACAATCCTTCGCTCGTTCTTCCTGTAGTATGGCGGAGTATAATGTCAACAAGGGGATCGGGCGCAGCCCGGAGTTCAAGGGACTCAAGAGCCAGTACCTGTTCGTTTTCGCTGGAGGTCTGCTCGCCCTGTTCGTGGTGTTCGTCATCATGTACATGGCAGGCATCGATCAGTGGGTCTGCATCGGTTTCGGTGTCATCGCCGCCTCGGTGCTCGTGTGGGCGACCTTCCGCATGAACGCGAAGTACGGCGAATGGGGGCTGATGAAGCTCCAGGCGTTGCGCAGGCATCCCCGCTACATCATCAACCGGAGAAAATTTCTTCGGTTGTTTTCCCTAACCTCTAAAAAAAGAAGCGTATGAGAAATGTAATGAAGACAGCCACGCTGGAGAGCAAGTTCCCGTTGCTCGCCGTGGAGAACGGCTGCATCATCAGTAAGGATGCGGACATCACCGCAGCCTACAGGGTGGAGCTGCCCGAACTCTTCACGCTCACGAGGGCGGAGTACGAGGCCATCCATTCCACATGGGCGAAAGCGGTCAAGGTGCTGCCGAACTACAGCATCGTGCACAAGCAGGACTTCTTCGTGGAGGAGAGCTACAAGCCGGACATCTGCAAGGACGACCTCAGTTTCCTGAGCCGCAGTTTTGAGCGGCACTTCAACGAGCGTCCTTACTTGCAGCACACCTGCTACCTGTTCCTGAGCAAGACCACGAAGGAGCACAGCCGCACGACCAGCAGTTTCAACGCCCTGACACGGGGATTCATTATCCCCAAAGAGATGCAGGACAAGGAAACCGTCACCCGTTTTTTGGAAAGCTGCGGGCAGTTCGAGCGTATCGTGAACGACAGCGGCCTGCTCCGCATCACGCGCCTGACGGATGAGGAGATAACCGGGACGGACACTTCGGCCGGTATCATCGAGAAGTATTTCTCGCTCTCGCAGGAGAACACCGCCTGCTTGCAGGACCTCTCTCTCGGCGCGGGGGAAATGAAGGTGGGTGACAACTACCTCTGCCTGCACACCCTTTCCGATCCGGAAGACCTGCCGTCGGGCGTGGCGACAGACACACGCTACGAGCGTTTATCCACCGACCGAAGCGACTGCCGCCTGTCATTTGCCGCTCCGATAGGGATACTGCTCACCTGCAACCATGTGGTGAACCAGTACCTCTTCATCGACGATTCGGCGGAGAACCTGCGGAAGTTCGAGCAGACGGCGAGGAACATGCACTCGCTTTCCCGCTACAGCCGTTCTAACCAGATAAACCGGGAATGGATTGAGGAGTATCTGAACGAGGCGCACAGCAAGGGACTGACCTCCATCCGTGCCCACTGCAATGTGATGGCTTGGAGTGACGACCGCGAAAAGCTCAAGCGTATTAAGAATGATGTCGGCAGTCAGTTGGCATTGATGGAGGCGAAGCCACGACACAATACGGTGGATGTGCCGACATTGTTCTGGGCGGCGATACCCGGCAATGCAGGTGATTTTCCTGCGGAGGAAAGTTTCTACACCTTCATCGAGCAGGCCTTGTGTCTGTTCATCGGTGAGACCTCTTACAAGGATTCGCTTTCCCCGTTCGGCATCCGCATGGTGGATAGACTGACAGGCAAGCCCGTTCATCTGGATATCTCCGATTTGCCTATGAAGAATGGTACGATAACCAACCGTAACAAATTCATCTTGGGGCCCTCTGGAAGCGGAAAGTCGTTCTTCACTAACCACATGGTACGCCAGTATTACGAGCAGGGAACGCATGTGCTGTTGGTGGATACGGGAAACTCCTATCAGGGGCTTTGCAACCTTATCCATGCCCGGACACACGGCGAGGACGGGATTTATTTCACCTACGAGGAAAACGATCCGATTGCCTTCAATCCATTCTATGTGGAGGACGGTGTTTTTGACATCGAGAAGAAGGAGTCCATCAAGACGCTCATCCTCACCTTGTGGAAGCGTGACGACGAGCCGCCGACAAGGGCTGAGGAGGTGGCGCTATCCAACGCGGTGAACCTCTTTTTAGAGAATATCCGCAGGGACAACAGCATCAGGCCCTCCTTCAACACCTTCTACGAGTTCATCCGTGACGAGTACCAGGATATACTGAAGGAGAAGCGTACCCGTGAGAAGGATTTTGACGTGTGGGGTTTCCTGAATGTGCTTGAACCGTATTACCGTGGTGGGGAATATGACTTCCTTCTCAACTCGGACAAACAGCTTGATTTGTTGAATAAACGATTCATTGTCTTCGAGTTGGACAACATCAAGGACAACAAGGTACTGTTCCCGATTGTCACCATCATCATCATGGAAACCTTCATCAACAAGATGAGGAAATTGAAAGGCATCCGCAAGATGATATTGTTGGAGGAAGCTTGGAAGGCCATCAGCAAGGAGGGCATGGCGGAGTATTTACGCTATCTCTTCAAGACGGTCCGCAAGTTTTTCGGCGAGGCGGTGGTGGTCACTCAGGAGGTCGAGGACATCATCTCGTCTTCCATTGTCAAGGGGACCATCATCAACAATTCCGACTGCAAGATTCTTCTCGACCAGAGAAAATATGTCAACAAGTTCGATGAGATACAGGCGTTGCTTGGCCTGACCGACAAGGATCGTGCGCAGATACTCTCCATCAACATGGCGAACAACCCTTCCCGAAAATATAAGGAAGTCTGGGTCGGTCTGGGCGGTTCGCAGTCGGCGGTCTATGCCACCGAGGTGTCGCTTGAGGAGTATTATTGTTACACGACAGAGGAGACCGAAAAGCTTGAACTTATGCGGCTTACGGAGAAACTCGGCGGCAACATCGAGCTTGCCATCAAGCAGCTGGCGGAAAGCAAGCGTGAAAAGTAATCCATTTTATCAACCGTTAAACACCAATAATCATGTACAGTAATTTGGAATCAGACGAAGGTAAACGCAGGGAGGTCATATCGGCCCTCTATTGGTCCCTGATGCAGAACTGGAACATTCCGCAGTCCATACAGGACTATTATGGATTCTCGGAAGATTACCGGCTGTATCATCAACTTGAGGATATGGACTCCGATGTGTATAACCGCAAACGGAAAGCGGGTGTAGTCCCTGATATTTTAGAAGTGGATGCAAGGCTGACACATGCCGTTGAGAAAGTCTTTGAAACGGTCTGTCCCCGTCCTCCGGCAGAATACCTTGACAGGCTGAACGAGGATTTGCAGAAGTTGGGACAGATAGCCGCCATGCCGGATGCAGTCCATGACATCCTTCACATCAGTCCCGCTTTTCTTGTCAGGTACGGCATCAACAAAAAGGATTCCCCGGAGGAATGCTCCCGTCAGGCGGAAAAGGCGTACCGTGAACTGGATGCCCGTTTCGTCAGGATGACAGGCCGAAGGCCGTATGCCGACGAGCTGTTCGCTTCTCTCAAACGCAAAACGGAAGATGCGGCGAAGGAGAACCGCCCGAAACAGTCCCATCGGACAATCCTCCGTAACCCGCCGTCCAAAGGGCGGAAAATGGGACTTTGATTTCCCATCGAAACAACAATCAGATTATTCATCATTAAAAAAGTAGATTTATGAAAGTAAAAGTTTTAGTGCTGTGCATGGGCTGCATTTTCTTCAGCCTCACGGCAAAGGCGCAGTGGGTCGTGACAGACCCGACCAATCTCGCACAGGGCATCATCAATGCCACCAAGAACATTGTGCAAACATCCACGACGGCGACGAATATGGTGAAAAATTTTCAGGAAACCGTCAAGATTTACCAACAGGGAAAGGAGTTCTATGACGGGCTCCGCAAGGTGAAGAACCTTGTCCGCGATGCCCGCAAGGTGCAGCAGACCATCCTGATGGTGGGCGACATCACGGACATCTACGTGAACAGCTTCGAGCGGATGCTCAGCGACCCGTACTTCACGCCGGAGGAACTGAGCGCGATAGCCCTCGGCTACACCAAGCTGCTGGAAGAGAGCGCACACCTGCTGAATGACCTGAAGACGGTGGTCAACGAGAACGGGCTGTCGATGAACGACAAGGAGCGCATGGATATCATCGACCGGTGCTACACCGACATGCTCCAGTACCGGAGCCTGGTGCAGTATTACACCAACAAGAACATCGGCGTGTCCTACCTGCGTGCCAAGAAGCAGAACGACATTGACCGTGTGATGGCTCTTTACGGCTCACCCCATGAGCGTTATTGGTAATCCTGAATCCGAATGCTTATGGTATTGCTGGCAATAAATTTCGACAACCTGCATCAGATTTTGCAGAACCTGTACACGGACATGATGCCGCTCTGCTCGCAGATGACCGGTGTCGCCAAGGGCCTTGCAGGATTGGGAGCCCTGTTCTACGTGGCTTACCGCGTGTGGCAGTCATTGGCAAGAGCCGAGCCTGTAGATGTCTTTCCTCTTCTCCGTCCCTTTGCTTTGGGGCTGTGCATCATGTTCTTCCCGACACTCGTGCTGGGCACGCTGAACAGTGTCATGTCGCCCATAGTAAAGGGTACGCACACGATATTGGAGTCCCAGACCTTCGACATGAACGAGTACCGGGCGCAGAAGGACAAGCTGGAGTTCGAGGCGATGAAGCGCAATCCGGAAACGGCCTATCTGGTCGATAAGGAAGCCTTCGACAACAAGCTGGACGAACTTGGTGCGCTGGACGCGATTGAGGCCTGCGGGATGTATGTGGACCGGGCGATGTACAACATGAAGAAGGCGGTGCAGAATTTCTTCCGCGAACTGCTGGAGCTGATGTTCAACGCCGCCGCCCTCGTCATCGACACACTGAGGACATTCTTCTTGATAGTCCTTTCGATACTCGGCCCTATTTCCTTCGCCATCTCCTGCTGGGACGGATTCCAGGCCTCGCTCAGCCAGTGGTTCGTCCGCTATATCAGCATCTACCTATGGCTTCCGGTCAGTGACCTGTTCAGCAGCGTGCTGGCAAGGATTCAGGTGCTGATGCTCCAGCAGGACATCGAGCGGCTTGCCGACCCGAACTTCATCCCTGACGGCTCCAACGGAGTGTACATCACGTTCCTTATTATCGGAATCATCGGGTATTTCACCATCCCGACGGTCGCGAACTGGATCATCCAGGCAGGAGGCGGTGCGGGCAACTACGGCAAGAACGTGACCCAGACGGCATCCAAGACAGGCTCTGTCGTGGCCGGTACTGCCGGTGCAGCGGTGGGCAATGTGGCCGGAAGACTTATCAAGTAATAACATTAAAACGACATTGGAATGGAATTCAAATCATTGAAAAATATCGAGACCAGTTTCAGGCAGCTCCGCCTGTTCGGGATAGTCTATCTCTGCGTATGTACCCTGCTCGTGGGCTTCTCCGTGTGGAAGGCCTACAGCTTCGCGGAGGCGCAGCGGGAAAAAATCTATGTGCTGGACGAGGGTAAATCGCTTATGCTGGCTCTCTCGCAGGACTTGGAACAGAACCGCCCGGTGGAGGCAAGGGAGCATGTAAAACGCTTCCACGAGTTGTTCTTCTCGCTCGCTCCCGACAAGAGTGCGATTGAGAGCAATATCCAGCGGGCCATGTTCCTCGGCGACCGTTCCGCATATGCCCACTATGTGGACCTGGCGGAGCAGGGGTACTACAACCGGATCATTTCGGGGAACGTGAACCAGCGTATCGGGATCGACAGCGTGAAATGCGACTTCAACACCTATCCTTACGAGGTTGTGACCTACGCGAAGCTCTCCATCATCCGGGAGAAGAGCGTGACCGAGCGCAGCCTCGTCACACGGGGCAGGCTGCTGAACTCCACACGCAGCGACAACAACCCGCACGGCTTCATCATGGAGGCGTTCCGCGTGGTGGAGAACAGGGATATAAGAGTGTATGACCGTTAAAATTTTGAATGTATGAGAAAGAGAATCTTGAAAATCAGAAGTCTGGCAGAAGGCAAGCTGCGGGACTTGTGCGACAGCCTGACTCCCGAAAGGAGAAAGGCGGTTGTCATCGGACTGTGCGCCGTATTCGCGGCAGTCAATTTCTATATGATATTCCGTGCCATATACGACATCGGACGGGAGGATGCCCGGCAGGAGGTAATCGAGATTGCCCCGCTGGATATTCCGGATTTCGTTCCTGCCGACACGCTCTCCGATGAGAAAGTGCGTGACATGGAAGAGTTTTTTAACCAATTCAACAATCAAGGCAATGAGTAACGACGCGAACAAATTGAAAAAGAGGCAGGAAATCAAGAAATACTTGGTTTATGCCGGGATGTTCCTGCTGTTCATCGGCTGCATGTGGTGGATTTTCGCCCCGTCGAAAGAGGACAGGCAGGAAGAAACTAAGAAAGCAGGTTTCAACACCGAACTGCCCGACCCGAGGGGCGCGGGCATAGAGGGCGACAAGATTGCCGCCTACGAGCAGGCTGACATGAGGCGCAGGCAGGAAGAGAAGATGCGCACGCTGGAAGACTTCTCTTCCCTTGCCGACGAAAAAAGGCAGGAGAATCCGCAGGCTGTGGCTGTGGAGATTGTGCCGGATTCGGAGTATAAGGGTGGCGGCACATCCTATCGTGGCGGTGGAAACCGCAGCGATGCCTTTGCATCCTCCGCCTCCGCCTATAACGACATCAACGCCACTTTGGGCAGTTTCTACCAAGAGCCGGAGGAAGATCCCGAAAAGGAGGCGTTGAAAGCCGAGGTGGAGCAGCTGAAGCAGGCAGCCGCCGTACAGCAGCCCGCGCAGATGACCTACGAGGAGCAGGTGGCCCTGCTGGAGAAATCCTACGAGCTCGCCGCCAAGTACACGCCGGGAGGTGGCGGTGCAAGCACCGGAAACCAGACGGGGAACGAAGCGGTCACGCGGAACTGGAAGGCGAAAGCCGTTCCCGTGGGGCTGGTTTCCACTCCGGTGGTGTCGTCCCTGCCGCAGCCCGTCAGCGATTCCGTGCTGTTTGCAAGGCTGTCGCAACCGGGGCGGTTCCATACGGCAATCGGGAAAACGGAAGCCGGGAGCATGAGGAATACCGTCCGTGCCTGCATCCACGGAGACCAAACCGTCATCAGCGGACAGGGAGTGAGGATGCGCCTGCTGGAACCGATGCGTGTCGGGAAGCATGTCCTTCCGAAAAACACCCTGCTCACGGGAGAGAGCCGCATACAGGGAGAGCGGCTTAATATCGGGATCGTGCAGGTGGAATATGACGGTATCATCATCCCGGTGGAACTCACCGTGTATGACAACGACGGGCAGGACGGAATCTTCATTCCCGGGTCTATGGAAGCGAGCGCGGTCAAGGAGGTGGCTGCCAACATGGGACAGAACCTCGGCACGAGCATCTCCATCACCAACCAGTCGGCAAAGGACCAGTTGCTCTCCGAACTCGGGCGCGGAGCCATCCATGGAGTGTCGCAGTACATCTCCAAGAAACTACGCGAGGAGAAGGTACACCTAAAGTCCGGCCATACCCTGATGCTTTATCAGAATGACAATCAATAACCCAATTAAAATTCAAGGAACATGAAACAGATTTTTGTAATGCTTGCCCTTATGACGGGCGCAGTGAGTGCTTTCGCACAGAATGCCGGTGATTCAACGGCAACAGTTACCAACGGTGTCACACTGACGGCGGATGTATCTACTCAGCAGGAGGACGGCGACCTCTATCACGGTCTTACCAAGAAACTGACCTTTGACCGCATGATACCGCCATACGGTCTGGAAGTGACTTATGACAAGACGACGCATATCATCTTCCCTTCAGCGGTGCGGTATGTGGACCTCGGCTCCGCCAACCTTATAGCAGGCAAGGCGGACGGTGCGGAGAATGTCATCCGCGTGAAGGCTACGGTTAAAAATTTCCGTGACGAGACGAATATGTCGGTCATTACCGAGAGCGGCAGTTTTTACACCTTCAATGTCAAATATTCAGATGAGCCGCTATTGCTCAATGTGGAGATGAAAGACTTTATCCATGACGGCAGCAAGGTAAATCGTCCGAACAACGCCCTCGACATCTATTTGCAGGAGTTGGGTTGCGAATCGCCCAAACTCGTGCAGTTGATTAACAGGAGCATCCACAAGGAGAACAGACGCCATGTCAAGCATATCGGCAGCAAGGCTTTCGGCATCCAGTATCTCTTGCGCGGGCTTTACACCCATAACGGCTTGCTTTACTTCCACACGCAGATCAGGAACTCGTCCAATGTGCCTTTCGAGGTGGATTTCGTGACTTTCAAAATCGTGGATAAGAAGGTGATGAAGCGTACAGCCATTCAGGAGAATATTATTTTTCCTCTCAGGGCTTACAACTATGCCACTGTGGTTGCAGGAAACAAGGAGGAACGCACTGTCTTTACGTTTGACAAGTTCACCATCCCTGCCGACAAGGTATTGGTGGTGGAACTGAACGAGAAAAGCGGCGGACGCCACCAGTCCTTCACCGTGGAGGGCGAGGACATCGTGAGAGCCAGAGTCATCAATGAACTTAAAGTGAAATAGTTATGCGTAAGGTAATTTATCTATGTGTTGCAGTCGTATCGCTTGCCCTGTTTTCAGGGCAGGCATACGCCCAACGGTATCTTCCCGGAATGACGGGTGTGGAACTTCGTGGCGGTTTTGCGGGCGGTTCTAAAGGGCCTTTGAATTATTATACCGGATTCGCGGTATCGGGATACACGAAGAAAGCCAACCGCTGGGTGGCAGGTGCGGAATACCTGCTGAAGAATTATGAGTATCGTTCCATATCCGTACCCCGTGCCCAGTTCACGGCAGAGGGAGGCTATTACCTGAAGTTCCTGTCCGACCCCTCAAAGACATTGTTCCTTTCCATCGGCGGTTCAGCCCTTATAGGATATGAGACGGTGAATTGGGGTGACAGGATGATGCACGACGGTTCAAGGCTTCTTGCCGGTGATGCCTTCCTCTACGGCGGTGCGCTCACTTTGGAGCTGGAAACCTACATTACCGACAGGATAGTCCTGCTTGCCAATGTGCGTGAGCGTGCCCTTTGGGGCAGTCCATTAGGGGTGTTCACGACACAGTTCGGGCTGGGCGTCAAGATAATCATCAATTAAATGCTTATGCCTATGAACATAGAGGAAATAAGAGGAATCCCGATTACGGACTTTCTGGCGCGATTGGGACACGAGCCGAAAAGACAGCGCGGGGATGAATGCTGGTATCTCGCCCCGTACCGCGAGGAACGGACTGCCTCGTTTCAGGTGAACATCCGCAAGAATGTCTGGCACGACTTCGGAACCGGACGGGGCGGTGATATATTCACCCTTGCAGGGGAACTGACAGACAGCCGTGATTTCAAGGAACAGGCGGATTTCATCACAAGGATTTATGGCGGGCTGGCCCCGGAAAGAAAGACGGTTTTCCGTCCCAAAGAGAACGGCAAGGATGATCCCGATAAAAAGGAATGCTTGACGGATATCCGTTTCGGACCGCTGTACAACAAGGTTTTGCTCCGCTATCTGGAAGAACGGGGCATTTGCAGCGGTGTGGCATTGCCGAACTGCGAGGAGGCAAGGTACACCTTGCATGGCAAGCGGTATTTCGCCATCGGTTTCCGAAATCTCAGCGGCGGATACGAGTTGCGCAACCGCTTCTTCAAGGGAAGCCTGTCGCCAAAGGACATCTCGCTGATGGAAAATGGTTCGGATACCTGCAACCTGTTCGAGGGGTTCATCGACTACCTGTCGTGGATGGTTCTCGGTCTCGGGTGCGGTGACGACTACCTCGTGCTGAACTCGGTGGCTCTGTTGGAACGCTCGTATGGCTTTCTTGACAGGTACGGACATATCCGGTGCTATCTGGACCGAGACGAGGCGGGACGGAGAACGCTGGAAGCTCTCCGTAAACGCTACGGCAATAAAATAGAGGACTGCTCCGCCTTATACAAGGGGTACAAGGATTTGAACGAGTACCTGCAAAACATGGACGGGTATCCGGAATAAACAAATCGAATATCAATCATTAAAAACGAAAATGAATATGAAAAAGAGAAATGTAAAGAACGCGTTGGCCGCATTTTTTTCGGCAACGCTCGTGGTACTGGCGGCGTTTGCCCTGGTGTCCTGTGACAATGAACTGGACGTGCAGCAGGAATATCCGTTTACGGTGGAAACGATGCCTGTCCCTACACGCATAGTAAAAGGTGAGACGGTGGAAGTCCGCTGTGAGCTCAAACGCGGAGGCCGGTTTTCCGATGCCCGTTATACCATCCGTTACTTCCAGCCCGACGGCAAGGGTACGCTCCGCATGGACGATGGGATGGTGCTGCTGCCCAATGACCGCTATCCGCTGGATAGGGAGGTATTCCGTCTGTATTATACTTCGGAATGCGAGGACCAGCAGACGATAGACATCTATTTCGAGGACAACAGCGAACCGGCACAGCTTTTCCAACTGAGTTTCAGTTTCAACAACGAGACGGAAGACGGGGAAGATACCGGCACGGGCAGCACTGTCCGTCCCGGTCGTTGGGTGCCGGATGATTCTTTGACATTCAGTGAACCGATAATCCGGTAATGTATGGGGAAAGGATTGGTCATCGTTTGTCTGCTCTGGATATGCGGCGATGTGATGGTTAAGGCACAGGGAGGCGGCTCGTCGCCTCCCGCCACCTTGCAGATTCCGGCTTCGCTTTTCGAGAAAGCCATTGCCTGCATCAAGGAACATGAAGGCTGGCATGGAAATCATCTGCCGTATGTGGGATATGGTCACAAATTATTGCCGGGTGAGACATTCACTCCGGATATGACGGAGGCGCAGGCGGATTCCCTGTTGAGGGCGGATTTGCTGAAACTTTGCGGTATGTGCAGCCGCTTCGGGAAAGACGCGCTCTTGGTCGCAACCCTTTCATATAATGTGGGTTATTACCGTCTGGTAGGCTATGGGAAGATACCCAAGAGCTGGTTGATTCAAAAACTGGAAGCCGGCGACAGGGATATTTATAATGAGTATATCTCTTTCAGATGCTACAAGGGTAAAGTGGTTCCAAGCATCGAGCGACGGCGAAAAAAGGAATTTGAACTGCTGTATACTCCTTAATCGTTAAAAGCCTTTTCTTAAGCAATTAGAAGGAAAGGCTTTTTCTATATCCTAATTTACAACGAAACTCATTCAATATTTGGTTTACCTATTATTTATATAGTATTTAAACATACGAGTAAAAATATTGTCAACCATACATATCAATAAGATTCGAGTGAAATAATTGTCTGAACCATCATCATCTTTGGTTAAATCATATAATTTGGGAATATTGCTTTGGTACGAAAGTAAATTATGAGCACATCTATTACGATGCCTATATAATTTTTCAAATGATTCGTTTAGACTATTATCCCCTCCAAAAATGCCGCTCACTGTAAAGTAACCGCTATCTCTATATCGTATTTTTTTAGAAAAATCTATAAATCGTGAATAATCACGTGGTAACCATTTTCTAAATATAGTTGTCTCAAATTTTGCTGTTAATTTGTCTCTTATTTCAGAAATTTGTCGATTTGTTTCATCTTCATTTGGAAAAGGAAATATATGATTCTTATCTTCCAATGTTTTTTTTAATATTACATACACTTTGTTTTTGTCTTCTAATCGAGAACATTCACTAACATTGATAGATCCATTCAGATACTTATATCTAAATTCAAAATCATCACTTGCTATTTCCCAAAGAATACATTTCAACTTTTGTTCTTGGTAACCTGTAAGTCGTAAAAATACACTTTGCAAAAGATATTCACACAATGGATAATGTGCAATATTTTGACCAATTGCAGAAGCAGATATTATGGCATCATCTACAATTTCAAATATATCTGAGATAATAAAATCTGTATGCATGTATATCAAATTAAACTGTTCCTGAAGGCATTAATAGATGCAGTTATTCGTTCTCGTAAATATTTCAGTGAAGCGGGTGACTTTGTATGTGAAGAATCTCTTTTAAATTGTCTTATTTTATCATTTAAACGTGTTTTCAAATTTTCAATTTTAGTATCATCTAATTGTTTTTGTTTTACCAATACCCAATAAATAAGACCAAGCATATACATATCTACATCAATGATACTTGATAGTTCGTGTGGCATAGATAATTTAGTCCATTCTTCTTTCAGCGCATCCATTTTTGTTTCGATATCTGTTGTAGGCATTACATCAGTCATTTTTTTAAATATTCCTGATGCGGAATTTGGATTTACTGTATCTGATATGAAAATTTCATAATAAATTTCACTTTTTGTTTTATACCCCTTCATCACTTTTGATGAATCATTATTTTTAGAATAATCAAAAACAAGTGCTAATAATCTTAGAAAATCTATTGGTTGGGAATCTGCTCCAAATTGTTTTACAAATATACTTTTGATGAACTCTGGCGCAAACAAAGGAACGTATGCTTTGTTAAGGTAGTACAGAGATTTTCTACTTTCAGTTTTTAGCAAATTAGTACCACCAATATTGACATTTCTGAATATTGTAGAAAAGAACCTATGCTGAGCATCCTCCGTAGTATCTGTATGTGGTATGATATAAGAAAATCCTAAATAATGCTTTTTAAGAAATTCATCATTAACCCAATGAGTTCCTAAAATCTCATAATCATCATTATTTATCAACGCGTTCTTGATTTCATTGATATTATGCCCTAACTCCTTAAGTGTATTTATTGTCCATTCAAAATAATGCTCTTCCTCAAGCTCATCGTCCCCATTATCACCTTCAATCTTTATGGTTTTTTTATATCTCCTCTCGCTTGGTAAAATATTTAGATAAGACAAAGCAATAGAAGTCAAACGTTGTTGGCCATCTATGATAATATTTTTATCATTAAGTTTGCCAATAGTGATTGGTGGAACAAATTCATCTTTACCAACTGAATTTATAAGATTTTTAATCTGCTCTTTATTCCAGACAAAAGAACGTTGATATTCAGGAAGCACTATGCCTCCAGATATAAGTTGTTCAAGCCAATAATCTAAAGTGAACTCACCATAATGTACTCTATTTTTCATATTATAAATATTATTCCAAATGAACAATCAATTAGAAAAGACTTCCATCGTCATTAGTAATTTGCAAAATTACGAAAAATATTGTATATACTTATGCCTCAACCGTATAATAATAACTCATTGGTGATATTCATAGTTAATTATGAAATATAGCTTTCGCTTTTGAGCAGATTTGATATTCCAGTGCCGCATAGTTATCTCTTTTAGTCTGGAGGCTTTTCCGGAACAGAGCAAGTTGCCCGTCGGTGGCTTCATCGAAGAACAGGTTGTTTGTGCGCTGGTATTCCAGATACTCCTTCTCTTTCCTTTCCGCGATGGTAATCTGTGCCTTTGCCGCTGACAATCTCGACAAGCAGGAGTTGAAATTGGTCCGGAGTCCGGTGCGTTTGTCGTAATAACTGTAATAGGTGTGAATATGCCTGCGAGGGTACAGGCATTGCAGCCGGGCTTCGCGCCAGCGGACCACCCAGCGGTAGCGTTCGTGCAGTTCCCTTGGCAGGTCATACGAGTGAAGCCGGACTGTATCGCCGGCTTCATCCCTGTATTCGATGGAGATACGTACCCAATGCCCGATTTGCAGTTCCCGTTCTGCTTTTGCAAGCTCTTTGGCGTATTCCCACCAGTCATCCATTCTTTCCTGTGCCATGGTGGAATTATTATGATAGTGCAACCGTCTCTAAAAATTTCAGGTAGGCGGAAATCGCCTTGTGGCAGCCGGAAAAATCAGGGCTGCGGCTTCCCCTCGGCCTGCTGTAGGTGATGCTCCCGGACTTGTCCAACTGTTTCACGCGGCTGCCCAGCACGCCTTTGGTCCGGATATGTATTTCAAAGCCGTCCCGTTTGGCAATCTCAAGGAACATCGTGCCCGTAATCCGTTCCCCTTCCAGGAATTTCTGTTTATGCTCATCGAGCAACAGCTGATGTTGCTCTTCCCGTACCCTGCGCTCTTCCGCCTTTTTCTGTTCCTGTTCCCTGCGTTTCTGTTCCTGCTCCCTTTTGTATGCTTCACGGGCTTGCAGCAAGGGTGCGGTGTCGAGTCCGAGGGCCTCGAACACGCGGATGGAGAGCAGCTTGACAAAAGATCCTTTTTCCGCACTCTGAAGCGTATCCGCAATCCAGTTCCTGCAATAAGCGGCGGCTTCCTCCCTGCGGTTTTCCCCGTTGAGGAACCGGCGGGAATACTGCCCGCAGGAGAAACAGACGTTTTCAATTTTACATACCACATGGAAACAGTCCTCGTCCTCATTCCCGTATTCGTTCTTTTCAGACAACGAGAGATACACGTTCTCTGCATACGGTTCCAGTTCCATATAAGGGGCCACGACGGTATTACCGTCAGACTTGTATCTGAATACTTTTGCTTTCATCTTACATATTTTTTGATTGTCCGTTCATATAATCCGTAATTCTCATTTCCAGTTCATCGTATATCCGGTTGAACTGCTCCTGGTACTCTTCCAGAAAAGCCCCGTCCGTATCGCACATGTCTTCGAGCGTCCTTCCGTTTGCACGGCACAGCTCCGCATCGGCCAGCTCACTGACAATCTCACTGAGCATCGAGCGGTCGTCTTCGGAAAGCAACCCTTCTTTCTTCAGGTGGCAGTAGTTGCGGATATTGTTTAGTAAATGCAGGTCCGCCCCTTCCCACCGTCTGTCGGGGAAGAGCGAGAATGCCTGTTTCAGTTCGTCGGGCTGTCCGCCCCACCATTCGTTCAAATTGTTCGGTTTCATATTCATAAATTTAATTGGTTGTTGCCTGTCTGGTTTGCCATTGCCGATGGGCGATGATGTATTCCTGGCGTTCCTGCTCCAACAACGCTTCCGTTTCAGGAGTGTAGCCGAGAAAACGGATGTAACCGCCGTTATATCCCGTGAGTTTGCATTGGATACCGGCTTTCTCCAATTTGTCAATCCGTTTCCGGGCCAATGCCGCGCTTGAATAATCCTTGGGCCAGAAATAGTGCTCGCCTTGCGAGCCGTAATGGTCTTCGCCGAGTATCATTTCACCGGAATGCCTTCTGTGTTCGATAAAGTCAAATCGGGCTTTGCCCAATGCCTGCCGGATAGCCTTGTGAGCGACTCCTTCGGGATGCCTGAACACTTCCGGCTTGTCCTTCTCCTTGCAGTCCAGTTTGGGCAGCTCCACTTTATACGGCTGCCTGTAACTGCCTATTCCCATCGTCAGATAGAAATTGGTGTGGTGGTAATCCGTCATCAAGTCGCTGTCATCGAAATTGTACGACATGACGAAATCGCATATATTCATCATTACCTCTTTGGCTCTGTCAGTAAGTGATTCGTCGGATTCGATACAATAATGGTTGATTTCGTCCTGAACCTTGCCGGATTCTCTGGTAAACGCCTCGAAATCCGCTTTCATAAGCCGGACATGGATGGAATGGTAGTTTTCGCGTCTGACGGAAAACCTGTATCTCGGATAGGTCTCTTTCAACCAAGTCCGTGTCAGCTCTACAATCTCAGGGGCATGATGTCCCTTGTAGTTGCGGCCTTTCCAACGGTATTCGTTATACACGTATTCGGTGTATTCCTTTGCCGTTGCCCCCGAATAGTCATACTCGTAGCCGCTTGCGTTTACGGAAACATCCGGTCTGTCTTTCCATATCCCATATAGTTTTTCAAACTCGATGTTCACCTGCTGCATGATGGCGGTGTCACCACCCTTGTCCGGGTGGTGCTCCAATGCCAGCCGGCGGTACTCCTTCTTCAAGTCCGCCAGACTTCGTATGTTCTGAAAATAAGTCATGGTGTTTCTTTTTATGCCCCTGCGAGGCGGTTTATAAAATATTCCTGATAGTCAAGGTCGAGGCCGAGATTGCTGCACGCCATTTCGATGTCGTCTTCCCTGAGGTCGTTCACCTCCTGCAATTCGCGAAGGTGTCGTAGTTCATCGTCCAGATATTCCTGTGCTTCCACATGACTGCAACTGCATGAGCTGCCAATCAAACTGATAATGTCTGTATGCATAATATTTGATTTTCAATGTTTATACTTTTATTTCTGAATCGTCGTCCGTCATAGATGGAGACGGCTCGTTCCACCAATAACTTGCGATTGTTTTCCGACAATGCGGCATAGAACCGTTCTGCGGCACCGAATATGGAATCGTTTGCAAGAGAGTCCCATTTTTCCCAGAAATGTTTGCACATTCCACCGAATACGATTTCGCATTCTTCCTTGCTCCATGCGTTCCACATATAGTAGAAGAAGCTGGAGACTGCGTTTTCTGCCTGATATTTCATGATTTTCAGATTTAAGGTTCGACATTCTTTGTTCCTTCCAGCTCCAGCTTTGCAGCCTCGTACATTTCGTTGAGCCAGTCGATGTTACTTGCACCGAGTTCAAACGGGGATTCGCAGGTTACTTCCTCAAGACTGTCCTTTATTGTGGCCAATACCGTAAGTTTGTTGTCTGTAGCTTCAATGCCATTTACCCAACATTCGTAAGGCTCGCCGTCGTCATTGAACCATATTACCCAGACAGGGTCTTCGTCCTGACTCGTGAATGTCAGTTCCGTCAATCCGTGTGCATAGAGCAACTGACAGATTGTTTCAATGATGTCCTTGCGGAGTTCCTCGATCCTGCCGCTGAAATCCATGGCAGTGTATTTTGCCCTGCCTTTTTTGCTCCGCTCCCTGAAGGACAGAACCTGCATGTCGGGATGACAGTCGAAATTCCAGTCCGTTACCTCGTCATCACCGCAGGTCGTGTGGATATTGCCGCCCAGCACCAGACCGCAGTCTTCCGTTACCATTCTTTCCGCTTCGTCGCGGTCTTCCGCCACGACAGTGTAAGTACCTTCGAAGACGTACCTTACCTTTACATCATACTTTGCCATAATTCTTATGATTTGATTGTTAATGATTTATTTGATAGTCAAGACACTATGCTTACCGCATCACCGAAGAATGAATCATCCACTCCATAAACCTGTTGGATGGTGTAGTCGTACTTGGAGCGTTCTTCATCCAGTCTGAAACGGAAACCGTGGCAGTTGTTTACCTCCAATTTCAGCTTGACATCCTGTTTCAGTTCCATTTCGAACAGGCTGCCTCCTCCAAATGTATAGCTGAAGAGTCCGCAACAGTTGCCTTTGGGAATGATGATTTCTTTCAATGAGAAGTCGGCATCGTACAGATCTTTCAGCTTTACCCTTCCGGTGTATGTTAGCAGGTTGGCCCCGCAACAGGAGTTGATAAGCTCCTCGTAGAATTGCTCGTAGGAAACCTGCTCCTTCCCGTCACGCGATTTCCTGTTCGGGAAGCGTCCGTGAACCTCGTATCCGTGTTCCGTCAGCAGTTTCTTGACCTTGGCGGGATTGAGGTTCAGGGTATCCACCATGTCCCCGAAATAGGATTCCTCGTAGCGATAGCCGCCCTGCGATTCGAACCAGTTGGAATTGATGCAGTCATAGTCTGAAAGCATTTCCACCCGGATGGGTATGTCGTCCGTGTGCTTTATCAGTTCCTTTAGCACATCCGAGTCGTTACGGCTGTATATCTCATCCCGGATTTCATCCTCGTGCCCATCGAAGAAGTCATCGACCTCTTCCTCGTCAAAGTCACCCAACACGGTACATTCCTCTTTCAATTTGGCGACTATCCCACGGACCGCTTCCCATTCCGCATCGCTGTACAAGATGTCGGTCTTTTCCCACAGACGGTCGCAGCTCTTGTTGTCAAGACACTTCTGTATCAAGCCCCGATGGTTGTCGAGATTGTCATTGTAATCCGTCCATACCAGCGTGTAGGCCGGTTTCATCAGGGACTTCACGAAATCCAATGTCAATGTTTTCTGTTCATCCATTTGTCTTACCTGTGTACGGCAGGATTCTGTTTCCCGTACATACCGTTATAAATGAAGGAAGCGACCTTGCGGCCGCCTCCATGTAAATCTCCTTATCCATACAGTTCCTTCACGGTCCTGTCGTATTTTTCCTTTTCCATCTCCGTCTTCAGGTTGAAATGGAAACGGGCGGTATATCTGTAACCGGTTCTCGGCTCACCGCCGCACTGCCGTATCGCCATATCTATGTCCCAGTCAATATCACCTATTCCAAGTGATATGCTTGTGCCGCGTAGCAGACACCGGGCAAGTTTCAACGCGGAATCTTTCTTGTCTTCCTTGCGAAGCCTGTCGAAAGCCATCATGGCGATTTCCCTGTTCTCTATCGTTATCGTATTCATATATTCCAATTCAGTTAAATGTCAGATTGTCCCGTTCCCTGTCCCGGCTTGCCAGCATCCCGAAATGGATACTGAATATGCGTTGTCCGAAACAGACCGGGGAATTGTATTCCACACGTTGCCACAGCGTGAAATGGTTGCCTGCATACGACCATCTGAAATATCCCGACAACGAGCCGAATTGCGGATTGACATTCCGGTGTATGAGCATCCTGTTCACCTCCATGATGTTGTTCGCCGCCAGAAGGGTGTTCAGTATCTCCACGAACGCCATCTGCGCGTATGGGTCTGTCGGGAAGACCGGTCCGAGAAAATTGATATTCATAAGCGTATGTTTTAATCGTAATTGTCATCGAACACCTCGAAACGGGGGATGCCCGTGTCGAAGTAATTGTTTGATATGCCCGGATAATACAGAAAGCCGTCATCGTCTCCGTCCGGGCAGGTGTCGTCACCGGTGGACGTGGCGTTGCCGTACAGTTCCAAGTAGTGCGCTACCAGCAGGTGAGGGTCTTCCGAGCTGATGTCGTGATGACATTTGTCGCACCAGTCGAAGAACCACTCCTTGTCGGGTTCATCCAGCTGTTCCATCGCCTCCCTGATTTCAAAGAAGTTGGGGCACAGCCACTGCCTGTTTATCAGCGAGCCGGGAATCTCTTCCCACCGCGTGTACCTGTACTCCGGGTTCTCCTCTTCCGAGAACATGTCGGAGCAGGTGCAAAGGAATTCCCCCATGTCGCCGAAGTCGGACATCTGCAACCAGTTGTCCTTCTCCTGCCTTATGTCTATGAGATGCTGCGTGGTCACTGCCACTTCCGCTTGATTCAAGTCCATAATCGTTTTTATTGTAGTTAATGACCGGAACCGGGGATTCCATTCCACAGGCCCCAAAAGGTCCGTATCCCGGCTGTGCAGGGTTTTCCGGGGAAATACCGCAGCCTCCGGCGAGGATGATTTCTCCGGAAACCGCTCGCGGCATGACCTTGCACAGCCGATGGGGATACGGGCTACCTTTGCCTGTGGAATGGATTCTGCGGTTCTTCGTGTCTGTACTCATTTTGCTAGCTCATTATGCGCTGGCTTCCCCAGCTGATGTGGATTTTTCCCTCGCTGTCACGTTCCCGTACCAGCAGGCTGTCGATGACGGACATCGTGACATCGAACTCCTCGAAGATTTCCGACTGCTCTTTCACCTCGCCGGTCTTGATGAACTCGTTGAGCCTTTCCTTTGTCAGCACCAGTGCCATCAGGTTCTGTTCCACGGAATCCTTGTAGGTCACGAAATGGACGTTCTTCAGCTCTTTGGAGTCCAGGCGGATGAAACGGAAGTAGAACTGCTCCATCTTGGGGATGTTCCATTGCAGGGATTCCAGGATGACATCGTTGCAGGAGGGGATGTTTACCGAGCTGCTCAGGCTCTGCTGCGTGCATACCAGTATCCCGTTTATGGTGGAATCGAATTCCGAAACGATTCCCTGCCGCTTCTTGAACGCGACATCGCCCTTGACGGTAAATATCGGCCGTTCCGGGAAACGCTCGCGGATGAGATTTTCGTACAGTTCAAACGCTGCTATGGAGGTGCAGCCGACGGCAACCTTGCCGGGAATCTTCCGTATCAGCCTCTCGATGTACCTTGTCTTGCTTGGAATACCGTCACCGGAATAGCCCTCTATCAGGTGTGGAACGGAGCAGGCCTTGATGAGCAGTTTGATCTGGCGCATGAGACGGAGCCCCGCATCCTTTTTCGTGTCGCCCGTACTGTTGTAGTAAAGCTCGCAGATACGGCAGAACTCCTCGATGATGACACGGTACACCTCGTGTTCTCCTTCTGACGGTGCGACCGTGTGCATCCTGACCTCGTATTTTTCTCCGGCAAAGTCCTTGAACTTGCGCGTGATGACGGTCTTGCCGATAAGTACGGACAGTTCGTCCTTGTTGTACACGTCCTGGTTCTGCTTCTCGATACCGAACACGGTCGCCTTGCCGGGACAGTGGCAGGCCCGGAACAGCACGTGCCCCCTGAAGGCGGGGAACGGTTCTCCGTAGTGCGGGTTTGGATCTTCCTCTATCTCCCTGTCCCTGTTCTCGTGGTATATCCGGCTGCACCAGCAAATCATGTTTATGGAATTATTGTACAACAGTTCAAACTGGCTGTACAGCTCCGCGATGTTGTTGCGCGTGGTCGTTCCCGTGTCGAGGATCTTGTATTTGAGCCTGCGGAAGATGCTCAGGATATGCCTTGTGCGTTGGGACGAAGGGTTGGTAATCTCGTCCGATTCGTCAAAGACGAGGCACAGTTTCCTTGAGGTGCGCCTGATGAACTTTGCCAGCCCTCTTTTCAGCTTGCCGAGCATGGAGGTGGAGAGCACGAGGAATACTCCTTCCGGGATCGTTTCGAGGTCGGCGTTGTTCCTGACCACACGAAATCTTTCCTTGTTTATCGAAAGGAAGGGTATCCATGTCATGTTGGTGGCGATGGCGGGGGCCAGTATGATGACATTGCGCACCTTGCGGTATTTGAGCAGGTACTTGGCACGGTGATAGACAGCCGCCGTCTTGCCGGAACCTTGCTGCCAGTTCAGCAGGGCAAAGCGTTTCTGTAATACGAGGTTCAGGTCGTGCTTCTGTAACGGAGTGAACTCGCAGGTTTCACCCTCCTTGTTGATGAAGGTAGCCCGGTCGAGATATTCCGCCAGGGCCGGGTCGGGGTCCATGTCGCAGAACTGCCGGTTCTGGATTTCGTATTGCCTGCGTTTTTTCCGTATCAGTTTCTCCGCCACACGGACCTGCATCATGTTCTTTTCCGTCAGGATTTCCGGCACGGGAAGCTCCGCCCGTCCCAATACGAGGTCGTTGATGCCCGCCGCCTTGTGCTGTACCTTATCCAGCAGGCGTGGGGCGTACTGTTTCAGCCTGAAGCCGTAGGAGGTCTTCACCAATGCCACTTCCTTGCGTGGGACGATGTTTTGGGAGGTGATATACCTGCGGATGATGCCGAGCACTTTTTTCGTGGTCAGCTTCTTCCTTTCCCATTCCTTCTCCTGCTCTTTGGTGGCGTTCTCCGGTGGTTTCTGGTTGCGGAACTTCGTCACCAATGCTTCCGCCTTGTCGATATGCCTGTTCAGTGCCGCGTGTGCTTTCAGCTCGTACATGTACTTGGCGAGCTTGTACTCGAACAGTTCCAGTTCCTCCCTGTCAATCCGGTTGGTCTCGCGCATAAGGTCAAGGCGCAGTTTGTGCTTCATCGCCCTTGCCTCCATGATACGCCCTTTCAACTCGTCCATGGAGATGAACTCTTCCGCGTTGTAGGGCTGCATTTCGATATGGTGGGACTCGCGCAGGAACACCATGACTTTCGTGCGGAAGTTGTGTACACCTGTGGAGGCAAAGGCGTTCGGGTCTAATTTCACCTGTCCTACAAAGGAAAAGTCGCTGTTGATATTCGCGACGCGGCTCTTCTCCCAGAACTCGCTTTGCATGAACGATAAGGGAACGATGACCATCAGGATGCCTGCCGGATTGAGCACGTCGTATGCCTTGTCCATGTAATACTCCTGGGAGAGCGTGTAGCCGAACTTCAGATTGAAGGGAGGGTTGCCGATGATGACGTCGAAGCGTTGTTCCGGATAGTATTGCCGGATGTCGCATTTCTCGATACGGGCTTCCGGGTAGAGGTATCTGGCAACCGCCACTGCCTTGCCGTCAATGTCAAAACCGTAGGCGTTGTGCTGGTTGGGAAGGTGGTTGAAGAAGTTGCCCATGCCGCAGCACATGTCGAGGATCATTTCCGAAGAGACGGGAGAAAGCATCTCCACCATATCCCGGCATACTTCATGCGGGGTGAAGAACTGTCCCATCTCGAACTCCTTCTTCGCCTCGGCGTACTCGTTGTAATTGGCGAAATCGGACTGCCTGAGGTTGTGCAGCCCTCCGATGCCGGTATAGCAGTTGTAGATGCTTTCCGCCGGAATAAGATCTTTGCCGGAGTCTATGGCGAAAAGTATCTTTTCGTTGACTTCGGCCCGCTTGCCTTGCGGTATATGTTGGGGTATGATGGCGTACATGTCTTTGGATTGTTTACGTTTGAAAATGAAGGCACCCCGCAAGGATTCCTTACGGGGTGCCTGGATTGGTCTCTCATGCCGTTATTGTTCTTTTAGTGTGATTTCGTCCAGCCGGAGCCGCTTGAAACAGCTTTCGGCGGCTGCACTGTCCTTGAACCTGACGTCGATACGGCCGTTCTTGTAGAATCTAATTTGTTCGGCATTGGTCGTGGTGAGGTCGTACCAGTCGGAAACATCCACATCATTCTCGTCCAGTCTGACTATCATCCGGCTTGAACCGTGGATGGTATCATCCGCACCGAAGGCGATGCCTTCACAGAAGGTCTCTATGTCGCCCTTATAGTTGTAGTGGATCTGGTTACGGTTGTATGACAGATAGAACTCGTCAAATCTCAGAATTTCGGGGAATATGATTTTGTCCTTTTTCAGTTCCGGCTTGACCTTGCTCCAGCACGACGGTTTCACTACTTTCAGAAAGCGGGACAGCAGTTCTTCTTCCGCCGTTTCGCGGAAGCTCTTGCCTCCCAGATGTTCAATGACAGTATCCACGTATGTTTCATAGACCGGGCGGAATCCCATGCGGAGCGTTTTCCCGTCTATGTTCGGCACCGGCACTTGAACATTGTAGGTCTTGTTGAAATAGGAGATGATACGGCTGGCGAAATTCGCGTTGGCATTGTGGTTCTTATCTACCAAGTCATTGATAAGGTCGAACGGTTTGAACTCGTTGTGCGAATAGTCGTCCCTGTCGTTATGGTAGGAATAGAAATTGCGCATGGATACCTTGCCGTTGTCTTCGTAATGGAACTTCCGTTCCTCCTGATACTGCTCCGCGTCTTCCTTGAAGATGGCGTACCAACGGTCTATCTGGTCGAGTGTCTTGTAGAGCAAGTCCTGTTGGTTTTGGCAATAGATCCGGTCTTGCTCCGTGATTTTGTCCTCGTTTCTCACTTGTACACTCAGGATACCGGAAAGCAGGTCGGGAGCGTTGCCGGCCTTGGTTGCTGTTGTCGTTTGCATATTATTGGATTTTAAGTGTTAGAGATTCTTGATACGATACAGGTAGGTGATGTGCTGTTCCATGTCCTTGACAATCTTGATTTGTTCGGGATGGAAGTTCAGTCTTCGCTCTACGGCCGGGGATTCTATCTTTTCCCATTCGGAAAGCGGCAGGAACACATATTCCCGGCGGAAGCACCACAACACTATTTGTGTGGGCCAGTTTCCCTTGAAGATTGTTCCTTCATAGTCTTCCACGAACTGTTGCAGTTCCGGCTCGTCACGAAAAGCAATGTCAAAACCTTGGTAGAGATTGCCGGCTTCCGATTCCTCCTTTTTATTGAAATAAAATTTTCGGTAGGTTTCGGTCGTGAAGTTGCCGTACTTGGGATTGGGTTCGGCATAGAACCATAGCGGCACCTTGGCCATGAATGTCACAGAACCGTTTCCACACGATCCGCAATGCCCCCAGTCACAGAATGCACCGTCCGTCCATTTCAGGAATTTCAAATCTTTCGGATTCATGGCATGGAACGCACCTCCGCTGACGCTCAAACGGATATTTTCGCCTTTTTTCCACACGAATGGCACATATGGTCGTTCGCATATAGAGATACGACCGCTGTCTTTATCTTCCTTTTCTATAAGTGCATGTCCGTAATAATCCCCATGCCTGCTTATGTAAACCAGCCTGTCTCCGACTTGGGGTGTGATTTCTGAACGGGTGCGTTCTATTAGTTCTACATAGTCGTTGGCCATATCGACATCTTTCTGTGTCAGCCCGTGTTCATGGTCGTATGAAACATTCAGTTCTCTGAGTGTTTCCACACTGTACTTGTTTTTAGCCATCTGTAACATAACATTTGATTTTTGTTAGTCCGGCTTTTCGGGGCCGGAGTTCCCGTAACTACAGGCTTTAAAAGGTCGTGTTCCGTACATGCAAGGTTTCCGGGAAAAATACCGCAAGCCCTTCAGGGCGCGGAAGATTTTTCCACGGAACCCGAAGGGCTTGACCTTGCTTGTACGAAAAGAACACGAGTTACCTTTGCCTGTGAGTTACGGGGACTCGGCTACGGGATGGCTATACTTTTCGGTCTGGATTATTTCATAAAATTAAGACCGGATATTACCGGTCTTTACAGAAAAAATGCTATCTTTGCATTGATAAAAGAGTTATTTGAAAGCATGAGGAACATGGTGGTTCTGAACAATCCGGCATTTTCTTATCCGTTGCCCGTTCTCATGCGAGTTTACTACAAATCGTTGATAGTCAAATAAAATACTTCACACTATCACAAATATACTAAATTTCCATCTAATAAAGAACGGAATATCTTCTTTTCCTTTTTTATTTCCCGAATTTTACATAGGTTTGCAACATCATAATAATGCTTTTGTGGCAGAAATCTAAAAAATATATATGTACGCAACCGAAATTCTCAGTGATGAACGTTCTTTGGTTCTCCGCTTGATTGAAGGGGATGAGGATGCTTTTTGCGAGCTTTATGCTGCCTATAAGAATCGTTTGATATACTTTGCCATGCGCTTTTTGAAGTCGCGTGAGTATGCGGAAGATATTTTTCAGGATGCTTTTGCGGTAGTGTGGCAAGGACGCCGCTTTATCAATCCGGATGCGTCATTTTCTGCTTATTTGTATACAATCGTACGAAACCGTATACTGAATCAGTTGCGTGATTTGTCCAACCAGGATAAACTAAGGGAACAGATACTTTCACAAGCGGTGAATTACACCAACGAGACGAAAGACGAAATTATTGCGAATGATTTACGACAGTTCATATCTCGTGCATTGCAGCAACTGACGCCTCGTCAGCGCGAGATATTCCAGATGAGCCGGGAACGGCAAATGTCTCATCGTGAAATAGCCGAAGTGCTGGGCATTTCTGTCAATACGGTGCAAGAGTCCATTTCCATATCGTTGAGAACGCTACGCACTTATTTGGAAAAGAATTCGATAGTAGGTGCCGATCTGATATTGCTCCTTGTTTGCTTGAATTTATAAGAATAAGGTTTCCCAAAAGTCGTTTGTATTATGTTAACTTTATGTTTGATAATAAGTTAACTTGATACGGGTGATGAGGTTAACTTATTGTTGTGTATTAAGTTAACTTGTTACATATACGAAGTTAACTTCTTGTAGAGAGTCTTTTCATTCGCGATATATCTTAAAATATATTAATCGCACCCCAGCTATTCTTTCCCCACGTGTATATCCCAATATAAAAGGGTTACTTTTGATAACCTTTGTACTATTTAGAATCATGGTTATGAAGAATAACGAAAATAATAGATCGTTGCTTCGCCGTTATTTGGACGGCCTGTATACAACGGATGATGCCCGTAGGCTGCTGGACGAGTTACAAGCTCCGGAGTATAATACCGATATGCTTCAGGAATTGACGGATGAAGTATGGGAGGAAGCGTCCTTGCAGTCACCACAAACGGATCTTGAACGTGAACAATATAAAAAAGAGGCGCGATTATTATTGAAACGTATCGAACATAAGAAACGTATGTGGTTCCGGCGTGTGTCATTGGCAGTGGCAAGTGCGGCTGCGGTGGTCTGTCTCATTTTGGGTAGTGTCAGCTATATCCGTTATATAGACAGGCAACAGATAACCTATTTGGAGGCTTCCACTTCCTATGGTGAGCGCAAGGAGATACGGCTTCCCGACGGTACACAATTGATTTTGAACTCCTGTTCTCGCGTGTGCTATCCGGACCGTTTTGCAGACAAGGAACGTAGAGTGGAACTGGAGGGTGAGGGGTATTTTCGTGTATATCACAATGAGAAACAACCTTTCATAGTGAATACCCGTCATTTTGATGTACGTGTATTGGGTACTTGTTTTAATGTCAAATCTTATTCTTCGGACGAAGTTGTTTCGGTGGATGTGGAAAGCGGTAAAGTGCAAGTCGATCTGCCCGAAGCGATGATGCGCTTGCGTGCTAAAGAGCAGATACTTATAAATACTGTTTCGGGAGAATACAACAAGCGGCACGAAGAACGTGCGGTGGCAGTTTGGAGAAGGGGTAGCTTGCGCTTTAATAGTACTCCGATACGCGATGTCGCCAAAGAACTGGAACGCATGTATAATTGCCGTATTACATTTACACAAGGACAGGAATTTAACAATCTCATTTCCGGTGAACATGATAATAAGAGTCTGGAGGCTGTGTTACAGTCAATTGGCTATACAAGCGGTATCCATTATAAGAGAAGCGGAGACCAAGTATTATTATATAAGTAATAAAATATGTTAATCGCACCCTGCTTTGTTGAAAGATGGGTGTATTATAAATAGACCTCGTGAGTATTAACCTTTAATCCAAGAAAAAGCAAGAATGAAAACACCTCCTTGATTTTCCACAAAAAAATAGGAGCTGTCTCTCAGAGAAGCCCCTATCCCGTAATCCGGACGGATATTCATTCGTTTTCCCCCGCGTGAATAACGTTTCGCAGATTACTAAAACCTTTGTTTTAAATAATTTTTTCAATTACTAAAACGCACAAATTTATGAATATTCTTCCTAATTTTAAAAGGAAAAGTGGAAATGTCTATTCGTTTTTAGCATTTTTACTATTCGTATGCTTGTTATTTGTACCATATAATATTCAAGCACAAAGCCAAAACAATATAACGCTAAATGTTCAGAATGAAACGGTCGAAAATGTTTTCAACCAATTGAGCAAACAAACCGGATTAAAATTCTTTTATGACCAAACAGTGGTAAATAATGCGCCACGTGTTTCTTTGAGCGTCAAAGATGCTTCTTTACAATCAGTTCTAAACAAAATCTCTTCGCAGACAAAGCTATATTTCAATAGGGACAACAATACGATTTCTGTGGGTAAGCAGAACAATAATTTAAATAAAGAAAAACCTGTAAAGATTAAAACAATAAAGGGAACTGTTGTTGATGAAAAAGGAGAGCCTGTGATTGGCGCGAGTGTTGTAGTAAAAGGAAGTTCATTAGGGACTATAACAGATGTAGAAGGAGCATATGTACTGGCTAATGTTCCGGAAAGATCAGAAGTGGTTATTTCGTTTATCGGTTATCAGGCCCAAACTCTTTCCGCTAGCAATAAAGCACTTGCGAAGATTATTTTGAAAGAAGATAATGAAATGTTGGATGAAGTAGTAGTGGTGGGATATGGGACTATTAAAAAAGCAAATCTTTCCGGTGCAGTGGACCAGATTTCATCCAAAGAAATAGAACATCGTATCAGTGGAAATACAGGGCAAACCTTGCAGGGACTTATACCAAACTTAAATGTATCTTTTAGTGATGGTGCTATAAATAAAAAAGCATCATTTGATGTTCGCGGTGTTGGTTCTATCAACGGAGGCTCTCCTTTGATTCTGATTGATGGTGTAGAGGGTGGCTTAAATTATATCAATCCGAAAGATATTGCATCAGTTTCCGTATTGAAAGATGCTTCTTCATCTGCTATTTATGGAGCACGTGCTGCTTTTGGTGTAGTTCTAATTTCTACTAAAAATCCCGGAAAAGGAGCTGTACAAGTGAATTATTCGAATCATTTTGGTTGGAGTAATCCCACAATTAATACTGACAATTTTATTACAGATGGTTTGGAATGGGCCCGTTTGAGCGACAAACTAAGTTTAATGTCGAATACCAGTACTTATTTGGGGTATTCTGAAGATGATTATGCCTATATGGAAGCTCGCAAGAAGGATCCTTCACTGCCAGCTGTGTTAATTAAGACTATTAACGGAGTTGAACGTTATGTGCATTATGGAAACACCGATTGGTGGGGATATATCTTTCGTAAAAATCAGCCCTCAATGGAGCATAACATAAATTTATCTGGAGGAACGGATAAAATGCGCTTTTACTTATCAGGTCGCTATTATAGTCGTGAAGGTATCTATCGTATCAATCCGGATAAGTTACAAAGCTATACCTTACGCAGTAAAGTAGATTTTCAAATTTTGCCGAATTTACGTTTGAGCAATACAACGAATCTTTTCATTAGTGATTATAATTATCCGGCTACTAATACACGTAGTATGGACGGGAATAATAATAGTGAGAATTGGAGAAAATACACTTATCATGCTTCCCCTTTATTTTTACCACATAATCCTGATGGTACTATCATGATTAATAGTGCATATGCTCCAGGACGTGACATCGCAGATGGTACATTTGCTGATTTAATTTATGGAAAAAGTCATGGAACAGATTCCGAATATGATGTGACAAATACTGTTTCTTTGCAATTTACTCCAATAAAAGGGTTGGACTTGAATGCTGATTACAGCTTCAGAAAAGAAGGACCGTTTTCGCGTCAGCTTATTGTTTCGACACCTCATACTAATCAACCGAATGGAGAAGGATTGAGCTTATATAAGCCTAATACAGAACTGTATAAAGAAAGACATTGGCATTCAATGTATCAGGCTATCAATGCTTATGCTACTTACAGTCATACTTTTAAACAAAAGCATAATTTGAAAGCTATGGTTGGATTTAATCAAGAATGGAGACACTGGGAAAGGACGACAGCTAAACGAAGTGGCCCTATTTCAGAGGACTTGGGTTCTTTTAGTTTAGCTACCGGTGATAATATTGAGTTATTGGGAGCTAAAGAGGAATGGGCTATACGAGCTGCTTTTTATCGTTTGAATTATGATTATAAAGGTAAATATTTGGTCGAGTTTAATGGACGTTTTGATTTATCATCCAAATTTCCACATGAAAAACGGTTAGGAATTTTTCCTTCTGGTTCATTGGCTTGGCGTGTTAGTGAGGAAGATTTTTTCAAAGGATTGCGATCAACTGTCAGCAATTTCAAGTTGCGTGCTTCTTATGGTACGCTCGGTAATCAGAATGTAGGCCCATATGATTATATTGCTAAAATGAAAGCAAAGTCAGGGAGTTACATCGTGAATGATTCTTATTTGAATTATCTGAATACTCCAGGAGCGATTTCTGCTAATTTTACATGGGAAACATCAGAAACATTTAATTTAGGTTTTGATTTGTCTTTTTTTGATGGAAGGCTTTCCACTTCATTTGACTGGTATCAACGTAACACTCGGGATATGTTGACAAAAGGCAAAGAACTACCTGCTGTATTTGGAACGTCAGAACCGGAAGAAAATGCGGCGGATTTACGAACTCGTGGTTTTGAGTTGTCTGTGAATTGGCGTGATAAATTTATGTTAGCTAGTAGAGATTTTGAGTATGGAATTAGTGCCAGCTTGGCTGATAATCGTACTATAATTACTAAATTCGATAATCCCAGCGGACTGATTGATGAATTTTATGTAGGTAAAGAATTAGGAGAAATTTGGGGATATACTATTGATGGCTTTTTTCAAACAGATGATGAGTATTTGACACATGCAGATCAATTAAAAGTAAACTATAGTATTCGTAATAAATATTTAATTAATCATCCTATTGCCGGTGATTTGAAATTTAAAGATATTGATGGTGATAATGAAATATCTCCGGGTAAGAAAACGTTAGAGGATCATGGTGATTTGCGTATTATTGGCAATAGTTCACCGAGATATACACTAGGACTAAATTTAAATATGGCTTATGCAGGCTTTGATGTTTCTGCTTTTTTCCAGGGAGTAATGAAACAAGATTGGTGGCCTGGCAAAGAAAATAGTTATTTCTGGGGACCATATGTTCGCCCTTATGAAAACTTCTTTCCTAAGAGTATAGAGTCTATGAGTTGGACACCGGATAATCCGGGGGCTTATTTCCCACGTTTGGCTGCAGATGCTTCAAATCAGGGAAATGCTTATGAAGGAGCACAGTTGTCTGTTCATTCTGATAAATATCTGCAAAATGCTGCATATGTTCGTTTGAAAAATATAACTATTGGATACACATTGCCCACACAAATTTGTCGTAAAATAAAATTCCTGAAAAGTGTTCGTTTTTATGTGTCTGGTGAAAATATTCTGACATTCTCTCCTCTGTATAAGCACAACCCGGATCGTACGGTAGATCCAGAGCAATTGGGAGATGGTAACTCTTATCCTTTCAGTAAAACGTTTGCTTTCGGTTTTGATATTAAATTCTAAAATGCAGCATTATGAAAAAGTTATATGTAACGATAAAAATATTGGGATTTCTGATAGTAGGAAGTATAGTTGCTTCTTGCAATGACTCATTTATGGATAGATATCCTATGGCAGAAGTATCTCCGGAGAATTCTTTTAAGACAGCTAGAGATTTAGAACTTTATACTAATGGCTTTTATGAAAATCTGCCGGAAATTAAGTCTATTATTGAAAAAGATTTAGTCACTGATAATGTTTTATATACCAATATTCCGGTGGAACAACGCAGTAATGATAGGGTTGTTCCCTCTGATGTAGGCAGTGGTGGTTGGAGTTGGGGAACTCTAAGAACAATAAATCTTTTTTTTGATCATTATAAACAGTGTACTGATTTGGTGGCTCGTGATAAATATGAAGGAATTGCACGTTTTTTCAGAGCTTGGTTTTATTTTGATAAAGTAAAACGTTTTGGTGATGTACCTTGGTATGAGACGGTAATTCAGACAAGTGATGTTGATTTACTTTATAAGTCTCGTGACAGTCGGGAATTTGTAGTGGATAAAATTGTAGCAGATTTAGAATTGGCTATAGAAAAGTTAGATAGTAAGCGTGCTTCTGATCAAATAAACTGTTGGACGGCGTTATCTTTACTTTCACGCGTTTGCCTTTATGAAGGAACTTATCGTAAATATCATACGGAATTAAATCTGCAAGGAGCGGATGTTTTGTTGGAAAAAGCGTATAAAGCAGCAGAGAGAGTTATGAATGAATCCGGCTATAAAGTCTATTCTACAGGCAATGAGGATACGGATTATCGAGATTTATTCGCAGCCAATGACTTGCATGAAGAAGAAGTTATTTTGGGACGCCGTTATTCGTTGATACTAAATAAGATGCATAATATAAATTATTACTTAACTTCTCGTACACAGAAAGATATTGGTTTAACAAAAGAATTTGTAGATTCCTATTTATTGCAGTCAAATGGAAAACCGTTTACATCAAAAACTGGCTATGCAACTATGAACTTTTACGAAGAGATGCAAAATCGTGATAAGCGTTTAGCGCAAACAATTCGTTCAGTCGGATATAGGCGTATTGGCGGAGATGCAATACTATTACCCGACTTTGCTGCTGCAATTACAGGATATCAAGTCAGTAAATTTGTGTCGGATGTATCGCAAGACGGTGATGGAGCTTCTTATCAAGATATTGCTATAATTCGTTATGCCGAAGTTTTGCTAAACTATGCCGAAGCTAAAGCTGAGTTGGGCCTGTTGACGCAAGATGATATTGATAAATCTATGAAATTAATTCGAAACAGAGTAGGAATGCCTAATTTGAATATGAGTGATGCCAACCAATCACCTGATGTTATAATGGCCGCTACATACCCTAATGTAACGGGGGCAAATAAAGGAGTACTACTTGAGATTCGTCGTGAACGCCGTATTGAGTTGGCATTGGAAGGTTTTCGTTGGGATGATTTAGTGCGTTGGAAAGCAGGTAAATTGTTGGAGCCTCATTTTACAGGTATGTATTTCCCTTCATTAGGTGAGTTTGACTTGGATAATGATGGTAAAAAGGATTTGTTACTGTATGAAGAAGGTAAGGAACCGCAGAGTAGCGTTTCACAAAAGGTAAAAATAGGTGGAGTTATTCAATTAACAGAAGGTGATAAAGGATATTTAATCGGGTTTAAGGACAGCAAAAAGAAATTTGATGAAGAGCGCGATTATCTTTATCCTATTCCAATGGGCGATTTACTGTTAAATGAAAATCTGATTCAAAATCCACGTTGGCAAAAATAAACTGATTAAAAAATTATGTATATGAAGAAAAGTCACTATTTGTTTCTTTTGTTTTTCTTTTTATTGCAGTCCTGCTCGAAAGGTGATAGCTGGGAGAATGAAAATATACATATTGGTGTATCATCCAATGAAACAAATTATAATGAAATAATCTCTTTCACCATAGAAAATGTAAATTTAGCCAATATTGTCTCCATACATTGGGATTTTGGTGATGGTAAGATTTCTACAGAGCAGACTCCTAAACATGCCTATGCTTTGCCTGATGACTATGTTGTTATGGCACATGTATCTTTGGTTTCTGGTGAGAAGAAAACATATAAGACGATTGTAAAAGTGACCGCTGAAGAAATAGAAGAAAGTATCCGTCCTTCTATTCCTACTTCATTAAAAGAGGGGCGTTATCAGATATGTGCTCATCGTGGATACTGGAAAGAGGCACCGGAAAACTCTATACAAGCCATTGAAAAAGCTATATTGAATAAGATAGACTATATAGAAATAGATGTGAGGATGACAAAAGACGGTAAGCTTGTATTAATGCATAATTCCACTATTAATGAGGTGACAAATGGTACGGGAAAAGTGTCAGAATTGACCTATGATGAGATAACTTCTTTTTATATGTATCATGGAACGGAGTTGACAACCGAGCGAGTTCCTTTGTTATCTGAGGCCTTAATGAGCGCCCGCGGAAAAATTTATGTAGATATTGATATGAAGATTTCTGATTATCGTGCCGTATATGAGGTTGTAAAAAAGTGCGGTATGTTGTCTCAATCAATGTTCACTGTATATGAAGTACCCAATGCTGCAAAGCTCGTGAATATTGATAAAGGGGTGAATGTGTTTCCTGTGATTTATAGTATGGAAGAACTTGAACAGTATATGGCATTGGTGAAAAATCTTTCTATCGTACAATTCAATCCTCGTATTTGGAAAGATGAAATCCTTAATAAGGCTTACGATAATGGTATTGCCGGTTTTATGAATGTTTATATCAATTCAGATGAAACACCGATCAAAGATAACTATCGAAAGGTGGATGAGTTTGTGAAATTAAGAGGTACTGTAGTACAGACAGATTTTCCTGTCGAATTAAAAATGTATCTTGATAAATTAAATAAAAAATGATAGTATGAAAAATAAATTGATAGGAATGACAATGTTGTTATTATTAATAGTAGCTTGTCAGGAGAAAGATAATGTGAATATCAAGCCGGTAGCTGCATTCAAAGTTGGGGCTACCACAATAGAAGTAGGGCAAAGTGTCTATTTTACTGATTTATCGTTTGATGAAGATGGAACAATAATCAAGTGGCAATGGGATTTTGGTAATAGTACTTCTTCGGAAGAGGCTAGTCCTTCTGTTACTTATAATGATGCGGGTGAATTCAAGGTTATGCTGACTGTATGGGATAACAATAATGAGCAGAATGTCAATACATTTGATAAAACTATAATTGTTAAGGAGAAATCTCTTTCTAACGAAAAACCGGATATTTTATGGGAGTTTCAGACACCATGCGGTTTTCAAGATGTATCTCCTGCTGTAGATGATAACGGTAATGTCATTGTTGGTTGTGATGCTAATGCCGGTCGTGGCGGAAAAAGTATTTGGGTGATAAAAGATGGAGAAGAAGTTTGGTATAACCAGTATGATGAGGTGGTTCGTTCATCACCTGCAATAGCAGATGATGGTACTGCTTACATAGGAGGATATAGAAAAAAGACTGATACTAAGAATTTGTTGGCATTCTCTTTTAATTCATCAACTCCAACAGGTACATTTGACTTAAAAGCACATGCTAAATATAGCAGTCCGGCTATTGACAAAGACGGTACGGTTTATTTTTCGACTAATAAAAAATTGTACGCTATTAATCCCGCACCGACAATGACTGAAAAGTGGAATGTTGATTGTGGAGGAGATACGCAATCAACTCCGGTGATTGGGGCAGATGCGGTATACGTATGTTCTAATAGTGGTAAATTGTATGCATTTGATAAAAATACTGGAACACAGAAATGGGCGATAGATTATGGAAAAAGTTGCTCATCAGTTCCTGCCATAGGAGATGACGGCACAATTTATATCTGTGGTGAAACTAATGATGGAGGAGTTATTATGGCTGCAAATAAAGATGGAAGCGTGAAATGGCAAACAGTTTCAATATCTGCATTCTCTAATTCGGGGATTTCTCTAAGTACTGAAGGACATTTGTATGTTGGTAACTCTGATGGAGAAATGTTATGTTGTTCTCAACAAGATGGTACTATTATCTGGAAGTTTGCGGCACAAGGTAAAATTCGTTCGGTACCGGCAGTAGATAATAATGGGAATATCTATTTTGGTGATGGACAAGGTATCTTTTATGTCCTTAATCCGAATGGAAAGCCTGTTTATAAAGAGATTAAATTGGGAACTAACATCTGGAGTTCTCCTGCAATAGATAAGAAAGGCATTATTTATGTTTGTGCTGATATCACAAAGTCATCAGAACCGGGAAAAGTTTTTGCGCTCAGAACTAATGCGACAGGAGCACAACAAACTTGGTCGATGAGAAGTGGAAATGCAAAAAGAAATGCTCGCCAATAAATAGTTACCTCTTTTTAACGAGGTGCTTAATCGAACCTCTCCGTTGTGTCTGATAGTATTAAATGAGTTGTTGGATAAAACGGGAGGTTTGTTCTCAAAACAAGGTGGATAGCATAAATCTATGAAAATGGATACTGTTTTTATCTGCGTTTGGTTGAAATAAGATGTAGTATTCATTTCAATTGGTTCACATTAATATATGTGTTGCTGTTGAGTTATTAAGTAATCATATTAAATTGTAGTTTATGAAATATTATGTATTGATAATTTGCTTATTTTCTTCGGTAAGTCTTTATGCTAAATTAAGGGAGATTCCAGTAAAATTGTCTTTAGCTACAATGTTCGCTCCTGATATTTCATATACTACGGGTATCAAAGGAAATGTAAATGCTGGTGGTAAAATTGATGTTAAAATTGTAGATAAACAGACTGGTACATTACTTTTTCAGTGCACACTAAATCAAAGTTCATCCGAGTTTGCTGGAAGTGGACAGACTTATAGTAAAGAAAGTTTGGGAAGTGGAGCTATTTATTATCCAGATTTTTGGAATAGCCTCGATCTGAAAAAGGCTTTGTTTGCTATTGATCGTAAACATTATGATCTACAAGCAATGAAGCCATATAAATTCTTATCTTCAGAGTTGGAATTGATATTAAAAATAGAGGAAGTTAATGCACAAATGGACGAGTTCAAATTTCCAGGAGTCGGTATTGTTGATCAGTTTGGAGGTAACTCTCTGTTTCATCCTAATCATTTTTGTCATGATCTAATGAATACATCCTCTTTTGTTACAAAGGTGTGGACGAAAATAAAAACTCCGGATATAAATAAGGGGTCTGATCTAATAATTGCTGCTCATCGTGGAGTTTGGGGGGATAAGTTGGGAGCTGGCGCTCCTGAAAATTCTATAGCTGCCATAAAAAGAACTAAAGATTTTACTGATATTTTAGAATCCGATATAATGATAACGAAAGATAAGCAGTTGATTGTATCTCATGATTATTGTCTAATGAGACTGACGGATTATTCAGGTTCACCAAGAGATTATCTATTTAATATGAATCAGTCACAGCTTGTAGACCTTCATTTAAGGAGAAGAAATATGTCTGTCAGTGATTTTAAGCTTTTAACTTTTGGAGGTTTGGTTGATGCACTTATCGAAAATCAATTGGTATTAACCATAGACATAAAGGAGATCATAGCAAGAAGAAAAAATGGAGTTTGTATTGACAATTGTGACTATGATCCAGCTACTCATGGAGAAGAGGCAAAGAAGAAAGTGAAAGATAGTTGGATGGAAATTATGAAGAAATGTATCGAAATAGCTATCTCTAAGAATGCACTACAATATATAGCTTTCAAAGTGCCCCATGAATATACTGAACTTTTAAAATATGAGTCAGATGATACTTTGTCAAAAGTTCTATTTATGCCAGTAATTCAACCTCAAAGGAAAGATTTTCTTAATTTTGTTGATTCATGGATTGCACATGGGGGGACTAGGGTACTTGCTTATGAGACTAATTTTCGGACAACTAAAGATAAGTCGCTTTCTCCTTTCATGCGACAGGGGGTGGAATATAAGAATCTGCTTCATTATGTTTATTCAAAAACGGGTTTACGCCCAGGAAGTTATCCGGAAGAGCCAATGGGACCAAAAGGCATTGTGAATCGCTGGGCGGATTGGATGATTAAAGATTTGACAAAAGACTGGAGAGGTGATTACTACTTTTTTATGGGGGTTCCCTATGGAAAAATAATGGTACTGACAACCGATAGACCTGATATGTGGTCTAAAATACAGCTAATGTATAATATTCCCATAAACTAATTCAATATGCTAAAAAAGACATTGAAATTATTTGTTTTTGCATTTCTTCTGATTCCAATAGGAAATATTTTTGCAACCGTTAGAACCTTTGAAGCTACCGTCTCATTGTCTGAATTATTTGCTCCGCAGGCTGATTGGCAAATTGGTATTATTGGAAATGTATTGAGAGGTGGAAGTATTTCAGTCAAGATATATGATAAGGCATCAAATACTTTGATATATCATGCAAGTCTGGCTTCTACATCAGTTGTCTATTCTGGAGTTGGAATTAATTATCAGCGCTCGGATTTAGGAAGTGGAGCTACTTATTATCCGGATGTATGGAATAGTTTGGATATAAAGACAGCTCTTTTCGCAATTGAAAGAAAGAGACAGAAAGCTGATGGAAAACTCCATCGTTATTTGTCGGATGATATGATGTTGTCCATTGAAATGACGGAAAATAATGGAAATATACAAACAGTAAAAATTCCTGGTATAGGCATTGTTGACCAAAATGGAGGAAATGCTTTGTTTTATCCAGACCATTATTGCTACAATCTGAAACATAATGTTGATCCTGTAACTAAAATCTGGAAACGGGTGAAAATGCCACGATTTGATTTGAAAGCTGATATATTAGTTGCAGCACACAGAGGATTTTGGGGTGACAATTTAGGAGCAGGCTATCCTGAAAACTCCACAGGAGCATTTGAAGCAGCGCAAAAGTACACTGATGTTTTGGAAACCGATATTATGATGACTAAAGATAAACGAATGGTTATTTCGCATGATTATAGTCTCTCAAGATTGTCGAATTATTCGGGAGCTCTGACGGATTATCTATTTGATTTAAATTCTAGTACTTTGAATGGATTATTGCTTAGAAAACGTAATACAAATGTCAGCAGATATCCTTATTTGTTTTTTGAGAATTTAGTAGATATATTGGTGCAAAAGCATATGGTACTGACTGTAGATATCAAAGACATTAGGGCTCGGGTTATAAATGGGCAATGTGTAGCTAATTGTGATTATGATACAAAACTCCATGGCGATACAGCAAGGTTAAAGATAAAAGAGAGCTGGATGACTTGTTTTCAGATTTGCATTCGAATAGCTGAAGAAAAAAATGCTTTGCAATATCTTGCTTTTAAAACCCCGTATACATATGATGAATTATCAGCTTATGTTGCTGAATCTACTTTGCGCAAACTCTTGTTTATGCCTGTAATCCAGCCGAAGAGAAAGGATTTTTTAAGTTTTACAGATGCTTGGATAGATAAAGGAGGGAAGAAAGTGATAGCCTATGAAACCAACTTTTTAAATGAAAGAGATCCTTATTTAAAAACTTTTGTTCGAGATGGTATTACTTATGAGAATCTTCTTCACTATGTATATAAAAAGACAGGATTGCGTTCAGGGTGTTACCCGGAGGAACCTATTGGGCAGATGGGGACAGTAACTCGGTTTGTTGATTGGAAAATGAAATATACAGTTAATGACCGTCGAGGAGATCATTACTGGTTAATGACCATTCCTTATGGAAAAATAATGATAATGACTTCCGATAGACCCGATATATGGGATAAAGTTAATCAAATTTATAATACGATAGGCCAATGAAAAAACAGCAATGTAAAAAGGAAATTTGGAAAATATTATTAATGTTTTTCTTATTACCATTTGGAGTTTATGCTCAAGATAAACATAATTATGCTACCCCTTTGGGCAGAAGTGTGTTTCACAAAGAAGTTAGAGATGCGAATAGAATGGTTTTAAGGATGAGTGAGGTTAGTCCGCTCTCTTCGGGAATAGATGGCTTGGTTGTTGTCTTTAGTATGCGGCAGAATCTTAATCAGGTCACTCGACCATTGAAGTTATTATCTTTTAATAGTACATCCGAAGAAGCGAACTCACATTTGGAAATATACTATCATGAAGGAACTATAACTTTGAGAAGAAGGATGGCTCCGAAATCAGAACTTTATTATGATTATAACTTGTACGACCCTATGTTCACTGTGGATGAAGGTGTAACAACATGGGAGGTACATCTGTTTTTTACTGGCTATTTTTTATGGATAGAGACAAGGGATACCCATAAAGTTTTGAATAATAAGTGGCATGCGCCGATCTTCTTTGGAATAAATTTACCCCAAATGAATTATATGGGTAATTATCTGGCTCGTTCGTCGTCGTCCTATCTCATATTTGGCGATTCTGATCCGTCTACAACATTTACTATGCCCAATGAGGTTGCTATTTATGAGTTTAAGTATACAGAACTAAAGGACGAGTTACAAACGCATTTTTGTGAAGACAATTAAGGGAGAGTATTTGTGGAAGAAAAAATATTTGTAAACAATTTAAATTATTTGCTATGAAACGATTATTGGTATTGGCAGTGGTAATGACTGGCTTTTTGAGTGTAATGAATGGTCAGACATATTACAATATGTGGCGTGGAAGTGGAACTTCCGGTAAGCCGGAGTGGATTGCTAATTTGGCAATGAGAACTTATAATGCAGCAACAGGAATTGAGTTTACAACAGGCAATAATTGTAGGGGTTTTGTTAATGGTAGTGGTAGATGGGGATTTATTAATCCGGCAAACCCAATGGCACCTGTGAGTTTGAGCAATGTAATCAATGGAATCAACAATTTGACATTGGGAGTGCAAGGCTGGGCGTGCGCTGAAGGAGTTTCGGTGCGGGTCCTTTCCGATAGGGTGACCACAACGTTGGACCTTATCTCTGCTAATGGAGGATCATCTATTACTTCCAATGGTGACACTCAGGGGTTGCATATCCGGTCTACTACAGGAAATAAAATATATTTGCATGACAAGGTCTATTTCGATCAGTACTTTTGGACGAGTTTTGGACCGGGCCGGAACAATGATCCGACTATCCATAATACGCACGATAAAATGTTCCGTTTAGGAAGTAAAGGAACTGTCGGCATTTGGGGAGGTGATGGAGTAGACACTAATGACAAACCTCATTTGCATGTTTCAGCTGAACGAGTGAGAGCTACAGTACCTCTTAAAGTGGAGCAAAATAATATAACTCTGTTTATGGGAATGGCGCAAGATTTGAAAGATGCTTGGGTAGGAACTACTACAGCTCAGGGGATGCATTTTGGCACCAATAATAAGACTGTGGTATATTTAGCATCGGATGATAATATGTATGTGGGATTGACGGATGATGATGTGAAAAAGATTCGTCAAGAACTGAAAAACAAATATAAATTATTTGTGGCAAAGGGCCTTCTTTCTGAAGATTATGCCATTGCGCCAAAGTCGTCTTGGGCTGATTTTGTGTTTAATGAAAACTATCAGCTCTCTACGATATTTGAAGTGGATGCTTATGTTAAGGAAAATAAGCATCTGCCTGATGTCCCTTCTGCCAAGCAGGTGGCAGAAGAAGGATATTCACAACATGATATGAATAAAGTGCTGCTACAGAAAATAGAAGAACTCACACTCTATACTATTCAGCAGCAGAAGGAAATTCAAGAGTTAAAAATGGAATTAAATAATTTGAAGAAATAGATTATGAAAAGATTTTTATTGCTAATATGTTTGCTTTCATTGATCTGTCCGGTGTTGACATACGGACAGGTGGTTAATGTGCATGATAACTTTCTTCGGAAAGGAGATAAATCTATACTTGTTGTTTCTCATCGTGCCGATTGGCGAAATGCTCCCGAAAACTCTTTGCAAGCCATCCAAAACTGCATTGATATGGGAGTTGATATGGTGGAAATAGATTTGAAGAAAACAAAGGATGGGCATCTCATCTTGATGCATGATAAAACGATTGACCGCACTACTACCGGGAAAGGTAAACCTGAAAATTATACACTGGAAGAGCTTCGGCAATTCCGGTTGAAAAGCGGTGCGGGACATAAAACGCGCCATCAAATTCCTACTTTTGAAGAGGTTATGACTTTATGTAAAGGT
>ENA-OYXS01000042-OYXS01000042.1-human-gut-metagenome-genome-assembly--contig:-NODE-42-length-60016-cov-25.021948_pt1 | contig 60016 bp, 104 predicted proteins | sample MGYA00243240_ERZ653429 | MGnify/ENA primary metagenome ERZ653429 (study PRJEB26926, sample SAMN06164958) | human gut metagenome | biome: ENVO:00009003; feature: ENVO:2100002; material: ENVO:00002003... | reverse complement strand
CGAGATGTAGCTCCGTCTCGTGGGCTCGGAGATGTGTATAAGAGACAGATATCTTCTTTCTTTAAGATATTTTTAGTAAATTCTATATCAGTATCTAAACAATTAATATATTCTTCTGTTAATTGAATTTGGGTATCTGTTTCAATGACATCTGATATACTTGTTTCTTCTCCATTAATAATATAGCTCATAATGCTATTTGTTTTAGATTTAATGCGTTTTATTTATAAATTCAATAGATTATTCATATTAAATCAAAAGTCTTTTAAAACGCATTAAAATGATTATTTTTCATCTTTAACTTCATCAGTTAATTTATCTTTTGCTTCATTAAAAACTTTCTTTGCTTCATCAATTTTCTTTTTATCATTCAGAACATTTTTAATGTAAGGTGGGATTTTAAATGCAGTTCCGTTCACTTTCAAATTAACACCTGTAAAACCTACAACAATCAATAATATTACTACAATAGTTCCAATTAATTTTCTCATAACTACACTAATTAATTTAAATTATATTTATTTTTAATCCTTTCATACTCAGCAAGTTCTCGTTCTATTATTTTCTTTTTTTCTTCTTCAAAAAGAGGGTACAAATATTCTTTTAATTCATTTTCTACAAATAGTTCATTTTTTATCATAAATGACATAACATCACTATGATATAATTCGCCATCTTTATTATACCCAACATAATCTTTGAGATTAGAAGAATTGATATTTACATCTTCAAATCTGGATATATTTTCATAATCATCATATTCTTCTAAATATACAAAACTATTATCATCAAATATAATGCACAAAATTTCATTACCAATATAGGTATCTTTTATTATCTTTCCTTTACATTTATTGAACAATATCTGTTCTCCATGTATTACTTTATTAAAATCTATATCTATCATATTTTTAATCTTTGGTTAATTTAGACATTTTATTCTTTAATTTTTTAAGACGCTTTATTTCATCAACTATTTTGAGTCTTTCTTTATCCAAACGTTCTATAAGTACTGATGGGTCATTTTCTTTATTCCAAAGCATCCCAGTTAGCATTAGTTTCAACAGTATGACCACATCTTTTACATTCACCACCAGCACAATTAAAGCTACTATAACCACAATTATAGATTTTAATATTTTCACTTCCACATTTAATACAAGGATAAACTTTTATTTTCCTTGTTACAGTTTCTTTTACTTCAATTTCCATATTTTAATATCTAATAATAAACATTACATAATAAACACAACCAAATAAAAACAATATAATTAGCCAAATTAGACTGAGTAATATATAATCAATAATTTTCATATCTTATTTCTTAATTATAATGCAAATATAAAAACAAAAAACGAGACTTGCAAATAAGTCTCGTTAATTATTCTTAATTTTTTCGTTTTTTATTCCATTTATAAATACGAACTATTATATATCCTATGAAATACACAATTGCTAATGCAACTAAAATTACAGTTTCAATCATTGTTAAATGTTTTTTATTGTTTTGTTGTTTTTAATTGGAAGTTTATTAAGAAGTTTAATCAATGATTTTCGTGAAACATTTCCATATTCCTCACTGTTAACTATATCAACAATAATATAATCATTAATATTATCTAAATAATCATTTTTAGTATAAATTATTCTGGGAAACTTCCCAGAATAATCCCAATATAATGAATCAATTGATGTATATTTGTCAATAATACCTGTTCTATATAACAGTTTAATTAACCTTTTTTCATCTTTAACCCATTTTCTTTTTTCTTTCTTCATAATATGATTTTAATCTTTTATTATGTCAGCATCAAATAAATGTTTTACATATAAATCAATAAATTGTTTCCCTGCATACAATGCAAGTTCTCTTGTTCGGAAAACAAGCCGAGCACCCACACCGTTATCCGCATCCGAAGCAACGCTCCACGCATTCGCACACGCAACACCGCCATCCGAATACGCATAGTTACACGAGCGAAAGAGGACACGAGAGACTTTCTCTCTATCTTTGGTGTTCATTTTTTCATATTCATCTTTGGTATATAACCAAAAATAAGGGTAATATCTCCATTCATCTTTTGTAAAGTACGGAAATTTATCATCTTCATTAAGAGCTTTGACAATAATACTTAATTTCATGTAAGTTACCACATGTTCATCTAAATTCTTTGTCATCTCATTAAATGCTTTGATGTCTGTACCTGTTTCTATACAAGCATCTTCAAACGTTTTTACTCTATCCATTACATTTTTCGGAGCACATACTTCTTCTCCAAAAAGATTCTGTAATACACCTTTTACACAATCATTACCTTTCTTATAGGCTTCTCTTACTTTTTCTGTTGTAATTTTAATTTCTGACATAATTTATTTATTTATTAAAATTAATTATATTATATATTTTATCTATATCATCTTTGTTGATACATACACTATTGTATTCTTCAAGAATAAATGCACCTATATGCATCTCTTCAAGATTATTATCCTTCATAAACTTTCTAATCAAATCATTAGCATTTTTAATAGGCTTTTCTTCCATTTTATTCATTAATGGACAAGTTTCTGGTACTTTAAATGAATTTATTTCATAAGGACGACACGCACTTGCCATTGTCATGTTGTTAACATTACAAACAATTTTTATATCATCATGACAAAACCAATCATCAAAGTCTGGGTCAGGATATACCTTACAATTATCGCATTGATTGCAATAAGTTATATGTTTTTTCATAATTAATAGAATGTTTCAATATACCATTTAGCTGCTTCTTCAGCTTCTTTACGAGTGTTCCATTTTTGATTGTTATCTCTGTCAACAATATCAATTTTTCCTATTTTAGCATACCAATGTTTTCCACCATACCATGTCATATATTTTACATCATTTAATGATGGTTTACTTTCATGAGGATATACCATTTCATCTTTATATTCTTCATCAATAATCTCTAAGTGTGGAGACATGATAATAACAGATAAAGAATCGGATAGATATTGTTTTCTATCATTAAGATAACCTTTTATTCTGGTTTGCAGCATTTCATTTTCCAATTCAGTAGCAACAACTAAATAAGGTTTTTCACCAAATTGCATAATTGTATCAACAGTACTAGCAAAACTATTTGTATAATGACCTACTTTACCATTAATACGAGATATGATTTCTTTCATACCTTGTTTAATTTCTGCTCCAACATATTTTTTAAAGTGTTCATTAATTACTCTTAATGAATCAGCTTCAAGTAACCAAGTTCCTTTTGAATCTTCATCACCTTTAGTTTTCACTTTAACAAAATGATATATTTGATTATTGTCCATTTTTAATTATTTTATAATTTTCTATATTTATTAATCTCCATAAGCATATGTACAACCATTTACACCATTTGCTATTCTAGTACCTGCTTTTTGAATTGATGAACCAATCATAAAATTGCTTCTTGCAATATTCTCACATCCAACTTCAATAGATTTACCAATTTTATTACCAGCTTTTTCAACCGATTTTCCAATAATAGATGCACAATTTAATTTAGTTAAAATTGTTTGTTTATCTATTCCAAATTTAACATTTCTTTCAATGCTTTCAACACTAGTAAAATTATGTCTACTTATAAATGTATAAATGTCTTTTATAACTCCATAATAATTACCATAGTCATCATATTCAGGTTTAGTATTATATCCACGAGGATAACCATAATTATAGTTTGTTATTGAATCACGCCAAGCAGTTGAAATATCTGTGACAACAATTGGTAATATCATTGAACTAAAATATTTATCTTTAAATAAATGTGAAAGTTTTAAACCATCATTTTTAGTTAAAAGCTGTGTGGTGTTCATTTCATAGTTACCATTACTATCTCTTAAAAAAGATTCCAAAACACCTCTATGTATTTTGTATTTGCTATCAACAATTAAAGCACCAATATATGCAATTTCGTTCATATATTCATCACACATTAAATATATGTCTCTTGATGTTGACATATAGCTCATTATAAAACTTCCTTTATATTGAAAACTAAAAAGCATAATATAAAAACCATTCCTTTCAGATATTTCTTGAATTATACCATTATCAAATATTTTTTGTATTTGAGATGGATATGGTTTCTCAACAATCATATTGTTTAATACATCTTCTAAACTTTTGCTCATAATTGTGTTATTTTAATTGTGCTTTCATTATTAGTCACTCTTTCAGCCCATTCATTCAAATTAATTTTAAATTCAATTAATGGTTCTTTGGTTATCCAAGTACAGAATGGGTCTCCTTCACCTGGATATATCCTCATAGTTCCTTTGTGTAAACAAATAAGATATTTATTATTGTCAGGTAAAATATAATCCCCACCCATCCAATTAGGATTTTTAGTATAATCGTTATATTCTTCCCACCCTAAACATGTAGAAGAACCTAAATATGGATTAATGTTTAAAACATACAAAGCACATTCAATAAAACGTTTTTCTGTCATTCTTTCTAATGGGCGAGCAAACTCTTCATTGATTTTATCCATTTCTTCCTTTGATAAATCAATAAACTCCATCATTGAATCAGGTTTTACTCTAAATGCTTCTTCCTGAAATATTCCATTACCCAAACTCTTTTTAAAATTCTCGTACTCACATTTATTAAGTATAGACATTACATCATTTTCATCCCCCTTAACCCATATTGATGGCTTTTCAAATCTTGAATCTTTTATTTTGTAAAACTGATTAACATATTTCCAATTATTCATATTCTATTTATTTTTGTTTATGCAAATGTACAAATAAAAAACGAGACCTCAAAAGAAGTCTCGTTAAATATGGTTAAAATAAAATGGTTAATTTAAATTTCTTTGATTTGAGAATATTTTTCCTGACTGTTCCCATTTAATAGTACCATTATTTTGTACTTGTGTAAACGTATCAGTTAAATCACATAAATAAGATGTGCCTGATACATCCATTTGAATTGCAATGTCATGATAATTATAACCAATAGATAAATCCATTAGTTTAACACATTTTGCTGCACATATATGAATTATTGAAGTATCATGTGCAACACATGAAGATAAATCATTTAATATGACTTGTGACTTATTATATGATTCAACGCAAACGTTGTTATGACAAGTTACTTCTGACATATCACATGCTTTCACTTGACAACGATTATAGCAATCAGCACAAGGAGAACCATGTAATTCAAGAGTACAATTATCCATCGCAGTTACATTTTTATAGCCACCAGGTAAAGTCTTAATATGTGAATAATTATGAGAAGTTAAAGTACCTTCAATTAAAACTATACTTGATTTATCATTTGATATAGCTTCTCCATTATGAATATAGCCACATGATTCATCAAAATACTCAGTATGACAATTTGCATCAAACATATCAACACAAGCTAAATTATGAGCTTCAGCTTTAGTAAAATCATGAGTGTATATATGAGATTGTGTATAAGCATATACAGTTGCTTTTTGATAAGCATACAATTCATAATTGTTATAGACATATAATATTGCATCTCCAAATGCATAACCTTTATGGCTTCCATACAAATGATGTTCTCCTGTTGTAAAAATATTATATTTTTCAAATAAATCGGAGAAAAAATCAACAAATTCTTCTAACGTTAAAACATAATTGTTGAACCAATAATTAGGTGATTGGCGAAGAATTAATTTTAATAACTCTTCATCAGTGTTGCATAATATAACATCATTTGGATTAATGTTATTAGCATTAAAGCGTTTTATATTTGCAACTATTATTTCTTTTTTCTTGAAAATATCCATTGTTATGTTATTTATATATCATAAATAGTTGATATATCTTTAAATAATTCAGTTGTATTTCATAAAAATATTATATATAAAAACATCAAACTCCTAAAAACGTACTTAATGATATTAGTTGTATTTCACATTGAAATTATATATAAAAACATTCCACTTGCCACACGTTCACGAATTGTCTTGGTTGTATTTCATATAAAAATTATACATAAAAACATTGTTCGCTTTTTAATTTGGTCGTTTTATCAGGTTGTATTTCATAAAAATATTATATATAAAAATATTCATTTGACGGATTAGCCCCTATCGACTTATGTTGTATTTCATCATAAAACTATATGTAAAAACATTTGGAACAAAAATAATGTAATTTTTGGGAAAGTTGTATTTCACAGAAATATTATATGTAAAAACATTATGCTTTAAATGTACTTATTATCAAAATAAGTTGTATTTCATACTAAAAATATATATAAAAACATTGAAATAAAAGTCAATTCTAATTTCCAAAAAGTTGTATTTCATGTCAAGATTATATATAAAAACATTCATTAGCGGTCTTTATGGGATTAGGTTGTATTTCATATAAATGTTATATGTAAAAACATTGAACTGTTGTATTTGCATCCTTTTCGGCTGGTTGTATTTAATACTAAAATTATATATAAAAATATTATCATGAAAAAGATTATTCGTCAAATCAAGTTGTATTTCACAGAAATATTATATATAAAAACATTTCTTTTCATCCATTTGAAAATGTCCCATCGGTTGTATTTAATACTAAAACTATATATAAAAACATTAGTTCAAGTGTTAAGTTTTTACCATTGATAGTTGTATTTCATTATAAAATTATATGTAAAAACATTGTAATTGTATTACATTCAGGAAGGTCGCAAGTTGTATTTCATATTAAGTTTATATATACAACCAACATTCAATAAATGTTGTGTTAATATAGTACCCCCGTTCTTTGTACTTTTTGCTAAGATGTTATCAATATCCATTATTTTTTGTTTTTAATTAGTTTTTGCAAATATACAAATAAAAAACGAGAACCTAAAAAGATTCTCGTTAAATATCATTAATTTGTTCAAAATGTTAATAAGATTACTTACTAACAAAGATTGCAACACGATTCCAATTGTTTTCGTCAAAGAGTTGTTCAGTAGCCCCTACTCCAACTGTTGAAATGCGCTTTTCATCAATATTAAATGTATTTACTAATACATTTTTAACATTTAAAGCACGTTGTTCAGAAAGTTTTTGGTTAAGTTCTGCTGTACCAGTATCTTTATCAGCATATCCCTTAATTTCAATGTTTAAATCTGAATTTTCATTCAATACTTTAGCAATTTGAGACAAATTAGCCATTTGAAGTTCATCAACTTTAGCTTTACCAATCTCAAATGATACCATATTAGTCAAAGAAACTACTTGTTTTGTTTCTCTTGCTTTTTGGCAACATTTAGTCAATTCTTCAATGGTTTTCATTTGTTCCTTAATCAAAGAACTATTTTCTTCGTTTTGTTTAGCTAACAATTCAGCTTTTTCACGTAAAGCATTAATTTGTTTATTAAGCAAATCAATTTCGCTTTGATTTCTTACATCCACTAATACAAAATTGTGTGTATTGTCGCTATTTCTAAACTTATAAGTAAAACCTGCTGAAAGAGCTACATAAGAATTTTCAATTGCTTTTGCAGGTAAATAAGTATAACTTGGGATAATATTTAATTGCCATGCTTTTTCTTTTCCAAGATTGAAATTAAGTTCAACAGCACCTTTAACAGAAGCACTATTACTTACATTACCATAAGTGTGAAACCAACCACCACCTAACACACCAACAACTTCAAATACACGTGGTGAGCCTTTATATCCACCAAATAGGTTTGACATATTTAATAAACCATCTAAAGTCAAATTAGTATGGTCTATGAAACATCTGCCACCTTCTCTTGCACCTGCTTCAAACGAAACTTGTAAACCTGTTATTGGGGTAATGTAACGTCCTACATTAATTGTAGCCATTGGATTGACATTGTTCCAGAATTTGGAATCTCTATTCATTAATGACCATGAACCACCACCATTAATACCAACAAAGACATTATCAGTCACTTGACTTGTTTTAACAGCTTTTTCTTGTGCATTAATACTAACAGTAAGTACTAGTGCCATTAATAATAAAATAATTTTTTTCATTTTTAATCTATTTTTTAATTAAACAATATTGCTCTTTTTCAAAAGCAATGCAAATATACGACTATATTTTTTAAAATGCAAATTTTAATAGATATTTTTATTGTTTATCCCAATTTCTTATTTATAATTTTAATATCTTTCGGGTTAAACATAACTACATTCTCATATTTTCCATTGCGATATTTAAGACCAATAAAACCCATTGAGTAAAGGAATTCTGAAGTTCTTTTATCACTTCCTAAATAAGTTTCAATGCTGCCATATATACTAGTGCCATCAATATCATTGAAGGTAATATTCAAATCTTGCATTAATTCTTTTTCTGCACCTTTATAGGTATCATCTTGTGTGATAATAAGTTGATAAAGTTTATTTTTAAGTTTATTAACAAAAGATGGAGAATAAACTTTATCTGCTATTAAATATTTTTTGTTATCACTTGGGATTTCAACTGTATAAGCATTTTTACCATATTGTTGTGTACCATCAGGGAGTATTGATAAGTAGATACCATATCCATAATCTTGTTTACCTGCTCCTGTTCCCATATATGCTAAATCAAAATTATCAAAATTAGCATCAGTTCCATGATAAGCAGTTATTTCATTCATTACTTCATTAATGGTATTTTCTACTATATTTTCTAAAATTTTTCTTGTAACTTTTAATGTGTTTGCCATATTATTATATGTTTTTACTTATAATAAATAGGTTTTAAATTTGTTTGCTTAAAAATTCTTGAAATAATTTCAGAATTAACTTTCCAACAATCACAGGCATTAGTTGGTTTTTTTACAGTAATTGAAATTTTTTCAACTGAAAAAGGACTATCAAGTGTCTCAATAGTGTTTTTATATTTTTCAATTACACTTTTATTGATACAAGTATCAGCTTGGTAAAACGAACAATTTAAACACATTTTTTTAAATTTGATGTTATCACATGTACATTCATAACCAATAGTATATGATTTTGATGACCCTCTTTGATGACCTAACCAATCAGAACCATCTTCATAAACGTTTCTGTAATGAATTTTTTTCCCACATAAAGGACAAATGCGTGTATTTTCATTTATTGTTTCCATAATCAATATCTGTAACGATTTCTTTTATAGTTTTTTTCATCATTTCTTGCATTGTTCATAACAATGAATATAGAAATCCCAATACTATATATTAATGTAATGATAAACATCCACATATATTGTGTGTCAGATAATTCTACTTCAAGATAATCAAAATCTTTAAACTCTCTTCTTTGCCATTGATTAATATTATTATGAATCCAATCAGCATATTCACATGGGTCAAAATATTTTTTACCTGAAAAATAATATTCACATTCAACATTCATTTTTGGAGTTTCTAACCAGTTAAAAACATTAACCCAATCAACTTCATTTGTTTGAGAATTTATTCCCACACATGTTACAAATTCATTTTTATTCCCACCAAACCAATAAGACCTTTGCATTTCAGCTATGGATGCAGGTTTATCATAGAACACTATAACAAATGTTCTAAATTGTTTTGTTTTACCATAAAAAGCATTAATGTATCTTAATCTATTAATATCAATTGAACGTGGATTTTTATATCCAATAAGAGGGTTTTGATGGTCATTTATAATTTCAGGGTAATCATATAAACCTAATTCTTTAGCTTCATTTTTACTAATTTCCTTAAAATTAAAAACTGACCTAGAAGCTCTAATTTTATTAGAATAAGATTTTGCAACTGTATAAGTTTCAGCAGTCATTTCTTGTTTATCCCAATAATAATCTTGTGCATCTCCATCTTTTGTGTAATAATGCCTATTCATGTCCACAAAAATCATTGGAGCTTTCCATTTTGTTCTTACTCTATCAAAAGTGGTCTTATTAGTATAAATTTCATTACCTGTATTATCAATTAAAATCCATCTTTCAGGATGTGTTTGGCAATAAGAACAATCATAAGTTTCAGTTCGATATGTAGTATTTCCTTTAGAATCTCTACCATTAGGAACTCGTCTAGTACATGTCTTATGAATCCATTCATTCCATTCATCAGTATGACGAGCTTTTACATAGTAATAACTTAAATATTCTTTAGTTGAAGTCTCATAAGCTTCAAATGAAAATTTAAGGGTAAACACAATAATAATTGATGGAATTAACAATAGCCCATATTCCCACCACACAGTTTGTTCTCTAAATTTTACGGCTAGTATTATAGCAGCAATAACAGGTATAATTAAAATTAGATATTCCATTATATGTGTTTTTTAATCTTTAAATTTTTAATTTTGTTCCAAACATCAAATTTTTTATTAATAATCTTAAATGGAAATTTTATACATCTGATAATGCCAATAACTAAAAATATAAATGCTACTATTATGTTCATACCAGGTATTGTGGATTGCATAAATTTTGATGCTGGAGGGTCATAATCATGTTCATCCATAAAAAACATATCTTCTTTAAATTCCCCTAATGTTTCTCCTTCAAAATCTATATAATATCCAGCAATTACAATTATAAAAGGAATAATATAAAAATATATTATTAAAAATATTATATCTGTTATCATTTTATTCTAATTTTTTGTATTTTGCTCCAAAGTTTATATTTCTTATTTAATATCTTTATTGGTAATATTATTAAATTGGTACATATGATTATTATTGCAATAATACCAAATAATATATTAACCACAGGACACACTATAAAAGGTAATGGTTTCATGTCATCTTCTTCTGTTGTAAGATATTCACAAAATTCTCCTATTGTATGACCTTTAAAATCATAAAGATAAAATCCAATTGTTGATATAATTGTTGGTAATATATATGCTATTAATATTACATATAAAATTTTACTCATTTTTTTAAATCTAAATTAATAAAATGATTATACCATTTTGTAACACCAATTTTGGTTAAAATCCATTTTATAAGTTCAACAAACAAATATATACATCTAATAAAAGCAAATAAAACGTTTATAAATGGCATAAATGTTGCAATCTTTGTTATTTCATCAGAGTATAAAGAATCTCCATAATATTCTTCATTAAAATAATCTTTTATTTTTCCACCACTGAAAAATCTGTATCTATCAATACAAATTAATAGTACTGTAATTATATAAATGAATGTTGCAAATAAGACAATTAATAAAAAAATCATATGGCTTATTTATTTAGTTGAATAAATCAATATCATCTTCTACACCAGTCTCCATAACTTGTTTAGAACAAGTTGAACTAATCACTTTATATTCAAGACGTTGTTTACCACTTAAAAACCATGAAGAAGGAATCATATCAAGTAAATTATTATGTTGGTTCTCAATATCCATAAGTTTTCTTTGAACCATTAGAAATTCTTGCCTTTTAATTTCAATTTCAGATGCTAGTTTGTCATATAATTTACTATCAAAATTAGGGTTACTTTCTTGAATCCATTTCATTAATACACCATCATCTTTACTATATCTTTCAGATGTAATGTGAACATAAATGTCTTTAAACGATTCTTTGTACTTTTCAGCAACTTGTGCTGTTTGGTTAACTACTTTAAACATATTATCAAAAGTAGCTTCACGATTTTTCATCTCCATATTAAACTGATTAGTCAGTTTAACTTCTTTGTTACTATAATTAATATTCATTGCAAATCCAATACCAATTATAAACACAATTGCAATAATAATACCAATAATGGTATAATTTTTAGATGATTTTTCTTTTTCCATTTTTCAATAATTAATTTTAATTTTTGTTTTATTATTCTTATGCAAATATAGTATATTTTCTCATAATATCAAAATTTTATTAGTTAAAAAAAAATAAAAACCATCTATCTTCACAGACAAATGGTTTTACTACTATAATTAATTATAAAAACACCATAAAGTGTTGCAATCTTTTAGAATGTGATTGCAGAAACATTTTGTCCGTTTGCACTTGAAGAAACGGAACTTGAAATAAATGACACCATTTTACGCAAATCTTTAGCGGTAGCTCCAAGTTTGCCAAGCATTTCAGGTTTAATACCCATTTTTTCGCGAGCTTCGTCAAAATTAGCTTCATCACCAAGACCAAACATCATAACAGTGAAACTAAAACAATTTGATTCATCTTGATAAATTTCATCAATTTTTTGTTTTACCAATGATGGGTCAACTCCTTCATTATCTTCACCATCAGTAATAATGAAAACAAGTGTTTTTACACTAATTCCATTATTTTCAAGGTCTTTACGATATTGTACAGCATTTTCAAGACCTGCAAGAACTGCTCCATAAAGATTTGTGCAACCATAAGGTTGAACATTAAAGTCTTTCAAGTCTGAAATAGGTTGAAATGCTGAAACAACATCAATTTTATCATTAAATTCAATAACTGAAATAAGCATTTTACTTGCTACATGAGAACGTTGAAATTCATGTAAAAACTCATTCAATGTGTTGTTCAAGTCATTGATAAAACGGTTTGTTGAAGATGATTTATCAATAACAAATACTACATTGATAGTTTCAGCTTCTTGGATATTATTTACATCAAAATTGGTAAAATTAATACCCATTGTGGTTTGAAAAGTTTCTTGTTCGTTCATCTTTTTATTTTTTATATATGTTAATAAATCTTCTTTATCTATAAATTCATTTGGTAAAGCATGTACATTTTCTACATAATACAATAAATTAATGTTATTAGAATTGCATTTATATAGTTTATTGTAATCGTTTTTTGCTGTGGTGTAAAATGATTTAATACCACCAAAATAATCAATAGGCGTAAAATGTTGTCTACCTTGACATTCAATTGCAATGTTATAATCTGGTAAATAGAAATCTAAACTTTGTTTACCAAGCCATTCAAAATGTTTTTGTCTTTCATGATTTATGTCATTTTCATTTAAAAATAATGCCATTTCTTTTTCTAATTTACTTTCATTACAATGAGGACAACCACATCCTTGTAAATGATGCCTTGGTTCTTGGTAAAATCCTCCATGTTTAGGGCATATTATGTAAACTTTAGTTTTTATATTAATATATTCTACCTTTGAATAATCATACTTATTATTATGTATTATATTAGCTTTTTCTATAAAACCATTTAAAGTGTATTTATAACTTTGATGTTTACATTTGGGACAGCCATTTTTATTATGTTTTGAGCAATGATTACCAGGTTTTTGCCAAAAATCGCCATGTTCATAACATGTAATACAAACTTTAGTTGAATCATTAATATAATTTACTTTTCGATAATCATATTTATATCCATGTTTTTGTATTGCTTTCCATATAAATTCATATCTATCTAATTTCTTTGACATTAATCTAATTTTTGCAAATATACGACTTATGTCAAAGAAATACAAATATTATAGTTACATTATTACATCAGTAGATTTCATAATTTTTGCACCTAAACGAATTGCTTCTTGATAAACTGGGTCAGTATTAATATCAAAAGTACCAATAGGAGACATACAATCTTCAAGAATGATAATTTTTTTAGAAAGTTCAGGGCAATACTTATTAATATCGTCTAAAGAGAACTTGACACAATGACTTTGAGCCTCACCACACAAATATAATTCATCACAATCATTAAGCATTTGAATAACATGCTGTTGTAAATCGGTTTCAGGTGCATTAGGGTAAACAACTTCAGCTTTAAACACCGAATAATTTTCAGTCATAGGATTTGTACCTTTCAAATAGTAATTAGCAAATTTATGCATATCCAATTCCCATTCATTAATTGCTTCCATTATATTTTCAACAATACAATGTCCATATGTTCCCATCATACAATGTTTTGTCCACAAACAAAGTGAATACTTTCCATTTTTTTCCAATTCCTCAACATATTTAAATGCCCACAATGGATTGAATGAAGTAGTCCATTTACCATCTTTAATATCTTGTGTTGTTATAACTGTAAATGGAGCTGGATGATTACCATCTTTGTCTTTCCAAAATTCAGGATAAAAAATTGAGAAATTTCTATGAGTGTCCATAGTCATAGAAATTTGATTAATTTTACTCTTATTTTTCTTTATAAAATCTGTAATCCGTTGAGCATCTTCTTCAGCTCCAGGTACACTTAAACCACCATTTTTAAGCACAAAATCGTTTTGTAGGTCAATACCTAATAATCCTATTTTCTTCATTTTTTTTATGTATTTTAAAAATTTAACAATGCAAATATACTAATTATTTTCTATATATTAAAATTTTTAAAGTTAATTTCCATTAAAATTATAAATTTTAATATGGTTTTTATTCTTTATTTAAATATGACTTTTAATAAGTCAACTATTTTATTGATGTAAAAATATGAATAAAATTTTAAACATTGATACCATTTAGGTCTAAAACAAAAATCATGTAATCTAAAAATACTTTCAATAGCAAATAAATTAAAGTTTATTTGTTTAATATTTTCATATGAGAATACACTATTTCCATGTTAAAATGTTTTATAAAACAAATGTAACCGAATATTTTGTGTTGTTCTGTTTTCTCTGGTTGGTAAGCCATAGTTTTCATATTCCATTATAATTCTTTTAATTTTCATATATTAAAATTTTATCTGTTAATTATTATTAATATAATTTATTATATACATTTAGATTTAGTTTCTTGACCAATTCTTTGTAATTCAAATCCTTCAATTTGTGCCATTGTTAGATTTGATAACCATTCATCAACATACTTACGATATTTAGAATGGTTACAATAAATAAATTCTTTTCTAAGCCATTCTAAAGTTACATTCTTATTTATTTTCATAGTTAGTAATAGCTACATTATTCTTACTTAAAAGTCTCCATTCAATTGGAACACAATCTGAATTACATACAATAAATTGGTTATCATTAATTTTATACATACGAACATATTTAAGCCAAAAACCACATCCTAAAACACCATTAAAACGTAGTATTGGTTCATTTGCATAATTCTTGATTTCACGTAGATTTAACAAAAATGGTATAATTTCATTAATATTAATTAAATACTTTTCATCAATATTACCTTTCTTTTCTTCAAGAAAATCAATGAATTTGTTATATGTTAATTCATAATATCTATCATTTTCAATTTTTTTGAACTCAATAATGTTACATTTTGCATGAAATGTTCTTGTATCACAATGAATACAATTTATTTCTGAAGTGATTTCCACTTCATCAATTTTAATCCAATCATCTACCATATTAATGAGAATTTAAATATTTTTTACATAAATTTTCTTCATTACAATCTTTCCATACAATCATATTATTATATGAATCACAAACAATAAATTGTGTGGGACTATAACGATACATTCTAATATATTTTAGCCAAATACCATCTAAATGTTCAAATGATAAAAATCTCCATGTTACAGTATTTTTACAACCATCACGAGAAGATAATTCCATATTAGTTAACCATGTTATAATTTCACTTTCTTCAATAAGATAACAGTCTTTAACTGCTTGTTTTTTATTGTTTTAATAATGTCCTTTTTCCTTTTTTGTTCATCTAAATGGTCACTTTTGTGATACTTTAAATTATCTTTTGATAAAATACAATAAAAATCTCTTGTATCACAATGTATTTGTTTAACATCAGGTGTGATTATCAATTTATTTAATTCATTCATCATATATCTAATCTTAAAATAAAACGTGACATATAAATAGCACAATGTATAACAACTAATTGCATTTGCATAATAGAAGTTTTATTTATTTCTACTTCAAAAACTTCGGCTGTAACCTTCCTGATTAATGCATCAGAACTAATTGTTTCATTATTAAATTCTTCAACCATTTGAGCAATCTGTTTCATAGTAAGATTTTCAAATGCTTTATCTATTGGTCTTTTCATAATTTTATTCAATAAATGTTAGTACTGCTATAATTCTGTTATTTTTGTTGTAATCTTCATCTGAAATTAAATCATAATAATGTTTAATATTCCATTCTCCTTTTGGAACTTCTATGACAATGTTATCTTCCATAAAATCTTCATCAATAATTGTACCATATTTTTCTAATACTGATGTATCAGCACATTGCCATCTCCACACATCACAAGATATTTTTCCATCTAATTTATATCCTTCTATCTTGTTATCTTCGCCTTCATCATCATATGGAGATGCAATTATTATTGATTTTTTATCATTACTTACAAAAACTCCTATATACATATTTCCTGTTTGACCATAACCAACATTCTTGCGTGCTAAATGCTGCATGAGATTGTTACGCCCAGTTACATAACAAATATTAGTTTCATCTTTATAACGTTTATCCCTATCAAAATCATAGAGTCTTTCATCTTCAAAAAAATTTGCAAAAACTAATTGTCCGTTCTTTATGTGTATATTAGCTTCTAAATAACCTTTATTAGTCATATCAAATAAAGAACATGAAGTGTGTATATAATCAGAGATTTTTTCTCCTGTTTTAGAACAATTATAAGTTATTTTTGAATCAACTATCACTACACTATTATCTCCTAAATATATCATACATAATGGCTTATTACAATAATAACATCTTATATTACTATCACCAGCATAACCTGCATCTATAATATCAAATTGATTAATAGGTTTATTTAAAACATGATAATAATATTCAAAAAACTTATCATTTTTATGTTCCTCGCATAATTCTTCATAATCTTCAATTTTAAATTTAAGATTATATATAAAATTTGTTAGATTAAATGCATGATGGTTATCATCAATAGTTATTTTATTTTCTGATAATAGCTGATAAAATTCTTTTATATTCATAAACCACTTTTTAATTTGGAATAATTAATTTTGTTTATATGGTTATAATACCATCTCCAAAACATATAAGGAAGTCTTTTTGTTTCCATAAAACCATACAATCCACAAGAGAAGAAATCATGCACTTCTATAACAATAGTATCATCATCTTCATTTACAGCCACATCAAGAGTATAAGCAACAGGAGCATCAACCATATATGTATCAATCATTTTCTGTATTTTATCAAAGTCAGGTAATATTTTATAATCACCATTATATAAACGCACATCTAATAGTTTATTTTCAAATATAAAGCATCTAAATTCAGCTTTAATTTCTTTGATATAACTTGAAACTTGATATGTTCCATCTGGAATATTTCTATATCCTAATTCATATAATCCATTATTTTCAGATTTAATCTTATTTACATCCTTTGCAAATATTTTCAAGACAAATGAATTTGTTCTCTTTCTAAATTCATCATTAATTGTTTCTTCATCAATAAATCTTCGTGTAAAATATTGGTCTTTTAATGCATTTGGTACATTTATTGGTTTTGGAATCATGCTTTCCCCATAAAAATGTTTAAGCCACCCACATACAAATTCTACACTTCCAATAGGACACCATTCTTGAAATTTATTTTCCCAAGCATAATCTTTGTAGTTATCATCAAGAATATATTCTATTTTATCATTAGGGTAAAAATAGTTATGTGATTCAATTGCATTAACTAATTCTAATGCGAAATCGAATGTTATTTTTCCTTTTATTGTTTGTATAAAAAATTTCATACCGTCTTTATTTTTATTTATGCAAATGTAACCATTATAATTTAAAGTGCAAAATTAATATGGTTAAAATACATTAAACAGCTTTTTTCTTTAGGCTTAATTCTTCTATTTCTATTTCTTCTAATGTTTTAATATCTTTTTCATCATATGTTTTATAATTCATGACAAAAAAGTTTTGCATCTCTTTACTACTTATCCATCCAATTAATAGTAATTTTGTTTCAGGTTTTACAGGTCTATTACGTCTAATATAAGCTTGCTCAATAAAAAATCTGTCTTTACTATCATTAGCCCAATATGTTTTAGAAACACCTACTGTACATCGTTCTGGATAAGTTACCTTAAAAATAAAATATTCTTTGTCTTTGACTCTTGACCAATAATTTGTATATACACAATTGTGCATTTCGTTTCCTTCTTCAAAAGCCATTTTTTCATTATTAACAATTTCATATTTTATCAATTCAGGGTTTGTAGTAGTTCCAAAATATTTTACATTTTCTAAATCAGCATTTATAAATCTAATAGATGCTATTTTTCTAGTAAACTTCAAATGTTCTTCTTGTAATCTATTGTATGACCAATGTAAATTGACTTTTTCTCCAAGTAATTTACATTGGTTAAACATATCATTAAGTGTTTCTAAATAACTTTGAGAAAGCTCACCACTTAAAATTTTTTGCATAGAAAAATTAGGTTCAACAGTATAATCTTTAATATATTTCATGTTTAACCCTCTATTAAATTCATGATGCTGAGAAAGAAAAACGAAATTTTTCTTATTTTCTGATAAGAATGTTTTATCATAAACAGATTTACCTTTTGGTATCACAAAATTTTCATCTTTTTTGAAATAAAATCCATCAACTTCAAACCATTTTTTAATTAATTTATAATGAAAACTATATTTAAGAGAAGTTTTCATATATTTTTTAATATAATCTTCAGGATTTGTAATTTTGCCATTTAATATGTTTTATAATAAAGTTTTAGTCAAATTTTCTTTAAAAAAATCTGGTAATGAAAGAAACCATTCATGTTTAAGCTCAATTAACATATTTTTAATTAAATATGAGCATTTATCTATTGTACTAGCACCCCAAAATTTTACTTTTTTAGTTTTTTTATCATATGTTAATCCCTCTTCCCATTTACTTTTAAAAAATATAACTTTATTAAACATAGATGTGTAACTATATGTACAAACACAAATTTTATCATCATCATGTATAAATTTACACAAGGGATTTCCATCAAGCAATTCACTATATTTTTTAGTTATTGGTGAATATGATGAATTATCATTAAAAGAAAACCTTTGATTTTGTTTGTAGTCATAAAAAATATACCTTTGAGTTTCAGGACTTTCTTCTTTTAATTCATGCTTTAGATTAATTAATTTGTTAATAGTCTCTTCACTTTTATCTAAATATTTTATTATTTTATCCATTTTATAAACATTATTAAAGCTATTTATACATAAAAATAGTTGATTATGAATCGTGTAATGATTTTCACTTATTCAAGTGGTACTTTATCATCAGTTAAAAATTTAATTGATGAAATGTTTGATTTATCATCTAATCCTTTAAGAGCCGATGATATTTTTTATTTTGGTATATTCTGTGCTTATATAACATATGCAAATTTTGATTGGGAAACTTACAATACTGATAATATTGATGTTCCTGATATATTAATTTCCAATATAACTCCAACAAGTGACAAAATTAATTATGTTTCAATTATAATTGACCAAATATTAACAGGTGAAATCGAAAAACCTGCATGGATGATAAAAGTGGAACAAGAATATTCTTGTTTTGATTGTTATTCACCTTCAACATTTTTAATGTTGAAACCTAAAGATGAAAAATATGAATCTTTGGGGAAATTATTAACTAACTTTTTATATTCCACTTCTCATAGTGCTATTTGTATGTAAAATTAATGGGATTAGCTAATCCCATTAATTCTTTTCCAACACAAATATTACTCTATTATGATAGCCATGTTTTTGAACTGTTTGTATTATTTTATGTAGAATATTATAATACTTAGAGTTTTCTTCATTTTCCTTATTACTATTAGGTGGAAAATATAAAGAGTCTGCTATTTTAATTAAATTACTTAAAGAAAGAACAAACTCATTCCCTACCATAGTTTTGCATAAAGTGCCATCAGGCATTGTTTCAACTATGTTATCATGTGGCTTAATATTCTCTAGAATTTTCCTGAAACCAAGAACAATTTTGGTAAAATATAATTTGTCTATTTTGACTAACTTATAATACTCTTTTGGAGCAACATCAATAATAGTAAAAGAGTCTTTTTTACCAAATCCATGTTTCTTGATTTTTTTTATTAATATTCTACTTATCATAATTTAAAATTGAATTTACATAAATTAATGGATGATAAAATCTAGCAATTTGACCTTCCATATAAAATTTCATATCAGTTTCAGTAACTCTCATACCATGAATAAGTTTATATACTTGTGCATAGTAAAAAGATGGTACGGAAAACAAATCATATACAACAGCACTAAATTTATCTCTTTCTTTATTATCAAGATAAGTTTTCATGTAAACAGGTATTTCAGCATCTTTATAAGTTTTGAATTTTTGTAAACTCAAACGATAAAACTCAACATCAACATTGATTTTGTCATCATCTTTTAAACATTTTTGCAAATGTTTAATTGCAGACATATTATCAAGAATATATTTAAAGTTATCTGTTACATCAAATACAACTTCATCAGTACAAAAACTCGCTACTTCAACATTAATATTTAAACATTCAAATAATGTTAAATATTTTTGAAGTGCTTGATAAATCATATAGTTTTCTACTTTAATTTGCCTTGAAGGGTTTAATTTACCAAAAACAACTTGGCGAGTATATTTTGATTCTATAATATACTCTAAATCAGTGAATTTCTTAACCCAATCTTCATAAGGAATTATAGTTTCTTCTCCTAATATCTGACTATCATGATACATTAATGCTGAGAAGTTAGCTTTTTTTAAATCAACTGATAAGAAATATCTTCCATTATTAGTTTCTTTATATACATTGGATTTTGGGTAATTCAATTTAGGTAAATTATATTTAGAAAGAACGCATTGATTTTCGTTAAATTCTTGATAATATTTATTATTGAGTATGCTCTCAATCATGTTGTTTCTTACCCTTGCAAACTCTTCAAGAAACAAATTAGGATTACCATTGAATTTTTCGTCAATAACATTTATCAATTTATCCCATTTAGTTTTAGCACCAAACTGTTCTTCATATAAATTAAGAAAATATTCAAAATCAGGTTCTTCAAAAATTATAATTGGTAAGCTATAATCGCTAACAAACCGTTTTTTCAAGTTATTTAGTGTATGTTCATTAACATTGTCCATATAATTTTCATTTTAATTAAATCAATTATGGTATTTTTTTATTTAAACGTTTTTCCATATTAACCACATTTAATGCAAATCTATCTTTGTTATAGAAAAACATAAAAGTTTCAAATGATGTATGCATAAATGCGAAACAATAATGGAAAAACGTTATTAAACAGAATATAATTGGATATGCAATTAATTTACCACCTATATTTTCAAGTTCAAGAAAAAGACTACCCATTCTTTGATAATGTATCTTTTCTTTTGCAAATAGAATCTTGATAAGTCTTAAATACATCATATTTATCTTTTTTTAGTCCAATAATAGTGATTGAATGCTTAGTTGGATAGCTTGAAATCATCATCCATTGATTATTATCGACAAATTCATCTTTAATAGTTATTACTCTATTCACAGTGTCTAATTTAACAACCTCTTCTTCAGTACCATTAATGGCGACATTATATATTGAAGTTTTAGTTTCGATTTTAATGATAGAATCATTTTTAATCTTTATTTCTAATTCTTCATCTGAAACAATTTTAACTTTAGTGTTTTTAACTGTTTCCATTGTGTTATAATTAACACCATAATAAATACAATTAACGACTACACAAACCACCAAACTAATTAATGCACATCCAATTAAAACAAATTTTTTAGGAAAAGAAGTTTTAATACAAGATGCAATTATAAACAATAAAATTACTACTAAAATATAAGTGTACATATTTTTATTTTTTAATGTTAATCTTCATCTTTTTCATCCCATTCAATTCCAGGGCAATAATCTGAATATGATGCACCAAAATATTCACCAAATATACCTGTAAATGTAAAAAACGCATTTCTAAGTCCTACATAAGTTGCATATATAATCCATTTCCACAAGAAAGTATATATAATACAATAAAATATTACATAACAAGAACCAATAAAGATTAATGCTGGAAATGCTACAATCCATTCTTTAACACTTGCAGACTGACAATCTGTAATTCTATCAACAATTGGACTAACTCTACAACAATATAACCATATAATAAATCCAATTAATAAACTAAGAGCTATAAAGCCAAGAGCACATCCACATTCAGTTGAATTAAGCATTACAAACTCAACGAATATAGTGAAAATAAACACGAATAATTTAACAATATAGAAAAATATGAATGCTAAAAGAAGTGTTATAAGAAAACCAGCTATCTGTTTTGTATTTTTAATAACCTTATTCATTTTAGCTCTATCAATATTGCGTTTATTATTAGCGAGTTGTTTACGCAATTCTTTTTCTTCTTCCCTTTTTCTTTTTTCAGCTTTCTTAATACGCATTTTTTCTTTAAACTCTTCATAAAGACCTACTTTTTTGTAAAGGTCAGAAGTTGACATATTATGTAACTTACACCATTTATGCACAGCATCCCATGATGAAGCTTTTTGTTTGAAAGAAAAAGGCACATTAACATCATCAGAATTCCAACCAAATTTATCAATCTCAATAATTTGAGCTTCATTTAACGTTTTAACCCACTTTTCTAATTCTTTATCAAAAACTTTATCTATATATTCACCTATTTTATCAAAAAATGCAGTGATACCATTTTTAATTACTTTATATAACCAAACAAATGGCAATACAAATAAAGATGCAATTGTTAACCAGAAATATGGACAAAGATTCATAAACATCTTTGGGCCAATATTCCAAATGTATTTAATAAGACGATAATGCCAACAACTTGGCGTAATTTTAATTAATTTTTTCGTGCTGTTCCATTTTTTATTATTATTTTAATGATGCAAATATAGTATTTTATTTATAAAAGCACAAGTTTATTTTGTTAAAAAATCATAATATTCAAAATTATACAATAGTGTATTTCCTACCTCATAATTAAATCTACTTGGTACATATATGAAATATGGTTTTGTACAAAGAGTGTCATTAACCAAATATACACGAGCATAATCTAAGCCTATTTTATCAGGAGATGGGAAAATATGATATATTGTTACATACTGTTTACCCATTCTATGAATCCTTGCTGTTGTACATGATAATAATAATAATGTTATACAAAAAACTCCTACCAAAATTTTTTTCATAATTAATGTTTTAAAAGTGATATAAACTCATTTTCATTGCCATTATAATATTTTTGTAAATAGGCAATATAAACGGCTCTATCCCTTACTATTTTTGGGTATTTTTTCTTAAAAAATTCTACATTCTTTTTACCTTCCATTCTAATATGAAATTCTTCTACATCATTTACTATATAAAAAGAACTCATTAAAATAAAAGTTATTAGAATTACCAGATATTTCATTATTCTTTGTTTTTAATTAAAACATATTCAGATTTGTTTAATCCAGCACTTCCTGATGGAGCATATTGTATTGTTCCACCATTATCTAATATGTTTTTTATTTTTTCCAATGCTTCTTTAGCATCTTTATTTGTTTTAAACTCTTGATAACCAATTGGATATTTACAATACATACGGCTACCATCCACCATAATACTTACACCATAAACTGTTTCATGAGTTCTGGTATTAAAATTTTTCTGTGTTCTCAGTTTCATTTTCTTGTCTTTAAATAAATTAAATTACTATAACATGGTTCAATTGATAATTTATCATTTGTAGAATAAACTTCCAATCCACCCCATTGACTCTCTTTTATATGATATTCATTTCCATCTTTGTCATAAACAAGAATGCCACTACTTTTAGTTTCAATCTCTTGATTACCAGAAATATGGTCAATAATTTCTACTTTCATACAATATTATTTTTTGTTGTTTTTTAATTTTATGATGCAAATATACAAACAAAAAACGAGAATCCAAAAGAATTCTCGTTAAAATTGATTAATTTAGTGGATTTTTTGTATATCCATTGGTCAACAGTATATCAGATAGTTTCTTTTTTGAAATTTCTTCTTTGTCAGAATTTATTGAATATAATATACTACTAATTTCATCATAACATTGTTTATGTAACAATTTTGTTGAAGGAATTATAATTTGTGGACTATTATCATCTGACCATATAACTGTCATAAAATATGTAGTTGATAAATTATGTTCATCCATTAGACCAATTTGATAACTATTACCACCAATATGGGTATAATCTATATAAATTCGTTTCATACTTTGCATCTTATTTTAAAATAAGTAGAGAGAACATTTAAAACAAAACCATAACATCTTGATTTATTAAATTGATATGTAGTTTCAGATTCATCAGCCCATACAGGTCTCCCCTCTTCATTTATCATATGAGCAGTTATATCAATAGAACCACATTTACTTAATGTAGTTAACATTACATTTCTCATATTTTTCATAAAATATGGTCTATAATAACTTTTTACATTTTTTGGTAAATTGTTCCAATAGTGGCATCTTTGTCGTTCAATAAACCAAAATTTATTGATGATGATATATACTAATCTCTTATCTTCTAATTGCAGTAATTCATTTAGCATATCATCAAATGCTTTACAATTATTTACTAATTTGCCAAAATGTTCTTTAAAATTAGTAAGTTTTTCTTCATTATTGAATTTTAATTTATTCATTTAATTATAAATTATTTTTTAATATATCATCTTTAATTTTATGTGCTTTATCAATTGTTTCTTTATCAGCATTAAATTTTCTGCCAAGAGAAATATGATTAATATGAAATTGTAACTTTTTTATTGTATTTCTATATTCTTTAATATAAGGTAGATGAAATACATAAGCCCCAAATTTCACATTCATTAAATTATCAGAGTTAAAACAAGCTAATTTTCCATCTTTAGTTCTTACACCAAAAACAACTGATTCATCAGATAACATTTCCTCAAATTTGTCATCTTTGATTTCATCAAAAGTTTTGATTGCAGTTTCAAAAATATATTGATTTGTTTTAATATAATTTACATATTCTCTATATCTTCTTTTTAATTCTCTGTATTTGAGATTTTTAGTGTACAGAAAATTAACAAGACTTATTACAAGAAACAAAAGTATAGCAATAGCAAGTAACCAAAAAAATATTAATATGCCCATGAATTATAATTTCAATACTTTAAATGAATTAACAATACTTTCCAATGAAAAACCTTTAAAAATTATTTTTCTATTACGATATGCTTTCATTATTAACCAATATATTACATACAATTGATTAAAAAGTGGTAGCATTCCAATAGTGTACATTACAATAGTTTGACCAGTTGTTATCCCATCATGTTCTTCTTTATAAGTCTCATATATAAATACATTTACAATAACTATACATACAATCCATGTTATTATAAATAATGTTATTAGTACTGCATCCATAACACCCATTATTCTTTATTTTTTATACCTAAAGTTAGTAATGCTATTTGTACTTCATCAGCATCTCCAGTATATTTCCCAAAATCATTAGATAGTTTCACTGCTTTTTTAGTTTCTGTTTTTTCAGTGATAGATACTTCATCTAATTTAATGACAATATTCAACGGTTTAACACCTGGAATATCACAAGTGAAATGTGTACCAATTCCATAACTATCTTTAATACGTCCACGTACTTTTAAATGAATTTGGACTGCATCATCAGTTGTTAGTGCATTTGAGAATACAACACTTTTAGTTGATGGGTCAATTCCAAGAGATGTATATTTGGTGATAATTTTTTCTAATTGGTCAATATTATCACCTGAATCAACTCGTAATCCATCATAAAGAAGTGCATGTTTTTTAGCAAAGTTCTTTTCAAATGCGTCCCACCCATAGGTATCATAAAGAAAAATTCCAAGGTCTGCATTATAAACATCAAACCAATTTTCCATTGCCAAATAATTAGCTTCTTTATATCCAAACAGTGCACCAATTGCAGATACAATTTGATGTGCCATTGTGCCAATAGGTGTCAAATCATATTTAAATGCCAAATATGTGTTTGATGTACCTTTGAAACAGATTCTATCTTTCGATGTGCCACGAGCATATAGTTTTGATAAGTCATCAAATACTTTCACAACAGTTTCTTGTACAGCAAATGAAAAACGTCTACGTGTTCCAAAATCAGAAAATGTAATGCCATGTAATTGGAATTTCTCAAATTTTCTTCGTGTAATTTCAGCTACTTCTTGTAAATCAGCTACTTCTCCTATTTCTTTATGATAAAGTTCTGATACAATTGCCAAAATTGGTTCTTCCCAAAAAAGGGTTCTCCACAAATATCCTTTTATCTCCCCATGTAAATGCCCTTCTTCATCTTGCCACAAACTAACTTCTTTAGAATTAAAGCGATAACCTTTTAAAAAGGTTGTAATATACCATTTAGGAAAATAATACAACTTATTTTCCATCCATTCAGCTTCATCATCTTGAAGCTGAAGATTATCCATCTTTCTAACTTCAGACATTACTTTTTCAGCAAATCCTTCTGGATAAACTGTGTTACTTCTATCTTTGAATTTAAAAGTTCCTTTTGCACGAGGAAATTTTTGTAAATAAAGATACTGAATACTAAATGAATATAAATCTGTGTCAAGAATACTGTTAATTATTTGTCCCATGTTATTTTTTATTATTGTTATTAATTTATAGTGCAAATATATGGCAAAATTTTCATACTACCAAATATTAATATAAAGTTTAACTATTTTTAATAATACTATTTAAATAATTTAAATGCTCTTTATTTTGAGGTGTTCCTGCAAAATTGATTAATTTAAACCATTCAATAATATCTTCATCATTAAATGGTACACATTTTTCTGTTTTTCTTAATTGTGTATCTTCAACGAAAGGCTCATAAGCCACTGAAGCCATAATATCAAAATATTCAAATTCAAATTGTGCAGATTTATCTAAATCTTTATAAAAATAATTTTTCCCTTCATAATGAAATGAAATTACTCCTTTATAAAAATCAATTAAAGTTGATAATCTTTGTTTACCATCAATAACTCTTAATGTTTTGTCATCTTTACCGCCAATTATAAAACTAAAAGGTGGTATTGGAATATTTTTAAGAACTGATAATATCAATTCAGATTTTTGTTCATGCGACCAACAAAAATCTCTTTGTAATGGTTTTCCATCGCTTAATATAATATCCCAATCAATGTCATATCTGTTTTCAATTCTCCCAAGTCTTGTTATAACACAAGGTGATTGAACATCAATTTTTAATGGTTTTCTAATATCAGATAATTTAAGCATATTACAAAAAATCTCTATTAATTATATCTAAATCAAACCCATAACGATTCATGAAGTCTTGACATTTTTCTTTATAATGAGGATTTCGTATCATTACAAATAACACATTATAATAACATTTATCGCCATCATTACATGGATATTTACCATTCATATATGCACTTTCAAGATATGTTAAAAAATTACTTAAAAAATAATCATTATCTTCTAACATATAATCAAGAATTGTTTCTGAATCTACATAATCAGTAATATCTTCAGGAGAGTTACTACCTTCATTGTTAAAAACAACAGATAAGACATCTGTTAAAATTCTATTAATATCAACTTTTTTCATATTATTCTTTTTCTTCAAAATGTGGACACTTTGTATCTTTCCAAATTGGGTCAAAACAAGAAATTCCTAATGTTGGAATATTAATAACCCATCCATTTGCAATACCATAAGACGCAAATGTGTTTCCTTCACAATATTTACGACATCCAATATGAGCATTTCCTGGAATATTATATTTATATTTGCAATGATAACATTCTTCACTTACTTTATATTCTTTTTTCTGTTTAATATCTTCAGTTTCAGTATCATACAATTCTGCTGTTGCTTTCCTCTCAACAATTAATTCAAGACAATCATCTGTTGCCCAATTTTTAATTGTTGTATTGCCAATTGTTACTTTATACAATTTTTCACAATTCCATTTACAAATTACATTTGTAATAACTCCTTCTTTTCCTATATATTTTTTAATAGGGCATTCTTTAATTAATACTTTATCACCTCTTTTCATATTAAAAACTTTTCTTTTTATTAAGATATTGAGCATCAACATGTGATGTAATATTATTTTCTACTTCAGTCGCTTCCCATATAATATCAGTTTTTCTCCATACATGTTTTAAAATATATTCTTTTGATACTTTCATTGCTTTCTTTGGGTCTGTAACATAACCACCACTATTTAAACCCCACCAAAGAACTGAATTGCCAACATAGTTTCTTCTATCTTGTATGTAAAACATTGTATCATCAGGAAGTTTACGAATCATATTCATACGTTCAAGTTCTTCCATATTATCCTCAACACAACTTCTAAATCCTGTTTTAAATACTATGCCATCATTATATTCAATTTTGTCATCACTTGGAACACGTTGTGTTTTACAGTCATTAAATGATGAATCATATCCATATTCAGAAGATAAAAATTTCTGAATTGCGGCTGCTGGACTTTTAGCATAATAAATTTCATCCATTGCATAACGTAAATCATAATCATCTAATTTATTACTCCATACTCTGAATGCTTTTTGAAGTATTTTAATATATTTTTTATTTAACTTCATATTTAACTATTATTTCAAAATATTTACTATATTCCCCAAAGCTTCCACTTCTAAATCTAATGGTGTTAATATATCACCATTTTTGGTATTAAAAGCCAATTTATCATTACATAATGAAATACTTTCAATATAACTTGAATGACTTGCACCATTAATATCAAAATAATCCAAAGAAATTACATTTGATAAATTATCAAAATTTATCTCTTGTTCACCACATATATTTAATTTTCCTTTCATGAATACAACTGATTTTATGAAATTTATGAAATCAGCCCTCATATTTTGTGCTTTTTTTAATTTACTCATAATAAACCTAAATTTCTTTTAATAATAAGTTCCTGTTCAGCACTTGGAATTACACGTTTAAACTTACCCTCTGATATATCAGTTTTATATATGACTTTTTTAAAATTAAAAGGCGTTCAAAGACTTCTATAATGCTCTTTTTCTTTTTCAGTTAAAACTTTACTAGTTCTACCAATGTGCCACTTTCCACATGTTATACACTTATATGCAACTACTTTATGAATTGTTTCAGGTAAACAATTTAATTTTCTTGCTTCTTCAATTGCTTCCTTATCAGTATCATATTTTTGTTTATTTTTCATAACTTTTTCTCCATTTATATCTATATGAGAGAAAGTTTCACACTGTTTATTGCCATATTTAGGCTGTTTTGGAAGATAATGTTCTCGTTTCATAATTCTATGGTTTTTTATTATTGCACAAATGTACAAATAAAAAACGAGACTCCAAAAGAAATCTCGTTAAATATAGTTAATTATTCATCATCAAACTTAGCACCATGTTTTTTAGCCCATTGAATCATAACATCATATATATCTTCATCAGTATAATTATCTATTATATCTCTAAATGGGTACCAGATGCCACAAGAATTGCCAAACTCCCATTCTATATCTTTTTCAATTTCTTCTCTTGTCATAATTACAATACATTTCTTAACACATTAGTTACATCAGGTACAGGTATTTTTTCATAATTTCCATCAGGCTTAACCCAAATTATTCTTCTACCTAACACTTTCATTCCAATATCTTCAAGTGGTATTTGATAACATGATAATTGAAGTGTATATAATGATAAATTTTGGTTCACCATATTGGTAAATGGTTCTAATAGCATTTTATTATTATCAATATTATATTTACTGTATAAATCGTTATTTGTTTTATAATCCAATATTAATAAGCCACTTTTTTCATTATCTGTTGGGTGTTTAAAATAATATAAAATATCAAATGTACCTGCATAGTTATTATTTAATTTTTTCACGTTTTCATTGACACCTGTATAAACTTTTGTTTCAGCTAACACAGGGTACATATTAGGTGTTCTAAACAAATCCTCATTAAACTTTGCTACGGCTTCTTCTTTTGGTGAATGTGGCAATAAATATCCATCTTGGTATTGTGGCTTAATTATGTCACAAATATTGTCTGGATGACCTAAAAATAGCTCCATCCACATTTCTCCATACAAATGTACTCCTGTACCACTATTAGTTGCTCTTATATTATTATAATGCCACTCTTCTTGTACTAATTCTTTTGGCTTATTATGTTTAATTGCATAATTTTCAGCAATTAAATCCCAATTTTCATGTGGTACAAATTTATGTGTTACATTACTTACGCAATCATATTCTATAAGATTACCTGTTGTATCAGGAAGAAAATATTGGTGTGTTTCTTCAACAAATTGCAATTTATTAAAAGTTGATAGTATTTTCTCCCTAATTTTAGTAACTTCTTTAGGTTCTGGATTAGTTTTTCTAAACTCTAAGATTTCTTTTATATTTAACATTATTTATCCCATTTTAATTCTTTATTTATAAATTTTTCAAACACAATTTCATCACCCACATTCACTTCCCCTATATCAAATAAATTAATTGTAATTGTTTTACCAAAATCAATCTCTAAATTAAGATATTCATTACTGGTTTCACAAGCTTTACATTTTATTTTATAATATTTTTCTCCACTAATAGTATTACTTTCAGAAATAGAAACAACTCTTAGTTTTCTGGTTATATCAATATTTTTCTTGAATATTTCTAAAAATATCCATCTAACAAAAAGAGCAAATACTAAAACATATCCTATGAGAATTAAAAATATAGTCATATTAAAATTATTTATATTTGTGCAAATATACAACTTTAAATCCAATAAAACAAAAAAGTCTGTAATTCAATTACAGACTTTATATTTTTTAACTATTAAAATGCACCACAATCAGTTATATTACTTACAAATAAACCTTTATCGTTAATTGTTGCTCTATTTGCCACATTATCATCCATTTTAACTGATAATCTAACTATTTTGTTTCCTTCATCATCTTTATCTTCAACACTGTTAATACATTTTTCTCCAATAATGCTATGAACTTTATTTGCCAATTTTTCATTAAACTCACCAATATCAGCGTTTTTTAAAATTTCATTAATTAAATCAACTATTGAATTTTTTTCAATAAATTCTAGTAAGCCATCTCCTTTTTCATTTCTAAAATACAGAGTTTCAATACCTTCTCTTACATTAATTAATGGCTGTCCTAATTTTAAATCTTCAGGTTTTGGTGGATTATCTAAAGTGTTTGTCCATAACAATTGTATATTTTGATATTTGTTATTTGCCATTTTAGTTTTCTATGTTTTTATCTTATTTTATATCATAGAGGGATTACGAAAATCCCTCTATTTGTATATTATTGTGTTTAAAATGTACCACAATCAATTGTGTTTGTGACATATAATCCATCAGCATTTAATGCTAAACGATTACCATCAGTTTGTGATAAAGTTACTTTTAGTTTAGGATTTGTTGTGGTTGTATTATCAACTGTGATAGATGCATCACTTGCGGTAATACCAGATACTTTAGAATCAACATCAGTTCTCAAACTATTTTCAATGCCCTCTGCTCTATTCTTTTCTGTTGTAACAGCAGTGTTTATTGCTGTTTGAACACCAGATAATTTCAAACCACCTGTACCAACAGTTAAAAACGCTTCCCCTGAAGCATCAATTTTAACTGAAACAGTATTACTTGTAATGTCAATACCATTACCTGCTACATATATGTCAACTAATTTTTTAACTGATATGTATGTAGTTGTATCTGTACCTGTTGTTTGAAATACAAATTTCAAATAAGGGTCCCCAATTACTACTGATGAATCAATTGATTTATCTGCTTCTGTTGCACTAGCAACAAATTCAGCACTTTTCAAGAATTGGTCTTTAGGAATGTCAATGGTAACACCTAAAACAGTTGTACCATCTTTACCAACTAATTGATATTGAGATGCCATTCCTGTTGCTGGAGAAACAACTTTTGCTAAAGAAAGTGTTGACAATAACCCATCAGAAGTTTGTGATAAAATTTTATCATTCGCATTTATTTTTAATGCAATTTCTTTCACACCTGTTACACCACTTTTATCAGCAATCAAAATTGCTTCTTTTCCTTCATAAGAAGTTAATGCTGATTGGTCAACATATAAACCACCATTATCCAATTTCAATGCATTATCACCTGATTTAACGTTTACTGATATAGTAGTACCAGAATCAGATGGTGAAACATTAATTGATTTATCAGCATTTTTAACTGTTACTTTGGTAATTTGAGTATCAGTATAGGTGTTTGCTGATGTAATAGCTTGCTCTATTTTAGTATTAATAACACCAGTATCTCCTGACACAGAAACATCAATTGCATCAGAAATAGCCTTATTTATTTTTCCTTTTGCTGGAAATTAAACAATATTTCCACCTTGATTTTTAATCAATAAAGATTCATCATCGGTTTTAGTTATTATTGCAATTTCACCTTGTGAGAATGTGTTACCTGTTAATACTGCACTATTTTTAGCATCATTTGTTGATGTATCTCCGCTAGTGTGCAATAAAATTACTTTGTCTTTAATATTTGCCATTTTTTTATTTGTATGTTTTTTAAATTTATTTCATATAAGGGGAAAAATCAAATGTATCTTTTTCTTTCCATCCATCTTCTAATGTTTGTTGTATAAACTTTGTCGATTTCAAATAGAAATCATTAAGTTCTTCTATTGTATTAAATGTATAATATACAGGTTCTTCTACTGTTCCAAACTTAAACATAACTGGTAAATTTTTACCATTAGTCTGAATTGCCAAATCATATATAGCTTTGTAATTAAACTGATTTTCACTTGAAAGCCATACTGGATATGATACGTTATCATACGCCCATACAAAATCATTTAATATTTTATTATCAATTATTTGATTATACCAATCAAATATTAGTTCTTTTATTTCTTCAATAGATGGCTTATATGAAAATTCTACTTCATTATATATAACCAAATCTTCATTGATTTTTTCGTTATTTTGGTCATTATCTGGTTGAATATTCCATCTAACACGCCATTTGTTTAGTTGTGCGTTAGTACATTCGAATAAATCCACATTTTTAGTACCATGCACTATCATTATAAAAACAATTTTTAATTTTTATTATACAAACACATATCTGTAATTTCCATTAGCAAATTTATGTTTCTTTATTGTTGCTTCAAAAGGAAAACCATACTGTTCTTTGATGGCTTCCAACTCTTGAATCATTTTTGATGATGTTATATACTTCTTTTCTGCACCATCCATCTTGAATTTAACAACACATCTATTATCACCATAGCTTGTTTTTACATTAGTCTCAAAATCAAGAATTTCAATTTCCATATTCACTAAGTCACTCAATGGTACTTGGTCACAATCAAACACTTTCTTATCTCCATAATTTTTAGAGAGATTAAGCTTCATATCTTTAAATTTCATCTCTTTGTATATTTTATAAATTTTTTTATCATTTCTTATTGTTGTTTCAAATAAATGAATATAATTACTATGCTTTGCCCATCCATAAAAAGCACCTAATATAGATTTTAATCGTTTTTCACTTTTAACTTTCTTTAAATGCTTCAAAGCTTTAACTTTGATGGTTTTTCTTAATCTTATATAATCATGTCTGATTACATAACCCAAAAAATCAATTCCCCTACTTTCAACAGGAAAAATTTGTGCATTTTTCTTAATGGTCAATTTCAAGTATGTAGTAACATATTCCTTTATTTCACAATAAATATGTTTTAATTTTTCCTTATTAGAATCCAAGATAACAATATCATCACAATATCTAAAATAATATTTTACATGTAATGTTTCTTTAATAAAATGGTCTAAATAAGATAAATAAAAATTACCAAAATACTGAGATGAATGATAACCAATAGGCAAACCTTCTTTAAAACTTCTAATTATCCTAATAAGTAAATCAATTACTTTTTTGTCTTTAATTTTCTTTTTAATTAAAGAAATTAAAATTTCCTGATTCACAGAAGGATAAAAATGGTGAATATCTAATTTTAAACAATAAACTGTATTTTCCCCATCTTCTAATGCTTTTACTACTCGTTTAAGACCATCATGTAGTCCTTTTCCTTTTATAGAAGCATAGGAATCTCTAATTAAAGTTTTATATAATACTTCTCCACAAACTCTCATAATTGCATTTAATGCAATTCGGTCATAATATGGTAAACTCTGTATTAATCTAACTTTTTTACCTTCTTTAACTGTAAATTCATTAAATTTAGATGGTTTAAAAGTTTCATTCTTTATATCTTCAATTAATTCATTAATTATTTTTTCTCTGTTTTCCGCTACTCTTTTAATAGAACGTTTTGTTTTATTCTTTGTGTCTAAAAAAGCATCTACTGCTTCATTCAAGTTCTCTATGGAGATTATTTGCTCCAATAAATTACCAACTCTTTTCATTAACTTTTTTGCTTTCCAATAAAAAACATCTTCCTCAATTACTTTACTAAAGCTGTTTTGTTTTATTGTTTTAAAATTTGTTTTTTGCATCAAATGCAAGGTCGTATTATTTGTAACATTTATAAAAAATACTACATAAATTTTAATTTTTTGGATTTTAAGCCGAGCACCCACATTGTTATTCGTATTCGAAGCATCGTTCTTCGCATTCGCATACGCAACACCGCCATTCGAATTCGCATTGTTATACGAGCGAAAGAGGACACGAGAGCGCAACTAATAATACCAACCCTTTCAATATCATACGCAGTCGCAAAACGCTTGACGCTTACGCTGATATTTTACCTTCTATTTTTTATAAATAATAATTATCAACTTTTATATAAAAGTATAACTTATCAGATTCAATTATTTTTTACATAAAAGAATCTAATAAGTTAGAAATATTTTAATTTAAGTCGATATTGTTATCTAAATCATGTATCTTGCCACGGAAAGCAAGCCGAGCACCCACAAAGTCATACGTACCCGAAGCAACGTACTCCGCACTCGCAACCGCAACACCGCCCCTCGAACCCGCATTGCTATACGAGCGAAAGAGGACACGAGAACCAGAATTGCTCCAGTAATAATCACTAAAATAAGTAGTGTCAGAACCGCCAACAGCCGTTGGAACTACATCCATATATTCGCCTACTGCAAGTTTAGTAATCCATCCATCACTTGTACCTGCTTGCACACTTCTTACACCACCACCATTTTTTTTTATACTTACTTGGAATAGTGATGTTCCATAATCTATCTTCGATTTCTAATCCTTCAACATTTTCATATACATAGCCCCATGCACCTTCAAGCCCTAAGAAATTTACAAAAGTTGCACCTGTATTTGAATTATTAATTGGTCCAGCACTTGAAGCATCTGCTGTTGTGTCAGTCATACCTAATGCATCAGTTGAGCCATTGGTTCTTCCTGACCATATATGAGGTCCAGCTCCACATTTTGCTTGTGCATTTGTGTTTTTATATTTCAAATAGAATAAATTAGCAATTGTTTTATGCATTTCATAGTCAATTATCTGAAATCCATCACCACGTGCTGCTGCTTTAGCTTTAAAATTAGTATTACTTACACCTGTAACACGATAGCCACCACTTACTGAATAAATTTGTGTTGTTCCACTATTACCATAAGAGCCTGAACCATCTCCTGTAACTGAAGATGCTTTATATACACCAAGTAAAAATGCTGGGGAAAATTTATACCCTTCTTGTTCAACATTTGAAAATCTACATTCCCATTTGTTAGTGTTTGAGGTATCTTGAATGCCTAAATACCAATGTTCTGGAAAGAATACCATCACATCTTTTGTTGTAATTGGTGCTGAAGTACCAGTTGCATATAATGTGCCATTTGTATTATCTAAAAACCTAATATTAGCCATTGGAATAGTACCTTCTTCTGTTGTTGCAGAAGTTACGTTTTCAATTACACAACGTCTAATTTTGCTTAGAAATTCTTTCATTGATGTACCATTATAATCCATACCTTCAGTTATCATAGCATCAGGTCCAGACACAGATGTATCAATATATATTGAAAAATAACTATTTTCTTTATATTGAATAGTATTTACAGTTTCTTTAATAGAATTAACAGTTTGTTCTTCAACTAAATTAGTTGAACTGTAACCTGAAACTGAACTGATTGTAAATGCTATTACAGCATCTTTTGGGTAGAAATAAGATTGTTTATTATTTATTGTTGCTCCTGTAAATGCGAATGTAGTTGTTCCACTATATTCAGTTCCATTATATGTATATTTCCACACTAAATTTGCACCAGCATCATTTGGTTTCCAATCAAAAATATGATTAGATGCTTCAATATGTTCTTTAAATATTACACTCCATTTATCTTGATTATAAGATATTGTATGTGTTTCCTCTACATTATTGTTTGCAGGTACTTCAATTGGAGATGTAATGGCATATTTTTCAATATATAATGGTTTAACTGTATATGAAGTGTTTAGTGGCAAATTAAATACTAAAGAAGTCGATGAACTATCATATTGTTTAACATGGCTAATACTATTATATACTATATCAATCTGAGCATTTGAAGGAATACCATTATTTGATGTTAAATTAATAATCACTTTCTTTTGATTATAATTAATAGTTGCATGTCTTTTAACATTATAAACAGCAACTATATCAGTTAAACCGCCTGATACTGTATAACCATCTATTGCATACCCTAAAACACTATATGTTAAACCTGGATTTATGTAAGCAACGTATGATGAATTTACCCCATCATATAAAATTTCTAAAGGTTCAATACCTTCATCTTTAAATGTAATAATAGCTTTTGCATTAGAAGGTATATTTCCAACATTAGATGCAAAAGTTATTGTTACTTCTTCATTTTTCATAACACCTGCTGTTTGCTCGTCAATATAAGCCTTAATTTTATAATAAGGCTTATATTCAATAAGAGCAGTTTTATTATGATTCAGTGTATAAAGGGCTTCATTATCACTGGTCATAACAACAGCAATTTCACCTGCTAGCAAATTTTTTATCAGTATCACTATTATTGACAATAGTGTTTAAGATAGTATCATTTGTTGCAGTCTTGCTCGAATAATTTATAACTTTATCTCTTTTCATTTAAATTAAAATATTATTACTTTTTATATAATAATTATTCTAATAGTTTCCACAATTAATAATTCTTGAAGAAAAAAGTCCATTATTGCCTAGTTCCAAACGGTTATCAGGATTAGAATCTATTTTTAAATTTGCTGTAACATCACCATTTGTATTTGTTAAATCAATACCATCAGTTGATGTAAAGGTTAAATTCATACCAGGAACAACAATACTACTAATAACCATATCATTGCGTCCTAATAAAGATATTGTGTTACCAGATATATTCATTTTAATAGTACTTGTAATACCACTAGTTGCATCTATTGACAATACTAAATCATTTGATTTAACTACTGTTTCAATCAACACTGATTTAACATCATTAACAACACTTTCAGTAACTTTAATACCTTTACCAGCATTAATTTGTTGTACTTTATTATTAATAAGTGGGGTTAATTTATCTTCCAAAACTTTATCAGCATGTGCAAATGACCCATCAACATTATCGCCACCATTAATAATATCAATTTGGTCTTGTAAATGACCAATATCAGTATCTTGTATTTTTTGGTCAACTAATTTCATTATAGTTGAAGTAGGGTCAAACTCAACAATTTTAGTTGTACCACTTTCATCTACTTCACCTCTAAAATAAATTTTTTCTTTATCTTTTCTATTATTAATTGCAATAACTCCTTCATCAAGTTTATCTAAACTTGGAACGATTGGAAAATTGCTATGTAATACTTGTATTTTTGTTGTTTTACTCGCCATCTTTCTTTACAGTAATTTCGATTATTCTTGATTCATCTGAAGTATTTTCATCTACTGATATTGTAGTTTTGGTGAATCCGTTTCCTTCTGATGGTGTAAATTTGATACTATTATCTATAACACCATTTACTCTTGCTTCAAATTTAATAAAAGGGTCTCCTGTTATATCTAATTCAACATCATTTAATACTTTACCTTCTTTTGGTATATGAACAGTTTTAGTGTTTTTCCATTTAACACTATCAACAACAGGTTCAGGCTCTGGTTCAGGGTCAGGTGTTGGCTCTGGTTTAGGCTCTGGAGTAGGGTCTACATGTGGTTTATTGTTTTTCTTATAAAAGTAAAAACCAATTGCACATCCAATAACAGCAATTACTAAAACGACAGTTAAAATCATAATATTTTGTTTATTAATAAATACTTAATTGAAAACCATAAATAAACAAAAAAAGCCATACAATATTGTATGGCTTTTTATATTACATAACTAAATCTATATTAGAATGGAAGGTCATCTGTATCATCATTTTGTGTTGATGGTGCAGGTTGTACAGCAATATTCATATCAGTATGTTTTGTTGTACTTTTGGGGGCAGGTGCTGGAGTTTCATCTGTTGATGCATTATCTTCTTTCTTTGTACCAGTTCCGTTAAACTTAATATCAGCATTATATATTTCAACACCACATACCCATTCTTGGGCTTTGTTTTGATACATTCTTGTTCTCATATCACCAATGGCAATAATATTACTACCTTTTTTCAAATATTGTGCCATTCTCATAGCTTCTTCTTTAAAAGAAGAAATGTTAACCCATACAGCTTTGTTTGTTCCATCTGCATTTTTTTCATCACCATATTCATTAGAAGCCAATACAAGTTTCAAGACTTTATTTCCACTTGTGGGAATAGTATCAATTTGAGCATCTTTAGCTAAAAATCCACTTACAATTAATGTTCTCATTTTTCTTAAAGTTTTTATTTATTTTTAAAATTAATTTCATTGCAAATATACGACTTATTTGCCATATTTACCACAATTCTAATATATTTTTATTTAGTATTTAATAATTTAACATTACTAGAATTATATGCAATAATTCCAGATTTTGTTGATAACATTTGGTAATCATCAACATCGTTTATTTTAAATGATATTACTTCATTTAAGGTTTCTTTATCAATAAACCTTAATTTATCATCTTTAAATAACAATATGAACTTCTCATTTGCTGTAAAATTATATTGTTCAGGAATTTGAATTGTATTCATTTTTCCCATTTTGTTTATTGAAAATAATTCATAAACAATTTTAGAATTTTGCACACTTGTGATTAATCCAACATTCCCTACTTGTTGAATATCTGCAATATTATTAGGATATATACAAGAATTTAATGTTTTACCATTATTATAGAATATAATATTATTAGCCCCAAGTCGTTGAAATAATCCATCACGTTTAATAAACGATTTATGATATACATTTTCAACTGTATATTTAACTGAATTACAAAATGTTTCATCCAAATACACCTTGTACATAGTATCATTTGCTGTTATTATTAATAATATATTCTCATATTGTTTTACACAATGTATATTATTAATTGCTAATGATGTAATATCAATAAATTCTTGTTTTTTAACATCAAAAAGTTTTAACTTATTTCCTTTCAATCCATATATGTATTTATCAGTCAATATAATATTAATTGATTTATCAATTATAGTTAAGTTCATTACAACTCCCTTAGACACTGTTGACATAATTAAATGATGTGTATCAGTTGTTATACACAAATAATTTTGTGAAGAAGTAACTGATACAATATTTTCTGATAATATGGTAGTAATCAATAAGTCATCAGAACAAATTACCTTGTCAAATTTAATTTGTTTAATAATTGCGCCATGTAAATCAAGTAAAAATCGCTCATTATTGTTAAACAATTTTTCAAACAATCCTAAAAGATTAGCATCAGAAATTGCTTTATAAAATTTGGGAACTTTTATATTCCTAAATTCTTTTTTATTAACTAATGATAAATCATTCACTTCTCGGTCTTTTAAGTTATCACGATATATATTATGAATACCTTTATATGGATGAATACCAGTGAACAAATTAAAAATACACACAGCTAATGCAAAATAATCGCTGTTTTTAGTAACAAAACCATTATTTTTATAATCTCTGATTTCCTCTAATAATTTATCATTATGTTTATAAGACATAGTTTCATAAGAATCAACATCAATAAACTTAACATCTAAATTATTATTGACCATAACATTAAAAGGATTTAAGTCACCAATAATGATGTTATTATCATGCGCATTTTTTACTGCTGCTATTAATTTATCAGCTATTTTGGTTTGATAATCTGATGGCAATCCTCTCTTCATAGCAAAATTTAATGAATAAAGAGAATATAATGGAAAATAATCAACACAATCAAGCTCAGGCATTATAAAGCCATTATAATCTCCAGAAACCGCAATTTCTGGTTTCACAAACAATTTATCATCTAAAGGTGATAATTCATCTATTTTTCTTTGAGAAATAGCTCTAGAAGCTTCAAAATATAGTTTAACAACTTTGCCATTGTTTAATGATACAATCATCCCCTCGCCACCACGAGCAAGTTCTTTGCTTGCATCAATTTTATATATTTTCCCATTACTATCTTTTATTGTTGCCATCCTAGTATATCATAAAATTGCTGTTTACCTTCTTCAGTTGTTAGTTCAAAACCATTGTGAGCAATCCATTTATTACGTTCAATGTAATAAAAAGTTCCATCATCATTATCTTCAGTAATAAGTGTTTCTAACATTTTATCTGGTAGTTTACCATTCTTAAATTTTTCAGGAATAATATAAGGAATTACTACACTTTCTTTATAAACAAAGCGTCCAAATTTTTTATCATCTGAATAATCATTCCAATCAATTGATTTTTCGTCTTTAAGCTTTGCAATCTGTTGGTCAGTGTGCAAACATTTTAATTGGTCATGAGGAATAAAAGTTTGAGCAGCCATTTGTTTAGAATTTCTTATACAATCAATTTGGCGAAACAAAAACCACGCAAAAACATCATTTAAAGTTGGTACATTCCACACTTTGCAATCAAATTCAACTAGTTTCTGTTCTTTCAATGTTTCAATTGATTTTTCATTTAAATAATCAATCATTAACAATTGGTTGAATTTAGCCGTAGCTAAACTTGCTGCAATAGAACACATTTTCACTATTCTATAACTAAACCAACTTTCAGAATTTTCATTCTCCATATCAGTTACATAAAGAGAAATTTCATCTGATTGTACATATGCAAATTTACAGCCTTCAATGTTTTCGCACAAATATTGGGCTGTTTGATTCATCATATCAATAAATTTTTCATCATATGGTTTTTCAAATCTTTTACAAAACTTGGAAAATGCTCTACCATCTAACATTAATAATACAGGTGCATTTGGTAATAGTTTATAATCAGTTAAACTACGATAATATAGCATTCTTTTCTCTAAAGTATCTAATCTCATATTACTTTATCTTTTAAAAATGTTTCACTTCAATAAATTTCTCAAATACTACTATACTAGAATATGGATATGTTTTCTTATCAATACCTTTAGCTGATAAAATTTCTATAATATAAGATTTACCAATTACAGGTAAACTTCTATTTGCAATTCCTTTAATAATACCTATACCTTTAATAGCATCATTTATATTAAAACTAATAATGGTATTTTCAGTCAAATTATTCTTTTCATTTGTTTCCATTTTTATTCATATTTTAAAAGTTTTTTGTTCCAGTATGCAGTTCTCCCAAACCATTTACCATTACTAAACGGTTTCCAAATAATACCATTTTTATCTAAAAATGATACTTTAGTAATATCATTTAATTTAGCTAATAATTCTTGATTATCTTTTAATAAAGGCGTGACATTAGGTATTCTTTTCATTTTTAATCCTATTAAAAAAATCTTTCCATAAACCATATATCTCATATACCCACCATAAACAAAAAGATATAAAAAATATATAAGCAAACACTCCAACAATAACAGCATTTGTCATCAAATAAATTGATACTACCATAAATGTTGATATTAATAAAAATTCCAATATCAACATTATATTTTTTATTTTATGTGATTTATTTTTTTGTATCTTTTCCATTTTTTAATTTCGCTTGATTCTATATACACAAGCAGTCCCATTATTAAGAACATAGCTATATAATTGTATATAGTTAGTGTTAAAAAGAATATGTAAAATAAAAATGCTAGTGTAAATACATTCGCAAATATTATATAAACATAATCAATAAAGGTTGTTTTATGGCTACGGAACTGAACAAATCTGACATATCTATTCCATAGACTCAGTAGACGTTTCATTACTTTTTTCTTTTATTTCAGTTATTTTAATGATTGTAAAATCATCTAAATTTTTTACTGGAATATTTTTAAATTCATCAATCTTTCCGTTTTGAAACATATTATATAAACGACACATTGGTATTGTTTTATATTTATCATTCAATTTCAATTCATCATGATTCAATCCTAAAAACAAAATTTCAGCTTCAGTTGTAACATCTGTTCCAAATTTATCTTTAAAAGATTCCATGCCATCTGATGATATGGAAATTTCATTTTCAAATACTCCACTATATTTAGTACAATAAGTATCATAATAAAAGTTGAAATCAGAATACTTTACACTAGATAAATACCACACATCATTACTATTTGAATCATGTACAGAATGTATTTTATCATTAATTTTGCATACGCCATCACCTGCAAAACATATAAAATATTCTTTTGTCAGTTTATTAACCAATGTTAATACAACTGTACTAAGCATTTCACTATTTACTTTATAATTAAGACGATAAATTCTATCATAAAGTAAGTGTATAATTTCTTTTCCACTTTCATTAATATCTTTAAAAGGAAAATTTCTATTATCATCTTCTCTTATAATATAAGGAATATCAATTAAAACTTCTCTCAAACAATATTTATGCATAGTGGATGCAAAATGTGAATCAATACCAGATGAACATCCATCAAAAACGGCTGCAACAATCACTTCTTCATCTTCATATACATAAAAATCATCTTCACAATGAAGCGAATGAGCACATCCCATAGCTATAAAACTTTCAATTTTATACATCTTTTCTTAATTTAAATTTCCTTTTTTCTACTTTATAAAAGTTGTTTTTAACTTTAAAAATAATTTCTTTAGTACCATCAGGGTTTATTTGGCAAACATCTGTATTGTTTTTATCTAATATTATAGCTGATTGTCCTTGCCTTAATAAATCATTTGTAGGATTACTACTAGTGATAGCTTCAATTATTGCATATTCTTCATCTTTATTATCTAATCGTTCTTCATATGCAGTCATTAAAGCTGATACACCAATCCAATAATTACTTGAACATGACCAATATTTTAATTCATCTTTAAGTTTCTTTTCATCATCAATTAAATTAATATTTCTAATAGAATTAATAACATATTCATCTATGGTATGAGAATTATTCCATTCATTCATATCATTTATTGCTTTATCAATTAATTCAGAAATTCTCTTATTTGATAATTTTTTCATTAGTCAATAACTTTTATTGTCTTATATGTATCACACAAATATTTTATTTGATGCTTACAATCAGCTATTGCATCATGTTTGATGCCATCAAAAGGACAATTTTTCTTTATCTTAGGATTTATATTAACAATTGTTCTCAAATCACTCACATTATAAAATTTCCACGGAAGTGTTGTATAAAATTTATAAAATGCATATTCTAAAATTGAAATATCAAACGTTGAGCCATTTCCCCATACCACAACATCCTCACCACAACTTTCAACAAAATTGAAAACTTTGTCTAAAGCTTCTTCTAATTGAATTCCACTTGTACCATAAATATGTGCTCTAGCTTCATCTGATTGACGTAACCACCACATAATAGTATCAGCACTAATAGTTAATCCTTCATCAATACAAGATTGCAAATCAACTCTTACATATAATGTTTCACCAATTTCTCCTGTATGTAAATTAAATTCAACAGCACCAATTGATAATATACTTGATGTATTTTTATTATCCAATGTTTCAAGGTCAAACATAATATGACCATATTTATCTTGTCTACTTTGATTCATATCTATTTATATTATTTTCTTATTGCAAATATACAATTTAAATTTGATATATGGTATTTAATAATATTAATAAATGTTAACCTTACAGTGCTTGCATTTATTTTGTTGAAATAGATAACATCTACTTCCACATAAGCCCACTTTTCCAATAATTCGACAATTTATATTATCTTTTTCCACATCAGTCAATTTAATTATCATAGGTTTAGAAAGTGATGTATTATGAAAACGTTTTCTCATTAGTCAACAAGTAAAGATTTTTTATCACAATTTTCAAAAACTTCTTGAATCATTAAATTTATTTTAGATAATTCTTTTACTCTAAATTCAATATCTTCTAATAGGTTATATAATGCATCTCTTTCATCTTCACCATAACCATCAGCAAGCACTTCATGACTATAACCATTCCATTTCATAAAATAGGCTTCAAAACTATAATTTTTACCTTTTTTATCATTCCATACAAAAATATAATCTTCACCTATATGGTTTTTATTATATTTATCAAAATCATATAAACTCATATTCTTTTATTTATTAAGTCTCAATATACATTTAATGTGTGTATTATCTTTTAATTCAATATCAAAATCTTTTAATATTTGTCTTTTAGTATAAGGTAAAATAAATTCCTCATAATAGTCAATTACATATTTGTCAGTAATATGTTCCATAAAATTTTCCACATAAATTGGAAAATAATTTTCTTTTACCTCTCTATCCCAATTTTCAATCCATCTATATTTAAGTAGAAAATGAATCAAATTCTTATTTTCATTAATAGACCCCCAATGATTTTCATAATCAGAAAGATGTGATTTATTTGCCTTTCTTCTTACTTTAGCAATGTCATTTATATTGGATTTTTTATTAATTGACATACTTGGCAACATATCACGAATAACTACATATTCAAACTTTCCACCAAATACTACATCCCAAAAAGTATCAATTGCAAGGAGTGTCGAATAAGAATATACTTCATGTATAACTGAATTAAGAATAATAGCTTTTTTAGAATTTATATAGTTCTCATTCAAAAATTTTTCTAATGCATTCCATTCACTATATAGATGTATATTTTTTGGAAGATTAACATTATCTTTACCTGCAATATTAATATGAGCAGCTTCAATCATACTTTCTGATATATCATATCCAATATATGTATATTCAGGAAACAATGCATTCATAAATTTAATTAATTCTCCATCAGCACAGCCAAAGTCTACAAAAACAGTTGCTTCAGTTTTGTCAATGAAATAAATTTTATCCATTAAACTTTTTTTCATGTTAGCATTGTAAGATGCAAAACTACTAATTCTTTGTTCTTCCATTTTGTTTTATGATTTATTATTATGATGCAAATATAGAAACAAAAAACGGAACTTGCAAATAAGTTCCGTTAATTATTCTTAATCTATATTTAAGTCATTCGTTTTCTAATTCTTTAATCAATTCATTTACATATTTAACACAAGAATCATATTCATCATAACCATCTAATATCATTGCTCCTATAAGAATATGTAATTTATCAATTACTTGTTTTTTATATATTTCAATTTCGTTATTGTACATTTCTTTCATTTTTCATTATTTCTTTATCAGGTATATTTTCATCATGCGAAATAATATATTTCTTATCATTGGCATAATTAATCCACATTATATCATTTTTTCTACCAACAGCATTTTTCTTGATACAATCATGGCAAATAGTCATAACCCATCCAGTTGTATGACCAATATGTTCTTTACTACCACATAACTCACATGTTTCCCATGAATCACATTCAGCATCTTCAATCAATTTTGAAAGTTCTTCTGTTTCGAAATTTACATAAAATCTTAATTGCCCAAATTTTTCTTTAACTTGTTCAATTACAATTGGATTTTTTGTATGTTCAGAATTATATTTTTCAATATAATCAAAGATGGGTTTTAGCAAACCTTTCCACCCATCTCCACATTCAACACCAAACAATTCATATGGTGTTTGAAGTTTATCATTTGTCTTTTCCTTCATAATCAGTTGTTTTACCATAAATTGAATTTCTTTGTACATCAATTCTTATTGCATAAGCTTCATTTAGACGTGGAAATTCAAAATATTCTCTCATTCTTTTAATAACATCTTGTGGTATTGTACCTTTTCTTCTTTCAAGTGTTTTATTAAAATCAGGTGCTTCTACATACACATATTCGATACGAGCATTGTATGGAGCTAACATTGATTTAAACCCATCACGATACATTCTTTTTAAATTAGTTGCATTGATAATGAAAGATTGATGTTTTCTTGCATATTCCAAAATTCTTTCATTTTGAATACGAGTAACTTCATCTTCTTGCTTTTTATTGCCCATTGGCTTTTCACCTTTAATACCAATTTCAGTGCGAATTTCATCTCTACAAACAGTTGGAATATCAGACAAATGGTTCTTAATGTATGTATCTTTGCCTGAACCAGGTAATCCAATCATAAAATATACTGTAAAATTACCTACATTAGATGGATTATACAAATCCACAGGATATTCCATTTTTTGATTATGGAAAAATTCAAAACGACTATATTCATTAGAAAACTTATAAGGATTTTCTAAACATTTATAGTCTTGGGCTATTTCTTTTGCATATTCTAATTTATCTCTCCATCCATCTTCTTCAGTTTGAATTGCACCTAAACAATCAGCAATTTTTAATGTAATTAAATCGTTAAAAGATACAGGCTCTTCAGCTAAAAATATTACATCACGAACAGGAGTTTCAGAATCATAAATATATAACGGTTTCATATGGTTTCTAACCAGAGAGCATATTTTTTCTCTAACAAAAAAATCTTCATCCCATAACAATCTACGTGTGATTTGTTCACCAACAGGTACATGACGTGGAGAAGTCCATGAACCCTTTTCATCTGACCATTTGGTTGTAGCACCTTTACCTATATCATGAAACAAAGCAGCAGCAACCATAACTAAACGTCTTTGATGCCTAATATCAGAGAATATTTTATCTGATTCGTTATATGGTACTAATTTATACATTTCATTTACCACATTTACTATATGATTCCACACATTTCCTTCTGAATGCCATTTAGGATTCTGTTCAGTTTTTTTTAAAACACCAAATTCTGGTATTTTTGCCACTTCATCCCAATTAACCATATAAGTTTCTTGATTTATAATTTTCTCTAATAGTTTCATAATTATTTTTGTTTTTATTAATGTTCTAAACTTCGTTAACACTATTCTATTTTATAAAGAGCATAATAGAATAAATCATATTACAACACCATTCACACTATTTATGATAGATTGTTTTTTAACTCTTTGCAAATATACAATTAAAAATTAAAACTTCCAAATATTTTAATAAATTTAATACTAATTAATAGATTTATTTTCTCTTCACATTTTGCTGAAGATAGTTTTCAGCTTCTTTTAGTTCATCATCAGATACCTTATTACCAAATAAATCTTCTCCAGTCCCTCTTGCTATAACATGTGCTCTGTTAATTGCTTTTTCTTTATTCTGTTTATTAACAGAACGAGTTTGAGCCGCTTTCTTTGCTGCATTTTGTCTTGCAATTTTCTTTTTATTATATAATTCTTCTTGCTCAGGAGAAACGCCATCATCAAATAAAGATGCTTGTATCGCTTCAATAATACAAGCCATTAATACCGATTCTTTAATACTAATTTTATTCATTGTATGTAATATCATTTAATATTAAATATAATAAAAAAAATAAAACTACACTTACTTATAGCATCTATTATCTAATGATGAATCAATAAAATCATTTATTATTTCTTTAATTGTGGCTTTATCTAAAATTCTTCTTGGCGCAAGTGTTTTGGCTGCTTGAATTAAACAATCTACTACACTTGCATTGTCCCCTAGACCTCTATTAAAATATTCACAATCTATATCATAATCATCTAATTCTTTTGAGAAATCATAATTACGATTCTTTAATTCTTCAATTAAATCATCATCGTCCGCATCATCAAGTGGGTCATAATCATACCTACCTTCAAGATGATATATAATGTCATAAGTTTTCAAGGAATTTAGATATTTGTCAGTATCAATTTCAATTTTTAAACCATCATCAATATCAATTGACAAATAAGATGGTAAATCAATAGTCACTTTATCTGTACCCATATTATTTTATTTACTAAGTTCATCTCTTAATTCAGTTAAAATTTCCCCTAAAAGATTTTCTCCTAACCAATTCTCCTTATTATTTATTTGTGGATTGTCCTCACTTAATCCAACACCCCAAATAATATCATAAGGAGAAGCTTCAACAAAAGTTTGTGTTTTATGACTAAGAAGTTTCTCTTTTAAATCTAAATTTTGTGTAAATTTAGCTCTACAAGCTTCTTTCATATATTCTTTACGAACTTTTGACCAAGCAATACCTTTAAAATTTTTAACTTTACGTCCTAATTTCTTAGCTACTTTAGGGTCATCAGTACACAAAATAGCCATAGCCATTTCTTCATCATTAAAAAATTTAGCCTTTTTGTACATGAAATATTGTTCTGCATTGTAGAACTTCTTTCCTTCTAACTGAAATTCTGAGGGAAACCAATTAGAAAATTCGCTTCCCCAGAAAAATACATAATCTTTATTTACTCTCATTGAACATATTCTTTATATTCATTAAAATATTCTTCACGTTTTTGTTTAAATTCTTGAAGTGTAATTTCATTCTTTTCATCAAGAGATGAATGAAGTACTTCAATCACACCATGACCAAAATGATATGCTTTCTCTGAATTATCATTTTCATATTTATTGAAAAAATCGCAAACTAATGTAATCGAATTATAATATACATATTTTAAATTTCTCTTTACTCTAAAATATTCAAACATATTTAGAGTTAACTTTCATTTTGTCCTGGGTCATAAATTACTATTAATATTTTTATTAAGAGACAAAACATTTTATCTTTAATATTTCTATTAATTAAATCTGTTTTAAAACAATTCTGTATATTTTCTTTTCTAGAATGCCCATTTTTATTATACAAATTCTTTGTAATTCTTCCAATTTCTTTACGTTTTTTTCAAAAACGCTTTCTTTTATTTGACAAAGTCCTCTTCTTTTGGTTAAAATTTTTTGGCTTGAACCATCTAATTTTGTCACTAATCATAATATTTCTATTTTTATTTTTATTTAATCATTATTCAATCTTACATCAATTTCTTTTGGTAAGTAAGTGAATGAATTTTCATCCCATTCTTCAGAATAACTACCAATTTCTAATAATGTATTACCAACTATGTTACTTGAAACAATCATACCAGTTTTAGGACGATTGAACAATACAACATATGCCATTTCCTCATTATTTGGAAAACTAAACTTTCCAAGATAAGGATATTTACTTATTTTTTCCATAATTTACTAATAGTTCCAATTATTAAATTCAATAATGCCATTATCATAGCACTATTCCAATATGATATACTTAATGGTAAATAACATCCTAAAATCGGAAATAATTTTATTAATGATGGGTATGATACCCATAATATAATACCTTCTAATAAAGAACTCCCAAACAATATAATCAATACACTAAGTATTGTTCCTATACTACCTACTATAAATTTAGCCATTATTTACTATTAATATAGTTATTCATTACTTTAGAAACAACTTTTCCGTTAGCCATAGGATATTCAGCTTTGACAATTTCCATAATTGGTTTCATATCTCTCATAGAAATTACATAACCCTCTTCTTTTGTTAATTTATAAGCTGTAATGGCTGAACTTGTGAAATTTTCAATTTCTTCATCTGTTGCTTGTTTTGGGGCAAATTCTTTGATAATGTTAATTTCTTTTGCTTCTTGTTCAGCTAATTCAGGACGTTTTGCATTAGTATATTGTTTAATTGAATCTTCTCTTTGAGAAATCATCTTAATTAATATACTTGCTTCAGTCTGTTCATCTAATACATTTCCAGCTTTAGCTGTTTTATACTCCATGAACTTAGTCTTAATTAATCTTAAAACTTCTAACTTTTCAGTTTCATGGTTTTTCATTGCTTCTGCAATCAAATTGTCTAATTTATCACTAATCATAATACTTCTGTTTTATTTTTTACTATCTGTAACTTTTATAAATCCTTTACCATCACAAGTAGGGCATTTATCGTCTCTGCCCATCAAATATCCAATTCCTAATGTAAAACAACCTAACATATGGTCATATACATATTTTCTACCTTTACAATTAGGACATATAATAAACTCATTCTCTTTTAATCCCATAATATATTAAAGTATTCATGAAACAAATTTAACCCTTCTTCTATTTTATCAGCATTTGCGCCCAATTTATAATTCACATCATAATGTTCAAATGCATATAACATTTTGTTTAAAATATTAACCCATTCATCAGGGTTATCAATAAATTTACCAGGGTAAGAACCCATTGTATTTTTAATAAAGACTTTTAAACGAGGTGCAATAAAACTGCATATTGTACAATCTAATGACCACAGTTCTGTATCATCAAATCCTCTTAACTTTCTTTGATTCATATATCTTCCTTCTCTTTTATCTGATGATTTTGATAAAGAAAAATTTATATTTGGAATCCCTAAATACTTAGGGTCTTTCCTTTTTTCGATTCTACGTTTCATAATGTTGGTTTAATATATGTTATGTAAACAAGCGCAAATATACTAAAATAAATTGCAAAATCCTCACTTTGAATGAATTTTCTAATCTTTTTTAACATATTTTATTCAAAAGGAACTCTTTTAATTTTCTAACTGCTATACCTCTATGAGAAATAACATTCTTTTCTTCATTTGTCATTTCAGCTAAAGTCTTTTCACAGTTATTAGGTACAAATATTTTATCATAAGCAAACCCATTACAGCCAAATGGTTGATAAGTGATAAACCCACTTAAACTTCCATTAAACATATGCATTTCTCCATCAATATAAGCTACTATCGTTGTAAGTTGTATTGCAGACCTATTTAAAGAGTCACCAAGCAATTTTAACGACTTTTCAACCAAATCCTCGCCTGTGGCATTTTCGCCTGCCCAGCGAGCTGAAAATATGCCTGGTTCGCCTAATAAACCTGAAAATTCAATACCACTATCATCAGCAAAACAATTTAAACCAAATTTATTGTAAACATAACTTGCTTTTATATTTGCGTTTTCAAAATAACTGTTTCCTGTTTCTGGAATTTCTTCTGTCACACCTAAATCAGTCAAACTGGTAATTTCAAATCTATCACCAAGAATTTGCTTAATTTCATCTATTTTGTGTTTGTTATGTGAAGCAAACACAATTTTAATTTTGTTCATATTATTTCATAAATGTTAGTGCTTTATAAGCCGATATATTTTTGTTATAACATCTTTTAAAGTAATCTATATTGTTTTCTACTTCTTCCTTTGAATATGTAAAAGTAATATACATTTTTTCATATTCATTTGATGCATTACATTCTAACTGAGAATATACATCTTCCATATATTTATCAAAACTAAACTTAAATGCCATATTATCAATTTAAATTATGAAAATCTAATATACTATACCTAACAGCACTCCTATGGAATTACCCAATGGTCTGTTACCAATAATTGCTTAAAGGTTCAGGGTTTCTGGTTTGTATAGTTTACTTTAAACCCTTGTTCAACATAATAGATTAAATAGAGCGAATGGTGGGAGTTGAACCCACTTTCACCAAACAGAATAAACAATTTATTCCCATTCGCTACGACCTTGCCAGGTTAGTTTTCCTCTGTATAGCCTTGTACCATCTCAATATCCACTTCACCTTTATCAATCATTTTTCGTTCTCTTTGATAAAACTTTAAACATTTCAATTTAAAAGCTTCAGGTTTTTTATCATTATCAATTCTAATAACAATTCCTTCTCTTGGAACTTTATTTTTACAATAAGGTTCATCTTCTTCCATTCAAAAGTGCATTTTATCAGCTTTCATAGCTTCTAATATATTTTCATGCCAATGGTCAGTTGTTGATATTTCAGGATAAAGGTCCGCTAATGTACCATGATATAAAATCTTAATTGGGTGAATATTTTTCTTTAGTTCAGGATGTTTTTTTAATAAATTTTTAGTCCACTTTTCTACATCAGTTACATTCCATTCCTTTTTAACCCCATCTTTATCTTTTGTTGTTATACGATAAATCATAAGATAGTTTTCACCTTCCATACAACCATAATCATAAGACTTTTGTATCATTTTTTGTGAACCTGATACATATCCTACAATTTCTCCGTAAAGTGACATTCCTTTTTCAATATAAGGAGAGATTAATTTATTATATTCTCCCCATACATCAGTTTTATAAAAACCGCTTGTAACGTTTTGGTTAATAAACTCATTTTTAATAACACCTCTTGAAGAATAAACATTTCCATACTTTAAAGTATATGATGGTATTATATGTTTTTCTAACATATGAAGTTTTTTATAACAACTATTAGAAATATTTTTATTTTTACTTTTGCCAAAAGTAATAGATGTATTTCTTATTGTTTTTTTAATATGTTTATTAATTATCCGTTGAACAGGAGTCAATACAATTGGATGTTTCACTAAAATATTAGCAAAAATTGCAGATGTACCATGTTCTTTAAGAGATATTGTTACAATATCGTTTGGCGAAAATCTCCACACATTATTGTTAAATTGATTGGTATCAAAATGAAATGAAAATTCACCTTCAACCATTCTACTCATTCTCTTTATCTTTTTATTGCGTTTTCTGAGCTTTCTATCACCAGAGGGCTGTTGTTGTGGTGGGGTATATGGAACATATACTTTAATAAATAATTCATCATCAATTGTGTCAAATTGTTCATTAATATGAGACTCAATATCAGATAAATCCAAATTAGGTTTCCACTTCAATAAATTTTCTGGTTTAAATATAAAACCTACTGATGGTGTATTTCTTAATGTTAATAATTTAATACGCCCATGTTTATTAAAAAAAACCACTTTAGATTTAGCTTCTTCTTCTTTACCTTCTTCATATAACTTTTGAACTTCTTCGAAATTAGCATTTCGTTTTCTTTCACCCATTTCATAAAGATTATTAGCAGATAAAAAATCTTTGTTAAGAATAGTTTCAATAGGACAATATATGACAATATCGCCTTCTTTCATTTCATCTTTTCTAACAACTAATGACTGACCAAACACAATTGTTTATCCTAAAAATTCAGAGCCTTTAATTGGCTTTACTTCGCCAATTCTACATATAGCTGCACTATATTCTAATGAAGCTTTTTCTGATAGAGTAAATATTTTAGTAAAATGTGCTTCAATTTTTTTATAAAATTCACTATTATCATCCTCAATAACTGAGTTTATAAAATGTTCATGTTCTTTTTTATAAACATCAAGCATTCTACTATTAATTAATTTTGAGTAGAGAGCATTAGCTAGCCTATCACAAATTTTCACAATAACAGCAAGTTTGTTTTCTCTAATTCCTTGATAATACTTTTCATTTGCTCGTTCTGAACGATTTTTACCTTTTTCATTTGTTACAGCATAAACAATATCAGCAACATCTTCAGGTTCAATCATTAACATATAATGAAATGTTCGCATCTCTTCATCATCATAACAAGAAAAACAAAATGAATTATAAAAAGAAACCATTTTTTTTACATCGTTATATGTAAGTCTTGCATCTTCAATTGAATCATGCAATAATGCAGAGTAAAAACATTTTATATAGTCTTTTAATAAAGTTTGTTCATACACATTATTAATGATAAAACCACACTCCCACGCATCATTAAAAACAATTGGCAACATATTAGTTACCATTCTCAAATGTAAAGAATAAGGATTGTTATCATATTTTTGATTTACATTATCATGTAAATCAAAACATGCTATTGCAAACTTATCAAATGTTTCATTATAATTTGAATTAATAGCAAATCTTTTATCTATTTTTTCGATTATATTCATAACTTTCATTTTTTAACAAAAAGAGGGAGATTTTTGCTTCTCTCCCTCTTAAAATTAAAGACTAATCTCTACAACTTCAATTGCAATAACAATTCTTGTGTCAAAGCCTTTTGAACCATTTCTTCCATTGAAAGTTGACGAGTTTCACCTGTTTTTTCATCTACAACAGTAACATCTCCACCAAGAAGTAAACTAACAACAGCCCCATCAAAACCTGAGAACATGTATGTTCCTGGGTCATCAATACTTGATGGGAAATCTTTATATTGAGAAGTTACATGCCACCATATAAACTTCATTTCATCAACAAATTCTTTTGGGAATGCCTGAAGAAGTTTTCTTTTGGATTCCTCATAATTTGTGGAAACTTCAGCATTTGATGATTTACGATTGCCGTAACCCCAATACCCACTATTGCTAGTTGGGTTAAATTGCATATCTGATATTACCAGCAATGTTTTTGGGTAATCTTCCAATGGAATTTTAGGATTACTTCTTCTTACACGAAGAATTTCATCAATAGCACCTTGAAAGTTCGTACCACCACATCCAACACGAGGAAGATTAGACATCATATCAGTAAATGTACCTGACAATTTGTAATGTTTACTTGTATTATCAAATGCTAATACACTCTTATGAAATGCGCCTTCATTTAAAGTTGAAAAATAAACTGCCAATGAATTAGCAATATCACAACATCTCACATCTTTCAAACCATGAATGCTTGTATTCATAGAGCCTGAAGTATCAAGACAACACCACACATTGCCTTTAATTCCACCATTATCTGATTTTGCCAATTTGATTAACCCATCAAATTGTTTGTCAATTGTCATTTTTTGAATATATGACAATGGCTTCGTCATGTAATTGTTTACTGATGGAACTTGTTTTCCAAGTTCATAAACAAAACCTGTAAAATTGGCTACTGGTTGTTTTTCAATCCATTCTTGATATTTAGTTTCAAGATTGTGATTTTTTAGCCATTTTCCACCATTTGCCAACATAATAGACAATGCACGACCAGGGATTTGATTAAAATCAATGTTATCATATAATCCGCCACACATTAGTTGTTGGAACTTATGTGCAATACCTGTTGACTTAAATTTACGGTAATGTTCAGCTTTCCAGCCAATAAAATTACAAAATTCCTTAGCCAATTGATTAGTCTTAATTGCCCATTCTGAAACGCATTTCTTATTTGAGCGAATACGAGGTAAATATTTCAATACCAGACCTTTTTGATTTTCATCATTGATACCTTCAGCCATTGTTTTGAAAAACTCTTCCTTTTTCAATTCATCAGACATTGTAAGTAAAATCCACAAATCTTTCCAAGAACCGACAAGTGGAACAATCCACAAGTTTTTATAAAATGTTTCAGGATGATACAAAGCCACCCAAAGCATACGCTTTAAAGCTTCATCTTGATTACCTTGTCCTCGTTGAACAGTTTCAGTTTGTTCTCCACCAAACAACTTTGTTTTACGAGTAATCATACGCAAATAGAATGCAAAACGTAATGCACCTAATGCATCCTCACCCCATATAGCTGATTGGTCAGCAAATACTTCTTGAATATTTCTTCCCTTTGCTGCACCTGCTTTTGCAAATTGGTCAACTAACAGACGACCAGTTGTTGAATTACTTACTGCACCATTAGCTGTTTGTGCTGCATGTTTACCTAAATTTGCTAAAAATAAATTTTGTGTCATAACAGAAAACTTTTTAAATTATTGCTTATTTTTCTTTATCTCTTTATCATTATTTCTAATGGCATTGCAAATATACAACTTAATATTGAACTTACCAAATATTTATCGAATTTTTTTCTATTAAAATATGTTATTAATCTAATTTAGATATTTATATATAAAATGTTTTATATAATATGATACATAACATATCAAAAGATAATATTAAAAATATAGTTTCAGAATCATTACAAGAACTTGTTGTTAGAAAACAAGTTGAGCAAGTTGTATCTGAATCATTACAAAAAGTAATTAAATCTAAATTAGATGAAGCGTCAAAATCCACAATACGAAGATTTTCTCCTAAATCTAAAGAGAAGAAAAATGCAGAAAAAAGTGGTATGACACAAAACAAATATAAATCAGTAATGAACTCATTAAAAGATGATAGTTTAAATCATGCACAATTAATGAGAGATTTATGGCATCCATCAGATAAGAAGAAAGAGGATGAATTACGTTCTTTGTTTTCTAAGATGGCAACTGGTACACCTGATGCAGATGGTGTTGTAAGACATTTTACACCTGATGAAATTAACAAACTATATGAATTAATTAGAGGTATTGGTAAATAATAAATGGGAACTATGTAGTTCCCATTTATTATTATATAGCTATTCTTAGCTCTTCCATCTCTTTTTTCAATTTATCAAGAATTGCAAACTTTAATTGTCTTACTCTCTCACGAGACATATTCAATTTATCTGCAACTTCATCAATACTTAACTCTCGAACTTCATTAATGCCATATAACAATTTAATTATTTCTTGTTCTCTGTCATTTAATGTTACCAATAATGATTCTACAAAACTTTTTTCATAGTCTTTCTCAATATTTTCTTCAATGTTACAACTTGAAGAAACCATTGCATATTCACTATTATCTTCCATTGTAAAACTTGCATCATCACCATCATTAGAATAGGTTTCATCAATTGATGAAACTCTTAACTCATATAAATCTTCATTATGACGAATATCATAATTATAATTTTTATAAATTAATTCTTTTATTTCTTCAGTGGTTGGGTATCTACCTTCACGTGAATAAAATTCGTTTCTAACTTTATTTGCTGAAGTATATATTTTATGCGCATTTTTTGTTTTTACAACATTTTCCTTTGTTATTAAATATGCATTCAACTCTTTGCGAATCCACCATATTGCATAAGTTAAAAACCTTTTATTAATTGTATGGTCAAAATTATCAATGGCTTTCATCAATCCAATGTTTGCTTCATTGATTAAATCAGGAAGATTGTTATATGTTGACCATCTTCTTGCTGCTGATACAATAAATCGTTGATTACATTGTATTATTTTTTCTCTCGCTTTTACCTTTTCCGATGGAGTACCAAACTTTATTTTTTCAAATAATTCATATTCTTCTGTCGGTGTAAGTATATCATACTTTTTAATATCATCAAAATATAACATTGTAACATTATTACGATTCCAATATAAACTTGATGATTTGCAATCTACAATTAAAGCCATATATTAATTAAAATTTATTTTTTCTTTAAAATAACAGTACACTTATTTCCTTCATCTCTGGGTAGTGACTCAGGTACAGCTACTTCATCCATTTCAACAATAAAAGTCAATAACGATTTCTTAGAATCTTCTCTACGTCCTAATTCACGCCCTTTCATTGTTAAAACAACTTTTACCTTATTACCATCCTCAATAAATTCTTTTGCTTTTCTGACCTTTGTGTTAAGGTCATTAGATGATATGTTTGTACTTAACTGTATTTCTTTCAAAACACAATTTTTCTTATTTTTATTCTTTAATGCTTTTTTTAGTTCAAACATATATTTTGAATAGTCTACTACTTTAACAATAGGTGGGTTGACATTTCCGTTAATTTCAACTAAATCCAGTTCCAAATTGCTTGCAATTTTCTTAGCTTCTTTAAGAGAAATTTCACGACTTTCAATGTTGTCTCCAACAATTCTAACTGTTTCAACACCACGAATTTCATCATTAATTCGTGGTTCATTTATTTTATTTTTAATATTAGCCATTAAAAAAACTACATTACTTTTTCAATTTTCTTTTCAATTACCTCTTCTTTGAACTTCCAAATTTGTTCATAATCAATTGTTTCGTAAATTCCAGGTTTTAAACCCTTACGAATAAATTGATGTACAATATTTTCTAAATCAGATAGATTTTCTATAATAAATTCATCTAGCTCTTTGAAATATTTTACTAACTCCTCTGGAAACTGTCTACCCATTGGACTATTTTCTGTTCCTGGTATCATTTGGTCAAATTTACCAAGAATTAATGCCATATCTTCATATAGATATGTCCCACCATACAAATCATAAGTATCAAATCCTGACATCTTATCATTAATTTTCTTAAAACGAAAATTTGAAATCAAAGAAATAATATCTTCTGTTAATTTTAAACGTTTTACCATCTTCTATATATTCATTAATAAACTATTATAAACACTCAATTTTTCACTGATTAAATCATAATTATCTTGTGCTTGTTTAAACAAAATTTCATAAGAACTATTTGTTGGATTATTCCAACACAAATCCTCATAACTTTCTTTTAACAAACGAAAATGTTCTTTTTCTATCATAAGTTCTTCAATTTTTAATTGAAGAAATCTCTCTTCAGTTAACTCACCTATTATATTATTACAAATATAATTTATCCCAATTTTTTTTTCTACTTTCAGTTAATTTCTTATATTTTTCAGGGTCACTTTTTTTAAATGATTGAATATATTTCCATTGTTTTTTATTTTCCTCAGCCCGTGACATTTGATTATAATCATATACTGTTAAATTCATTTTATCTGAATTTTCCTCTAATATTTTCATAATTTTATCTCTGTCACCATTACCATCAAAACAAGAAGAACCTATTACAGTTGTTGCAACATTAAGACCATTAAACTCAATGTTTGCAGTCTTAATACAATTTTCTAATGCATCATAATCAATAAATTCATTCTTAGTTTTAAATTTTGAAATATAACACAAACTAATAATAGGTTTTCCTTGGATTGTTAATCGTTTACCTAATTTTCTTGGGTCAGCATATGGAGTTGTGTTATTAGCATCATTAATATATGGATATTTTCGTCTCATTTTTCTTTGAAAACCATCTGGTAAAGAACAATATATTGTAGTTCCAACCAAAATAACATCAAAATTATCTGTTTCCCATATCAAATCTGAATCCTTAATAATATTCATTACTTTTTATTAATAATGTTTCCATTTTCATCCATTATACCTTTATATAAACCCTGAGTTCTTTCATAATTTATAATTTCTTTATAAAAAAGTAAATGGTTTTTATTAGTAGTTTCTTTTAACTTATCAAAAGTCATCCAAGCATATTTATCAATTTCTGGTATTTTTATTTTAATGCCTGAATTAGATGGATGTTCTACTTCACATTCATTTGAAAAGCATTTCTCAGGGTCAATATCAAACAATACCCCATAAGCATAAACAGTTTTTTTAGAATTTTGTTTTACTGCACCTAAACTAATAAATGGAACTGATGGAAGAGATAATCCTGATTCCTCTTTAAATTCCCTAATTGCAGCCATAAAACTATCCTCACCTTCTTCAAGACCGCCTTTTAAAAACGCATAATATGGGTTGTTTTTCCAATAAGGACCGCCTGGATGACCAACAAAAAATTCGATATGTCCATTATTGATTCTATATGGAATAATACCTGCGGATTTGTTCATTTTATTATACTAAATTTTTATTAAAACGAAAATTATATTCTCTCATAAATTTTTTCACATCATCCCATTTAAACATATAACCTCTTCCAGCTAAATGCCCTTCATCATCAAATAATGTTACTATATTTAATCCTACTTTTTTAGCTATATTTTTTATCTTATAATCAGACCATTCTGGAAAAACTTTTTTAATAGTTTTCTTTTTGCATCCATACTCAAACATATTATATAACATAATAATTAATGACATTTTATCATTATCGTTTAACTCTGTCATATCAATATCATATAAATTATACACTATCTCTATATTAATACTATTTTCAGTTTTCCTAATACAATCTAATAACTGTCTCTTATACACATCTGACGCTGCCGACGATCGCATAAGTGTAGAT